>WBZU01000851.1_pt3 | contig 16831 bp, 11 predicted proteins | sample 5204311 | NCBI WGS metagenome assembly WBZU01 (sample SAMN12344359, study PRJNA552823) | activated sludge metagenome | biome: Activated sludge suspended growth; feature: Nitrification reactor; material: Wastewater; isolation source: activated sludge from nitrification reactor of wastewater...
GCCGACCTCGTCGAGCCGGCGACGCGCGTGCTGGATATCGGCTGCGGTGACGGCGCGCTGCTGGAGCACCTGCGCGACCACAAGCAGGTCAAGGGGCGCGGCATCGAGCTGACCGAGGCCGGCGTGCTGGCATGCGTGCGCCGCGGGCTGAGCGTGCGCCAGGGCAATGTCCAGGAAGGGCTGGCCGACTACCCCGACCAGAGCTTTGACAACGTCATCCTCAGCCAGACGTTACCCTTCCTCGACGACCCGGCCATGGTGCTGGGCGAGATGCTGCGCGTCGGGCGTACGGCCATCGTCAGCTTCTCGAACTGGGGACACTGGCGCTGCCGGCTCGAGCTGCTCGTCACCGGCCGCATTCCCGTCGCGGTAGACCTGCCCCAGCAGTGGTATGAGAGCCCGCGCCGCCAGCCTTTCAGCGTCACGGACTTTGCCCGCTTCTGCCGCCAGGTCGACATCGAAATCGACCGCCAGGTCTACATGAACCGCGGTGTGCGCATTCGGACTGGACGCTTCAAGAACTTGCTCTCGACCACGGCGGTCTTCACCCTGCACCGGCGATCGCGCTGACCAAGTACGAGGCCCCACCGCTCTCTATGCTATAATCCCTCCGTTATGGACTATCTCGACACGTACGCGGGCAAGGCGGTGCTGATCACCGGCGGACTGGGTTTCATCGGCTCCAACCTGGCGCGGCGGTTGGTCGATCTGGGCGCGCACGTCACTGTCATCGACTCGCTGATCCCCGACTATGGCGGCAATCTCTTCAACATCGACGGCTACGAGGATCGGCTGATCGTCAACATCGCCGACGTACGCGACCCGTTTGCCATGCGCGCCCTGGTCAAGGGGCAGGATTTGCTCTTCAACCTGGCCGGCCAGGTGAGCCACATGGACTCCATGACCGACCCCTTCACCGATCTTGAGATCAACGCCCGCAGCCAACTGTCGATCCTGGAAGCGTGCCGCCACGAGAATCCCACCGTCAAGATTATCTACGCCGGGACGCGCCAGCAGTATGGCAAACCGCGCTATCTGCCCCTCGACGAGGATCACCTGCAGGCGCCGACCGACGTCAACGGTGTCAACAAGCTGGCCGGCGAGTGGTACCACGTCGTCTATCACACTGCCTATGGCCTGCAAACGACCTCGCTGCGGCTGACGAACACCTACGGCCCGCGCCAGTTGATCAAGCACAACCGCCAGGGCTTTATCGGCTGGTTCATCCGGCTGGCAGTCGAGGGCAAGGAGATTCAACTTTACGGGGACGGCAGCCAATTGCGCGATCTGACCTACGTCGACGACGTGGTTGATGCGTTCCTGCGCGCCGGCGCCTGCGACGCGGCCAACGGCAGCGTCTATAACCTGGGCGGCACGGCGCCCATCAGCCTGCTCGAACTGGCCAATTTGATCGTCGAGATCGCCGGCCGCGGGAGCGTGACGCTGGTGCCGTGGCCCGAGGCGCGCAAGAAGATCGACATCGGCGACGTCTACTCCAGCTACGCCCGCATCGAGGCAGCGCTGGGCTGGCAGCCGCGCACGCCGCTGGCCGACGGCCTGGCGCGCACCATCGCCTACTACACGCAGCATCTCGCCAGGTATACGGAGTGATTCATGCCCATCCCCTTCAATGAATTGCGTTCCGGCTATCTTGCCCAGCAAGCGGAAATCGACGAGGCCGTGCGCCGCGTGCTGGAGAGCGGCTGGTATATCCTCGGCCGCGAGGTCGCCGCTTTTGAAGGGGAGTTCGCCGCGTACTGCGGTGCGGCCGACTGCGTGGGCGTCAACTCGGGCACCGACGCGCTCTACCTGGCGCTGCGTGCCTGTGGCATCGGCCCGGGCGACGAGGTGATTACGGTTGCGCATACCGCAGTGGCCACCGTGGCCGCCATCCGCATGACGGGCGCCACGCCGGTGCTCGTTGACATCGACCCGGTGCGCTACACCATGTCGCCCGCCGCGCTGGCCGAGGCGATCACGCCAGCCACGCGTGCCGTGATTCCGGTTCACCTCTACGGGCAGCCAGCCGACATGGACGCCATCATGGCCATCGCCCGCGAGCAATTTGTCATCGAGGATTGCGCGCAGGCGCACGGCGCGCGGTACAACGGCAAAGCCGTCGGCAGCTTTGGCGATCTGGCGTGCTACTCCTTTTATCCGACCAAGAATCTGGGCGCGCTGGGCGACGGCGGGGCCGTGACCGGCAACGACCCGGCGCTGCTCGACCGGGTACGGATGCTGCGCGAGTATGGCTGGACGCCCCAGGAGCGCTACGTCTCGCAGGTAGAGGGCGTCAACAGCCGCCTCGACGAGATGCAGGCCGCGATCCTGCGCGTCCGCCTGCGCGCGCTGGAGGCCGGCAACGCCGCGCGCCGGCGGCTGGCCGCCATCTACGCCGACGCGCTGCCCGCCGCACTCCAGAAGCCGGTTGAAGCGGCGGGGTGCCGGCACGTCTATCATCTCTATGTGATCCAGACCGCGCAGCGCGATCATCTGCGCTCACGCCTGGCCGAGCAGGGCATCGGTAGCGGCATCCACTATCCGGTGCCGGTTCACTTGCAGCCGGCGTACGCGGATGGCCCGCTCAAGGCGCACGATTTGCGCGTGACCGAGCAGGCCGCCAAGGAAGTGCTCTCGCTGCCCATGTACCCGACGCTGGGCGTGGCAGAAGCGAAAGCGGTCGCGACTGCCGTTACGGCGGCGCTGGCATAGCGACAGCCGGCCCTGGCTGGCAGGCCGTGTTGCCCCACCTGATCAAATCACTGGCTGGAAGTAGTGAACACTTTGCCTAACGCCTCGCGGCCAACCAGCAAACAACCCACCGCCACACTCTCCGAGCCCTGGCTCTGGCTACTGACGGGCCTCGTCGTGCTCTATGTCGCGATCTTCACGGCGCAGGCCTGGGACCTGCACGCCGGCATGCGCACGCATCGCTCGGATCTCGGCCAGATCGACCAGTCCATCTGGAACAGCAGCCGTGGCCGCTTGCTGGCGCAGACCGACAATGGCTTCGAAGCCACGCGCTTGACCGACCACGTCGAGCCGATCCTGGTGTTCATCAGCCCCATCTACTGGCTGTGGGATGACGTGCGCGCGCTCCTGCTGCTCCAGGTCGTAGCAGTGGCCCTTGGCGCCTTCCCGCTCTATTTCCTGGCGCTGCGCCGCTTTGCCGTGCTGCTGGCGCCGCAGGAAAGGCGGCAGATCTGGCGCATCGAGCCCGTGCAGCAGTTGACGCGGCCGCTGGCGCTGGCGCTGGCGATCGCCTACCTCCTCGCCCCGCACCTGCAATCGGCCGTGCTCACCGAATTTCATGCCGCGCCGCTGGCCGTGCCGCTCATCCTGTGGGCCTTCTGGGCGGTCGATGCGCGACGCTGGGGACAATTCGCCGTCGCCGCCCTGCTGACGGCACTCGTCAAGGAAGAGGTCGCCCTGCTGGCAGCCGGGCTCGGCGCGTGGGCAATGTGGCGGGCATGGTGGGATACGCGGGAAGAAGCAAAGCAATGGTCAACGGTCAATGGTCAACGGTCAATGGCCAATGCCGCGCCGCCGTCATCAACAATCAGCAATCAGCAATCTTCCATTAACAATTCTCCCCTGCCCGAACTCCAGCACGCGCTCTCCCGCTCCAGGAGGCTAGGCATCCTCTCCGGCGCGGCCATCCTTGTCTTCTCCCTTGCCTGGTTCTACGTCGCCACCTTCGTCATCGTCCCCGCCAACTCCGCGCAGGTCTACGGCATCGCCGAAAGCACCTACTTCCAGCGCTATGGCGCGCTGGGTGACTCGTCGACCGACATCCTCAAGAGCATCGTGACGCGGCCCAGTCTGGTCTGGCAGATTGCCAGCGAGCCGGCGCGCATGGCTTATCTCGTCGGGCTGTTGGCGATCTTCGCCTGGTTCCCGTTGCTGGGCGTGGAGATTCTCCTGCTGGCGCTACCGGTGCTGCTGGCCAACCTGCTCAGCGCCTATCCGGCCCAATACTTCGGCGAGTTTCATTACAGCGCGCCGCTGGTGCCCTACTTCGCTGTCGCCGCGGCCTATGGGCTGGGACGCCTGTGGCGCTTCCTGGCGCGCCGGCTCGACCGCTCGTCGCCCGCCTATCAGCACCTTCCGGCCGCCGGCGCCGGCACAATGGCTGCCGCCGCCATGGCGCAGAACGCGCGCACGGCGATCATGCCCCTGCTCAGCGCCGGCCTGGTGGTGTGGATGCTGGCGTGGGCAGGCGGCAACTACCTGTTGCATGGCCGCGGCCCGCTGGCCGGTCGCTTCGATCCGACCCCGATCACGGATCACCACCGCCTGCTCGACCGCTTCGTTGCCCAGCTTCCGGCCGATGCCGCGGTGACGGCTACGGCGGCCGTGCATCCCAACGTCAGCCACCGGCGCTATGTCTACCAGTTCCCGCTGGGGCTCGATGCACCCGTGCCCGCCAGCTGGGCGCTGCTCGACGTGACGACCAATACCGACATGGCGCCCGGCGATCTCAAGGCGCAGGTCGATGCCATGCTGGCCGGCGAGTGGGGCGTGGTCGACGCGGCCGACGGCTTCCTGCTGCTAGCCAGAGGCGCGCCGGAGAAGAGCATCCCTGCCGACTTCTACAGCTTTGCCCGCGTGGCACAAGGCGCGCAGTCCGCACCGGCCAGCCCGTTGGAATTGGTCGATCTGCGCGCCGACGACTGGCCGCGCTGGCGCCAGACGAAACTCGTCGCCGAATGGCAGGTGGGCGAAGGCTTCGATACCCAGACGATGGCGCCCTGGCTGGAGATCGTCACGCCGCAGCAAAAGGTCATCGCCACGCTCAACACCGCGGCGCCGCCCGCCCTGGTCTGGTATCCGCCTGAAGCATGGCAGCCGGGCGACCTGGTGCGTGTGACGACGCTGCCGCTCTCCCTGCCGCCGATTGTGGGCGTGCGCGCGGCCGGTGCTACGAGCCAGCCTGCCGCCATCTTCCGGCGCGACGACGCCGGCGCCATGCAGCGAGTGCCGGTTGCGCTTGCATCTACACCGGATCTGGCGGCGTCACTGGCTGAGGCCGGGTTCGGTCCGCTCCGCTCCGCCACGGCCCAGGTCGCGTTGCCCGACGGCACTGCGCACACCGTAACGGCGTACGTCACCGACAAGGCCTACCAGCCCGGCGACGCCATCGATCTATGGTTACAGTGGGAGTTTGCCGCGTGGCCGGAGAATCTGGCCGCGTTCGTCCATCTGCGCCATGCCGGCGCGACCGTGGCACAGGCAGATGGCCCGCCCGCATTCTTCGGCCCGGCACAGGCTGCGCAGGCGGAGGGGCGTACCTTCCTCAACGACTGGCGCCAGGTAACCATCCCTGCCGAGGCTGAGACGGGCGATGACTGGGCAGTGGCGCTCGGCCTCTACGATCCGCAGACAGGCGAGCGCCTCACCCTGGACGCCGGCAACGAGTTGCTCCTGGGGCCGTTCACGGTGGAGCCGCGCCGCACGCCGGACCAGACGTGCGCGCTCATCCCGGCGACCTGCGCCAGCCAGCCCCGCTAATCCGCTTTAGTTTTCCGCACCTCTGCATTCGATCAGGGCGGGGCCAGCGGCGAGATGAAGCCTGCATTGCTACCGGCCGCTACCTCCGGCGTCCAGGTTGGCGTCGCCTCCAGGTTGGGGTCGGGCGTGGGTGGTTCGGGCGTCGCGGTCGGCTCTTCCACTGGTGGCGGTGGCAGCGCTGTCTCCGTCGGCGTTTCGGTGGGCGTATCCGTTGGTGGGATGAACTCGATCGTCGGCGTCGGCGGCTCCAGCGTCGGCGTCGGTGGCTCGACGGTCCACGTGGGCGTCGGCTCGGGCGTCGATGTGGCCGGCGTGTTGTCGACGAAGACACGCACGCGGCCTTCGTATTGCGCGCCATTGGCGGCGCGCACGAGCACGCGCAGCGTATGCGGGCCGTTGCCCAGCCCCGACGTGTCCCATGTGCCAAGCTGGCCGTTGATCACCGGCGCGCCGAAGGGACCGCTGATGGACGGGCTGAACGCGCCCGGGTCGTGGCTGATGCCGTACTGCAACTCGTAGGCAGCAAAGTCGGGGATGGCGGCGCTGCCAAAGACCGGCAGCACGCCCGTCACCGTGGCGCCATCCGCCGGGCTGGTGATGGCGACCTGCACCTCACCGGGCTGCGGCGTCGGCGGGGCAACCACGGCGCCGATGGGCGGCTGCGCAATGCCGTGCTGGATCGCCCACTCGCGGTGTTCCAGCGGATAGACCTTGAAGACGCGCTCCTCCACCTGGTCGGCCGGCGTGTACTCGGTGGCCAGTTCCTCCGTGCCGCGCACCATGCGAATGCGCCGCCACAGATCCTGTTCCTTGGGCAGCGGCGGGCGATCTTCGGCGAACCAGTGCGTGCGCCGCTCCGGGCAGGCGTCGCTGGGCAACGTGCCGGTATCGGCGCAGACCTCGAATTGGCGGACGCCGGCCGGCGGCGTGAAGGCGAGTACCGGCTCACCCGTATGCGCCACGCTCATGAACTGGTTCCAGATCGGCCCCGCGCCGGCCACGCCGGAGATGTTGACCATGGGCGAGTTGTCGGCATTGCCCACCCACACGCCGGTGACAAGCTGCGGCGTGTAGCCCACCGTGAGGTTGTCGCGGAAGTCGTTGGTCGTGCCGGTCTTGACCGCGGCCGGGCGGTCGGGCAACCGCAGCACGGAGTTGGCGCCAAAAACAGGCGTGCGTGCATCGTTGTCCGAGAGCACGTCGGCGAGGAGAAAGGCATCGGCCGGGCTGACCACCTGCTCTGCGCGCTCGACGCCCGGCTGGCAGGGCTTATCCGTGCCCTGCTCGCAGATCGTCTCCCCCGCCGCGTCGGTGATCTTCTGGATGGTCACGGGTGGGATGCGCTGGCCGTTATTGGCCAGGGCGGCAAAAGCGTCGGTCAGCTCAATGAGCGGGATTTCGCCGGCGCCCAGCGACAGGCTGAGCCCAAAATCGGGTCGCGTTAACGTGGTCACGCCAAAGCGTTGCATCAGCTCCAGGAAAGCCGGCAACGTCGCCTCCTGCAAGGCGGCCACGGCCGGGATGTTGCGGCTGGTCGCCAATGCCGAGCGCACGGTCAGCAGCCCGATTTCTTTACCGTCATAGTTGACCGGCACGTAGGGCGGGTTGGCGCCATCCGGGAACTGAGTCGTGATATCAGCGACAATCGTGCCCGGCGTCCACTGTTGCTCGCGCGGCTTATCGGGCATGTCAAAGGTAGACAGATAAACAAAGGGCTTGATCGAACTGCCGGGCTGGCGCGGGGCCAGCGCCATGTTCACCTGGCCGTCAATCTCCACGTTGTCGAAATCGGCGCTGCCCACCAGCGCAACGACCTCGCCCGTCTGCGGGCGCATGGCCACCAGCGCGCCGTTGGAGACGTTGCGGTCCGCCAGCGCGCTGACCTGCTCGCGCACGATGCGTTCCGCCTCGGCCTGCAACCGCGGGTCGAGCGTGGTGTGCACGCTGTAGCCGGACTGGTAGAGCGCCTCTGGCCCGAAGAGTTGCTCAAGTTGCTGGCGCACAAAGAGCGTGAAGTGCGGCGCCTTTAGATCGAACTGGAGCGGCTCGTAGGCCAGCGGCTCGGCCCAGGCCGCGTTGGCCTCCTCCGCCGTGATGTAGCCTGCCTCAACCATGAGGCCGAGCACGACGCCCTGGCGCTTCTTGGCGCGGTCGGGATGCGTGTAGGGGTCGTAGTAGGCAGGCAACTGCGGCAGGCCGGCCAGCAGCGACGCCTCGCCCAGCGTCAGCTCGCTCGCTTCCTTGCCGAAATAGGTCTCCGCCGCGGCGTCGATGCCGTAAGAGAGGTTGCCGTAATAGACCTCGTTCAGATAAAGTTCGAGGATGTCGTCCTTGCTGTAGCGCCGCGTGATTTCGGCCGCCAGAATCGCTTCCTTGATCTTGCGCGTCGCCGTGCGCTCGGAGGTGAGCAGCACGCGCTTGACCAGTTGCTGCGTGATCGTGGAGCCGCCGGAGACGACGTCGCCCTCCTGGAAGGCGTAGTAGACGGCACGCACCAGTGCCACCGGGTCGACGCCGGGATGCTCGTAGAAGTTGGCGTCTTCGGTGGCAATCGTCGCCTGCACGACATAGGGCGACACCGTGTCCAGCGACACCTCGATGCGCCGGCCGGTGTCGGGGTCGAACGCCTCGTTGAGCAGGTTGCCCTCACGGTCGTAGATGCGCGTCGTCTGGAATGTGCTGGCGCGCTGGCGCAATTCGCTGGGCGACGGCAGGTCGCGCGCCATGGCCGCGTAGCCGATGAGCAGGACGCCCGCGCCCAGCACCGCCAGCATGACGAAGAGCAGGGCGCCGCCGGCAAACCCGCGCCAGAAGCGGTTGCGCTTCGGCTGCGCCGGTGAAGTACCAGGAGGGCGAGTGCGTTTGGGTTGGACCGGTTGCAGTTCGTACATCGTCAATCACGCCAAATCATTGCTTTGCGCCAGCCAGAACCGCAGCAGCGCCAAGAGTAGAACGACATCCCCCGCGCTTTTGTTTCTCGTTGCGCTCACCCGTGCATCTGCCATCGACGACGGAGCAAGCGCGCCCGAAAAAGAAAACGGGCTGGCCTCCTCGGCTTGCGCCGGCAAGGCCAGCCCGTTCCATTGCAGCGAACAGGGTGAGCGGTCGGCCCGGTGTTACTGGCCGACGACTACAAACTCGGCGGAGACCCAGCCGCCATCGGGATTTTCAGTGTCGGCGACGCCGCCCAGCTTGACCCACAGGCCATCGGCAGAGATCTCTTCTACCGGCACGATCTCGCCAGGTTGCACCCAGCCGACGATCGCAGACTCGATGCTCGGCTCGGCACGCACGCGCAGGCGGGCGCCTTCGGCCGTGACCAGGGCGAAGCCCGGCTCGGGCGTCACGGCCGGCGCGGCTTCCTCGGCGGGCGCTTCGGTCGGCGCGGCTTCGGCAGCTTCCTCAGTCGGCGCCGGCGTCGCTTCTTCGGCGGGCGCTTCGGTCGGCGCAGCTTCAGCGGCTTCCTCGGTCGGGGCCGGGGTCGCTTCTTCGGCAGGTGCTTCGGTCGGGACGGCCTCGGCAGCTTCCTCGGTCGCTACCGGTGTTGCCGCAGCCGGCGCATCACTAACGGTGGCGTCGGTGATCGGGCCTTGCACCGTCACAAAGTTGGCCGAGACCCAGCCGTTACCCTGCGTCGCGCGCGGGATTTCAAGCTGAATCCACAGTCCGTCACTGCTGCGGCCGATGACAGCATACTGCTCACCTTCACGGATGCCGGCGACGACTTCGGCGCTCTCGCTCGGCTCGGCGCGCACACGCAGCGACCGCGCAGTTACGGTCGCCGTAGCCGTCTCGCCCATCACAGCGGCGGCGTTCTCGACCGGCTGGCCAGCCAGCGCGCTCACCATGCCTTCGGCCGTAATCGGCTGGCAGCCTGCAAGCAGCGCGACCATCAAGAGCAAACCAACCATCAGGACAACTTGCTTCAATCTCATTTCATGCTCCTCAATGTATATTTTTCGTCCGGCCCAGCGCAGCGATAAAAACCTCAGCGGCCAATCGAGCCGAACAAAACCAAATGCCGGGAGTTTCCCAGTTCCAACGACCGCCCGCATCATTGCCTCGGGGCGGATCAAAACATTTCCATTATTCCATAGCGCAGGAGATTCCCAAAAACGACGGGCCGGATACCTTGCTGAAGTTGTGCAGGGATGGTTCAACGTGGCAGCGGGATGTCCAGTCGCCCGGCCTCGGCCAGTGTATCGGCGTCGTACACAATCGCCAGTAATCGCGCGCCGCCAGGCAGGAGCGGTTCGTGCAGCTCATAGACATCGCGCACCGGGACTCCGGCCGGCCAGGATGTGGTGGGCGCGACCTGACGCAGCGGAAAGGCGTCGGTCGAAGCCGGCTCGCCGTCTGGCCGGGCAATCACGTTGCCGGCTGCGTCAACGATGCGCAACGAGACCTTGAGGGAGCGATCCAGTTCGGCGCGCGGGCGCCAGTAGAGCGTGAGGCGCAGCACCGGCCCGCCGGCCCACGCCAGGCGGTCGAGATCGTAGCCCTCGAGCACCAGGCGGTCGTCGAGCAGCGCGAGCCCGGCCGGCACGCTCGGCTGCGCTTCGCTCACCTGCCCGCGCGGCCAGACGCGTACCAACGGCCCTTCGCCGGTGAAGCTGAACTCCTGGGCGATTCCACCTACTTCGCGCGTCAGGTACGCCGGGACGCCGTCGGCAACCGCTGTCTGGATGGCGGCGCGCCGCGCCTCCTCAGCATCGGCGACGATGGGGGTGGCGGCACGGCCCAGTCCCTCGGCCTGCTGCATGTACTGGAGCGCGGTCATCTCGCCCTCCAGCCCGATGACACGGCTGCCGGGCGCGTAGTCGACCTTGGCCATATCGACTGCGTAATCATGCGCCACCCAATCGGCGCGGCGGTCGACGGCGGGTCCGCGCCCCGGCCCCCACACCAGGAGCAGCATGACACCCAGGCCGGCGACGGCAATCCATGGCGCAGAACCGATGCGCGCCAGCAGCAGCGCCAGCCCGCCACCGGCCAATGCGGCGGCACAAAGCAGGGAAGGCAGCAAAAACACCTCGGGATCGCCGACGCGGTAGGCCAGCGCAAAGGCCAGGTTGGTAGCCAGCACGATCACGATCAGCGCCCACGCCGCGCGCCGGCGCCGGTCTGCCAGGGTACCCAGCCCGAGCACGGTCAGCAGCCCACCCATCCAGCCAGCCTGTGTGATCCACACAGCCAGCCAGCCGCTTGCATCATAGCCCCGGCTCAACGGGTTGTCCGCGAAGAAGCTGGCGTATCGCCGCGCCAGCACATGGTCCCAAAAACCGGCCCACGTATTTACATAGCTTCGATTCAGGTCGGCAACGCCGGCGGCTGCGCGCAGCGGCAGGTAGGCGTAGAGCAGCAACGGCGCCAGCACGGCCGCCAGCCACAGCAGCCAGATCGGGCGGGGACGCCACACGCCGGGCACGCTCCACAGCAGATAGACGGCCAGGCCCGGCAACAGCAGCACCGTCGTGCGATGGTGCGCCAGCCCCAGGCCGACCAACAGCCAGAGCAGCGCCATGCGCCGGTCAACGACGCGGCCTTGCTGCCCGGCCAGGCTCACCGCAGTCAGGAGGATGGCGACGACAAGCAGGTTGTGCAGGGCGTAAACTTCGGCGACGGTCGCCTGCATCCACCACACCGGCCCTAGCCCGAAGAGGATCGCTGAGGCCAAGCCGCCCCAGTTGGCGCGCGGGCCGGCATCATCCCCGACCAGCCGGCGCGTCAATGCGAAGAGCAATGCAACCGTCGCTGCGCCGCATAGCGCGCTGAAGAGGTTCGTGCGCCACGCCCAATTGCCGACCGGCAGCAGCCGGCTCCACAAGCCACCGGCAAGCGTGTAAAGCGGATAGCCGGTCGGATGCGCGATGCCGAAGGTCGGCAGGACTAACTGAAATTCGAGCGTATCGTCGAAGAGTTCGACGATGCTGGGCGCCGACGTGGCGATGTAGAGTGCCAGAAACGCCATCCCCACCAGCCATGGCATGGCGCGCGCGATCCATCGCCGCGGACCTGTGCCCGCGGGCTGCGGTTGGCTCAGCATTACGAATGGACCCCGGGTGAGCGTACAGGGTCAGCGGTCGCGGTCGTCATGGTGGGCAGTCTACCACATTCTGCATGCGCTTTGGGGAAAAGAGGGGGCTTTGGTATGATGGCGGGACATATTGGCCGGCATCGTCGCATTCCCCCCACAAACCCAAGCGTGCTCGGATCCTTGAATCATGACAGAAGCCACTCGACAGGCAAAACCGCATAGAAGCCGAGAAGCAAGAGCCGGCATGTTGCGCATCAGAAACACCGGCATGAAGCGGTTTGCGCGTCTTCTGGGCTGCCTTGTCCTGGCTTTGCTGGCGGCATTCTTGCCCGTCGCAGCCCGCGCACAGGCGACGCAGCCGGCCGCCTCGGCCGCGCCCATGTTCTGGTATCTGCTCGCTGCAGCCAGCGCAATGCTCGTGCCGGTCGGCCTGGTGCTGATTGGCGTCGCCGGGCTCGAGCGCGAGCGCGCCTGGAATGCCGCGCTCGGCGCAGTGGCAGCCATGAGCATGGCCGCGCTCGCCTACTGGGCATTCGGCTTTGCCTTGCAGTTCGGTGGCATTGGTCTCGCCTACGCGCGGCCGGAATTGCGCGGCCTCGTCTGGGAGTGGAGCCCGCTGCCGGCGGATTGGGGTGTCGGCTGGGGTGTGGCCGGCTTGAGTGGGTGGCTGCTCTCCGGCGCCGACGTCACCGCGCTGGTCTACGCACTCTTCCTGGCGCACCTGCCCTGGCTCTTCACCGCTACCTTGCTGCCGGTAATGGCGTTGCGCGGGCGGGCACCGGCCGTTGCAACCCTGCTCATCGCACTCTTTGTGGGGGGCGTTGTCTATCCGCTGGCCGGCAACTGGGTGCAGGGTGGAGGCTGGCTGGCGGCGCTGGGGCGCAACATTGCCCTGGGCCACGGCTTTGTCGATGCGGGAGGCGCCGGCTCCGTCTTCCTGCTGGCGGCGATCTTCGGGCTGGTGGCGCTCGTCGTCTGGGCGCCGCGCCGCAGCAGCGGCGATCAACAACTGCCGCCCGACTATCAGCCCCTTCTGACGGTTGCCGGCAGCCTGCTCTTGCTTGCCGGGGTGATCGGCTGGCTCTGGTCGAACCCGCTCCAGGTGGAAACGCTCACCGACCTCGGCATGATGCGCGGCAGCGTAAATGTTCTGCTTTCGGCCGTCGCCGGTGCGATTGTGCCGCTGCTCTACACATGGTTCGTATCGGGCCAGAGCCATCCGACGCTGGCGTCACGCGGGCTGGTTGCCGGCGCCGTCGCCGGTCTGGCTGCTGCACCTTTCTTGCAGCCCGGCTCGGCACTATTGATTGGGTTCCTGGCCGGCGCCACCGTACCCCTGTTCACGTACATCCTGGACAATCTCATCAAGCTCGACGATGCCACCGGCCTGGTCGTGACGGCGGGCATGCCGGCGATTGTCGGCCTGTTGCTGGCCGGCATCTTCGCCGATGGCGCGGCCGGCGCCGGCTGGCAGGCGACCGGCGTTGGCACCTACCTCGGCGTTGCCCGGCAGGGCGTCTCCGGCCTCTTCGTCGCCAGCGGCTTTCAGCCCGATTTCCCCGGCCAGTTCCAATCGCAATTGATCGGCGTCGCCGCGATCAGTATTTGGGGGCTGCTGACAGGGCTCATCATCTGCGCACCGCTTGGCCTGCTCTTCTACGGCTTGCAGCGCAGCGAACGCAAGCGGGCGGCCACAACGACCGCGCCGCGCTCCACCCTGCCGGCCGAGACCGAAAACGCGCTGGCCGACAGCCGGCGTACCTTTCAATAACCCGCCCGCACAAACGATTCATCGCAGTTTGAATGGAAGCAGCCAGTGTGGCGGATGCGACTACTCCCCTGGCCGGAGCGGGTATACTCCCAATGGAGTATAGACCGAACCGGCGCGGGTTAGTTCGCTGCGCATGAGGAGTATCTCGCCCACGGGAAATAAGCCGGCCTTTCCGCCGGCCGGTGGCAAAGTGGCCGCGGCCTGTTGGATAATCTGCCCGGTGGCGGCGAGATCGCTGGTGCGGTTGCGTTGCGTGCGGCCAATGGTGAAGTGCGGCGTGAAGCGCTTTTCTTCGGCGGGCAGCCCGATTGCCTGTGCTGCCCGCTCCACATCGCTTTGCAGCGCGCCCAGCACGGTCGACGCCCCATGCAGCCCGCACCAGATAACAGACGGGCGGTGACAGTTGGGAAAACAACCCAACGCGCCGACGTGCAGGTCAAACGCCGGATGGCGCGCGGCGATGCCCGGCAGCAATGCCGCCAGTTGCGCCTGCTGGTCGCCGTCAATTTCGCCCAAGAAACGCAAGGTCAGGTGGATGTTGGTGCCGGCCGTCCAGCGGACAGCCTCATCGAGCCGGCGCTCGCGCAACTGGCGCGCCAGCCGCTGTTGAAGGTTGACCAGCGCGCGCTGAATGTTCGGCGGCAGGGCAATCGCCACGAATGCGCGCATGGCGCTTTACCACTGGCGACGGCGTGAGGGTGGATTGTAGCGGTCGTAGAAGTCGCGCTGTGCAGAGCGCGAGCGCATGAACATGACGCTGGTAATGAGTCCAAGGATACCGATGCCGCTGGCGCCCGTAAAGGTGAGGCAGAGCAGCATGATCATCAGGTTCTGCGTGGTCGGGGCCAGCGCGCTGACGAGTTGATAGCCAGGCGGCGTCGGCGTGACGGTGGCCAGCGGCGTGGGCGCTGAGCCGAGCGCCAGCGGCGCTTCGGTTGGCGCGGCCGTGACGACAATATAGGCCACCGCCGGCTCTTCAGCAGCGGTGCCACCGGTCTGGGCGAGCGCCGGGTCGTCCGTCGGCATAGTCATCGACGACGCATCGGTACGCGGGCTGTTGGGATCCGGTGTGACGACGAGCGGCGTAGGCACGGCAAAGGGATCAATCGTAGGCGTCGGCGTGGCCAGCGGCGAGCCGAACTGGTCAAACTGCGGCGTAATCGGGTTGCCAAACTGGTCGAATTGCGGCGTGATTGGATTGCCGAATTGGTCGACCTGTGTGGTGATCGGATTGCCGAACTGGTCGACTTGTTGCGTAATCGGGTTGCCGAACTGGTCGAATTGCGGCGTGATCGGGTTGCCGAATTGGTCGAACTGTTGGGCAGACGGCGAAACCGGATTGCCAAACTGGTCGGTCGGGAAAGGTTGCGGCAGCGGGCTGCCAAACGCATCCGTCGGCACAGCCTGGGGCACGATCGGGTTGCCAAACGGATCGGTCTGCGCGGGCTGCGGCAGCGGGCTGCCAAATGCATCCGTCGGTACCGCCTGTGGAATGATCGGATTGCCAAATTGGTCGGTGGGCACCGGTGTCGGCTGGACAATCGGGTTGCCGAACGCATCGGTGGGAACAGCCGGCGCGACATTCGGATCCAGCGTCAACACGACACCCGGTGCGCCGGGTGTCGGCGTCACGTTCGGGCCATAGCCGCAACGATCTTGGACATCGCCCAGGGTGCCGTCGGAAGTCTGCTCGATGAGGCGAAAGCAGTACGGCACGCCCGGCTCGACGCCCGTCGTAACCGGAAAGCTGTACTGTGCCGGCGTCGAGGGGCCGCCCTTGGCCGGCATAAAGCCGATGCGATGATAGGCAGCCTCGGGCTCGTCGGCCCGCTTGCACTGGATTTCAAAGCCCTGCACGTTGAACTCGCTCGTCGTCCCCCATTGCAGCACGACCGAAGCCGGATTGGAGATGACGTAGAAGTAGCTGAATTGCACGGCTGCCAGCAGTGGTTGTGCCAGCGCTACGGTCAAGCCAATGGCCAGTGCCGTCAGCCCTGCCACCATCCACGCGCGTCGACGCGTACGCAACGCCTGCCGCCACTGCACCAGACGCTCCCCAAGCAACCGAACTGGATTGTTTATTTCTCGTGTTCCCATTAGCCGGATTCTACCATGCAGGAGCGTTCTGACCCATACACTTTTTGGAGTATCGGCACTACGTAATCAGTGGTAACCGGCGATACTCCGCGCCAGCACCCGCAGCTAGCGCCCAAGCAGGTGCTTGACGTCGGCAGCAATATCGGCTTTGGGAGCGTCATGCGAGAAGATCTCGCGCAGATTGTTATCCTTGTCGATCACGTAGACGAACGCCGTGTGATCCATCAAATAATCGGCGGCACTCTGAGAGGCGGCAAGGACGCGCTTTTCGGCATAGACGCCATAGTCCTTCTTGACCTGTGCCAGCGCGGTGTCATCGAGTTGGACGCCATAAAAGGCCGGATTGAACGCACCCACATAGCTGGCAAGACGCTCTGGGGTATCGCGCTCCGGGTCAATCGTGATGAAGACGACGGCCAATTGCGCCTGTTCTGCCTCGGTGAGCGATTCGTAGACATTCTTCATGTTCGCCAGGGTCAGCGGGCAGACGTCCGGACAGAAAGTGTATCCAAAGAATACTACCTTCACCTTATCCTTGACATCGGCCAGGCGGAACGCTGTGCCATCCAGATTTGTCCCGGTGATCTCCGGCGCCGGGATCACCGGATCATAGGGCGTGCCGCGAAACTTGTACGCTTCACCGCAGCCGCCAATCAGCACGCTGATCACCAGCAACAGGCCTACCCACGCTGCGAAACGCCCGGTACCAGTCCGCAGCCCCGCCGCACGCGTATTTGTCCGACTCATTCAACATCACCCTCATCCGCATCATCCGGCACTTGCAGGCTGGCCAGCAGCCCGTAGAACTCCGTTTGGCAGTCAGCCGCGAGCCCGCTGTTGTACCAGATGCGCATCTCCTGTATCAGCTTGTGCGTCAACTCTGTAAAGCGTTGCAACCCGGCATCGCTCTCGTCGTCGGCCAGCGCCTCGTATTCAGGATAACGGCCCAGCCATGCTTCCAGGTTCCGCTCGGCCGCGGCCGGGCGCGGCCCCCACTGCCCCTGCAACTCCCATTCCTCGTCAAAGACGAAAAACTGCGGCAGGTCCCACTCCTCCAACCCGGCGTTGATATCCAGATCGGTGGCGAGCATGGCCAGGGGTGTTAGATCCTCGTCGTCCGCCAGCACGCGCAGTTGAACACGCGGCGATGTGTCGATCAGCCGGGCGATGATCGGCAACACGGCCACCGTGTCCGGATCCTCACCATCGACCAGTGCCAGGACCGACAGCGTATCGGGGTAGTTGACCATTCTGTCCTGCAAGGCCGGCAGCAAACGTGTCTCGCCATAGCGCTGCTCCAGCAACCGCCCGCCGTCCGGTTGGTCCTGCACAAAGTGCGCGTACGTCGGGCAGTGGTTGAAGGCGAACGATCTGTCGAGCGGGATCATGCGCACGGCCGGGGGCGTCACCGTCAC
>WBZU01001594.1_pt1 | contig 16816 bp, 15 predicted proteins | sample 5204311 | NCBI WGS metagenome assembly WBZU01 (sample SAMN12344359, study PRJNA552823) | activated sludge metagenome | biome: Activated sludge suspended growth; feature: Nitrification reactor; material: Wastewater; isolation source: activated sludge from nitrification reactor of wastewater...
GGAGGCGCGCCAACATCAGGCCCGCGCCGACGCCCGCTACCGGCGGGCGATGGACACCGCCGCCATCGGCATGTGCCTGCTGGCTCCGGACGGGACCTTCGTCGAGGTGAACCCGGCCCTGTGCGCGTTCTTCGGCTTCGACGCGCAGACGCTGATGCGTATGAGGTGGCAGGACCTCACCCCACCGGAGTTCCTGCACGTGGGCCAGGAGGACCGCCAGGCGGTCTTCGAGGGCAGCCGCGAGTCCTACCGCCTGGTCACGCAGTACATCCACGCCGATGGCCACCGCATCTGGGCCGACGTCTGGGTGAACGGTATTCGCGATCTGGACGGACAGGTTGAACACCTGGCCGCCCAGATGGTCGACATCACCGATGAGATGCTCACCCGCGAGCGGCTGCAGCGAAGCGAGGAGCGCAATCGGCTTCTGGCGCAACGCCTTCAGCGGCAGAGCGACCGGCTTGCGGCCGAACTGAAGAGCGCTGCGGACTATATGGCCTCGATCATGCCGAAGGGTCTCACCGGCCGGGTCGACATCGCGTCACTCTATCTGCCGTCGCGCGAACTCAGTGGCGACTGCTTCGACTACAGCTGGATCGACGACGATCACCTCCTGGTTTACCTCGCCGATGTGTCGGGCCACGGCATCGAGCCGGCGCTGCTGTCGGTGTCGGTGCACAACATGCTGCGCTCGGGATCGCTGGGCATCGAGACCATGGTGGCGCCGGCGGTCGCACTGGCCGAACTCAACCGTCTGTTCCAGATGAATGCGCAAGGTGACCACTACTTCACGATCTGGTTCGGCGTCTACCAGGCCTCCACCCGCACGCTCTGCTACGCGAGCGCCGGAGCCCCGCCGGCATTCGCCCTCGATTGCGCCGCCGATGGCACCGTGTCGGTCACCGACCTCGCGACAGAGGCCGCGCCGATCGGCATGTTTGCAGACACCGAGTTCAGCTCACGACACTTCGCCGTGCCGCCGGGCTGCCGGATTCTTGTCTACAGCGACGGCGCGCACGAGGTGAACCTGGCCGACGGCCGTCCGTTCTCGTGGAGCGAATTCAGGGACCTGAACATCCGGCTCGCCGGATCGACCGACTCGTCCCTGGAGGCGCTCCTGGCGGAATTGCAGGTCCTGAAGTCAACAGCGGCATTCGAGGACGACTGCTCGCTCATCGAACTTGTATTCCACTGAGGTCCTATCGACGTGACTCCGGCACGATGTTCACCTTTCGGAGGATTTATGCAGAGGAGACGGGCGCCGGTGGGGCAGTGGCAGGCTTGCGGACCACGCTGCGGGTGCCCAGGAACACGCCGACGACCACCAGGAGGTAGGTGAGCCAGGCGAGCAGTTGCAGCACCGTGGGGGTCGGGGTGACGTTGAAGACGCCTTGCAGAACCTGTCCGTACCAGGCCGACCAGTCCAGCGATCCGCTGATGTCGAACGCCCGGTGATTCTGGCCAGGGAGCCAGCCCACGGTCTGCAGGGCGCCGATGCCGTAGGACAGGATGCCGGCGGCCACGACGATCAGAAACAGTCCGGTGTAGGTGAAGAACTTCGCGAGGTTGATGCGTACGGCGCCGGCGTACATCGCCCATGCGATGCCGGCGGCCGCGATGACACCGATGACCAAACCGATGAGGGGCCACGCGGTTTCGGCTTCGGCGTAGCCGACCATGAACAAAGCCGTCTCGAAACCCTCACGGCCAACGGCGAGGAAGGACAGCATCACCACCGCCGCCGCGCCGGTCTCCAGCGCCTGGGACATCCCCGACTTCAGTTCGCCGGACAGCCCGGCGGAGGCGCGGCGCATCCACAACACCATGGACGTGACGATGGCGACGGCGACCAGGGAGGCGATGCCGGCGATCGCCTCGGCCGTCAGCCCGGTGAGACCGTAGGCGCCGTAGCGGATCGCGAAGAAGACCCCGATCGTCATGGCGACGGCCGCTCCGACCCCGAGCCAGACCCAGCGCAGCGCGTCACGCCGATCGGATTTCACCAGGAAGGCCACCAGGATCATCACGACGATGCTGGCTTCCAGACCCTCGCGCAGGCCGATCAATCCGCTTCCCAGCAGCTGTGCGGAGATTTTCGGAGTGGACAGGGCGATGTCAGCGGCCCAGTGCCCGCCAAGCAGTGCCGTCACCATCGCCCCCCTCAAGTTATGGTTGCCTAACCTAAGGTCGAGGCTAGCGTCATGGGGTTGTCCGCCGCAAGGCCGGGGCGGAGTCGGCGCGGAGTCGGCCGGCTTTCTTTATCGGATCTTCACAGAACCGCTAGGGCGGCCCTACCCGGGCACGCGAGGCTGGACGCGAAACGGCAATGACGAAAGGAATGCGTTGTGAACAAGACAAGGACTGTGGCGACCGGAGCGGCTGCGCTGGCCGCGGTGGCCGTCATCGGGGCGTGTGGCAATTCGGCGACCAAGGAAGCGACTTCGTCCGCCGCTCCGACCTCGACGCAGACCTCGGCGTCGGCGCAGGCGTCGGTGCACAACCAGGCCGACATGAACTTTGCCCACATGATGATCCCGCACCATCAGCAGGCGATCGAGATGAGCGACATCGTTTTGGCCAAGCAGGGCATCGACCCGCGCGTGGTGGACCTGGCCAAGCAGATCAAGGCCGCCCAGGGGCCGGAGATCGAGAAGATGCAGGGCTGGATGACGGCGTGGGGCACGCCGATGAGCAGCATGCCCAGCATGTCGGACATGCCGGGGATGGATCACGGCGGCATGCACGGCTCCGAAAGCGGTTCGGCGACAACGACGACCACGCCGACCTCCAGCGGTTCGACGATGCCGGGCATGAGCGGCATGGGAGACATGGGCGACATGCCCGGCATGAGCGGCATGGACGGCATGATGTCGCCGGCCGAGATGGACGCGCTGAAGAACGCCCAGGGCGTCGAGGCCGGCAAGCTGTTCCTGACCGGGATGATCAAGCACCACCAGGGCGCGCTCACCATGGCGCAGGACGAGATCAAGAACGGGCAGTCACCCGACGCCATCGCCTTGGCGAAGTCGATCCTGGACAGCCAGCAGAAGGAGATCGACACCATGAACCAGATTCTCAACTCGCTGTAGGAATCGCGATGTCGCACTGGACGTATCGGGTGCGCGGAATGACGTGCGGTCACTGCGCCGGCCCGGTGACCAAGGAGCTGGAGGGTCTCGACGGCGTCACGGGTGTGACGGTCGACCTTGTGCCGGAGGGTGATTCGACGGTCACGTTGACCGGTTCGGCTGAAGTGGCCCACGATGCGGTGCGCGGTGCGATTCAGCGCGCCGGCTACGAACTGGTCGACCCACCCTCGAGTTGATCGGGTGGGTCGTGCATCGGCACCGACACGGTGAACGTCGTGCCGTGACCGGGCCCGCGGCTGGCCACAACGATGTGGCCGTCGTGGGCTTCGGTCAGCGCCCTGGCGATCGCCAGGCCGAGCCCGGAGCCGCCGCGTCCCCGGTCGCGGGCCGAGTCTGCCCGGTAGAACCGCTCGAACACGTGCGGCAGATGCTCGGCGGAGATGCCTTCACCGTCGTCGGCGACGGTGAACACCACGTCGGTGCCGCGGCGCGTCGCGGTGAGCCGGACGTGGCCGCCAACTCCCGTGTGCCGCAACGCGTTATCGAGAAGGTTGCTCAGCACCTGGCTCAGTCGCTGCCGGTCGGCCCACAACTGGCCGGGGTCGCCGTCGGTCTGCAACTCGACGCCCTTGGCGGCATAGCGGTCGGCGACGGCGGCGCTCACCGTGCCGACGAGCTCGGCGGCATCAATCCATCCCGGCCTGATGGCTGCGTGTGACTCCTCGGCCTGCGCCAGTGCTGCGGCGTCGGCGGAGAACCGCACCAGACGGCCGGCCTGCTCGCGTAGCATCGCAATCGTCTGCGGGTCAAGGGTTTTCACCCCGTCCTCGACGGCCTCGAGGTAGGCCTCCAACACCGACACCGGTGTGCGGATTTCGTGGGCGAGGTCGCCGAACAACTGACGGCGTGTCGACTCCACTGACTGCAGACGGCCGGCCATCCGGTTGAAAGCGACTGCCAGTTCGTCGAACTCATCACCCAGCTGCGGCGGGGCGACGCGGATGTCGTAGTCGCCTTCGGCGACGGCGGAGGCCGCCGCCGACAGCTCGGCGATCGAGCGCTGCAGACGCCGGCTCAGGTAGGCGGTCACCACGAACGCCGTCAGCGCCGCCACCGTGATCGCCACCGCGATCGACAGTGCGGTCGCGTGCTGGTATGCCTGCTCGGCGTGGAACTGCTCGTTGGAGTCGTGGGCCACGCCCGCGCGGTGCAGGTGCTCACGGAACAGCGGCGGTCCGACCACCGAGGCGACCACCCAGGTGGTGACGCCGCCGGCGAGCAGCACCAGGGTCTGGGCCAGCAGCAGCCGGCGCCGCATCCCGAAGCGGGGCGCGCTCATTCCCCGGTTCCCATCCGGTAGCCCACCCCGCGGACGGTGAACACGAACCGCGGGTCGGCGGGGTCGTCGCCGAGCTTGCGGCGCAGGTGGCCGACATGGACGTCGACGAGGTGGTCGTTGCCGACCCACGGCTCGCCCCACACCGAGTCGATGAGCTGGCGGCGGCTCCAGACCACGCCGGGCCGCGACGAGAGCGCCGCCAGGATGTCGAACTCCGTGCGGGTCAAGGGAATCGGCTCGCCGTCGAGGAACACCTGTCTGCTGTCGACATCGATCGACAGCAGGCCGAACAGCCGGGCGGCCTGCACGGGTTCGGCCGCGGTGCCGACCGTTCGGGGCCGGCGGAGCATCGCGCGGATCCGGGCCACCAGTTCCCGCGGGCTGAACGGTTTGGTGACGTAGTCGTCGGCCCCCACCGAGAGGCCCACGATCGTGTCCATCTCGGTGTCGCGGGCGGTCAGCATCACCACGTAGGCGTCGGAGAACGTCCGCAACTGCCGGCAGACCTCCAGGCCGTCGATGCCCGGCAGGCCGAGGTCGAGGACGACGACATCGGGGTCGACCTCCCTGGCCGCCGAGAGCGCCTCGGCGCCGGTATGGCACACCGTCACCTCGAAGTGGTCGCGGTGCAGATAGCTGGCGACCACTTCGGCCAGCGCAGCCTCGTCGTCGACCACCAGGGCGCGAAATCCCCGGTCCGCCTCACCGGAACCTGCCTCCGAGATCAGATCCACCCCTTCATCGTGCCGTGCCGACGCGCAGCTTCCGCGTCTTGAGCGAATCTTCACACAACCAACACCAAACCCCCGGCGCCGGCGGTCCACGGTGGAGGCATGACCGGACAGGGCTTGACCCGCCGCGGCTTTCTGGCCGCTGGTGTGCTCGGCGGCGCGCTGGTCGCATGCAGCCGTCCGGGAACATCGTCCGGCGGCGACGGAGTTGCGAATCGCATCGGCCCCGTCGAAGAAGCCCGCCCGCACACCGGAAAGACGGTGACCGCGCGCCTGGCCCCCGGGCCGGCCGACATCGACCTCGGCGGCACCAGAGCGCAGACGCTGGCCTACAGCGGTCAGGTCCCCGGCCCGCTGATCCGCGCCAACGTCGGTGATGAGATCGCCGTAGCGGTCGACAACGGTCTGGATCACCCGACCTCGGTGCATTGGCACGGCATCGCGCTGCGCAACGACATGGACGGGGCCGCCCCGGCCACCCCGAACATCACGCCCGCGGCGAACTTCACCTACCGGTTCACCTCCCCGTATCCCGGTACCTACTGGGCCCACCCGCACACCGGGCTGGACACCGACTACGGGCTGTACGTGCCCGTGATCATCGACGACCCGTCCGAACCGGGCCGCTACGACGCCGAGTGGATCGTCGTGCTCGACGACTGGACATCGGGTGTCGGCAGCAGCCCGGAGGAGATCTTCAACGGCCTGCGATCCATGGGGATGGGCAACGGCGGAATGCCCGGCATGGGCGGTATGGGCCAGATGCCCGGCATGGGGGATATGGGGCACATGCCCGGGATGGGCGGCATGGGCTCGATGCCGATGACACCCGGTGTGGGCGGCGCGGCGGCCAGTGCCCTGCTTGGCGGCGACGGCGGTGACGTCACCTATCCCTACTATCTGGTGAACGGCCGCATTGCCGCTGCGGCAAGCGCTTTCAGCGCCAAACCCGGCCAGCGCATTCGCATCCGCATCATCAACGCCGCCGCGGACACCGCGTTCCGGGTCGCCCTGGCCGGGCATCGGATGAGGGTCACCCACGCCGACGGGTTCCCCGTCGTGCCCGTCGACGTCGACGCACTGCTGCTCGGCATGGGGGAGCGCTACGACGTCATCGTGACCGCGGGCGACGGGGTGTTCCCCCTCGTCGCCTCGGCAGAGGGCAAGAACGCCGTCGCCCGCGCGCTTCTGACGACCGCAGCGGGATCGGCGCCGGACGCCAGCTTCCGCCCTCCGGAACTGACTCGACTCGTCGGCACGGTCGACACCTTCACCGCCACGCCGGACGTCCAACTGCCCACCGACAGCGACGTCAGCCTTGCCGCCCGGTTGGGCGGAGCGATGATGCGCTACGACTGGACGATCAACGGCCGCCCCTTCGATCAGTCCGTTCCGCTGACCATCCAGCAGGGGCAGCGCGCGACTCTGACGTTCGCCAACGCCACGATGATGTGGCACCCAATGCACCTGCACGGCCACACCTTCCAGGTGATCAAGGCCGACGGCAGCATCGGCCCGCGCAAGGACACCGTCATCGTCAAACCGATGCAGACCGTCGCCGTGAGGCTGGTCGCAGACAATCCGGGAACCTGGATGCTGCACTGCCACAACGGGTATCACATGGACGCCGGAATGATGACGATGCTCGACTACACCGGCTGACCGATGGGGAGAGGTGGCTGCACCCCATCGCGTCGGCATACGCCAACTACGGCACCGTGCTTTTCGCCCTGCTGATGCCGGCCGGGTGGTGGATTGCTCGCAGTCGTGCGGATATGAGCCGGATGGTGGCTGCGCTGTGGACTCCGCTCGGTGTTCTGGCCGCGCTCGGGATCAACCAGCCGATCGCCGGTGGGGTCGGCGAGGTGCTTGCCGCGGCGGTGCAGACGCCGTTGCGTCCGTTGCTGACCGCGCAGCCGGCTCCTGGCGCGACCGGGACGACCGCCACGACGCGAGCACGATGACGGTGACGGCCCAACCGGCGCCCAGCGTCCAACCGGCCAGCACGTCGGTAGGGAAGTGCACACCGAGATATGGCCTCGAGAAGCCGATCAATCCGACCGTCGCGATGGCGAGCGTCCACACGGCTATCCGCAGTGGCCAACCGTGCACCACCCAGCGGCATAGCATCCATGCGCACAGCAGCCCGATCGCCGCGGCGCCGGTGGCGTGACCTGACGGGAACGAATACCCACCGGCCGTGATCACCGCGAAGGGCTGTGCCGGCCGCGGGCGCCCGATCAGTTCCTTGGCGACGACGATCACCAGTCCGATTCCCGCACCGCCGGCGCTGCCGATGACAATGGGAAACCACGACCGGGCCGCGGCCGCCGACGCGATGCACACCACCGCCAGGACGGCCGCCTGCACATCCGCGTTGCCCATTCGCGTCAGCGCGAGAAGAACGTCGGTCAGCCAACTTTCGCGATGGCCGGCCAGCCACTGGTTGACCCGCCCGTCAAACGCGGCGATGCCCTCCCCGTCGAGAACGTCGTCGAGCAGATCGGTGAAGCCGACCGCCAGGACCAGGACCGTCGCCAACCCGGCGAGTAGTCCGACCAGGGTGACTCCGTCGACGCCCAGCCTGCCTCGCAGCGGTGCCGTCACCGCGGCAAGGCGCTCCAGCATGGGCGACAGGCCGGTCATCGGACGGACGCTACTATGCCGAACACGCCGGTCCCGGAGCTCCGGCCCACTACCGCGATGACGCCGAGCCGGCGCGTCTGCATGACGACCCCGCCCGGAAGGTCCCGGCGCGATGAGCCGCGATCATCACTATCACCACGACAACGACCACGACCGCGGCCACGGCCACCGGCACCTGTCGAGAAGGTCGCGGGTCATCGGGGATGTCCGATCGGCGAGCGGGTATACACCACGGGCATTTCTGCCAGAGCCACGAGCGCGTAAGGGGAGAAGGTCATTTATGCGGGAAGTTTCCCGGTCGAGCTAGATCCCGGATAGGCCCCGGGAACCATTTACTGTCCGGCTGGTCAATTCGAACGATGGACCCTGAATACCCGCCCGCAGCAACATCGCCGCGGTCGCTCGAGAAGGTCCTCGCCGTTGACTTCCATGATGTGGCGCCCGCTGTGACGCCTGATCTCATCATCGACGCTGCGATCGACGAACTCAGAATCAACAACCTGGCAACGTTCAGCATCGAGAAGGTGGCGGCACGGGCCGGTGTCGAACCGCACGCCGTGCGGCAACTGTGGCCGAGCACGCCGGACCTCTTCGCCGCCACGATGACGTCGTACACCTCCCAGCACCTGCCGGTCGCTCCCGACACCGGGGCCCTCTACGACGATCTGCTGCTCTACGCCAACTCGTACGCCGACATGGTGAACACCCCCACCGGTCGCCGACTGCTCGACTCGCTGATCGTCAGGCCCAACGACTGGGATCTGGCCGGAACCCGCGAGGCCTACTTCAAGAGCCGGCACGAATGGGCGGCGACGATCGTCCAGCGCGGGATCGACCGTGGCGAATGCGCCCCGACGACGGATCCGGGCCGCACCATCGACATCCTCATCATGATGGTGTGCCTGCCTGCGCTCGTCTACGACCGTCCCGTCACCCCGGACGACTGCGAGTACGCCGTGCGGCTGGTGCTGCGCGGGATCAGCTGAGCCTCGTCAGGGTGTAACTCCCCGCGGAATCGGTAGTGCCGAACCAGACGTTGCCCAGATCGTCGACGATCGGAAAGCCCACGGACGGCACGGTTGTGTCGATCAGTGAGATGGCGGGTGTGGCAGCCAGGTTTCCGTCTACACGCACCACCATGGGACTGTCGCTTCCGTTTCCGAACCACAGCGTCCCGTAGCCGTCGACGGTCGGAATCGACGGTCCGGCAACGCCGGTATCGAACACCGCTAACTGTGGCTGGCCGGTCAGGTCGCCGCTGAGGCGCACGATGCTGCTGCTCGTGGCCGTGTTGCCGAACCAGACGGATCCGTTGTGGTCCACGGTGCCGGTGCGGACGTTGGCGATCCCGGTGTCGAATCCCGTGATGGTCGGGGTGCCGGCGAGGTCCCCGCCGATCCGCACCAGGATCGTCGAACCGGAGTCGTTGCCGAACCACAGTTGTCCGGCGTTGTCGACGAGGGGGAAATCCGGCTTGATCACACCCGTGTCGAACGTGGTGATCGTCGGCGTGCCGGCGAGATCGCCGCTGACCCGCACGACTGAACTCCCGCCGTCGCCGACGAAGTTCCCGAACCACAGGTTGCCGTTGCCGTCCGCGACGGCGGTGACGGGATTGGGCACACCGGTGTCGAACGAGGTGATCGTCGGCGTACCGCCCAGGTCGCCACTGACTCGCACGATCAGGGTGGTCGTGGGATCAAAGCTGCCGAACCACAGGTTGCCGTTGCGATCGACGATCGGCCACGCCGGATTGGCCACCGGCGTGGTGAACACATCGACGGTGGGCGTGCCGGAGAGATCGCCGCTGATGCGCACCACCTTCTTGCCGCCGCCGGTCTGGCCGAACCACACCCGGCCCGCGTTGTCGACGGTCACGGTCACCGGATCGGGCACGCCGGTGTCCACGGCGGTCAGGGTCGGGGTGACCGACCCGAGCGCTCCGCTGACCCGGGTGACGTACGGCGCGTCGCCGGCGGGGTCGGCGTTGCCGAACCAGAGATTGCCGCTCCCATCCCGAGCGGCGGTGACGGGATTGGCAACCGCCGTGGTGAACAGCGCGACGACCGGGGAGGGCCGTCCACCCGAGCCGCCCGCCCCACCGGCCCCGCCGGATCCCTGGGTAGTCCCTGAAGCGCCCGCGTTGCCGGGATTGCCGCTCCCGCCGCTGGTTCCGCCACCGGGACCGCCGGAACCGCCGTCGCCTCCGGTGCCGCCTGCGCCGGGCAAGGCGAACACCAGCAAAACCCGGCCGTCTCCGCCGTCGCCTCCGCGGCCGCCGGAACCGCCCGCGCCGCCGGTGGCCCCGGCGCCGCCCTTGCCACCCGATCCCCCGTTGCCGCCGTTCCCTCCTGCTCCACCGCGACCGAGCAGCCGGCTGCCCTCGCCGCCGGCACCTCCGGTCCCGCCGGCGCCGCCGGTGCCACCCGGCACCCCGGGGGCTGTACCCGCCGTTCCGGCGCCGCCGGATCCGCCCGGCCCACCCGCGCCGCCGTTGCCGGTCAGCGACAGCAGCCCGGTGTCTCCGCCGTCTCCGCCGTCTCCGCCGGATCCCTGTGTCCCCGCGCCGCCGGCCCCGCCGGTGCCGCCGTCGCCCACCAGGAGACCGCCCCTGCCTCCGCGGCCACCGCTTCCCCCGGTCGCACCCCCGCCGCCCGGACCGCCGGCGCCTCCGACACCCCACACCGAGAGCAGACCGACGTCGCCACCGGCCCCGCCCGTGCCGCCCACCTGGTCGCCGAATCCGCCGCTGCCTCCCGAACCGGGCTTGAAGAAGAGGTGCCATAGTCCGAATAGCCCTGTGGCGCCGCCTCTTCCGCCGCTGCCGCCGGTGAGGACACCTTGGCCGCCGTCGCCGCCGTCGCCGCCGGCGCCGAACACCAACGCCCCGGCGCCGCCATCGCCGCCCGAACCTCCGATCCCGCCGACCTTCGGATCGGGCTGCACGGCGCCGCGACCGCCGTTGCCTCCGCCGCCCGTGATCAGACCGCCGTTGCCGCCATGGCCGCCGCGGCCGCCCGGCATTGCGGCGTCACCGCCGTCGCCACCGTTGCCGAACCAGCCCGCGTCGCCACCGTTGCCGCCATGGAAACCGTTGCCGCCGTTGCCAATCACTCCCGCCCGGCCACCTTGGCAGGGACCGCTGGTGCAGACTCCGCCATAGGCGGTCCAGCTGTAGCCGTTGCCCAGCAGTAGGCCGGCGTCGGGATGATCCGCGGTGCCGTTGCCGACGAAGACCCGCACCACGTCCGCAGCGTGGCCGGAGGAGGAGGCTTTCGCCGTCGGCGCGGGGGATACCCGCGGCGTCTCCCGGCCGGCCGAAGCTCCGCCCCGGGGCGATGAGGGGCCGCTGTGTGACGTGCCCGGTGCCGCGCCGCCGGCCCGGGAACCGTGGGCGCGGCCACCGTCGCCGTCCGCGTGGGCCACGCCGGCGCCGGTCAGCAGCGCCGCTCCGACGCCGATGGCCCCGGCACCCAGCCACGCCGATACCGCCATCTGGCGTCTCCGCAGCCGCGCAGCGCCCATGGTGTCCCCGCTTCCCCGTCGTCGAACCGACAGGTCGCACAGTAAGTCCTCACCGACTCCCGGGAGGCAGATCAGCGCCGTAGTCTCGCAACTACCCGTGTCGCCGTCGAGGGAGAACCCGTGTCCGACCACACCGCAGGCTGCTGCGAACCGCATCCCGCCAACGCCGCCCGGGCATCCTTCACCGGCGTCAGTCCCGCCGAACGCAGCGCTTCTCCGCGCCGCCACGAAAATGCCGAGAAGGCAGAGCTTCTCGTGACGGGCTCCCTGATCACCATGGACGACGCCGCGCCCCGGGCCGAGGCGATGGCGGTCTCCGGCGGCCGCATCCTGGCGGTCGGGTCACGCGCCGACCTCGAGTCCTTCGTCGGCCCCGGCACCAGGGTGCTCGAGCATCCGACGGGCTCGGTCCTGCCGGGCTTCGTCGAACCTCACCTGCATCTGGTGTCCTCGGCGCTGGTGTTCGACGGTGTGGACTGTTCGCCCTACGCCAACAAGACGCTCGACGCAGTTCTTTCGGTGCTGAAGGCGGCGGTGGCGAAAGCCCCTGCGGGACAAACGGTGGTCGGCCAGCTGTTCGATCCCAGCTTGCTGCCGGGCCAGCCGGACCTCACCGTCGCTGTGCTCGATCAGGTCTCCGCCGACGTCCCGATCGTGGTGATGAACGCCTCCCAGCACTTCTTCTATGTCAACTCCGCGGCCTACGCCGCTGCCGGCATCACCGCGGACACGCCGAACCCGCCCGGCGGGGACTACGGGGCCCGCCACGGGGTGCTCACCGGCATCGTCGCCGAGAGCGCCGCGATGCTCAGTTTCATCAAGCTGCTTCCCGACCTCACCCCCGAGGTGATCGCGAAGGCGATCACCGGGATCGCCGGCCTGGCGGCCAAGGCCGGCGTCACCTACATCCACGAACCCGCGACCGGGGCGATCGCCGGGGTCAAGGAACTCGATCTGCTGCATCAGACCTTCGGCCAGCCCGGCTTTCCGGTCCGCGGCTCGATGTCGCTGTGGGGCCTGAACCTCGATGACTTCCTCTCCGTCGGCATCGTTCCGGGCTCGGGGGATGACCGGCTGCGTTCCCAGACCGTCAAATGGGTTTCCGACGGCTCCAACCAGGGCTACACCGGCTTCATGCGGGAGAACTACCTGGGCCGCGACACCCGCGGGGTGGCCAACTTCACCCAGCAGGAGCTCAATGCCAACTTCGCGAAAACCATTGCCGCGCAATGGCCCATCATGTGCCACGCGAACGGCGACGCCGCCGTGGACATGGTGCTGGCGGCGTTCGCCTCAGCGGCCGAACTGCCGGGCTGGGACCCGGCCAAGCGCCACCGCACCGAGCATTCCTCGCTGCTGCACGACGAGCACATCGCCGCCATGGCCAAGCTCGGCATCACCCCCAGCTTCCTGATGAACCACGTGCGGCTGTGGGGCAGGGTGATGCGCGACGACATTCTTGGTCCGGTGCGCGCCGACCTGCTGGACCGCTACGGCTCGGTCGTCAAAGCCGGCCTGCGGGCCAGTTTCCATTGCGACTTCTCCGTCTCGCCCATCGGGCCGCTCAACTATGTGGCCACCGCGGCGGCCCGGACCATGTCCGACGGGGGAGAGGTGCTCAACCCGGCCGAACGCGTCCCCGTGGCGCAGGCGCTCAAGGGCAGCACCATCGACGCCGCCTGGATGTGCCACGCGGATGCACTGGCCGGATCGCTGGCCGCGGGCAAGGCCGCCGACTTCGTTCTGCTCGGCGACGACCCGCTGGCCCACGAGGCTGATCCGGACGCCGTACGCGAGATCGCTGTGCTGGCAACCTATTCCGATGGCGTCGAGGTGCACTCGGCATGACTGAGACCGGACCCGAGCCGGACCGCAATGTGCTGGGCGGACCGCTGGAGCCGTGCGGCACCGACCCGCTGACCGGCTTCTACCGCGACGGCTGTTGCTCGAGCGGTTCGGAGGATCGCGGATTGCACACCATCTGCGCGGTGGTCACCGCCGAGTTCCTCGAGCATCAGCGCTCGATCGGCAACGACCTGTCCACCCCGATGCCGCTGTACCGGTTTCCCGGCCTGGTTCCCGGTGACCGGTGGTGTGTCACCGCGCGGAACTGGCTGCGCGCCTACGACGACGGATGTGCGGCCCCGGTGGTGCTGGCCGCCACACACGATCGCACCCTCGACATCGTTCCACTGGCCGCGTTGCAGCAACATGCCGTCGACGTTCCCGACGATCTCACCGGTCTGTGACGGGGCGCTCCCGCTTCCGATCTGGCACCGAACCGTTATCGCCTGCCGCCGTTTCGTGATCCGCTGGTGCTGTTTCGGTCCGCGCCCGCTTGTCACGATCACTGGCAGTGAACGCCAAAGCCGAAGTCCAGACCGACAGTGCGCTGGCCGCCCGTTGCGCGGCCATCGCCTCTGTCGGCGCGGGATTGATCCACTTCGCGGTCATGCCCGCGCATTTCCTGCAGTGGTGGGCCGCGGGACTCTTCTTCGCCGTTCTTGCGGTCTTCCAGCTGATGTGGGCCTACCTCGCCTGGTCGCGTCCGCGAACGATCCTGCTCGCCGGCGGTATCGGGATGAATGCCGCGGTCGGTGCACTGTGGGTCGTCTCCAGCACGGTCGGCCTGCCGTTCGGCCCGCATGCCGGTGGTCCCGAGACGGTGGAGGCGGCCGGCATCTGCGCGCTGCTGCTGGAGTGCTACGTGATCATGGGTGCGGCGTGGGCGTGGATGCAGGACTATGAGCCCGAGGCGGTGTCCCGATTCCGTTCGGCCCTGGTGCTGCTGGGCGCCAACGGGGTGATCGCCGGAACCGTCTGCGTGGGTGTGGCGGCCAGCTTCCAGAACCACCACGAGCATCACGCCCCGCTGGAGGCCCAACGCGGTGTACCCCAGCACCACACCGAGGCGCCGATGCCCTCAGGCCAGCCCACCGCGCCCGTCGCGCCGGAGCCCGGGGATGCCGGGCTGCCCGTCACGGATATGGCGCTGCACAACGACCAGGACCATCAGCAGGACCACCCGCAGTCCTAGCCCGGTCAGCCCACGGGCCTCGGCTCGGCGGCCGAACAGCTGCGGCGGCGGTGCAGATCCACGTCGGCCCCGAAAGTGTGCAGCGCACTGCGGACCATGCGCGCGGTGCCGTCGGGGTGCCGGCAGGATCCGCGGCCGTCGACCAGCCGGACCATTCGGCGGATCTCCCGGACGAGGTCGTCGGAGGCGCGCCCGAAGGCCAACTCCTCCAGTAGCGAAGCCAGACGGGGAAGGCCGTTGAGGCACGGGCCGCACTGCCGGGCGCTCTGGTCGGCCAGATAGCCGGCGATCTCGGCGGTGCGGCGCAGCCCGCACTCGGTGCGGTCCAGCCCGTGGACGATTCCTGCGCCCGGTGTTGCGCCCAGCGGTTTGAGCGCAGCGCGCGACAACCGGGCGGCACCAAATTCGTTTGCGGCAAGCCATGTTCCGTGGTAGCCGCCGATCAGGACGGACTGCAGCGCGTGGGGGTCGGCGCCGGCCCACTCGATCAGCCCGGTCAGCGGCAGGCCGGTCGGGATCTCCACGACGCCGTGCGCAAGGGCGCCGGACAGGGTCACCAACATGGTGCCGGGCTCGTCGGGGTCTCCGGCCGAGCGGAACCAGTCGGCCCCGTAGCGCGCGATGAGCGCGATGTTGGCGAGTGTCTCGACGTTGTTGACCAGGGTGGGGCGGCCGCGCACGCCCGACACCGCGGAGACGACGGTGCGGTCGGTCGGAAGCGCCGGGCCGCCCTCGATGTGCCGGATGGCGGCGGACTCCTCGCCGGCGACGAAGCGGTCGGGCGCCTGCACCACGGTCACCCGGTGGGCGTCCAGGCCGGCGGCCCGGCGTTCGGCCAGCGCGTTGGCAACCGCCGTCGCCGCGTCGGGGTGGATGTAGAGGTAGACGGTGTCGGCGCCGATGGCCGCCGCGGCGGCGTCGAGACCGTCGAGCACCAGGTGCGGCGCTTGGCGCAGCAGGGTGGCGTCCTTGCGGCTGAGCGGTTCGCCTTCGGCGCCGTTGCCGACCACCACGGTCTTGGTTCCGGTGACGGCCGCCATCTTCCGTCCGGTGGGGAAGCCGGCGCCGCCGCGTCCGGCGAGCCCGGAGGCGTCGACGAGCGCGATGAGTTCCCGCGTCGTGTCCGGCAACGCGCCGAAGTAGTCGAGGTGTTCGGCCAGGCCTGGTCCGGGGGCGGCGAGCAGCCGCGGCGTCTGGATCATGCGCCGGAGTATTCGGTGAAGTTGGAGCGCAGCCGCCAAACGACGACGGCGGCCACCAACAGGGTGCAGCAGCCCGCGAAGGCCTGGAACCAGACGTGCCCGGTGTCAGTGCCGTTGCCCAGGGCATGGGCCAGGGCGATCGGCCACAGCAGGTAGGTGGCCCAGTGCACTGTCCGGAACACCTTCAGCGGCAGGCGGTCTCGCAGGAGGCTGGTGATGATCACGACGATCAGCACGTCGAAGGCGACCGTGCCCAGGCCCTGCCACAGCGGCCGGTACGCGCCCAGGAACGGCACCACGAAGTCGATGATCCGCAGGTTGGCGTAGGGGTCGAGGAAGAGCAGTCCCATGTGCAGGATTACCAGCAGCGTCGCCGCGAGCGCCACGAAGCGGTGCACGCCGGCGATTCCGAACCGGGGCAGGGCCAACAGCGGTCGCCCCGACCGGGATGCCACGCCGAGCGCCACGGACAGCGTCATGAAAGCCAGCGCCACGATTCCGTTGCCGCGGCCCAGGGCCCACAGCGCTTCACTGGTCATGGCGGGATCAGGAGCCGCGGGATGCGGTATGCGACGGGGTGAACTTGTTGCCCGACGACACGCCACCGCCGCCGCCCAGCGAGGTATTGCTGTGGCGGATCGGGAAGCTGTTGTCCACCGGCGCCTGCACGGGAGCCTGCTGAACCGGCGCCTGCTGAACCGGAGCGGTGTAGGCGGGTGCCGGCGGGGTGTAGGCCGGAGCCGGCGGGACGTAGGTCTGGGTGTATTGGGGCGCCGGCGGCGTGTACTGCGGGACCTGCTTGTACACCGGGGCCGGCGCAGGCGGCGCGGTGTAGGCGGGTGGCGGCGCCGGGGGCGCGGGAGCCGGCGCGGGGGCCGGGGCAGGGACCTGCGTTGTCTCGGTCGGGGCGGCCGTCGGCAGCGGGAGGGTGGCCGGAATCGCCTGCTCGGTCGGCAGCAGCGCCTCAGGGGCAGGCTGAATCGGTTCCGCGGCCGGAGGCTTCAGGGTGTCGGCGTAGGCCATCTCCGAGGCGCCGGCCACCCCCGCAACCCCCAGGCCGGCCAGGGCCCATGACGCGATCGCTGCGCGGCGGAATCCGGAACGCGGTGAGTTCATGACCCAGATGGTGGCAACCGATTCTTGGAACGCTCAAAGAAGACGGAAAGCGCCGGTCTACGCCGCCGCCGGCAGCGCGATCGTGAACGTCGTACCCCGCGCGGGCGCCGAATCCACCACGATCTGGCCGC
>WBZU01001597.1_pt1 | contig 16809 bp, 10 predicted proteins | sample 5204311 | NCBI WGS metagenome assembly WBZU01 (sample SAMN12344359, study PRJNA552823) | activated sludge metagenome | biome: Activated sludge suspended growth; feature: Nitrification reactor; material: Wastewater; isolation source: activated sludge from nitrification reactor of wastewater...
GGAGCGGCTCAACGTGGCGCCGGACGTGATCGAGGCCCAGCTGGCACATGGGAAGTCCGGCCCGCTGGGCGCTGCCTACGACAGGGCGGAGTTCATCGAGCAGCGGCGCGACATGATGAAGGCTTGGGCGGACTACTTGGACGAACTCAGGCAGAGGCACCCAGCAGAGCGCCCAGCGCAAGCCGCATAGGGTCCATAGCGCATCGTGTAGGGAGGGGGCTTCGCGGACGAAGCCATGGCCCAAGATGCCCGTACTCGTTGGCAGCGACGAACCGTTTGTATCCGCGCCACTCCAGAGAATGTCCGACACTTCGATGGCTAACAGCTTTGGTGGCGCTCATGCGACTGGTCCTGTTTGCTGCAGTTGTCGCTCTCGGCGCGGTGGTCGGCGTGATCGCCGCGGCGGGCGATGACACCTCTACGAAGGTGACGATGGCGTTCGTCGGAGTTCTCTTCGCGCTGCCCGTGGCGGCCTTTCTGGCTCGTCGACGTGAGGGGGCTGAGCGCCGTCAGTTGACCGACGAGCCAATCGACACGTCAGGATCGACATCCCCACGATCGTTGTCGGCCAACTATTGGCGCGACCGCGGTCATCCGCCCTTCATGAAGCCTTCCGATGGCGATCCGGACAAGCACATGTTCGATCCCGATCGGCTGTCCTGACTACTTCCGCTTCAGGAGGTCCTTGACTGCATCAACTGCGCTCTCGGCCGTGGTCGCGGCATCTTTGCCAACCTGCTTGGCGGATTGCTTCAGCAAGGACCTACGCGGCACGAGGGTGCCGTCTTCGGCTCGGTCGGCTTCGATGTTTCGACCGAGCTGATCTGCCTGTGCTCCAGCGCGTTGCCGAAGCGCCGTCGCCTCAGTTCGCATTTGATCTCGGCGCATCTCCGGCGACTCGGCGGGTGCAGTTGGTGGCGATGGATTCCCGCGAGTTCTCCTGACGGCGGCATCAGAGTCTCTGCGCATGCTGGCTACGTCGACCGTCGAGTCCACGATGGCCGACTGGCGAAGATGCTCGGGAGGGAGCGACCCGAACGTCACCGGCACGCCAGTCCCATCCGTGAACGTTCGATTTGGCCCGAGGGCACGCCGTGCGAGTTCGGCTTCAAAGAGCGCTTGCGCCGCCGCACTGGTGCCCCCGTACTGCTCAGCGTAGCGGGTGAACATGGCGAGGTTGTGTGGATCCTGGGCCACGTCTATGGAGATGACCTCTCCCCTCTCGAGCGCAGTAGCCAGCCGTTCGGAGTAGCTGGTTCGTTGCGCCAGCGCAGCTTCAGCACGGGTGGTCCGCGTGGCAGATGCATTGAGGCGTGACGCGATCTCCGTGGCTTCACGTGCGTCGGCAGCAACCACAGTCGAGAAGCTCGAATCTCTGGACACCCGATCGCCGAACTGCTTGAACTCGCTAAGTTGCTCGCTGGTCATGCTGCCTAGCACTTTCTGCTCCTGCGCCGTCAGGCCCGACAAGTAGCTCTTGTCTGCTGTGGCATTGAGCTTTCCGCCAGCGACTGCGGTGCTCAGTCCCAGGTGTGCGGCGGCGCCGAAGGCTATGTTTGCGACTTGCGACTGAGACATGCCAGTGCTGTCGGCGACGCTCCGCGTGATCTGGTCCAGCCGGTTCAGCGTCTGCCCCAACTGCTCGAAGCTGCTGGATGTCGACCCCGTGCTGCTCCGCGATGACTTCAGCTTTGCCAAGCCCTTGGTGAACGCCTCGGACAGCACCGCCGAACGTTCGGTGCTGGCAGCGACTGCTTCGCTTCGGGCTGCGTCGACCTGGCGGCTGGCGTCCTGCACGTCATGTTCGCTCACGCGCATCGAGACGACCCGGGACGCGTAGCCCTGGTTGCGCAGCAGGCTGACGGCGGTCCGGCCGGTCAGCATGTTCGACGAGAAGGTGTTGCCGCTGATGTCGTTCTGCCAGTTGCTCATGAACGCGGACGTCCGGTTCGGCGCGAGCCGGATCTGGTCCATCGAGACATTGCCCATGCTCAGGTTGCCAGCGGCGGCACCTGCCGTGGCGCCGGCCACCATCGACTGCAGGCCCGAGAGACCGCCCACCAGCGCGGTGCCAAAGGTCTCCATCCGCTTGAGCGCCGCCCAGGCGATGAACGGGATGCTGATGGCCAGGTAGCCCACCACCGCCTCGCCGGAAATCGCCCGCGAGTAGATCGTCGATGCCGTCTGCAGCGACAGGGCCTTGGCGCCGCTGCCCAGGTCAGCCGCTGCCGCGAGGTCGTAGGCGGCGTAGATCGATGCCATGTAGTTGAGCACGGCATACAGTGGCGGCCAGAGCTGGATCCAGATCAGCACCGCGGCATAGCCCTTGAAGGCCAGCATGGTCTCGCGCCCGCTGGTCAGCAGCATCAGCAGGACGAGAAGGGGGAACAGCGCGTAGGTGATGGCCTCGATCACGTTGCGGAACACCGGCAGCGCCTGCTCGGCGACCTTGCCTGCGTTCAGCCAGGCCGCGTTCTGCTGCGCCACGGACTGCGCCCGCCCGACGGCCAGCACCATGGCCGCCGGGTCGTTCACCTTCTGACCGATGATGTTGCTGGTGTCGTTGATCGCATTGAGCACCGCGTTCTGGCGGATCAGGTCGGCCGCCGTCGCGGCCGCGGTCGCGATGCTGTTCTTCAGGTAGGCCTGCTGGATTTGCCCGGCAATGGCGGCATTGGCGGCCGCAGCCGGCAGCGTCGGATTCAGCTGGAAGGCGAGCTTGCCCTGGATGCGGGTCAGCTGCGCCGGGAGCCGGCCGTTGAGGTTCGTGTAGGCGTTCGGGCAGGTGTCGACGGTGATCGAGCCGCCGGCGCTGGTCAGGGTCGTGAAGCGGGCCGGGTTGGGCGATGCCATCAGCGCCCACACGTCGTCCGAGCTGGAGAATGTGCCCGGATCGACCGTGCCGTCGATCAGGTCGTACATCGTGCAGTTGTGGATGAAGTTGACCAGATCCGTGCGGAAGTTCGGATCCTGGAAGGCGACGCCGCCTGTCTCCCGGATGAGGCGGTTGCCGAACATCAGGCCGTTCTTCTCGTAGCTCAGTTCGCTCGGAAGGGCGCCGACACCCGGGATGACCTGGAAGGCCGTCTCGAACAGGCCCGTGAGCGTGTGCCCGACCGTACTGGTGACACTGCCGAGAAAGGCCACGCCGAAGGGGACGTTGGCCACCACCTTGACGGCGGATCCGCCGGTCTTGTCGACGACGCCCACGGTCACCCGCGGCACGATGAGGACGGAGAACACCAGCAGCACCGTGGCCAGCCACTTCCAGCCCTGCAGCTTCTCGGGCGCGAAGGCGTAGGCCACCAGCGCCGCGATGAACCCGCAGAAGGCCACGGCGGCGACCGCCGCCATGTAGTCGCCAGAGCCGTGGATGGTTGCCGCAGCGTTGAAGATGCCGAACAGGCTGTCGGCGTTCTGGTAGGCGTAGATCTCCCACATGCGTCGCTCCAGGGGGAGCGTGGATCCTGAAGCGATGTGACGATGGCGTCGGCCAGGAACGACCTCAAAAGCACGGGGATATCGGCACTAAGGTGAACGACGGACTCCCGCCGGGGCTGGCCCACCCCAACCGGCTGCACCCGGTGGAGGGCCATCTTCTTGCACCCACAAGCCCGACCGAAGGGCGATGGCGAGTGCAGGGCGATGCTGGGACGGTAGAGGTCCCCATCGAGTCCTCTGCATGCCGTGCACGCCGCCCGCCAGCCCGGTTCCTTACCCGGCTTGGCCAGCCGGCTCCACTACGAACGCCACCGACCGGAGCAGACCACGCTGTACCGCCTGGTCCAGCAGCATGCGGCCAGCTTCATCGCCCACACCGAGGCCAGCACGGACGCCGAGTTGCCGCGGTTCATCAAGGACGAGTTCGACGCCTTCCTCGAGTGCGGCATCCTGGCGCATGGATTCCTGCGGCTACGCTGCGGCGAGTGCGGCCACGACAAGCTGCTGGCCTTCAGCTGCAAGCGCCGGGGATTCTGCCCCTCTTGCGGCGCCCGGCGCATGTCGCAGACCGCTGCGCACCTGGTCGACCACGTCATCCCGCACGTGCCGGTGCGGCAATGGGTGCTGTCGCTGCCGATCCCGCTGCGCGTGCTGCTGGCCGCGCAGCCGGAACTGGTCACGCCGGTGCTGCAGGTGGTGCAGCGCGTGGTCACGCGACATCTGCTGCGGCAGGCGGGGCTCAAGGCTGACGAAGGTCACGGCGGCGCCGTCACGCTGATCCAGCGCTTTGGCTCGGCCGCCAACCTCAACATCCACCTGCACTGTCTGGTACTGGACGGGGTGTACTGCTGCGACGCCGATGGTTCGCCGGCCTTCATTGAGGCGGATGCGCCCACCGACGACGAATTGCACGCGCTGCTGCAGACCGTCATCGCCCGGCTGATGAAGATGCTCACGCGCCGGGGCGTGCTGGTCGAAGACATGGGCCAGACCTACCTGGCCGAGCCGGATGCCGACGGCGAGGAGGCGCGCACGCTGCGGCCGCTGCAGGCCGCGGCCATCACCTACCGAATCGCCTTCGGGCCGCGCGCCGGGCAGAAGGTGCTGACCCTGAGAGGCGCGATGCCGCGCGAGGACTCGGCCCGCCAGCCGCTGTGCGCCGACATCGACGGATTCAGCCTGCACGCCGCGGTGCGGGTCGAAGCCCATGACCGCAAGCGGCTGGAGCAGCTGTGCCGCTACATCACCCGGCCGGCGCTTTCCGACGAACGGGTGCAGGTCAATGCCGCCGGGCAGGTCGAGCTGAAGCTGAAGACACCGTGGCGCGACGGCACGACGCATCTGGTCTTGAGCCCGCTGGAGTTCATGCAGCGGCTTGCGGCGCTGGTTCCCCGGCCGCGTCTGCATCTCATCAGGTTCCACGGCGTGCTGGCGCCCAACGCCAAGCTGCGGTCCCTGGTGGTGCCGCAAGGGCCCGAGGTGGAGGAACGGGCCACCGCAGCCGTTGCCGCCAGCGAATGCGTGGTCCAGACCGAGACTAACCCGGACCGGCCGGACCGACCGCACCGAATTGCTTGGGCGCGGCTACTCAAGCGCGTGTTCGACATCGACATGCAGCACTGCCCCAACTGCGGCGCCGGGGAGCTCAAGATCATCGCGGCCATCCTGGAGCGACCGGTGATCGAGAAGATCCTGACCCACCTGGGACTGGATCCGCAGCCGCCGCCCAGAGGCCGAGCGCGCGAGGCGCGGCAAGACTGAAGCCGCCTGAGCCGCGTCGACCGTCCCGGACACCGTACACATCACAAAGGGCTGCGCAGCCTGGCGCCAGTGGCCGGTGGCGCTGCGCCCGCGTGCGGACTGGATGGCGGAAAACACAGGGTCAACCCCGAGATCAAGGCCCAACGAGCGCGAGGCGAGCCGTCAGGGCGGGCCGAATCCAGACAAGGCAACGGCCCAGGCGCCAGTTCCAAGCCATCCAGGCAGGCATCGGCTGCCCACCCAGGGCTGAGTCGGGCTTTCCAGGCTTTTCACAGACCAGACCGTTTGAAATTCCTATGCGCCACCAGCAGGTAGTTGTTCTGCCTGAGGTCGGCGAGGAAACCATCCGCGGTTTTATAGGCCCCGTGGCAGACGATGACCGGGCCTCCCTGTCCGTGGATGGGCATCGTCAAACCAAGCATCGCTTCGCGCCCTGCCACGTCCCTGATGGGCAGCGAGTACGCAGAGGGACAAAGGTAACCATCGTCACAGGACATCGCGTGCTTGATCCAACGGCGGGCATGCCTCAGGCGGTCGGCATCGGTGACAACGCCCTCTTCTTCGAGGTCCTCTTCTCCTTCCACCTCCCCATCCCGGAAGTGATCCTCGGCCAGCATCCAGAGCTTGACGACGATGTCCTCGTTGGCCCCGGCGCCAACCACCAGATCCCAGCCGTCGTACTCCAGCCATTCCTCCAGCAGCTGCGAGTTTTCCGGGACGGGTGCACCGTCAAGAGCGTGGGCAACCCACGCGTCACAGACCTGCTGGACTTCATGCGGCATGACCAAGTCTGGTTTGCTGGCCACGGCAACTCCTTTTTGACCGTTTTCCCTCAGCGCCACGAGGTTGTGCCTTGGAGCCCGGGGTTGTCAACGGGAAGAACGGCAGTGGTCGCAGCCGGCACACCGGAGAGCCCGGCCATTCGATCAACGGTCCTGAACGCGCGCCGCACCTGCGCAAAGGGAACCCGCGGTCGGGCACCTCTGCCCCGCTGCCGCGGCAGACGCGCGGCGCTCTCGGCGGCAACCGCAGCCTCTGCCCGCGACGCCTGCGGCAGCCCACCCCCCAGTGCGTGCGCCATTCGAACACGCAAACAAAGGCGCTTGACGGCAAATGACTACGAATTCATACTTGTCTCCGGGCTCGATGAACATGTTGTCCGCAGGAATGACTATGTAGTCATGGTCTGGGTCCTGCGGGTTGGTGGCAATCACGTAGAGGACACATGAATGGACCAGATCCAAGGTGGCAAGCGGCGCAGCTTCTATGGCTGGGGGTACGAGGAGGATGTCGTCGGCAGTGACGAACTCCAATGGTTCGAGAAAACCTGGTCGGGGTTGTTCAAGGTTGACCGCTTCGAGCCGGCGCCCATGCCAGTGGAGTCCGAGATCACGCTGAGGCCGTCTCGGGTGACGATCCCCACGGCACTGCGCGGGTTCTGTACCGATGACCGTCACGAGCGGCTGTTCCACACGTGGGGCCGTTCGGTGCACGACATCGCGAAGATGATTCATCGCCGCGACTTCTCGAATCCGCCGGATGTGGTGGCCCTTCCTCGCAATGAGGACGAGGTGGCCGCGGTGCTGGACTGGTGCGGCGAGCACGGCTACTCGGCTGTGCCGTTCGGTGGTGGCTCCTCAGTGACGGGGGGCGTGAACCACACCAGGGATGAACGGTACAAGGGACTGGTCACGATCGACCTGCGCCACCTGAACAAGGTGCTGGAGGTCGACAAGGTCTCGCAGGCCGCACGAATTCAGGCTGGCGTGCTGGGCCCGGACATGGAACAACAACTCAAGCCCACCGGGCTGACGATGCGGTTCTTCCTTCAGGCCTGGGAGTTCTCGTCGCTGGGCGGCTGGATCGCCACCCGCGCCGCCGGACATTACGCAACCAACTACACGCAGATCGACGATCACGTTGAAAGCATGCGGGTGGTGACCCCTCAGGGCAGGATCGCCTCGCACCGCTGGCCGACCTCAGGCGCCGGCCCCAATCCGGACAGGCTGTTCCTGGGCTCGGAAGGCGCACTGGGCATCATCACGGAAGCGTGGGTGCGGCTGCACAAGAAGCCGACCTTCCGCATGGCCACCACCGTGCATTTCGCTGACTACGAAAAGGCGGTGAACGCGGTGCGCGTCATCAGCCAGGCCGGATTGTTCCCCGCCAATGCCCGGCTGCTCGAGCGCGAGGAGGCGCGCTTCACCGAAGCCGGCGACGGCACCAAGCACGTCCTCGTGCTGACCTTCGAATCAGGCGACCACCCGCTGGATCCCTGGATGAAGCGTGCGCTTGAAATCTGCGGCGACTTCGGCGGCGAATGGGATACCCAGGCCCTGCAGGACGAAGAATCGCAGCGCAAAGGCTCCGCGGGCAACTGGCGCAACAAGTTCCTGCGCGGCCCCTACCTTCGCCCTCACGCCATCGCCCGCGGGGTGATGCGCGACACGATGGAGAGCTGCGTGACCTGGGATCGCTACATGGAGTTCCAGGCCTTCGTGAAGCAGCGAACGCTCAAGGCCATCCGCGAAGTCACTGGTCGAGACGGCACGTGCACGGTGCGCTTCACGCACGTCTACCCCGACGGCCCCGCCCCCTACTTCACGTGGCACGCGCTGGGTGACAAGTCAAAACTCGTCGAGCAGTTCTGGGCCATCAAGTCTGCTGCCTCGGACGCGATGTGCGAAGCCGGTGGCACGATCACTCACCACCACTCGCTGGGCCCGGATCACCGGAAGTGGTACGACAAAGAGGTGCCGCCGCTGTTCCGGGAAGTCATCCGCTCGGCCAAGAACACGCTGGATCCCAAATGGACCCTCAACCCCGGCATCCTGCTCGACCGATGAGCGCACCGCTTGCGGGCATCCGCGTCCTGGATCTGTCACGCATCCTGGCCGGCCCCTGGTCGACCCAGGTGCTGGCGGATCTGGGCGCGGAAGTGATCAAGCTCGAACGCCCCGGCACGGGCGACGACACCCGTGCCTGGGGACCGCCGTTCCTCAAAACGAAGGACGGCCACAACACGACCGACTCGGCTTACTTCGCTTCAACGAACCGAGGCAAGAAGTCGATCACCCTCGACATCGCCACGCCCGAGGGCCAGGCGATTGCGCGGGAACTCGCAAAGACAGCAGACGTCTTCGTCGAGAACTACAAGGTCGGCGACATGGCCCGCTACGGGTTGGATTTCGCCACTCTCTCTGCCGAGAATCCGCGGCTGATCTATTGCTCCGTCACCGGCTTCGGGCAGGAAGGTCCCTATAGCCACCGCGCAGGCTACGACTTCATGATCCAGGCCATGGGCGGACTCATGAGCATCACCGGCGAGCGCGACGACCTGCCCGGTGGTGGCCCCCAGAAGTGCGGTGTGCCCATTGCCGACATGATGACGGGCATGTATGCGGCGGTCGCAGTCCTCGGGGCATTGCGAGAACGCGACTCCAGTGGCCTGGGTCAGCACATCGACATGGCCTTGCTGGACGCCCAGGTGTCCTGGTTGATGAACCACAACCTGAACTACCTCGTCTCGGGCGAAGTTCCGCGCAGGTGGGGTAACGCGCATCCGAATCTCGCGCCCTACCAGGCTTTTGCGACGCAGGACGGCAACCTGATCCTCGCGATCGGCAACGACAACCAGTTCCGGAAGTTCTGCGAGGTCGCCGGCCTGGACATCGCCATGGATCCGCGATTCATCGACAACAAGGCGCGCCTGGCCAACCGTGATCTCCTGGTGGGCATCGTCGCCCAGGCAATGAAGGCCAGGACCACCGCCGATTGGATGAAGCGACTTGAGGAACGAGCCGTTCCGTGCGGGCCGATCAACACGATCGAGCAGGTCTTCGCTGACCCCCACGTAGTGCATCGGGGCCTGCGCATGGATCTGCCCCACAGCGCCGCAGGAACCGTGCCGCAGGTGGCCAATCCGATCCGCTACTCCCGCACGCCCATCACCTACCGTCATGGGCCGCCCACACTGGGCGAGCACACACAGAGCATCCTGGCGAACGAGCTTGGCCTAGAGCCGGAGCAAATCGCCGATTTGCAGCGCAAAGGCGTCATCTGAGAGGACAGGCGCCAAACCACCCAAGAGGAGACACCCCATGAAGCTCATTGCGAAGATTGCCGGCCTGTCGCTGGCGCTGGCGGCATCGCTGTTCGCACCCCTGGCCCATTCGCAGGCCTGGCCCACCAAGCAGGCGATCAAGTTCATCGTGGTCTACCCACCGGGTGGGGCATCGGATGTGACCGCACGCCTGATCGCGACCAAGCTCGGTGAAGTCCTCGGGCAGTCCGTCGTAGTGGAGAACAAGGCCGGTGCCAACGGCATCATTGCCACAGACTTTGTCGCGAAAAGCGCCCCGGATGGCTACACGATGCTGATGGCCAATCTAGGGCCGAACGCCTTGAATCCGGTGGTCTACAAGAAGCTGCCGTATGACGCGATCAAGGACTTCCAGGGGGTGACGCTCACGAGCATCGTGCCGCAGGTGGTGGTGGTGAACCCCAACCTGCCGGTGAAATCGATCCCCGAGCTGATCGCCTACGCCAAAGCCAACCCTGGCAAGGTGAGCTTTGGTTCGGCCGGACAAGGTGCCTCGAACCACCTCTCCGGGGAGCTGCTCAACTCGCTGGGCGGCATCAAGATGCAGCACATCCCGTACAAGGGCGATGCGCCCTCGATCGTGGACCTGATGAGCGGACAGATCCAGGTCGCGTTGCCGACCACGGTAGCCGGTCTGCCGCATGTCAAAAGCGGAAAGCTGCGGGCGATCGCCGTCACCGGCTCGAAGCGCCTGGAGGGGATGGCCGACGTACCCACCGTTGCAGAATCTCTGCCTGGCTACGAGGCCGTATCGTGGGGGGGCGTGATGGTGCCGGCCGGTACACCCAAGGAAATCGTCACCCGCCTCAATACCGAGATCAACCGCATTCTCAATATGCCGGATGTCGCCGAGAAGCTGCGCGCGCTGGGCGCAATCATCGTTGGCAGCACCCCTGAAGAGTTCGACAAGTACGTGAAAGACGAAATTACCAAGTGGGGCAAAGTCGCACGGGATAACAACATTGCCATCGACTAAGAGCACCAAAGGCCGCGCCATGGAGACCAGCTCTCACCGGGAGGTCAACGGCACGGCCATCACCAGCCACGATGTGGCCCGCCTTGCCGAGGTCTCGCAAGCCACGGTCTCGCGCGTGCTGCGCGATGACCCGAAGGTGCGGCCGCAGACCCGCCAGCGGGTCCTGAAGGTCCTGGCCGAAACCGGCTACGAGCCCAACGCTGCGGCGCGTGCCTTCCGGGCGGGCAGGACGAATTCGATTGGCGTGGTGGTGGCCAGGCTGTCGTATCAGCTCTATCCGGCGATGCTGGAGGCCATCGGGGCGCAGCTCGCCCGTCTCGGCCAAAGAATGATCGTGTGGGACTCGGACCACGGAGGAGACGCTCCGGCCATCCGGGCCTTGCGGCAGGGTGTGGTGGATGGCGTCATCCTGACGGCGGCGACCGCCGAGAGCGACTTCTTGCGCGAGATTCCGGCGCTGCGTTCGGCGGTCGTGCTGCTCAACCGGGTGGTGCCCGAGTACGGCAGCGATCAGATCGAGAGCGACAACCTGGATGGCGGACGCCGCGTGGCGGACTATCTCGTGGCCTGCGGTCGCAAGCGGATCGGTCTGGTGGGCGGCATCCCCAGAGCCAGCACGATCCGCGACCGCGAACGGGGTTTCAGGGAGGCGCTGCAGGCGCATGGCATCGAGTTGTCGCCGCACTACTGCTTTAGGTCGGACACCTTCTCCCATGCAAGTGGTGTCCAGGCAGCTCAGCGCTTGATGGAACTGGCCTCGCCCCCGGACGCGATCTTCTGCGTCAACGACGTGCTCGCCATGGGCATGATGGACGGCGCGAGGGAGCGGGGTGTGCGGGTCCCGCAGGATGTCTGGATCGTCGGCTACGACGACATCGAAATTGCCTCATGGGGCGCCTATGACCTCACCACCGTTCGACAGCCCATGGAACAGATGGTGTCCCAGGCGATCGAGCTGCTTCTCGCGCGCATCGAAGACCGAGACCGGCCGGTCGAGCAACGGGTTCTCGCCAACGAGCTGGTGATTCGCAGCTCGACCGCCCGCACGATGCCTCCGTACCCTGACAAGGATGATTCATGACGAAACGAAAGCTTCGAAGCAACTTCGAGCCAGGCACTCCCCGCTGGGCGGTGAGGCGTGCGCAATGGAAAGCGCTCGGCCTGTCCGACGCCGATCTGGAGAAGCCCAAGATCGCGATCGTGAACACCTCGTCGGAGCTGTCGTCGTGTTTCAGTCACCTCGATGGTGTGGCGGCGCGCGTCAAGCAGGCCATCCGTGCCACAGGCGGCGTCCCATTTGAGGTGCGAACCGCCGCCCCCAGTGACTTCATCACCAGCGCCGGACGTCAGGGCCGCTACATCCTGCCGTCGCGCGATCTGCTCGTGAATGACATCGAGGTGCAGGTCGAAGGGGCGCAGCTCGACGGGATGGTCTGCCTCGCATCGTGTGACAAGACGGGGCCTGGTCAGCTGATGGCGGCTGCACGTCTGGACATCCCGAGCATCATCGTGGCGTGTGGCTACCAGCCCCATGGTCACCTGCATGGCCGCGCGATCGATATCGAGGAAGTCTACGAGAGCGTCGGCAAGGTCCGGGCGGCGCAGATCACGGTTGAAGAGTTGCAGGCGATGTGTGATGTCGCTATTCAGGGTCCCGGCGTGTGTGCTGGCATGGGGACTGCGAACACGATGCACATCGCAGCCGAAGCCCTGGGGCTGGCCCTTCCCGGGTCGACGCCAGTGAGCGCGAACAGCGAGCGGATGTTTGCCTTTGCCGAGGCGGCCGGGCGGCGCATCGTCGAGATGATCGATGAAGACCTGCGACCCAGCCGCATTCTCACGGCCGAGGCGTTCGAGAACGCGGTCATGGTCGGGCTCGCGCTTTCAGCGTCGATCAACCTGGTGCGACACCTGCAGGCCGTCGCGGCCGAGGCACGCTGCCCCGTCGACATCTACGAGCTGTACGACCGGTTGGGACCGCGGATCCCCCTGTTGACGGCGGTTCGGCCAAACGGCGACACGCGCATCGAAGAGCTCGAGGCCGCGGGTGGGACGCTCGGGGTGATGAAACGGCTGTCAGGGCTCGCCCACACGCAATCGCTGACATCGACGGGGCGCACCTGGGCCGAGGAACTCGAGGCAGCTCCTGAGCCTGGTGCTGTCATCAGGACGGTGGACAACCCCTTGTCGCGCCAGCCCTCGGTGGTGGTGATGCGCGGCAACCTGGCTCCTGAAGGCTCCATCCTGAAGGTGGGAAACGCCAGCGCGAAACAGTCCCGCTTCGAGGGACGGGCGATGGTCTTTGCGTCGCAGGACAGTGCGCTCGCGGCGCTGGCTGCGGGACAGCTTGTCCCCGGCACGGTGGCTGTGCTCTCGGGCATGGGCTGTCGAGGCGGCCCGGGAATGGCGCTGGCCTCTGGTTTCGTCGCTGCAGTGGACGGCGCAGGCCTGTCCGAGTCGGTCGCGGTCATCACCGATGGCCAGTTGTCGGGCCTCAATCGCGGCATTGCCATCGGCCAGGTCTCACCGGAAGCGGCGATGGATGGCCCGATCGGCCTGGTGCGCGACGGAGACCCCATCGTGATTGACATCGAGCGGCACAGCGTCACGATGACGGTGTCCGATGCGGAACTGGCCCGCCGGGCACAAGACAAGCCTGCCCATGTGGCGGCGCAGGAGCGCGGATGGCTTCGCATTTACGAGCAGGTGGTTCAGCCGATCACTCAAGGCGCGGTGCTCATCGAGCCTGAGCGCGGCGCCTGACGCCCATGCGAACCCTGCGCGAACCTGCCCGCGACCTGCCCGTCGTCGCAGAACCTGATGTCCTGGTGGTCGGTGGAGGGCCTGCCGGGCTGGCCGCGGCCTGCGCGGCGGCGCGCGCAGGCGCCAGCACGCTGCTGGTGGAAGCCTATGGCAGCCTTGGCGGCACGCTGACCATCGTCACGCTGGGCGGCTTGTGCGGCATCCATGCGGTGATTGATGACGAGCGCCTGGGGCGCGTCGTCGGCGGACTGTGCCTCGAAGTCGAAGATCGACTGGCGGCGGTGGACGCGATCAGGCATCCGCAGCGACACGGACGCATTGTCGGTGTGCCGTATGACTCGGTGCGATTGAAGGGCGTGCTGGACGAAATGACGACCTCGCACGGGGTCTCCGTCATTCTGCACACGTCTGCTGTCGCTGCGGTGACAGACGGAAAGCGCGTGAGCGCGGTGATCTTCGAGAACAAGGGCGGGCGGGCGGCCGTCGTGCCGCGTGTGGTCATCGATTGCACCGGTGACGGCGACGTTGCTGCGCTTGCCGGTGCAGCTTTCGAGGTCGGCGCCGGGGGGGAAACTCAGTATGGGTCGGCCATGTTCAGACTGGGGGGCGTTGACACCGTTCGCGCCGCACAGCTGAGTCGCCCGCAAATTAAAGAATGCCTTGAGCGCGCCGTCGAGGCCGGGTACCCTCTGCCCCGCACCGCCACAGGGGTGCACCTGAACCCGATTGAAGGCGTGGCCCATCTCAATGTGACCAAGCTTGGCACCCCTGATGGGGCGCCGTTCAACCTGGTCGATCCGGGTCACTTGGGCGATGCCGAACGGGAAGGCCGCCGCCAGGTGAGGATGTACGAGGAAGTGTTCCGAAAGTATGTTCCCGGCTTCGAAAAGGCCCGGGTCATCGACATCGGTGCACGTGTGGGGGTGCGGGAGACGCGCCTCATCCGCGGCGACAAAGTCCTCACCGAAGCGCAGGTGCGCAACTGCGAGAAGCCCGCCGACCGCATCGCATGCTCGTCCTGGCCGCTTGAGAGCCACGGTCGTGGCCGTGGGACGACCTGGGAGTTCCTGCCCGATGGCCAGTGGTATGGCATTCCGTGGGGCTGTCTAGTGGTGAACGGCTTTGACAACCTGCTGGTGGCAGGGCGCAACCTGTCTGCCGAGCATGCCGCCCAGGCATCGGTGCGGGTGGCGGGCCCCTGCATGGCCATGGGGGAAGCGGCCGGGACGGGGGCTGCTGCGAGTCTTGCGTCAGGTGTCGCGCTGCGCGACGTCGACCTGCCGGGACTGCAAGAACGATTGCGGCAGCACGGCGCAATCCTTCAGCCGGACTGGTAGCGCATCACGGCGCTCCATCAGGGGCTATGCCCGCACGATCGGCATCTCATCCCAGTGTGTCGTGTACCGAGGTGTGAGCCGCAGCTGTCGCGACACCCACGCGCGCTGCGTGTGCGCCTCGGCCTTGGCCACCGTGACCGTACCCCGGCCATAGCGGTGATTGAGCACATCCATCGCCTTCATCAATCGAGAGCGGTCGGGCGTCCCTGATGCCTCGGCATCCTCCGCTGTGAACAGGTCCAGTTCTGCCTGTTCTGATGTGTCCGGCCGCAGGTCCATCAGCAAGATGCCAGCGCGCGCGTAGCGATGGTCACGCCGGTACAGGGCGCGCAGGATGCTCAATGCGGCATCGAGCAGCACCGGCGTATCCGCACTGGGACGTGGCAACGGAGCGCTGGGTCAGACCTAGGCACTCAGCAGATCGCCTCATTCGGTCTGTTCGGGGCGGCGGGAATGTCAACTCTCATCCAGTGGTGACACACGATCGGTCTGACACCTCTTCTTTTCCACTGACACCCTTTGTTTATACGATCACCATGCGCCGGAGAAGGCACCCGTCACTCGACGGTCACCGACTTCGCCAGGTTCCGCGGCTTGTCGACGTCGGTCCCGCGCGCGCAGGCCGTGTGATAGGCCAGCAGCTGCAGCGGCACCACGTGCAGGATGGGGCTCAGCGGCCCGTAGTGCTCGGGCATGCGGATCACGTGCACGCCGGTGTCGTTGGCGATGTGGGTGTCGCTGTCGGCGAAGACGAAAAGCTCGCCGCCGCGCGCACGCACCTCCTGCATGTTGCTCTTGAGCTTCTCCAGCAGCGCGTCGTTGGGTGCCACCGTCACCACCGGCATCGCGGAGGTCACCAGCGCCAGCGGGCCGTGCTTGAGCTCGCCGGCCGGGTAGGCCTCGGCGTGGATGTAGCTGATCTCCTTGAGCTTGAGCGCGCCTTCGAGCGCGATCGGGTAGTGCAGGCCGCGGCCGAGGAAGAGCGCGTCCTCCTTCTTCGCGAAATCCTCGCTCCAGGCGATGACCTGCGGCTCCAGCGCCAGCACCGCCTGCACCGCCACCGGCAGGTGGCGCAGTTCCTTCAGCGCCGCCGCTTCCTGCGCGTCGCTCAGCCGGCCGCGCACCTGGGCCAGCGCCAGCGTCAGCAGGTACAGGCCGACGAGCTGGGTCGTGAAGGCGTTGGTGCTGGCGACGCCGACCTCGACGCCGGCGCGGGTGATGTAGGCCAGGCGGCACTCGCGCACCATCGCGCTGGTGGCGACGTTGCAGATCGTCAGCGTGTGCTCCATGCCGAGCGAGCGCGCGTGCTTGAGGGCCGCCAGCGTGTCGGCGGTCTCGCCGCTCTGGGTGATGGTCACGACCAGCGTCTTCGGATCGGGCACGCTGTCGCGGTAGCGGTATTCGCTGGCGATCTCCACGCTGGTGGGGATGCCGGCGATCGACTCGAGCCAGTACTTCGCGGTGCTGCCGGCGTAGTAGCTGGTGCCGCAGGCCAGGATCAGCACGCGGTCGACCGCCTGGAAGATGCGGTAGGCACCGTCGCCGAAGAGCTCGGGGCTGATGCCCTGCACCGCGTCCAGCGTGTCGGCGATCGCCTTGGGCTGCTCGAAGATCTCCTTCTGCATGTAGTGGCGGTAGGGGCCCAGCTCGGCGGCGCCGGTGTGCGCCTGCACCGTGCGCACCGGGCGCTGCACCGGCTGGTAGCGCCCGTCGGCGCCGCGCGCGCAGATCCAGGTCTTGCCGATCTGCAGGTCGACGACGTCGCCCTCTTCCAGGTAGACGATCTGGTCGGTCACGCCGGCCAGCGCCATCGCGTCGCTGGCCAGGAAGTGCTCGCCGGCATGCTCGCCGGTGCCCACGCCCAGCACCAGCGGCGAACCCTCGCGCGCGCCGACCACGCGGTGCGGCTCGTCGCGGCAGAACACGGCGATCGCGAAGGCGCCGCGCAGTCGCTCGACCGCGCGCTGCACCGCCTCGAACAGGTCGCCCTCGTAGAGATGGTCCACCAGGTGCGCGATGACCTCGGTGTCGGTCTGGCTGGCGAAGACATAGCCGCGCGCCTTCAGTTCGGCGCGCAGTTCGTCGTGGTTCTCGATGATCCCGTTGTGGACCAGGCCGATGCGCGCGGTGGCGCCGTCGCCGCCGCCATCCAGGGCGCCAAAGCCGGTGCTGGCGGCGTCGACGCCGGGGCCGGCCGAGAAGTGGGGGTGCGCGTTGTGCACCGCCGGTGCGCCGTGGGTCGCCCAGCGGGTGTGGGCGATGCCGGTACCCGCGGCGATGCCCTCGGCGTCCACCTGGGCCTGCCGCGCGCCGGGCAGAAGGTGCTGACCCTGAGAGGCGCGATGCCGCGCGAGGACTCGGCCCGCCAGCCGCTGTGCGCCGACATCGACGGATTCAGCCTGCACGCCGCGGTGCGGGTCGAAGCCCAT
>WBZU01001599.1_pt1 | contig 16793 bp, 10 predicted proteins | sample 5204311 | NCBI WGS metagenome assembly WBZU01 (sample SAMN12344359, study PRJNA552823) | activated sludge metagenome | biome: Activated sludge suspended growth; feature: Nitrification reactor; material: Wastewater; isolation source: activated sludge from nitrification reactor of wastewater...
TAACTCCCATGAACCCACTTCAATAGAGCTTCGAGCGATTCGCACGGCTCTGCAGCATACGGCTGTGGACGAGCGCCGATCATCGCGCATGAGAATGCCTCGCGAGGTTTTGGAGGGCAACGATATGGGCACCCATTTGGGCAAAGGGATTGTCATGGCCGTCATGAGCGTAATGTTTGTCGTCGGATGCGCAGACGAACCCGCTGAAGAGGCCAAGCCGGATCCGCTTGCGAATTCGAAAGCCGTTTGTGCTTACGAACCTTTTCATGCAAATGTCACGGCCGGGCCGAGCGCCGGACTTGTCGTAACCGGTGCATTGACGTTGATCGAAGAAATGGATGGTTCCCTGCACGGGAAGTTGGAGACCAAAGACGATGCGGCCCAGAAAACATCCATTCCCGTCACGGGTGCGGTCACGGCTACATCCATTGATTTGACATTTGCATTGCCGGATGGCGCTATGATTCACGGACAAGGCGCTCTCGACAAACCATTCGATACATGTCCGGAGCCCATCCAGGGAACGCTCACCGGACCGCAATCCGGCGATACGGGAGACTGGGATGGTTATGGCTCCCGATGTTTCAGTGATTGCCGCGCCATTGGCGGCACGTTCAGCCAGTGCCTCATTGGCTGCGCCCTATTCTATTGAAGGACAAACCATTGCGAACGGGCATGTCCGGACTTTCGAGCAAGCCCTCTACATGCCCGTTCGGCTCACGGCACGATTGAATCGCTCGCGGAGTGCAGCCACGGCCCGGGAAAGACGCGATTTTACAGTTCCTTCGGGAATGCCCAGACAATTCCCCACTTCAATCAGCGTCATCCCCTCGAAATACGCGAGCTCCACGACGACACGCTGTTCGACCGCCAAATCCTCGAGCGCCGTCCATACTTGTGCGCCATCGAGATACGATGCCGGATCCCACGACTCGATCGCAAGCTCGGTCATTTCCGAAAATGCGTCGTCATCGCGCAATGAGTCGGCGTCAAATGAATCATGACGCCTTTGACTCGGCGATTTCAGTCGATCCAGCGCCCGCGAGCGCGTTCGAACAAGAAGCCATGCGCCGACGGTGCCACGTGAATGGTCGTAATCGGCGGCTCGACGCCAAACTTCAATGAAAACGTCATGAACAATATCTTCGGCGTCTTCCGGGTTGGACAACAATCGTCGCGCCACACCGAGCAGTCGGGCCGCAAATCGGTGATAAAGTACGCCCAATGCGTCCTTGTCTCCGTCCGCAATCGCCCGAAGCAATTCAACGTCGGACCGAATCGGCGATAATGGAGCATATTCATCGGCTCCGCAATCGGCGGAATGTACGTTTCCGACAGCGTTGTCTCCACTGCCGGTCATGATCGTTCGTCCCCCTCGAATTGCTCCTCGTATTCCAACCGATCCGTATTGATGATGGCGCACAAGCACGACGTGCCATCCAAGAATCGCACAATCGAATGCGCCGATCCCGGGATGTTATGCAGTTCGTCCCCCGCACGCGTAATCCGCCCGTCGCTGCCTTCGAACGCGCCTTGAAAAACCAAAATGGATTCATGCCCGAAATGACGATGCCTGGGCACTCGAGCCGTCGGATCAAAACACGCCAAAATCGCTCGCAAATGACGATGCGTCGGCCCGGGAGAAAGAGGAAATGCACGCATTCCGGGCAGTGGACGCAATGTCCACGTATCCAAATCGTCAAATGCATGCAACGCGCGCCGTGCGTCCTGTGCGGAAATAGCAACCAACTCGCCGAGTCTTTGCGCATGTCGGCTAAATCGTTCCAAACGATCAATCGATTGAAAAAGACGACCTCGAAGATGCAGGCCCGGCTCGACGTTCGGCGCGACCATTACCGCTTCCTGAAAGTGCTCGAACCGCTGTCGGCATGAATCACACACAACAACATGCGCCTCCACACGCCGCCGTGACTCCGCGTCCAGGCGGTCAAGGGCGAGCTTGTACAATTCTTGAACGGGGTGCTCGCTCGTCACATCAGATACCGGTTTGACGAGGACGTTCCACGAAATTGACTCATCTTACGTAATACGACGCTCGGCGAGAAACGGTTCCATCGCAAAACGCATCTGGGATCTTTTTTGCCATCCGCGACCCACCGGAGCTGCTTTATGACTGGCGAAATACCGTGTCGCGAGCCGCCGCAAGAATACGCTGTTGAAGTACCGTCCACCCCGCAACATCGAGGTGCACCGATCCGCGCGTCGCAATCGCCAATTCTCGTGCCAACACGGGACGTATTCCTTGCGCTGTGGTTCGCTCGGACAATTCGTTCACAATGGCGGTGGGACTCCAGGCCAAACCCGCGCGCAAGCGTTCCGCCGATAACGGACGGCGTTGTTCGAACGCCGCCATATACGCAGTCAGGCGCGTATCGAATTCAATCGGGCCAAACCCTCCGGGACGAGGCGCGCCCGGACCACACATTCTTTCGAGGCCCACAACGATACGATCGCATTCCGGAAACGTGCCGGCATGCGCAGCTCGACGCGCAGCTTCAATCAGCGCCGGCATATGATCGGGATGTCCATGCCAACCAAGCCAAGGAATATTTTCCGCTATGGCATTGGCTTCCACCGCCAGCAAACTGCGATCGAACGACGAACCCAGCAAACACAACGTCTCGAAGGCAATTTGTCGTGCCAATCTATTTTGAGGTTCATCAGTTCGCGGCTGCTGCAAAAGCCCCCGCAAATGCTTGGGGCCGCGAGCGTCGCCGAGCGTCGTCAATGCCGCCGCAGAATGCGCGACAATGATGGGATCGGCGTGATCGAGCAGGCGCGAAAGCAGCGGCAACGCCGATCCGTTCGGCAGACGCGTGGCCAAAGCAATGGCTTTCGCTACCAACGACGCGCTCGGACGCATCAATACAAGTACCACGCTCGCCATATCCGCTTTTCCACGGCGAGTCATAGCCTCCAAAGCGACATCGACAAGAGCCGGATCATCACTCCGACACAGTTCGGCCAAGGCTCGATCGATTGCGGGATTCGACCCCAAGACAAACGCGTCGACAAACGCGGGAAATGTCTTCGGGTTGCAACGCCGCAGCGCCAACGTCACCCAACGCATGGCAATTTCCGAATCGAGACAACACAAAGTGAACGCCAGCGTAAAGGTTCGTCCGTAATCGGGAATCGTCCATTCGGTCGCGTAAGCATAAAGCGCCTCGGCCAAACCCAATCGTGGGCCGGCCGGATCCAATGGCAATTCGAGAGAAACCACCGCATCGTAACTATCGAGGAGCCGCTGTTCGAACTTCGTCGCATCCACCCACGGCTCGTGATCGTACAGTCGACGCAGATTGCCCAGACTGCCGATGTCCTCGAAACACTCGCGTGCCAGCGCCCAAAGCTGGGCCGAATCGCCGGAAGTATTTCCCGACCAACCAGCCAAGTTTTGCATTCGCGTACGCTCGGGATCGTCTTTCAATAAAACGCGGGGCGCGGTGACATCGACGACGTGCGCCCGCGGAATTCCCACGCTGGCCATGAACGCCGGTGCAATCGTTATTTCGTGGCTGCTCGCCGTGACCATGCGCAGCGGCATACGAGCCCGGAGTTTGTCCGCGGCCTCGGCCACATACTTCGCCGCACTTTCCAGGCGCTTGGCGAGGTTTGCCTCGTGCGTCCATTTCGTTCGCTCCGCGTTCATCTCCGTCGCGGCAGCTTCGAGACGCTCGATGGCTTTGTCATCAATCGATTCCGCATCAATCACTTCGCTGAGCAGCGTTATCCACGCCCGGTGCGCATGAGCGATCGATTGACAATCGTGGCGATCCGTCAGAGGAATCAAGCCGTCTTCCAACGCATTGCGCAGCCCTTCGAGGTTTGTCCGCACATCACTGGGCAAACGCATCATGGTGCCCCCAACGCAATGGCGCCGCGCGCCGGACCGTCCGAAGACAGCACAACGAGGGCCTGATTGGCCGGAGCAAACCCAAGCTTCCACGCCGAACAGACGAATGCCGTATACAGCGCTCCGGTCGCCGCCCCTACGTCGCCCATTTCATCGCAAAGCCGTGATTCGACGGATTTGGCTTCGTCCAAAGCATCGTTGTTCCGAATGCGCACGAACGTCCATTCTTTTGCGCGATATCGTTCACCGTTCACATCGGCAAGCACCCACGGCACGGGAGTGCGGAGATTCGCCGCGACGGCGCGCGTCACTTCCGTCGCCGCTTCAGCGATCGTTGGATTTTGAGGATCGTCCGGACGCTCCATTCCCAGACCAACCCCGAGCACTTTGCCGACGAGGGGCAGGTTTGCATTCGGCAGGGTAATCAAAACAAATGCCGCCCCCTCGGAAGGAATGAATCCATCCCAAATACCTTCGGCATTCACGCGTTTTTCCTTGTCCAAGGCCTCGAGAACCAATGGATCATGATAACTGTCGACTCCGCCAACGATCGCGTACAGGGGTTTTGGTTTGGCTGGAGCAACCGGCTCGGACAGTTTTCCCAAGCGGTCCATCCCCAGTCCCTGCATCGCCGCCTGAGTATTCGGCGCGGAAAGAACAGCCACCGCTCGGTCCATGGCCGCGGCAAACCCCGCATGGCCGATGGGAAATGGTTCGGAAGCCTCGAGCATGAGCGACACGCCGGCACGTTTTGCCATTACGTCGAAAAAATCCGCGCCGAGGGGCTCTTCGGCTTCCGCGCGTTTCGGAGGCAACGCCAGAAATAGCGGTAATGGGCCGGGGTTCCCGGGTAAGGCTCGCACGACTTCCGCCAGCGCCGGAGCGGCCAATTCAATCAAACGATCCCGGCCCACGAGAGAATCAGGCAGACGCCGCGATCGCACGTTACCCAACCCGAAGCCGCTGCTCCCAAAAGGCGTTTTTCCGGGCGCCATCTTTTTTGCGCGTAATACCAGCGCCGTTTGTCGCGCATCCAGCCCGAGAGGCGACGATGCCCCGACCCCGAGAATGCCCGCCTTCATGTGCCGGAATCTCCGCTTCTTACGATTTTCGTCGCATCGCCGTGTTTGATGGCTTCATCCGTGCGCAATCGATCCAGTTCCCGGGCAAACGCTTTATCCGAATTCGCCTTGGTCTGAAATCGACGTTCCAGCCGCGAATACCCACCGATGCCCAATCCGGATTTTTCCAACGCTTTTTGAGGATCTCCCCGCTTTACCGCCATCTCGAGCGCCACGAATTCGGCCGGCGTGATTTCCGCCTCACGCGCGGTCGCCAATGCGTCCGACGCTCGCTGATACGCTCGCGCGTATTCGGCGCTCACGCCTCCTTCCGGTTCGTCTCGTACACTGGCCAAACGTTGCGCCCAAGCCCGCTCTTCAATGCCCCAGGCATATTCGTCAATGCCATGTTTTGCCAGCACTTCAGCCCGTGGCCACCGTTGTTCCGCCAATTCGGCGGCGATGGTCGCGGCTTCATGAGGCAAAAGCTCGGGTTCCGCCGCGTTCGGATGCCCCCACGTTTCGTAGCGCGCCATGAGCAACTCTTCTTCGGTAAGCGGAGGAGGAAGTTCGTCCCGAAGAACATCGTCGCGCTCGATGGCCCATTGAAAACGTCCTCGAGGCAGCTCGCGCAAGTTGTCGTCCCACGCACCGCGAATATCGGCCTCCCATCGGGCCGGCGGAGCCCACCCAATGAGAATGCGATCAATGTCGAGATGGGCATTCGGCGCAGTTTCGACGAGACCGCGCCAAACCACATCGACGGTGCTTTCATCCACGTCGACCAGCACGGTATCCAAGAAAAACTGCACGTAACCTCGATTGACGTTGGCTTGGCGATAGGTCACGAGCGCACGCGGCATGTAATGCGGAAGCGCGATTTCCCACTTTTCTTCGGGATTCAATGCGAATCCCTCCAGGCGAATGGAGGTGGCTTCTTCCGGCTCGTATTGCAGCTCGGAAATGGCCGATTGATACACGGACAAATCGAAATCCGGGGGATGTCGAAAGTGGTGCACCGAGCCGTCATGACAGGGGCGCAGACCGAGGTCGATCTCGCGCCCATGCAATGCACGCGTGTACGGCGGTCGCAAGGGAATTTTGCCGGGAGCATCTGCGGAAATCACGAAAGACAACCCCCGCAACCCAAGACCCAATTGCACGATTCGCGGTTTTTGAAAAATCGATCCCGTTCCCGAGGGCAACGGTGGATTGTCCAGATGCCCCCGCACCGAAAAATCCACCTTGAGGCGCATGGGCACGAAATCATCGAGCGGATTCTGTTTGTCCCGGCTCGATGGTCCCGCATGCAAACGTCGCGGTGGCGCGACTTCCAGCGGAATGGGTCGAGTGGTCGACGATTTGTCGAAACGAAACGTCGAGCTCACGAAGATCGAGACCCAATTTCGGTCGACGACCCAAGGCAAAATGCCGACACGGCACGGAAATGGTTTGGCTCGACGCTCACCGGGGAACCGGACGGGGGCCTCGGCGACGAGAATCCGTTTGAACGTTTGAGGGAGCTGCATCAGTTCTCGATAAGCTTGGCAAGCTCGGTTTCCGGCACTTCGCACTTCAAGCAATCAGGGAACCATTCGCCGGTATGAGCGTACGAGTAAAACCAGACGTTGACGGTGATTGTCCCGGTCAAACCGAGTTTTACGGTGAATTTATCGCTCTTCAGAGCGAGCCCCGCGGATGTCCCTTCGAGCTTCAGAGCGGGATCGGCTTGAACGATGATGCGCCCTTCGATATGCAGATTGTCCCGGAACATGACGCGAATGTAAGCGTAGATTTTGATGTCCACGGGCAGCTTGATGCCCGCCGACCATTTCCAACCGCTCTTTTTGCACCAGCTGAGCGTCATGAAAGCGGATGCTTTCAGCGAAATCTCGACGGCAAACCCAATCGACGCATCCGCCCCGATCCGCTGAATGATCCATCCCACGGCCCGTGAAGCAACGGCCCCGCCAAACGGAATGATGGCCAAAAAGTTCGTCAAGGGACACGAAACGTTGAACTTCCACTCGAACAGCGTGCCGGTGATGGCAAACGTTCCTTCACGAACGCAATAATAGAGATCGTCGCCTTCACCTTCTTTCCATTCGAAGTTCAGCGTGAGCTCGAGGCCTGGTCCAGGACAAACCAATGAATTCTCGACGCGTACGTTCGCCAGCTGGCCGATGGTTCGTACCGGAGCCAGCGCGCGATTGAGCCATTGAACCGCTTTGACGACTTTCTCGAAAGAGAGCTTGAATTCGTATTTTGCGTCGGGAAAACCAATCACCTCATACGTGACCGACCCGCTGCACGCATTGCCGACGATCGCCAATCGAATCGGGTTTTGCGCCGCCCGCCAAGCAAGGAGGAATTGCGCCAAATCCGCGAGTTTTTGAATGGCATCGAGAGCTTTCGCCCGCCCTTCGCGATCTTGGTTGACCTGCTTGTAAGCTGCGGCGGCGTCTTGATTTTCGACCCGGGACGAACCACGCGCAGCCGCATTTTGCGCCGCATACGTGTTCTTGTCCTCGATCATTTGTTTTTTGGCGGCATCCGAGCTGTTCGCCGTGGTCGCTCCCGTCCCTGGAATCGGGTCGAAACTGGGCAACCAACCGTCGAGCGTCAGCGTATCGCCGCTGAACTCTTCGTATTTGGGAGGAATCGGCGCGCCCATGCAATCGGTTCCACCCGAGCGCGTCACCTTCCACTTCATGTGCGGCGGCTGCGCACACCCGGGATCGGCCCCCGGCTCTTTCGCATTCTTGCGTTTTGCAACGATGATGATCGTATCGCCGCGAAGAACCTCGATCGACGGCATTTTGACCGCCGCGCCATGACTGCATTTGATCGTCGAAGTATCGTAAGAACAACGCTTCAGATATTCTTCGGGATTGTCGACGAGCAATGCGGGCGGGACGACCTGAAAGATCTTGCCCACCGTATTGGCATGATTTTGCGTCGTCGGATCATCCGTGCGCGCCGGAGGCAAACCCTCCACACGAACATTCGGCGAACCAGCGGTCGCTCGCGCCTCCATGCGATACGTGTGACTCGTGACGCCGCCGCCCGCGCCGATATCGCCGTGGGCGGGATCGCTCGGCATGAGCGCCTCTTGGACGCGCACGACATTGCCGTTTTGAAAAAGCGTTTTTCCGGACGTATGCTCGACGGCCTGATCCGTTTTCACGTAATTCGGATGCGGAACCGTCACCGACACCGGCGGATTCCAACATACATCCGTCGGCGCGGTCGTCGAGTATGTGTGATCGCTGGTTTTGGAAGTAATCCCGCGATTTTCATTCGTTACAGTTGCGCCCATGGGTCGTTCTCCTTCCGGCCGTCGTCACCACGCGTTTCATTCACCAGTAAATGCGCCAGCGCCCATCGAGACGCGTCATGAAGAAATCGCTCCCCCAGCCCAAATATGGTTCGTCCCGATGTACCGCTCGCACGGCCGGACGTCCGGTCGTACGCCGCACTTTCGCGAGCCGCCCGTCGAGGTACCGATCGAATCGCAATTCATGCTCATTGAATGGATCCATGATCCACGGAGCATTCATCTGTTGAATCGCTTCGACCTTGGAATTGGGGGGAAGCGTATAATATCGATCGAACTCCGCCGCTTTGACCTCCATGACCGATTCGAACCGCGCCGCATTCCGCGTGGCAAACGCCTCGTAAAGCTCGAATACCGCCGCTTTGAGCTCGGCAGTCCCTTCTTCGGGAAACTCTTCGCGAGACGCCTTTGAATACGCCGGCGAAGGCAAATCCGCCGATACATGAAATGTCTCGGAATGCACGAGCGGCAAAACGATCGGCAATGACTTCGCTTCGAGGCTCGTCGGATAAGCCCACTCGAACAGTTTGTTGTCCTGATCCTTTTCGTTCTGGACCCAAAATTCGAAATGCGCATCCAGATACGGCGTGTTCGGCGAACGCGGAGCGGGCGACAATTCGAATGTCAGCGTGTTGTCGCCGGAATTGAGCCAATGCGTAATCGGCTGCGCCGGCGCGACGTTTTCCGTGACAATCCGATCATATACGGGCACTCCATTGATGAGCGCGCGAGCCCGAGATGCCGGTCGATGAAGAATACGGTAGATGTACATCGGAGGGGCCATCGTCCACTCTCTTAGTTCTGCGACGACTTCGTCGCGGCAAGGTTATTGGTCGAACGGGCGTCAAAGGTGATTTCGCTCGGCGCTTTCATATCGATCCGACCGCTCTTCAAATGAATCTCCGTTTCCCCGACTTTCAACGTGACCTCGGTACCCGTCAAGGTCGTATCCGTGGAATCGACGCGTAATTTTTCAACGCCCGCCAGCAACAGCTCTTTGACCGAAGAAACCACATAACTGCCGCCGACCTTCGTCCACCGCAATTCTTCGGCTCGAGCATTGTGCTTTTCGTCGGCTTTGCTGAAAACCAGCCCGCCGATGATCTCGTCGCGCTTTTTGTCCGTCCCTTCGGCTTTACCCATTTTCGCAATTTCAATGATTGAACCCCCGGACACGAGCAGCGAGGTTTTACCACCCGTCACGTTATTCGATTTGCCGGTCTGTTCAAAGACAATCCCCCCGATGAGCTCCGTGAGGTTCTGTTGCACGGCTTGGTTATCGTCTTGCTGCGCATCACGAATGTGCGATCCGCCGATGGACATCGTATGATCGGCTTCGACGGCATCCCCATAGGACCCCGTAATATCGATCGTCCGATTGCCGCCGATCGAAAACGTCTGATTCCCATCGACCTTCGCCGTCGTGTGATTTCGGACGAATATCGTCTCATCGGAGCCGACGGAGATCTTCTCATTTCCTTTCACAATCCTGGATTCGGCCGCTCCAACCCATTCGTCTTGGTTGTTCGCCACGACGATATTTTGGTCCTTCTCCGCGTGCACCATGATCTCTTGTGCGCCCGAAAGATCCTCGAAACGGATCATGTTGTACCCGGTGCGCCCTTCGGTTTCACGCGGCGAACTGAGCGATTGCAACGAAATACGCGTCTTGCGAATCGGCAATTCTTCCATGAAAGGATCGGCCGCATTGAAGGTTCGTCCGATGACCACGGGACGATCCGGATCTCCTTCGAGGAAATGACACGCCACTTCCCACTTCGTGCGCGGCATGGATGAAGACCGGCCCGTATTGTCTTGCAAAACTGGTATCCAATGCGAACAAGTGTCATCCTTGGGTTGCAATCGATCCCAGGGGAAGTGGACTTTGACGCGCCCCCATTGATCCGTATGAATATCCGCCCCGGCGGGTCCCGTCACGAACCCCGTGAGCGGATTTCGCAACATCGGCACGTACGATTCGACCGGCGGACGATACGCGGTTTTTCCTTTCAATGCTTCAAAACCCAACGAAAACGCAGATTTCGTTCGATCCCACGCATGTTCGATCTTGGTGATCACATATTCGCCGTCCTCCACCCCCGACGGCGCATCCGTCAAGACAAACAGGCTCCCGGTCATCATGCCCGCCGCAGTGGATCGCCCCGACAAACGGTTTTTCAGACACGCGAGCGCTTCGGCGCGTAAATCAGCCTTGGCTTGCCCTTGCGCGGGTAGTTCGTATTCGCCCGGATAATCGTACCATTCCGGTCCCCACGACGTCGGTCCTTTCGCCGAAACGTCCATCTTCAATCGCGGTCGTTCGGGATTGAAATCACGCAGCGACACCTTCCCGGGAGTGGCTTGTCCCGACCAACCAATTTCGTAAATCGCGTCGCGTTGATCATGCAGACCCGAATCGTGGCGGAACGGAAGCACGCCGGGACCGTCGACATACGCCGACGAAAAGTCGCCGAGCACCATCTGTCCCTGGTCATCGACGACGTAGAAAATCCCCTCGTCCTCCAAAAGTCGCGCGGCGAAATTCAAATCCGATTCGCGCATTTGCACGCAATACGGACGCTTCACGTACGAGCCCACGAGCTTCTGCACGACGGATACGCCGTGCGCGCCAATCACCTCGGCGACGATTTCCGGAGCGGATTTGTCTCGAAAAACGCGAATGTCCACGCGATGTTTGGCCGTCGCCAAACGCGGCTCGAGAATCAACGTCACCTGCCCCGTCCCGGCATTCTTTCTGCGCGTGGCAGCGCGTTTGATGTCCGTCACGACGCCTTGAATACGCCGTTCGGATGATTTCCTCGACAAGAGCAGCGCCGCGTCCGAACCAATCAATGCGTCCGGATCCAGCGCGTCCGTCGGATCCACGTGCAGCGTGATATCGAAACGATAGGTCTGCGAAAGGGCTTCGTCCCCCTTGACCGTCGTCACGCGATAGGTCGTTCCGCCAAGCTCGATGTAATAAAGTACCGGATCTTCCGTCGCCATGGCGTTCCCCTTCAGTTATGCGTAATGAGCGCACTGTCGGCGTCGAGTTCAGGGCCCGACAAAGAAATCTTCGACGCGGTCAACGTGATTTTATCCTTGGTCAAGGTAAGGACGCTGCCGCCGCACAAAAGCTTGATTGAATCAATCGCTTCGACGTGAATGATCGGAGCCGACCCCAAAACCGAAGCCGCAACGGTCCAGGTTGCCGTCGTATCGGCATTGTCGAGGTATTTGTCGTTCGAAACGCAGACGATCGACGCGCCGACGTCTTCTTTGTATTCGGTGTCGACTCGAAGCGCGCGATCCTTTTTCGCCATTTCGATTTTCGAGCCGCCGATGAATTGAAGCGAATCCTTCCGCGCCGCCTCCGAAATGTCCTCACCCGCGACCTTGATGACGCTGCCCCCGACAACCACCGTCGAATATCGAGACACCATATTGACGTTGTTCGGCGTCATTTCGATGAGCGAGCCTCCCACCGACAACGTGCGATTTCCCTCGACCGTAATACGGTGCGCACCGCCAAGCTTGATATTCCTCGACCCGCCGATCGTCTCGGTATCACTCCCCGTCACCGTATGCATCCGGAAACCCGAAATCGTCGACGAATGATTGCCGCCAATCGAGTATTGCTGGTCCAATACCACCCGCTCATCGAGGTTGTCGTTGACCGTGAGATCATGGTTCACCGCCACACTGCGCGTCGAATCGTTTTGCACCGTTTCGTACTTCGCATCGAGGATCTTGTAATTCATATCCTTCGACGCATTGATGAACATTTCTTCACTTCCCGAACGGTCCTCGAAATAGATTTCATTCGCCGTTCCATCCGCCGGGACCGTCGCCGTTTTCCACACGACACGCGTCATGTTCCCCGGCAAACTATACTCGGGCAAACGTTCTCCGTCGTGAATACGCCAAATCACGCTCGGAGCATCCACTCCGCCTTCTTCATTGAACGTAGCCACGTTCCAGCCCATACGCGGAAACAACATCGAACCGGGACTGGCCCGTTGCGCCACGCGCATCCACGTGCCACCTTTTTCATTCCGCGGCCCGAGCCGATCCCAATGCAAAATCGTTCGGACACGTGCGAGTTCGTCGGGATGTACCTCCTGTCCCTCCGGACCAACCACCTGCCCCATCTGTAAACCCGCTTGTTTCGCCTCGGGAGTCGTGCGTAAAGGTCGAAATGGCACCTCCAGACGAATCGCCGTAAAACGTGTCGAACATGGATGATGTTCGTCTCCACGAACCTCGACGCTCGTCACCAAGTACCGTTGATTCATTTTACCCACGGGGTGACCATCGAGTTCCATGGCGACGCCGGGAAACGGACGAATACTCGTGCACAAGCCCGCAACCCCCGAACGATGCGCCGTGCCGGCTTCTTTTTGATCCTTCACGCGGACATTGAGAATGCCCTCCATCGAAGGACCTCCGCCCGGAGCATCGTAGAATTCGTGTTTACCCGAGCCCGCCTGAGCCTCGATACGCTTCAACGGTCGTTTGAGGTCAAATGAACGGGCGGCGAATTTGCCCGTATGCGCGGCGCTCGTCGAACCAAGCTCGATGATGGCATCTTGCGCCGGTTGTAATGCACTTTCGCGGACCCAGGGCAGAAGCGCACCGCCGTGCATATCCGGCGCCGCCGTCGATTCGTCACTAAAAACCACAATCGATTCGGCGGCGTGGTCGAACCAATAATAAATACCTTCTTCTTCGAGCAGACGACCTACATACGTCCAGTCGTCCTCCCGATATTGAACGCGATACGGGTATTTCGGATAATCGCGTGTCAGCGCCCAGCGGTATTTCCCGGTGTAATCGGCCAAAACGTCGTCGACCACGTCCTGCACGTCCACGTCTTGCGACGCGTAACAATCCCGCCCGAGCGATTGACGCCACACGATGGGTCGCAACACGAGCTTCGCGTGCGCACGCTCATTGTCGAGCGCTCGCGCGGTGCAACAAGCCACGACCGCGACGACCGTCCGCTCACGTCGCGCCTGATCGCGAAGAATCAAGGTCGACTCCGCACCAATCATTGCATCGGCATCGGGAAGCGGCAATTCGAGCTCCACGTCGAGCTCGTATTGGAACAACGTCGAAATGGCCTCACGCCCGTGCACGCGCAAAACGCGTCGGACTTCGACCCCGGGTACCTGTAGTTCGGCGAAAGCAACTTCCATCGCAGTATCTCCTCAGGAAATCAGGGGGTGAGTTTCTCGGCATTGCCGCGAACGACGATTTTCGAGCCGCTTTGTTTTTTCAAGGGCCCCGTCAAGGCCACTTCACCCGGGGTCATTGCAATTTCAAGCCCGCCGGCCTTCAAGGTAATGGATGCGGACGCCACCACTTCGATTTCTTTGCCCCGCAATTCGACACGTTCGGCGGAAGTAAATACGGCGGAAGCCCCGACGTCGACCTGCGTCTTTTTCGCCGAGACGCTCATGTCGCTTTGAGATTTGCGCAATACGAATCCACTCACGAACATCCCGAGTTTGTCCGCTACCGATTGCTTGATACTTTGCTCGGAAGCCACCGTCAGCTTCGTTCCACCGGCGATTTCCGTCAGCGATTCTCCACCTTCGTGCGATATCGCCGCCCCCGCCAAGGCAATCGAAGATCCCCCGACGATTCGTGTAAACGATACCTGCACCGCGCGGTCGATTGCGCCGTTGGCAGCCGTGCCCGCGCGCGAAATACGCGACCCGCCGACGTTCTCCACGTCATTGCCCGTCACCAAAAGCTCGCCTTCGGACGCCGACGTAATCTGCTCATTGCCACCGACGGAATGCGATCGATCGAGCTCCACTTTCCCAATCACGTTTCCACCGATGTTGCGCGTCTGATTGCCGCCGATCGAAACCTGTTGGTTTTTCTCGACCGTACGACTCGATTCCGCCTCGACGAAGACGGTCAAATTGTTGCCGACGGATTCGGTCCGATCATTTTCGATGAGCGCTCGCCAATCCTTTTGCGCATGCCAATCCATCGTCATCGCGCCCGATGAGTCTTCCATGCGCAGTTCGTTGTGCCCCTGTTTGCCCGGGTACGTCTCCGTCTTGATCGTCATGCGCTTGCTGAACGACGGTTGTTGGTACGTCGGGACCATTTGACCGTTGATTTGTCGGGCCAAACCAATGGGCCTCGTCGGATCGCCGTCGATATAACCGACGCTGACCTCCCAACCGACGCGACACAAGGCGATCGACGTCGATATCTCCTGATTCATGCGAATCCAGCGGGAATCTTCGTCCGTACCTTTACCTTCGCGATCCCAATGGAATTGAACTTTGGCCCGACCATATTGATCGGTGTGAATCTCTTCGCCGGCAGGACCGCGGACCATCGCCGTGTGATTGCCGTCGACGGTTGGTCTCGGCGTAACGAGCGCCGGACGGAACGGAACCGACGCCGGGATCGCTCGAAATGCATTCTCGTATTTCACGACGCCCGCTTCTTCGCGATACGTGTGTTCGACACGGACCAAACAATATCGTCCGGAAAAACTGGCCGCTTCTTCATGCGCGAAGGCGAAAATATGCGCCGAACCAAAGGCCGCCACCGTGCCTTTGCCTTCGACGTAACGCTTTTGCGCGGTCAATGCTTCCACGCGCAATTGCGCCAGCATCTGCCCCGTGCCGGGATCGCGATATCCCACCGGATAATCGTACACCTCGAGCTGCGTGTCTTTCGCGCCCGTCGCCGATGCCAACAACGAGACCGCCGGCGTTTTCCAGTTGTAATCGTTGACCGTCGCTTTGCCCGGCGCCACCGCCGCACCACGCTCGAAGTACGTAATGCCAAGCTCCCCATGCGACAAAGCATCCGCGGACTCGATCAACGTGTACTCCGCTCCCCCTTCGACCTCGGGAGACGCCCCCGAAGCGTCCGCGATGATCATCGTGCCGTCGGTATCGAACGTGTAATAAAAGCCTTCAAACTCGAGCAATCGGCTCACGAAATCGAGGTTTGTCTCTCGATACTGCACTTCATACGGTCGCGACGCGGACTGCCGCGTCGTCTTCCACGCGTGCGGAACGGACGATTCGCCAAGGATTGTCGAGACAATCTCTTCGGTCCGTTGGTCGCGAAACTTGCGGATGTTCTTGTCGAGACGCGCAAACCAAAAGGCGGGGCGAAACTCGAGCTCGTAACGAAGATGCCCGCTCTCTTCGTCGATGAAACGACACGACGCCAAGCGCATCGTAAACCGCCGAATCTCAAAACCACCTTGGGTGATGGTCAGCGTGCCGTCCTCTTCCAACATCGCTTCGAGGTCAAGGTCTGTCCCGACAGACACTTCCACCCACGCCCCTCCAAGCTCGCTCATCCCCTCGATGATGCGCGCACTCACCGCGGCGAACGTTTCTTCACCGATGCTCAGGAGCAGCTCGATTCGTTTCACGTTACTCATGGGTCATACACTCCTCGCTCGGGCAGGTTCGGCAGGGCTAACCCCCTGGGAAAACTCGGGACCTCGAATGACTTCTTCGGGCAACGTTCCAACGCCCAACACCACGATGCGTTCGAGCATCTGCCACTTGCGCGGAAGAAGGATCGAAGCGCGAAAACACAGCTCGATCGCGCGTTTGTCGGCGTCGATGAGCACACTGTCGAGATGAGTCGGATGCGCCGTCATTTGACCGCCGACACGACTGCCGAAGTTGACTTCGTACCGAGGAAGTTTGAACTTCCAAACACCTTCCGGTAAAACCCCACCCACTTCGACCTGTTCGTCCCCCACGAGCGGCGTCGCACTGTAGAGGTTCGGAGTAGCCCAACAGTTGTGCAAGGGATCGAAATCGCGTGGACGCACGGGCGCGCGATGTTTGGCCCAAGCCGCATCGTGTGTGCCGATACGCGATCGTCGCGGCTCCCAATGCGCCGAGATCGGGGCGAAACACCCGTGAGAAGGATGCGCGTCACCACCGCCTTCTTGGAGCGTCGCGGGCTCGAGCGGGGCGACGGGTTGCCCAATCAGCTTCGCAGGTTGGCTCGAAAAACCCATGCCCAGTGGGTTGCGCGGTTCGTGCGTTCCCGTCGTCGGGTCCGTCCCGCCAAACGTGAGGTCGTAACGCAGCGGCACAGGCTCGACGAGCGGCCCCGGATCGGAAGGAACGACGTTTCCTCGCCAGTCCTTGGTAAAAAATCGCGGGCCGTGGATCGCGATCACCTTGCGTAGCGGACCCATCGACACCCACGCGTACGCACGACCTTTTGTCGATCTCACCGGCGGATACGCGGTACCGACGAGAGCCACATCGGTGCCCGGTTTTTCGTCGGCTTCGAGATCGGCGGGGAATCGAATCGAGCCGCCGATGTCCGGGATTTCACCACGACGAACCGCGGCGAGGGCCAGCTTGGGTTTGCCCTGGAACGATACCGTGTACGCCATTTTGGCGACAACGACAGCTACATCGCGGCCGTGACGATCCAACGTCGTCTCGAGACCGACCGATGCCCAGCTGATGTTTTCGATGCGTTCTTCGAGGCTCACGTAAGC
>WBZU01000828.1_pt2 | contig 16766 bp, 13 predicted proteins | sample 5204311 | NCBI WGS metagenome assembly WBZU01 (sample SAMN12344359, study PRJNA552823) | activated sludge metagenome | biome: Activated sludge suspended growth; feature: Nitrification reactor; material: Wastewater; isolation source: activated sludge from nitrification reactor of wastewater...
TTCCAAAGGCCCACTGATCATTACCGCCTCTGGGGCGGTGGACGGCAGTGTCACGGGGAGAAGCATCTCGATCGAGCCAGGGGGCGAATTGAATGGCTCCATGAACATCGTGCGGGTTGCTCCGGCCGGTGGGGCGGCGCCGGGTGCTTGAGATTCAGGTGCTGGAGGAGATCGAGGGAGGGAGGGGAGAGGAGATAAAAGGTTTGGCATCGTCATATATTAGCAATAATTATTGCAATTATAGTTGGATTGGCTAAAATATCACCAATCCGCCCATGCGTCCCTCTCTGGTTAGTTCCGCCATCGCTCTGAGTCTCCTGCTCGGGCTCCCCTCATCCGCCCGCGCAGGGTGGGTGCTGGATTGGAACCTCGCCGCGCAGGATGCCAGCCTTGGCTCCGGAGAAATCGCCCCTGAGGCCGCGCGCAGTCTGGCCATCCTCCACGCCGCGATGTATGACGCGGTCAATGCCATCTCCGGCGGCTACACGCAGTTTTACGTCAACACGCCCGCCCCGCTGGGGGCCAACGAAAGCGCTGCTGCGGCAGCCGCGGCGAAGACCGTGCTGGACCAGCTTTATCCCACTTACTCCAGCACGTGGGACACACTGTATTCGAATGAACTCGCCACGATTGCCGACAGCTCCGCCAAGACGGATGGCATCAACTGGGGCAGTTCCGTCGGCACCCAAATATACAATTGGCGGCTGAGCGATGGTGCGAGCAGCGCTGCGGCTACCCCCTATTCACCTGTCAGCGCCAATGGTCGCTGGGGGCCCACACCCAACGTCTACACGCCATACAACTACCTCAATCCTCCGTTGCTGCCCGGCTGGCGGGATGTGACGCCTTTTGGCATGAATCAAACCAATCAGTTTCGCCCGTCCGGCATGGTCGCTCTGACGTCGACCCAGTATGCTTCGGATTACAATGAAGTGTTTACCATGGGCGCTGCGATCGGCTCAGGTCGCTCGGCCGATCAGACGACGCAGGCCTACTACTGGGCGGACCTGCCCGGACACGCCACTCAAGTTGCGCATTGGAACACGATCGCCGGTGCCTTGCTTGGGCCGGGAGCGAATCTGGCAACCGAGGCCCGCGTCATGGCGGCGCTGAACGTGTCGCTAGCTGACGCCGCCATCGCTGCATGGGATGCCAAGTATGCGTCCACGGCCGGCACTGACTTTGATACATGGCGCCCTGTTGCTGCCATCACCTATGGTGACGACGATAACAATCCCGCCACCTTTGGGGACTTCCTGGCAGGCACGGTAGCTGGCTGGAACCCTTTGATCGATGCCCCTCCCACGCCGGAATATATTTCCGACGTGGCTGCGGTGAGCGGAGCTGCGGGCGCCATTTTGAAACACTACTTCGGAGACGTCGGCTTTTCCGCGCTGGGAGACTCTGATGGCAACGGCAGCCTGGATACCCTTCGGAGCTTTGGCAGCATCTCGGACGCCATGAACGAGGCTGCGGGTGCCGGAGTCCTGGCGGGCACCAATTTCCGCACTTCGACAAATGATGGCTTGTCCACCGGGCAAACCGTGGGGGATTGGACCACTTCGAACTACTTCCTGCCGGTGCCGGAACCTTCGAGCGCACTGCTGGGCGTCACGATGATCGTCCTTGGCCTCGTGCGCCGGCGTCGCGTTGCGGTGGGCGGACCGGAATGAGTTGGAGGCGATCCCAATCGCTTGATCGAAAGCGGGGGGGAGTCACGGGAGGCTCGTGATTGCGTTTGCGACGTCTCATGGTCTGTTCCCAGACGCCAATTCACCCCTGCTCACACCTTGCCAGTATCGTGGCCGCGTGGGGGCTGGCGCTTGCTGCCGCAGTGTATGCTGCGCCTCCTGCCAACGATGATCTGGCGGCCGCTGTAGAGCTGACGACGGGCGTCGCCGGTTCCAGCACGACCGTCGATGCCACGCTGGAGCCGGGCGAACCTGTTCCCGCAGGCTTCACGACCGCAAGCTGCCAGGGCACTGTTTGGTAGGATTGGACGCCCGCCTTCACCGGCTGGTATGAGGTGAGCACGACCGGCAGTGCAGCCGATACGGTGCTGTCGATCTGGACTGGCAGTGGCTTCAGCTCGCCACTGTCGCTGGTGCATGTGAATGACGAGACAGGCACTGGCACCGGCCACAGCACCATTCGATTTCTGGCCACGGTGGATTCCTTCAATCCCGTGCCGTTCAAAGTGGCTGTGGCCAGTCGAAGTGCCACGCGCGGTGCCGTCACTCTCAACGCGTCGGCGGTGCCAACGACGTTTTCTCGCGTTACCGCCGCAAGTTTCTCGCCCACGTCGGTGAGCGCCGCGACATCGGCTGCGAACATCACGGCGGACATCACGGCGGACATCACGGCGGACATCACTTTGCAGTCCGGCGGCGAAATCGAGTCCGGAACCATCAAGCTCTACGATCCGTCGAACAATGAAATTGCAAGTGCTCCCGTGAGCGGTGCGAGCCGGATCAGCGGTGTCATCGCCAATGGCGTGTATCGCATGACCCTGGTGGTCCCGCAGGGCAGTGTGGCCGGTCAGTATAAGTGGGGCATCAATATGAAGCGCGAATCCTCTTCCGACATCAGTTCCTGCGGTTGGGAGGGCCTGACGCCATTGCCGGCTGGAGTGCCCGCCTTTGTCACCGTGACGGGTGCTCCGCCGGTCATCACGCGCCAGCCCTGGGATTTGCAGGTGGAAGTGGGTGCTGCTGCCGAGACGCACATCGCCGCAACGGGCGGCACTGTCAGCTACACCTGGCGGAAGGGACTGATTACGGCCAGCAGCAGTTTGGTGCTCGCGTTCCCGAATTACCAGACGACCAACGCCGGCAGCTACGTGTGCAGTGTCAGTAATTCGGATGGAACCGCATCGAGCCGCACTGTCAGCGTGATGACCGCGAGCAGTTTTGGCAGCGCGCTGGAAGATACGACGCGGGAGTGGTGGACCACTGGCGATGCCATGTGGAGCACGAACTCAGGTGCCGCTGCGCATGATGGCGTGGATGCGATGCGGACTGGCGGGACGTTGCTGGCCAATCAGCGCAGCGTCCTGGCGACAAGCGTGTCGGGGCCGCTCACGTTGTTTTGGTGGCAGCGCCTGACGGGCGGAACCGGGGATCGTTTGACCGTCAGCGTCGATGGACTGGAAGTCTCGGGTGTCACGGGCACTGCCGCTTGGGAGCAGCGCAGCACGATCATCGACGCCGGCGTGCATCGCGTCGAGTTTGCATATCTCAAAGACGGCGCCAATTCCTCCGGCTCTGAGGCGGCATGGATCGACATGATCACCACGGGCCCGCCTTTCACGATCACCCAGCCGCCGGAGTCCACCCTGGCCAACGCCGGCAGCAACGTCACGCTTTCGATCACCACGACCGGACTGCCTACGACGTATCAATGGCGTCGAAACGGCGTCAATATTACCGGTGCCACTGCCGACACGCTCGCACTCAATGGCGTCACCAGCCTGCAGGCGGGTGACTACAGCTGCCTCGTGGGTGGCACCACCAGCAGCTCGATCGCGAAGCTGATCGTCATCACACCCGGCGCCGCCGCGCGCCCAAAGGCGACTGGCACCGCAGTTCTGAAAGTCACACCAAGTTCCACGGCGGGGGTGACATACCAATGGCTCGATCCTTTGGGCGGTATCACCACCGACGACGGCCGCATCACCGGAGCTCGAAGCGCAACGCTCACGGTGCGGAACTGCACGACCGCCGATGAAGGGCTTTACACCTGCAGAGTGAAGGCGTTTACCCCAGAAAAGACGCTGCCGTCCACGCCGGTGGAGCTGGATGTGGTGACGGTTCCCGTGATCGATATCAGCGGTCCCGCGCTGCCTCCTCATGGCATCGTGAGCGCGCCATTTTCCTGGCAGGTCCAGGCTTCACAGTTTCCAACTCGCTACCGTCTGACCGGCCTACCGCCGGGTCTGGTTTTTGATGCGACGAAGGGAATCCTAAGCGGCACGCCGAATGCCGGCGGCAGCTTCAAGGTCAACGAGACCGCCACCAACGCTGCTGGCACGACCGTGGTCACGAGTTTCACCGTCGATATCGACAAGCTTCCCGACGGCACCACCGGCATTTTCAGCCACCGTCACGGGCACGTCCCGAACGATCGCATTCACGGTGCAAAACAATGTCTTGAGCGGCTCGATCGACAACGGACCGCTACATCAAGCGGTCATCGATGGTGGGCGTCAAAGTTACTCAACAGCCAGTCCGACCGCGCTGAAGGGGCTCTACAATTTCTCGCATGTGCTTCCTTCTGGGCGCGCGGGGGCTGCTGACACGCCGCAAGGGGCTGGCTACACGCAGATGAACATCACGAGTTCGGGCCCGGTGACGACTACGGGCAGGCTCACCGATGGCACGGTGCTGACGCAAAGCTCAGCTCTTTGGGCCGACGGGCGCGCACCATTTTTTGTCATGCTGTATGCCAACAAGGGCAGCATGCTCGGCACGCACACTGCGCATATGGCTACGCCCGCGGCGAATTTGAGCTGGTTTAAGGCAGGGCCATCCAGCACATCTGATCGCACGTATGCCGCTGGCTTTGCGGAAATCGGTCTGGTGTCGGATGGCGTTCGTTATGTGGCACAGCCAGGCACCGTGCTTGCGCTGTCCGCTCCGCCGGACAATGCGCGCCTGCTGTTTGCCGAAGGGGGACTCGCCTCCTCGGCTCAGGTCGCGGACCTGGATCAACTGCTCAGCATCAGCACAACGAACGTGGCCACGCTGCGCACTAAGACGACCGGCAATCCATGTCTTTTCACGCTCAAGGTCACTGCGTCGACCGGGCTGTTCTCGGGCACATTCACGCTCACGGATGGCGCGATCGTGCGGAAGGCATTTTATTATGGCGTCTTGCTGCCGCACCGTGGCGCGGGCGAAGGATTCTTTACGCTGCGCCAGCTGCCGAATACTGCGGCTTCACCCATTTTGAGTGGTAGCGCGCGGCTTACCGGGCCGTGAGCGCGCATACTGCCGGTCACGGTATCCATTTGGCGCACACACCGGCAACCGAAGCGGCCCTGCCAGAAGCACGGTTCTTGCCGTATTCAGCCTATGCTTTCAGCCCCGAGGCAAGCATCACGGTCTCGTGCACGGCAATATCATGCTCGGCGTCCCACCCATACTTGGCGTCGCCGCGGATGGCTCGGGCCAGTGTCTGGAATTCGCCCGCATAGCGATCCTTTGGCACATCGAGCTTCAGCTCTTGCTCTCCCTTCTTTACGCCTTCGTGCGCTTCGCCGAACCGCGCGATGAGTTCGCCGGATTCCATTGGCATGATCTCGATGCTTCCCTTCGTCCCTGCCACCATGAACCTGCGGCGTGGCCCGCCAAACGGATCGGCGTGATTGCAGCGGAGTGTGACGCTCGCTTTCGGATACTCCAAAACGGCGAGCTGGTTGTCTTTGATGCCGTCGGCGGGATTGGTTGGTGTGGAAAAGGCATGCACGTTCTGTGGTCTTCCGAGCAGGGTCACCGCTGCATCGATCATGTGACAGGCGAGTTCGAACATGCCGCCTCCCGGCAGTTCGCCGATCTTCCTTCGGGTGCCGGCATCCGCGAGCTTTCCCATCATGCCATCCACTTCTGTGATCTGCCCCAGCCAGCCTTCGCGAGCGGCCTTGAACAGGAATTGAAACGCCGGGTTCTCGCGGAGCATGTAGCCCATTTGGACGATCACTCCTCGCTGCTTTGCCTCCAGGCGCATGCTTTTGAATTCGCCGTGCGCCAGCGAGCCGGGCTTGTCCAGATGCACATGCTTGCCGGCACGGATTGCTTTGAGGGCCATGGCGCACGAGTTTTCCACGCGCGTTTCAATGTTCACAGCCTGCACGTCAGAGCGTGCGAGCAGTTCATCGACACCGAGCCGCGGCAGCCCGTTGTAGGTGTCGGCAGAAGAAGGTTCGATGTCAGCGAGAGCCACCACTTCGTAGAGATCGGGCAACTTGCGCAGACTCGCCATTTTGCCCGACGCATGGGCATGCTGAGTCCCGATCTGCGCGATGTGGATGCGATCCGATCCGGCTGCGCGAAGGGATGCTGCGGTGGCGATGCTGGTGGCGACGAAGGCGCGGCGTGTGATCATGGTGCAGGAAAAGGACGGGTGCAGCAGCGCCGGTATTGCGCCGGACTACGCGCTCGTGACGCACTCGCCTACCCAGCGTGCGTAGGCGTCCGATACATGCGCAGGTTGCACCGCGATGAGTTCCGGCACGTCGTAGGGATGCATGTCACGGAGGCGTTGCTCGAACTCCGCCAGCGTTGCCTCGGTCGTTTTGAAAAGGCCGAGCACTTCACCGCTTTGTTCGATTCGGCCCTGCCAGCGATAGATCGACTCCGCGCCGGGGAGCAGATTCACGCAGGCGGCGAGTTGCGACCGCACCAGCGCAGTGCCAATCTCACGCGCAGTCACCATGTCTGGAAAAGTTACGAATACGAGCCGAAGGTCCATGCCACGCAGCCTATGAAGACCGCCTTCTTTGACAAGCTCATCAAGCGCATGGACAAATTGGAGCCTGGCGAGGTGCAGCACTTCCTGGGTGAACTTCTCCGTGAGAAAGGCCTGCTCGAAAAGGTGTTCCAGGCTCTGCAGGAGGGGGTGATCCTGCTCGATCGCGACGGCCATGTGACTTACGTGAACCGTGCGGCGTGCAGGCTTTTTGGCTTCGAGGCGGAGCAGATCATCGGCAAGCAATTGGGCGAAGGCGTGCGCGGCGTGGACTGGCACGATCTGCGGAAGCCTGGCACCGTGGTGAGCCGCGACCTGGAGGTATTCTACCCCGAGAACCGCTTTCTGAACTTCTACATCACCGCGATTGATGACGTGCACGATGCCGGCTTCGTGATGCTGATACGGGATGTCACCCAGTCCCGGAAGTTGACGGAGGAGAAAATCGAGAGCGAACGTGTCAACGCTCTGACCATGCTCGCCGCCGGAGTCGCGCATGAACTGGGGAATCCTCTGAACAGCCTGACGATCCACCTGCAGCTCATGCAGCGTTCGCTGAAGAAGATGGGCAAGAGCGGCGACAAGATGACCAAGCACGTGGATGTCGCACTGGGCGAAATCAAGCGGCTGGATTTCATCATCAGCCAGTTCCTTGCGGCCATCCGCCCGACCCAGCCGCAACTGCAGCAGACGCAGATCAATGATTTGATCGAAGAAGCTGCACGCTTCCTGAAGCCGGAAATGGACCAGAACAAAGTGCGCCTGAAACTGGAACTCCGCCGGGACCTGCCGCTGATGCCGCTGGATGCGAACCAGGTGAAGCAGGCGTTCTACAATTTGATCCGCAATGCGTGTCAGGCGATGAGCGAGACGGGCGGCACGCTGCTCGTTAGTTCGACCTACAATGATGCGGAGGTGATCATCAGCTTCCAGGACAAGGGCAAAGGCATGAGCCGCGAACACATGGGGCATTTGTTCCAGCCTTTCTTCACCACCCGAAAAACAGGAACCGGCCTGGGCCTGCTGATCGTGCGCCGCATCGTTCGCGAGCACGGCGGCGAGATTGATATCGAAAGCCGGGAGGGGGAGGGGACCAAGGTGAGCGTGGTGCTCCCGATCCATCAGCATCGGATGCGCATGCTGGAGGCTGGCAGTGAGGCTTGATCGCCGTGCTCCGGTTCAGCGGTTCCCGTTCTTGCTGGACTCCATCACTGAATCAAAAACCTTCTTTGAGAACGAAGCTCGTTGGTCCGGTGTGTAGCGAAACATCCGCTCGCGATTATCCTGGATGATCTGCAGGAACTTCTCGTGCGCCTCACGCGGCATCTCATTGTAATACTTCTCGCGATCGGCCGTGGGCAGATAAATAGAGCCACGGACGTAAGGCTTTCCGTCCTTGTCTTTGCGGATGATCTCAGATTCGGGCAGGCTGTGGATGTCCACCGGGGTGACTTCGCGTCTGCGGGAGGTCCACGAGTTTGATGACTTGTGTTCCGTGGGAATCTCCGTGGCGTTGTAAGTAAGGGATACTTCTTCACCGCCCACCAGCACGGTAATCCCGGTTTGTTTCGGATCGGCAGTGGGTTTTGCGGATGCGAGACGCCATCCCTGGGCGTTGGGCTGCTCCGTCACCACGAACCGCTGTTTGGTGTCTTTGTTCAGGATGGTGGCCAGCGGCTTCCCATCCACATAGGCTACGCCAGTCAGAACATACGTCGTGGCGAAATTCACAACTCGATTGAACGGCGAGTTCGATGCCAGCGGCGCCAGCGCGGTGGCGGGATCAAATGCCTGCGGCAGATCCGGATCCGAGGCCGTCTCATCCCCGCGCACAACAGCAGCTGACGAGAGCGCCAGGGCAAGGATCACGATGAGAGGGCGGGTGTTCATAGGGTTGGCTGGTGGAGCAAAACGGCCCGCCATCCGCCATATTGCGCGCCGCCTATCGAAAAGTTTCCGTTCCCGAAAGGACCTCTTGCTCCCCCGCGGCACGCCTGATAGAACCCCCCCGATGAATTCTTCTGCCGCTGTATTCGGTGTCCTGTTTGGCACGCTCGCCTTCGGAGCGCTGGCCATTTTTACTCTGGTCGCCGTCGTGATGGCCTTGGTGAAGAAGACGAGGGGCTGGGTTGTGACGGCGGTTGCGCTCACCATCCTGGTTGGCGGCGCCGCTGTCGTAGGCGGGGTCGTCGGGTTCAAGAAGGCATCAGAGGAGCTTGGCAAGCCCCGCACTCTGACTTCGAAGGACGGCACCACGAGTCTGCAACTGCCCCCTGGCTTTATCGAAACGCCGGGGCTGAGCACTGTGGCTTCGATCCAGGCTGCGGCTCCTTTGCTCCAAGCCTTTGCCATGGTCATCTCGGAATCGAAAGAGGGGCAGCAGATCGATTTAGCTGCTTACAACAGCGCTATCCTGAAGCAGATGAAAGGCATCGCCACACAGGCCAGCCTCGGCAACAGCACGAACACCACCATCAATGGCATGCCGGCCATGCAGACGCGTCTGGCTGGGAAAGTGCAGGGTGTGGACCTCGTCTATCTTGTCACGACTTATGATGGCGGGCCGTCCGTTCATCAGGTGCTCGCCTGGACATCGCCGGCCAACGAGACTCGCGTCTGGCCCACGCTTCAAAAAGTCGCCCAGGGCTTCGTGGTGAATTCGGGCGCCAAAGCCGAATCCGGTTCCGCTAGCGCTCCGGCGGGTCGCTAGCAGCGAGTTCGATGAACACATCCTCCAGCGAGGGATGCTGGCGGTGCAATTCGCGAATTTTCCATTTCTCCTTCATGGCCAGTTCCTGAAGGGCTTCTCGCACGTCGGTGTTGGACTCGATACGCAGCGAGAATGCCTGCCAGCCCTCGTCAGTTTTTTCGCGCACCACTTTGCGCACTCCGGCCAGCGATCCGAGCTTCTTCTCGGCGTCCTTGTCGCCTTGCAGTTCCACGCGAACCGAGCCCGCAGCCCGCAGCCCTTTGGTGAGATTGCGCGGCGTGTCATTCGCCTTGATCTGACCGTGGTGGATCATCACCACACGATCGCACACCTGCTCCACTTCCGGCAGAATGTGGGTGGACAAAAGAATGGTGTGCTTCGGTCGCAATCCCCGCAGCAGTTCACGCACCTGCCTGATTTGCGTGGGGTCCAGCCCGTTGGTTGGCTCATCCAGAATGAGCAGCGGCGGTTCGCTGATGAGCGCATCCGCCAGCGCCACACGCTGCCGGTAGCCCTTGGACAGGTTTGCGATCAAGCGCCTGCGCATGTCGGTTACGCCTGTGAGATCCATCACCTCCCCCGTGCGCACACGCTGGGCTTTGCCGCTCAAACCCTTCAAGGCGGCGCGGTAGTGCAGGTATTCCTTCACCGTCATGTCCTGATAGAGCGGCGCATTCTCTGGCATGTAACCCACCTGCCGGCGCACGTCGATCGACTCACGAAACACATCCTTCCCGCCCACGGTCGCGGATCCCGAAGTCGGCGGCAGGTAGCCGCTCAGGATGCGCATCGTCGTCGACTTGCCTGCACCATTCGGCCCCAGGAAGCCGACGATTTCACCCGCCGCGACAGAGAAAGAAATGCCGTCCACCGCCACGCGGCCCGCATAGGTTTTGGTGAGGTCGGATACTTCGATCATCGGATGAGAGGCCGGACTCGGCGCGCGCATCCGTAGAGCGGAATTCTTCGCTTCACAAACACCTTCCACCGGGCGCGCAGAGCGAGCGCGGGAATGCGTTCACTCAAGCGATCAGTTTGTCACGGCGCAGTCTCATGCTATAGACACCATCGCCCCTCATGAAAAAGACAGCCCGTCGTCTCCAAGCTGATGGCAGCGATGCCAGAAGGCGTTGCGTTGCCGGCTTGCTGGCCATGCGCCAAACGACCTCACGGACGCGCCGGCGCCGCAGACATTCACGTTCGGCTATCGAAATCATCGGACAGGATCAGCGATGCGCTCTTACGGAGCGAACCAGGCGCGGATCAGTGACGGTGATCGACGGCCGTCGCCAGTCCTCTTTGATTGTTCGGCTGCTTGCCTTTGTAATCCGCGTGCTTGCCTGGGCACTGAGCAGTGCCCGTTCACTTCTGCGCAAGAGAAGCAAGGCCGTAAAGCGGGTCGCCATTCGGACGCCTCGCGTCAGAAGCGGGTGCGGGCAACGAATCGTCGTGCATCGGTTCATCGACCGCTTTCAATGCAAAGTCAGCACGCCCGGTTGAATCGAGGCTGCGCAGATAGCGAGGTGTCTCACTTCAAAATCGCATTCAGCACATCCGCCAGACGAATGGCTGCTTTTGCCAGTTGATCGCTCGTGATGACCTTCGAGCGGTCATCGTAGCCGTCTGGCAACTTGATCTCGATGCGGGAGATCTTGCCTGACTTCTTCGGATCCGTGTTCGGCGTGCATGCACCGAACTGAATGCCTTCATAAGCCCTGGCGGCGAGTTTCACGGACTCACCCGCCCATCTTAGCGGCCAGTCATGCATGTGCCCGGGCGTGCTGGCATCCACGGCTTCGAGATGTTTTCGCACCGCTTCCGCCGGCTTCTGCAGCAAGGTCACCCGCTTCACTGCATCGATGTCCCAGTAGGCATGCAGTTGATCGTAGGTTCCAGGGCCGAAGAAGATCAGGTTCCCGCCCTGATCGCCGCACTTGCTCTTGTCCAGCGGCAGGCAGGAGGCGACGTCCTTGTGCAGGACGGGATGTTGCAGATCGGTGATGTCGTAGAAGCCGCTCGCGCAGTGCAGCGGCTGGTGGATGTCGCCGATGAGATGGACGATCACCCGCAGCGCCGTCCGCTGATCGAGCCGCTGAGACTGGCCTTCCAGCACCGCCATGGTTTCGCGTATCATGGTCACCACGCTGTCGTAGGGATGAAAATCTGGCGCGGCCTCGTAGGAGTCCGCACCGAGCGGCAGATCCACATAATGCCAGCTGGCGTTGTATTTGAACTTCGCGTTGAAGGCCTCCGCCTCGGCATCCTTTTCCAAATCGCCGCCCTTGCCGCGTGCAGCGTCGCGCGCGCGATCCATCCACACGGCGGTGAGTTCGGGCTTGTCACCCGCGAGTATCTTGTCGACCGCCGCTTTCGCTGCCGGCGTGAGCCGTGATTGAGCCACTTCCCAGATGGCATTGTGCCCGTCGTCCCCCCAGGCGAAGAGGGACACAGGGGCGGCCAGGCACCACACAAACACGATCGCGAGAGCAAAAGTCCGTTTCATCGAAACCAATGCTATCGGGTCTCCCGCGTCTTTGCAGCAACAATTGCCTCAAGAGGAAAGGCCGATCCGGCCGATCAGGTGCGCAACTGGCGTCAGAATTGTTCCAGCAGGTATCGAATCAGATCCGTGGAGGTGACCATGCCGACCAGCTTTGATCCACTCACTACGGGCAAGGAGTGGAACTTGCCCTGTGCCAGGAGTTCCGCCGCTTCACGAATGGTCGAATGCTCCGTCAGTTTGGACACGTCCGACGTCATAACCTTCTCAAGCGTCATCGTATGATCCAGCACGGCTGCTTCTGCGCGGGGGTCCGTGTTGAACGCGTCGCCGAAGCTTACCCGCAGAATGTCGTTGTAGCTGATCATGCCCACGAGCTGATCACCGCTTACCACCGGCACATGGTGCACGCCGCGCTCCTGCATTAGCTGGCGCGCTTTCGAAAGACTGTCCCCGTGGTGCACGGTGACGAGGTGGCGTGACATGATTTTGGTGACGGGTTCGTTGCGTTTCATGGAGGTCGATAAGGTTGGGCTTGAGCTGGGAACAGCGTTGTTACCCTGGCACTGTGCTCAGGCCCTCGCTCGGCCAGCGTTGGCTTCCGTCGCTCGCTTCTTGTCTGCATAGTCGCCCGGGCAGTGAGCGTATGAAAGGCATGGATCGTCGAGACTTCATCAAAACCGCCGGTGCGGGAGCGATCGCCGCTGGCGCACTCGCGCAGCCAGTCGTGAGGCGAATGCCTGATCTGATCAGGCGGGAGAATGCCAAGCCTGGCTCTCCGTGGCAGCTCACGCGGGTCATGCTGGACAGTTCGAAAGGCTACCGTGCGCCGCATGTTGAAGGCTATTGCTCGCGGCAGTCCGTGAAGGCTGGCGAGAGCATTGATTTTTTCGTCAGCGCAAAGCCCGCTGCGAAGTGCGTCCTCGAAATCTTCCGCATGGGCTACTACGGCGGCGCCGGTGCTCGCAGCATGACGACGCTCGGCCCGTTTGACGCATCCCCTCAGATCGATCCTACGCTGGGGCCGAAGCGCGTGCGCGAGTGCATGTGGAGCCCTGCCACATCGCTGAGCATCCCCATCGACTGGCCCAGCGGTGTCTATCTCGGACGTCTCACCACCGTTCCGGGAACAGACGAACAGCCCTACTGGCAGAGCTACGTCATCTTCATCGTCACAGATGACCGCCCGGCGGACATCGTGTTCCAGTGCAGCGACAACACCTGGCAGGCTTACAATCGCTGGCCTCTCAATGACAGTCTCTACACCGACCCGCGGGCGGCACATGCACCGGGCGTCAGTGTGAGCTTTGACCGGCCATACGGGAAGTATGTCCAAATCATGGACAATCCATTGTCGGTCGGCAGCGGCGAATTCCTCCTGTGGGAGTTTCCGCTTTGCTACTGGCTGGAGCAGCACGGCTACGATGTGACATACGTGTCCAATAGCGATGTGCTCGATCCCGGCACGGCCTTGCGCGGGAAGGCCTTCCTCAGCGTCGGACACGATGAATACTGGGACCTCCGGCAGTATCACAACGTCAAGGCCGCGATCGAATCCGGCGTCAACGTGCTGTTCCTCTCCGCGAATGACATCTACATGGTCACGCCCTTCACGCCCTCCACCAGAGGCGTGCCGAATCGCATCCTCACGCGTGAAACCTGCTTCGGCGAATTCCGCGAAGACGAGCGCACCGTCTACGCGAAGACGCTGGGTCCATTCGAAAACCCAGGCCCGGACGAACGCGACCTGATCGGCGCGCGCACCGTCGTCCCGTTCAATGGCGGCGGTGACTGGACCTGCGCAAAGCCCGACCACTGGCTCTTCGAAGGCACCGCCATGAAGAAGGGCGACAGCATCCCTGGCCTTGTCGGTTGGGAATTCCACGGCGAGCCCGATCTCGACCGCAATGGCCTGGAAGTCGTGGCAGAGGGAAATGTCTGGTCTGGCGGAACCAAGCTCGGCAAATATGCCTCCACGATCTATCCCGGTCCGAAAGGCAACTTTGTATTCAACGCCACCACCATCTGGTGGGCGCAGGGGCTCAGCACGCCGCCCGGCCATATCATTCCCTGGTCGCACTGGAGCCGCCCGCATGGCCCGGACGAACGCGTGCAGCGAATGACCGCAAATCTTTTGAAGAGAGCCATCGGATAAGTCACCAGTGCCGCGTGTGTGTGAAGCCTGATGAACCAGTCGTCCCACTTCCGGAGGCTGGCCAGAATGACGTTATGTGTAACAAAAACTGGGCGCTGAACCTGTTCATTGCTGTGGTGATCAGCGGCTTCACTGCGGCAAGTTCTTTGAATGCGGGAACATACCCGATTAATCGCGGTGCAAAGTCCGTCGATACCGATGCGATTTCTCGTGATGATCAATTTCAAGAGATGCTCCGAGCGATTGCCTCGCCCAAGTCTGCTGAACGGGCGGTGTTGATTGGATCCAAACTGACCGAACTCGAGCAGTGCCTCAGCCCGGCGCCACTTGAAATGGTGACGGCTCCTGGCCGATTGGCTCTGCCCCGTGTTTTGGTGGATGGCGTTGAGGCATTCGCGGGAGGACTAGATTCCCTCGATTTCTGGGCATCAGTTGCATTCGATGCGAGTGAGGCCGCCAGAGCGATGGCCTGTATGCTCGGGGAAGGTGCAATGAGTTCGCTGGAAGGGCTGAAGCGATTCCGCGAACGGGCGTCGGACCCGAGGCCTGCGATGATCGATCTGATTCGCCTTCAAGCCCATATTACGTCCCCTCCAGCGGGCGCACTTATTCCGGGGATTGCAAAGTCTGATTGGGATTTCCTGCATAACAGTCCGAATCCCTGTTATCGAATCCTGGCCCTCCAGATCTATGATTCAGTTGAGCAAACACCCTCCGATCTTCTTGCCTTGTATCGCGAATGTCTGTTCGGGGGCTGCTCCTACTTCGAAGTTCGGGCGCTGGCTGCGATTCAGTTTCACGAGGACTATCGCGAAGACGTGGCAAAGCTCTTGGAGACGTATGCTGCCACCAATCCCATCGATGATGGCACACTGTCGGGTCTGCGCAGTCCGTTTGCCGATCTTGAAAGCGGTGCCCGGAATCTGGCTGCAACGATTCGCGCTGCCCTGGCAAATCAGCCAACGGGGAGGAAGGCCGAAGGAAGCGGCGGATCATCGGTGATTCCCACGGGTAGCAAACATGCGCCCTCAGAAGCACACAAAGTAGATGGAAGTTTGAAGCCAGAGTCCGGGAATTCTACACTGCGGACAGTGAGTCCATGGCTGGTGCTGGGCGTGGTGATCGCCGCTTCATGCGCCGTGTTGTTGATGCTGCTCAAACGGCGTGCGAGGTGAGACAGCCCTCGTGAACGGGGTCATGAACGGGGTCCGAACCGGGGACATGGGTAACACATGTAAAAGGGGTAACATGTAAAAGGGGTGTAAAAGGGGTCAGGTGAATCCTGTAAAAGGGGGGTCCGAACCGGGGACATGGGTAACAGGTTGACCGGGAACATCGGTTGCACATGGAATGATCTGAAACGCTGATTGGGATAGTGAATGAGCATCCCAGCGTTGTGACCAGAATTGGGCGCAACTGGACTGCAACGATGTGCAAACGTCCGCCGCTCCAGGGTTTGGACATGCCGTAGTTCGGAGCCTCTGGGCGATTGACGTGGAGTGGTAAGCGCATTTGAAGCCAGTCGGGTTCCCCAACGATTGCCGATCTTCGGCTGGAGCTTGACGGGTTCGAGATAGCGCTTGGACTGTAACCTATGTCCCCGGTTTGTTTGTAACCCATGTCCCCGTTCGGACCAAAGGGGTCAGAAAAAGAGAAAAAGGGGTCAAAAAAAGAGAAAAAGGGGTCAGGTGAATCCCGTTGCATGAATTCAGCTTGAGCGGCATGAATGGCGTCATGCCACGCCAGCCACGCATCCAATATCCCGGCGCATTGTATCACATCATGGCGCGCGGGGACCGGCGCGAGACGGTGTTTCATGATGATGAAGATCGAAAGATGTTCCTAGCGGTGCTGGCGGAGGCTTGCGGTCGCACGGGATGGATTTGTCATGGCTATGTGTTGATGCCCAATCACTACCATCTCATCATCGAGACGCCGGGTGCGAACCTGGTCCCCGGCATGTCGTGGTTGCAAAACACCTTCACCCGCCGGCACACCGTGCGGCACAAGCTGTGGGGGCATCTCTTCGGCGGTCGTTACAAGGCGGTGCTGGTGGAGCCGGAGTCGCCACTGTATCTGCCGACGCTGATCGACTACGTGCATCTCAACCCTGTGCGCGCCGGACTGGTGCGCGTGGAGGACGGTCTGGAGTCCTTTCCCTGGTCGAGCCTGCCGGCGGCCTATCTCTTGCCGCCAGGCAAACGGCAGGGATGGCTGCGTGCGGAACGCGGACTGGCGAGCCGCGGTTGCGCGGATGACGCAGCGGGCCGGCGACGGTATTTGCGGCAGTTGGAGAGGCGCGCCCGGGAGGAGGGCGAGAATGCCGGGCGGACGCTGCCAGACGGCCAGAGCCTGCAATCCACGCTTCGGCGCGGCTGGGTCTTCGGGACGCAGAAGTTCAAGGAGAAGATGCTGGGACTTGCGGAGAAGGCGCTGAAAACGAGCGCGCGCAGCGCCAATTTACGACCCACCGCGACGCTGAAGGATCACTCGCAGCATCGGGCGCGTGCATTGATAGACAAAGGATTGACAGTTTGTGATCTGGCAGCGCCGATGCTGAAGTCGCTGCCATGTGGCGACACGCGCAAGGTGGTGATCGCCCTGGCGGTCAAGCGGGAGACGACGGTGCCGCTGGCGTGGATCGCGGAGCAACTGCACATGGGCACGCGCAGCACGGTGAGCCGGGAGACAACGGGGCTGGCGAAAACGCTGGAGAGCAACAAGAAGCAGCGGAAGTGGTATCAACGCATCGTGGCGGCTGATTGAATTCCAAACCAAAGACCCAATGCAACAGGATTCACCTGACCCCGCTTCTGACACCCCGCTTCTGACACGGTCCGAACGGGGACATGGGTTACAAACAAACCGGGGACATAGGTTACAGTCCAAGCGCTACCTTGAACCCGTCAAGCTCCAGCCGAAGATCGGCAATCGTT
>WBZU01001602.1_pt1 | contig 16764 bp, 11 predicted proteins | sample 5204311 | NCBI WGS metagenome assembly WBZU01 (sample SAMN12344359, study PRJNA552823) | activated sludge metagenome | biome: Activated sludge suspended growth; feature: Nitrification reactor; material: Wastewater; isolation source: activated sludge from nitrification reactor of wastewater...
GTCGGTCGGTTCGATCATGCGGTGGCGTGCGAACAACGCGGCAGCCAGCACGACCAGCAGTGCAACGAGCAACGGCAACCAGCGTGTCCAGCGCCGCATCGCGATCAGACGTTGAACAGGAAGAATTGGCTGGAGGCCGCGTCAGTGCTGGAGATGGATTCTTCGCTCTTCATGTCATACCCGCTTTCGTACCCGGTTTTGTGATGGCTGAATCCGCTTTACCGAAGGGCGCCGCACTGGCGACCCAGATTGTCGCAGATCAGTGCGGCCGAAACCTGCCCGCAATCTGGTCACTGGATTTGTCTGCTTCCACGACATGCGGGATAGGCAGTGCACCCCCAGAACTCGCTGCCAGCATTGGCGCCGCGCTTCGCCGTGCGCTTGACCATGGGTTTGGCACAGATCGGGCACCCCGGTGTGGTCTTCGCATCCACTGTCGCTGGCGCCAGCGGCTGATCGGCCTGCAGCTCCGGGGTTTGCCCCTTCGCGTTTTGCGCTTGACGAATCAGCCCGTGCAACAAGGGCCCGTCAATGAGCTTCAGGTTGCGCCCGCTCGCAAAGCGAGTCGCCTCTTCGGTGAATCGGCCAGACGTAACCACGAAGCCGCCTGCTGCGCCTTTGGCTGCCATTACGCCGTAAAGCTCGCGCACCACCTCCACCCCAACCTTGAAGGACTTCCACTGCTTGCATTGCACAAAGAACTTCTCCGTACGCTTGGAAAGCACCAGATCGACGCCGCCATCGGCGCCGGCGCCCCCCGTTTCCAGCACTTGGTAGCCCTGAAGCCGGAACGCCTCGCCTACCAGCATCTCGAATTCGCGCCAACTTATGCCGTCAAGTGCATTGGCCGCCTTACTCTGGTCGACGTCGGTGACGAGTTTCCGGCGCTCCCGCCGTCGCCACACCGACATGCCCGCACCCGCCAAGCAAATCAGCGGCAAGAGGTATTGCCCGAAAGTCGCCAAGGTTTTCCAGAGCGTCTGCGTAATCATGGTCCCCATCTCACCCGCCTCGACGGCCGCGATCACCTCCTGGCCGGCCATACGATGCAGGATGAGATACGAGACTGCAGCCAGCGCCACACCAGCCCACCAAGGCAACATGGCCACGACGTCCATCAAGTCTTCGGCGGGACTGCTTCTTTTCCCACGCGTCATGAATCTTCTCCGTTTTGCAGCAACCGCTTGCCTCAATTGCGAAATGCATAACAATCGTTTTTGAGCGCCTCTCGGCAGCGTACCCGACAAACTCTGCAGAGAATCAATCCATTCGCATACAACCTCCTCGCCGAGAGCGATTTTGCGAAACAGCGCCGCTTCGGCGATCCAACGGCAAGTAACCGGGTTGAGCGGTCGCACCGACAGACTACTCACCGACAGGACGCGGCCAATTCAGACAGACGACCGACGTGCAGCAAACGGCAGGTATCTGGCCGCTAGCTGCCCTCAGGGCCGAAGCGAAACCTGGCGTAGACCTTCCGGGAAATCCATTCCGAGACCAAATTCTGGAAATCGTGCTCATTCATGAAGCGGGCAAAAATGTCCTCGTTCTGCTCCATGCGCTCGATAAACAGCGTCTCCAGCAGGCCAGAGAACAGCAGAGCAAACTTCTCCTCCGGGTTGACGGCAGCGGCCTCACGCAGCGAACCGTCCTCGATGGCGGCCTCGATGATCTGGTCAAAGAACAACTGGTCGGCATCGGTGAAATCCGTACCAAACCGCTCGTTGATCACGTCGATCAGACTTGAGAGCAGCACATCTTCGTCGTGGCGCGCACCGGAACCGACTTCGCGGGGGCCGTCCAGCGGCTCTGCCTTGCCGTCACGCAGGCTGATCGATCCCTCGCTGATCTTCTGCAAACGGTAGTACTCCAGTCGCACTTCGTCATCGAAGCTGTACCGTTGGCCCGTGTTGCGCTTGGGCAGCTTGGGCGACAGGAATCGCAGGAAGGTGTACAGGCGTTCCAGATCGGAATCCTGATAGGGGACGACCTGCGACAAGAATGCGTAGAGGTTGCGGAAGGCATGGAGCTTGCCGCGCCATAACTCGGCCTGTTCCGCATCTTCCTCCTGCAATGCCTTGAAGCGATCCACTGCCGGATCGAGCGCGGCGTTCATTGCCTGATGGTCGGCAGGACTCTGCCGCTGCTTGGGCTTGAAATAAATGCCGATGAAGCGCTGCATCTCTTCCTGCAAGTAGATGCCCGATGCGTCGAGTTCTGCCTTGATGGCGTACATCTGGTTCGGATCGGCTTCCTCGCCCATCTCGGCACCTTCATAGTATTGCTTGAAGGCCTCCTTGATCTCCTCACGGTCGTTCACGAAATCCAGAACGAACGTGTCTTCCTTGAGCGGGTGCATGCGATTCAGGCGCGAGAGGGTTTGCACGGCCTGGATGCCGGCAAGGCGCTTGTCCACATACATGGTATGCAGCAGCGGCTGGTCGTAGCCCGTCTGGTACTTCTCGGCGACCAGCAACACCTGGTATTCGGGCGAGTCGAACTTCTCGGGCAACTCGCCCTCCTTGATCCCGCCATTCATACCGATCTCGGTCCAGGTCTTGCCCGGCAGTTCGTCGTCCACCACCTCGCCGGAAAACGCCACCAGCGTCTTGATCCAGTTGTAACCCTTCTCGCGGATATAGGCATCGAATGCCAGCTTGTAGCGCACCGCTTCCAGCCGGGAACCGGTCACCACCATTGCCTTGGCCTTGCCACCGATCTTGTGGCGAGTGACCGCATTGAAATGCTCGACCATCACCTCGGTTTTCTGGGCAATGTTGTAGGGGTGTAGCCGCATGAAGCGGGCCAGTGCCTTGGCTGCCTGCTTGCGCTCGACGTTGGGGTCGTCCTCGCTGGCCTTGACCAGCTTGTAATAGGTGGCGTAGGTCGTGTAGTTCTTCAGCACATCCATGATGAAGCCTTCTTCGATGGCTTGCCTCATGGTGTAACGGTGGAAAGGTTGGCCGGCCTTGCCTGCCTCATCCCGTCCGAACACGGCCAGGGTCTTGTGCTTTGGCGTGGCGGTAAAGGCGAAGAAGCTGAGATTGGCTTGGCGCCCGCGCTTGGCCATGCTGCGGTAAAGCTCGTCCAGGTTCTCGAAACCTTCGTCGACGGCATAGCGCGCCGCTTCTTCCCGCAATACATGGCCGCCCAATACTTCCTTGAGGTCCGTTGCCGTTTCGCCGGATTGGGAACTGTGCGCCTCATCGATGATCACTGCGCAACGTCGGGTGGGCAGCACTCCGTCAGCCCCCTCCCCACGCTCCTCAGCCATCCTGGCAAGCTGCCTGGCGACAAAGGGGAATTTCTGCAAGGTGGAAATGATGATCGGCACGCTGTTGGTCAGCGCCTCGGCGAGCTGCCGCGAGTCCTCGTCGATCTTCTGCACCACGCCCTGCCGGTGCTCAAACTGGTAGATCGTGTCCTGCAACTGGCGATCCAGCACGCGGCGGTCGGTAATCACGATCACCGAATCGAACACCTTGCGGTCGGCCTCGTCGTGTAGCGAGGCCAAACGGTGCGCCAACCAGCCGATGGTGTTGCTCTTGCCGCTGCCCGCCGAATGCTCCACCAGATAGTTGTGGCCGGGGCCTTCCGCCCTTGCCGCATCTTCCAGTTCCCGAACCGCCCGCAACTGGTGGTAGCGCGGAAAGATCATGGTTTCCTTCTTGATCTTCCGCCCATCGTCGGTGCGCTTCTCCTCCACCTGCAAGTGCATGAAGCGCGCAAAGATGTCCAGCAGGCTGTCGCGTTGCCACACCTCTTCCCAGAGATACGCCGTGCGATAGGCGCGGCCTGCCGGGTCGGGTGGATTGCCCGCGCCGCCGTCCAGTCCCTTGTTGAACGGCAGGAAATGCGTGGCACCCCCAGCAAGGCGAGTCGTCATGAAAACCTGCTCCGTATCGACGGCAAAATGCACCAGCGCCCGGCGCTTGAACTCGAACAGCGACTCGCGGTGATCGCGGTCGTGCTGGTACTGGGCAATCGCGTTCGTCACCGTCTGCCCGGTCATCGGGTTTTTCAGCTCGGCGGTGGCGACCGGAATGCCGTTGATCGACAGGACCAGGTCCAGTTCATTGGTATTGCGCTGGCTGTAGCGCAACTGCCGGGTGACGCCAATGTGGTTGGCCGCATACTGCGCGGCCAACTCTGGGTTCATGCCGTGGGCCGGCTTGAAATAAGCAACACGCAGCGTGCGGCCATAGCACTTGAAACCATTACGCAGCACGGCCAGCGTGCCGTGCGTGTCGAGCCAGTGCGTGAGGTCCTTCAGGATGGTGGCTTCGGTGTTGGCACCATGGAGAGCTTTGAGTTTTGCCCATTCTTTTGGCTGGGTAGTACGGATGAAATCAAGCACCACAGCGGGAAACAAGGCCGGCACCGCGTCGTAATCCGACGCAGGAAGCGAGGCGTAGCCGTTGGCGAGAAGATGCGCCTCGATGACAGATTCAAACGCGGCTTCCTGATGGCGCTGGTTCATAGTTTTCCCCCACCGGGTAAAGCATCTGGATTTGGCGCGGGCGAAATAGGCGTGGCCATCACCGGGTCAAAGCAACCGCTGCCCCGGGTGCCATCGAATGCGTCGATCAGGCGATTACGCATGTCCTGGTCATTGTGGAAGACCGCCATCCAGATGCTGAAGAAACCGTAGCCCTTGGCAGTGCGAATAGCTCCACGGCGAACCGCGTCGTTGCCGGGATCGGCATCGACATCCGACTTTGCTTCTTCGGCGACGGCCCATACCTCCATTCGCTGAGACACACGGTCGATTGCCACCTGTCTGCCGTTTTCATCGACCGCCACTGAAATGCGTTTATCCAAACCTGTCAGAGCCAGAGTATCTTGGGCCTTTTGATTCAAACCAAAGGCGGCGCAAGCAGTAGATGGGACAACCCTGCCATCGGGCAGGTAGGTGAATGCCACGAATGTATTGTCCCGGTCGGGCAGCATGATGTCGGTCAGCACGACATCCTTATCCTTCTTGGTTGAGTTGCAGTTCACGCAGCCAAGTAGGTAGTTGTCCCAACGGCCAATTAGATCTGCATAAGCAGCCAAGCCTTTCGGTTGAATATGCTCGACCGCAAGTTGAGTGGCCACTCGACGTTCACAGTAGCTGCAATAACCACCCAAGCGTGAAATCAGGTAGGGCTGTGCCTTGGCGTAAGGGTCAAAATCCCCAGATATCGGCGAGGCACCACGACGAACCGGACGCATCCTTCACTCCCCCAGCTTCGCCGCACGCTTCATTTCCAGAAAAGCCTGGAAAGCCGGATTGTCGGCATAGGGGGCAATGGTCTCGGCCAATCGCTCCTTGAACTCGGCGAGCTTTGCCTCGGGTGCCAAGACAGCCTCGTCCAGGGCCTGCAAATATTGCTTCGCCACGCCTTTCATTTCTTCGTACCGCAGACTGACTTGCGGGTTGGCAACCCCCATGATGCCCTGAGCGATTTCCTCGACCGACATATTGGCGAGGTCGGCGGTCGGTTGCCCATCCAGCATGATGAGTTCCTCGCCACTCCTCAAAGACTGAATCAGGAACGGCGAATGGGTCGTGCAGACGAACTGAATCTTGGGGAAGGTTCGGCGCAGGTCTTCAATGATCCGACGCTGCCACCGGGGATGGAGATGCAAGTCCAACTCGTCGATCAACACGACACCGGACGTTTCATCCAGCACTTTGGCGCCGAGATGGGGATTCAGCTTGGCGGCCTTGTGCGCGATGTCGCCTACCAATGCGAGCATGGAGCGCTGCCCGTCGCTCAAGTTGGAAAACGGTTGCGTGCCCCCCTGCATTTCGACCACGACTTCGCCGAGCACCGCATCGAAATAGAGATTGGTCGCGCCCTCAACACAACCGAAGATGGCACTTTTTACGGCAGCGAACACCGGGGGAGTTCGATTGCCCTGCTGGTAGGAAATCCAGGATTGGCGAGCGATCCATCTTGTGAGTTGACCAACCGATAGTCGCGGATCAACGCTGTTCCAATAACCCGCAAATCGGGACAACTCCTCTTTATCCGCAACGCGCATCGGATCGGAGACCTGATACGAATCTCGCGGCTCAAGCCAGAGTCGCCCCGTCCCGTAGTACGAAATGAGCGGAAGCGTGACGTCTTCCCCCTTGCGAACCGCCGCGTCCGCCTGAGTGGCCAGCTTTTTGATTTGCGTCGCTTCGCTGTAAGTCGTGCGCCCCCCGGGGCCGTTCAATGAACGAACCCATTCAATGAGTTTTCCCAAAACCTCACCCGTGGCCTGTACCCGGCACGGATAAACATTCTCCCAGTGGACGCTGAAATGCCGCTTACCTTCGTCGTCAATATCCTCATGCTCGAAATCTCCAAGCAGAACTTCATTGGGGCGAATATGCCGGCTATCAGCCCCCTTGACGCCAAGAAACCAACTGCCAATTGCAACCGCCAGCGCGTCCAGTGTGCTCGTCTTACCAGTTCCATTCACGCCGACGATCAAATTGAATTGCGGATGGAAAAAGAACTCTCGGCTAGTGAAGCCCTTAAAGTTTTGAACGATTAGCTGGTTTATTCGCATAGCGCCTCCAGAGGCGTAGTTATTTTGAGTTGTCCGCTGACCGCCGCCGAAATCAGCGCCGAGCGACGTTCCTTTAGCAAGGCAACGGTGCTCGTAGCTTTCGCATGCAGCGCATTGATGGGTGCGAGATATTCGGCTGCTTTCGTGACTATTTCACGCTGTTCATGCAGTGGCGGTACCGGTAGCAAGAAGTCCTTGAAGTCGTTGAATCGAATGCGCGGTGCCCGTTCGCGTACTGCCGGGCAACTGGCCTGAATAAAGTTCCGCAAGGCCATCTCGCGCAGCAGCAGAGCGTAGTAATTGGAATTTGTCCTGTCGGTCATCGGGTTGCAAATTACGTACTCCGGTGAGCACTTCCCGTCCGAATCTGAAACACCAATAGCACCGGCAAAAGCGTCCATAGAGTGAAGCACGAGTTGGCCGGCACGAATTCCTTGGTAACCAAGCTCTAGTACGGCATTGGTAAATCCTTCTTCACGGCGATTGCTACGCAAGGTAACTTCGCCATCACGAAAGCAAGTCACCATCTGGTCGTCTGGGCGTACAGGCAAATTCGACTCGGCGAACAGGAATCTCGCTCGAACCGTATCCCAATGTCCTGGAATCTCGCCGAGCCAAGGAATTTCAGAGTCGCGACGTGGCGCATTCTTGTTGAGCCCCTTGGTCAGAAAGTCGGCGATGACAGCACGGCGCTTTTCGGCAAGGAGATTAAGCAATCGTTGCTTTTCACCGATCAGCGCATCCAGGTCAGTAGTTTCTGCGTTCAGGATTTCGACGATCTGACGCTGTTCGACAATCGGAGGAACTGGCACTTTGTAGGCCCCGAGCTGATCGGTGCCCAACTCAACAAAAGTGCTTCCCCTGGCCAAGGCATTCAGATCGGAGGCTTTGCTTGCGAGCAGGTAATAGAAGTACTCGCAATTCGCGACTTCTTCGTCCAAGGGCTCGAGCGACTTGCAGCCTTGATTGGTACAAAGTGAAACGCCGGCGATCACGACATTGCCAACCGGTGCCCTGGTGGTCAGTACAAGACCTCCCTTTGTCACCATTGAGGTGCCACAGCTCTGGTATCCCTCTTCAGTGATCTTTCTGCTTGTTTCTGTGAGCCATTGTCCTGTGCTCTTCCCAATGTCCTCGGGAGTTGCCCAATAAATGTCTCCGTCCCAATAGTCCGGTTCGCTACTTGTCGGCGTCGACCCGTTGACGATATTGAAAAGGCGCTTAAGTGGAACTGCGGTCCAGGCGCTCACGTCAATCTCCTGTCGCCCGATACGCCTGCTGCGGATCGTTGGGCTCATCCGGATTGGTCATCGCCAATCGGCCATCACGCATCAATGGCCGCAGGTAGGTATTGCGCACATGGCGGGAATTGCGGTGCAGCAGCAAGGCCAGTTCTTCCGCTCGCCAGGCACGCAGGCGGCAGACCTCGACGACCACGACCTGGGCTTCCTCGGGGGTGCTGCGGCGCCCCAGTGCCCCCACCCGGGCCGCCAGATCGCCCGGCAGCTCGGCCAACAGTGCCCGACGTGCGGTTTCCTCCTCCGGCGTGGGGTTGGTTGGCAGGTCCTCGGGGTTATCAGATATGGCTTCGGGGTTGGTCGGTAAGCCCTCGGGGTTGGTAGACAAGGAGGCGGGCTTGGTCGGTAAGCCCTCTCCATCGGCCCCAAGCCGGTCGGTCGGTACATAGTAGGTGGCTGAACCACGGCCCTTCTGGGCCAGCAGGCCGGCATCGCGCAGCCGGCGCAAGGCTCCGCTGGCGGCGAGGGCATCCACCTTGTTCAGTTCCCGGTAGGTGGCATTGTCTATGGCTCCCGCTTCGCGCACGACGATCAGGGCCTTGGCCTCCTCGTCGGAGAGGTGCAGGTCGCGGAACTGGGCCAGCCAGGCGATGTCGTCCTCGCCGAGGAAGTGGTGGAAGAAGTAACGGGCGACGAACTGATCGGCCCCGCGGTCGGATTCGAACAGCGGCGGGGTGAGGCCGGCCTGCTCCATGCTCTCGCGCATGACGCGGATGCCGCTGCCCTTGGTTTCAGCGAAGCGGGTCTCGTGCAGCACGGCGGCAATCTTGGGATTGCGCGGCTGGGAGCCGGGCTCGCCCAAGTGCTCAGGTGACTTGAGGGAGAACCCAGGGTTGCGGATTTCCAATCGGTTGGCGTAGCGGATGATCTGCACCGGGCTGTGGCTGCGGTAGCTGCGATGCATCAGGGCATTGACCAGGGCTTCGCGGATGACGCGAAGGGGAATCACCGGTTTGTCCTGTCGCTGCAGTTCGCCCTCGGACAGCCCGAAGCTCTTGGGAAGATCGTCCAGCACGGCGGCCTGGGCGCGGCGGATCAGGCGGAACAACGGGTCACGCAGTTCGACGGTATCGAAACGGCGGTCGGGGTCGGGCACCCATTCGCGACCTGGCACGCGGATGTAATCGACGCGGGTCATGGGGAAGCAACGCCGCAGGGCTGATGGCTTGCCGAACAGGATCAGGCCGGCAACGGTTGGCTTCCATTGGGTTTTTGCATCGCGGCGAATGGCGCCCAGGGATTGCAGCAATTCCTCGTCGGACCAGCGCAACTCTTCGGCATCCGGGTTGGCTTCCGCACGCGACTTGCGGTAATCGGCAATGGCATCCGGCGAGAGATCGTCCTGCGTAGCGTCGGCGACGATGCCAGCGTCGAAGCTTTCCTGCTGGCGCCCTTGGTAGAAGACCGCCATATCGTCGTCGGTACAGCGCTGATCGGTGCTGCCGATGCGACGGAATGCGCCACGCGGCAATCCCTGCGCCTTGAAGAAAATAGGCTTGTCCTGGGGCTGGGCTTCGGGGACAAAGACCACGACGACATTCTTGCCCTGAATATTCTCGGTGGAGATATCCACCCGCAGCGGAATATTGAAGATGTCGCGGCACTGGTTGGCAATGTCGGCAGTGATCTTGTCGGGATGGGTGATGCCCTCGACCTCATAGGCCGGGAAAAGCGCAAGTTCTTCGCGCACCACGCCGAGCGCGATCCAGCCACCGCCCAGTCCCGGCTCGTTGGCGAAGGCGCAGATCGTTTCCAATGCAGACTTACCGGGCTCGGACGCGCGCTTGGCCTCGATGCGCTCGTGCTCGTCGAGGAGGTTGAGGCTTTCGAGCAGTTCGACGGCGGTCATGCCCGCGTCTCCGCTGTCACTTCGCGCAGCAGCCTGACGATTTCTTCTTCGGCGCGCTTCAGGTCGGCATCGATCTCGACCAACGGACGTGGCGGGGTGAATCGGTAGAAGTGACGATTGAAGTTGATCTCGTAGCCGACCTTGGTCTTTTCGTGGTCGATCCAGGCATCGGCCACATGCGGGCGTATCTCGCGCTCGAAATAGACTTGCACGTCTTCCTTGAGCGGCACGTTCTCGAAATCGCGCAGTTTTGGATCGGATTCGTACTCGATCTTGCCGCCGGCTTTCTTGGCAATGACGGCTTCGGCCTTCGGATCAATTTCTGTGAAGGCCTCACGGAACGCCTTGACCTGCGGTGCGCGCCATTTGCTATCGCGCTCCTTCAAGAGGGCCTGTACCTGCTTCCATATGGCGTTCCAGTCTCGGCTTACTTCGCGACCGATGGCTTTGTCGATGGCTTGAAGGTCATCCAGCAGTTCCGGGCAGGCATCGAGGTAACGTTCCTTGCGTTCGAGGGTAATCTGGAATGCGAGGCGCAAGGGGCGCTCGATGGTGAGGCGGTTGTAGCCGAAGTCGGCGTTATCGAATACCTTGCTGGTGGTGTTGTCTCGCATATCGCCATACTCGCGGACGATGTCTGTGATATGGACATCGGAGAACTCGCGACGCTTGTCGCCCAGACTGCGGCGCAGTGATTGCCAGCGGTCGCGGCCATCGATCAGTTGAATCTTTCCTTTGCGACGAGCTTCCTTGCGGTTCGTTACCACCCAGACATAGGTGCCAATGCCGGTGTTGTAGAACATCTGCTCGGGCATCGCCACAATGGCTTCGAGCCAGTCGTTCTCGATGATCCACTTGCGAATTTCGCTTTCGCCGGAGCCTGCACCGCCGGTGAAAAGGGGTGATCCGTTGAAAACGATGGCCAACCGGGAGCCGTCAAGATTCTTGGCAGGATCGACCTGTTCGAACTTGCTGACCATGTGTTGCAGGAACAGGAGTGCTCCATCGTTAACGCGTGGCGTGCCTGCACCGAAACGGCCAGCGAACCCCTGCTTTTCATGCTCGCGCACGACATCCTTCTGCTGCCGTTTCCAGTCCACACCAAATGGGGGATTGGCAAGGAAGTAATCAAAGCGCTCGCCGGGGAACTGGTCGTCGATCAGGGTATCGCCAAACTTGATCGTCGAGGTTTCGGCATCGTCCGGATTCGTCCGCAACAAAAGGTCAGACGCTGCCACCGCGTACGACCGCGGGTTGAAATCCTGTCCGTATACAAACAGACGAGCACCGGCTTGGTGTTCCCGCAGATACTTTCTGGCCTCGGAAAGCATTCCCCCCGTGCCGCAGGTCGGGTCAAGCATCTTGCGAACCGTACCCGGCTTGCGGAGCAGCTCGTCGTCGTGCATGAACAGCAAACTCACCATGAGTCGGATCACCTCGCGTGGCGTGAAGTGATCACCTGCCGTCTCATTCGCCTGTTCGTTGAAGCGCCGGATCAGGTCCTCGAAGAGCAGGCCCATCTCGATGTTATCGACGGCGCCGGGATGAAGATCGACCTCGCAGAACTTCTTGATGACCAGAAACAAGATGTTGTGCTCGCGCATCCGTTCGATTTCATTGCCGAACTCGAAACGCTCGAAAATCTTGCGGACGTTCTCGGAAAAGCCGTTGATGTACGAGACCAGGTGCAGGTGGGCGTTATCCGGATCGCCCTTCAGCTTCTCGAAGCTGAGAGGGGAATGGTTGTGAAAGCGCTGCCCGGAAATCTTGTTGAGCACGCTGTCCAGTGCGTCGCCTTCCAGCTTTCCCTGATACTGGGCATATTTGGCCAGCACGGCATCCTTGGTGCTTTCGAGCACGCAATCGAAACGTCGCAACACGACCAAGGGCAGCATGACGCGCTCGTATTGCGGTGGGCGGTAAGGGCCCCGGAGCAGATCGGCAATGCTCCAGATGAAGTTTGAAAGTTCGTGACTCTTGCTCATTTATTGTTTCCCTTGCCGTCGGCATCCCTCATGCGACATCAATCCAACACCACCAGAAACTCGGTCGCCAGCGCTTCAGGCCTGACCGCGCGGGATTCCGTCCGACGATGAAGTTTGACGAGGCCGTAACTTTCCAGCGTGCGCAGCGTTCGGGACAGATTGCTGGCCGCCCGCCCAGAGAGCTGCGCCAACTCCATGACCGTACGTGGCTCGTTTTCACGGATCACACGAAGCAGTTGGCGGTTCTCATCGGAAAGCACTCCGGCGAGCTGCCTCCAGGAATCAAACCAGACAGTGGGCCTTGGATCTCTGCCCCGAGACGCCGATTTGCCCTTCCGAGCGGAGTGAATGCCGACAACCGTGCGCATGTGGTTCTCCCTATGATTCCGTGATGCTATCACGCGGAAACATGATGCATGAATTCAATAGCGAATCGTCGGGGTTCATACCTTGATGCCCACAATGTCTGGAATCAATGCGACAGCAAACGCCTCGTAGAGTGTCAAATCGAGATCAATCGGTATCATGTTGGCGCCCGTAGGCTCGGTTGAAGAAATTTGGTCGGAGAGGGTCGATGAGAACAATCTACTGGATCATCCTCGCGATTCCCATCGGCGCGCTGGCGCTGTATGCATGCTGGAAGGTCATCTGCTATTTTCATGTGCGCCGGCTTCGACGAGAGGCTCGCCTCCAGGCCGCGTCGGGTTACATCAACAAATGCCTGTGGGGCTTCAACGATCGCGGCGAGCTGATTCATGTGCGCACGCGACAGAAGGGATGCCAACGCGAAGCGACCACCGCCGCAATCCCTCGGTTCCTGCGCGCGCCTCACCTCCGCAAGGGCTGAACCAGAAAAGCCGCTTGCACGGTTTCAACTGCTCGCACCGAGGTTTGATGACGTGACGAATCTCGGGCGACTTTGGGGGCGGCTCGTTGTTCGTTGGCAGTGTCCAGGATGGTTCTCAGACGCTTAGGGCTGACTGGATACCACAGCCCATATTGCGCGTAGAAACCCCGTGGAAACTAGTTTGGAAACCAACGTGGCAACCACGCGCTTGGAAACGTTCCTGCGCCCCTTGCCCAGAGTACGCACTTCGATGACTGCGCAAAATGGGCTCTGTCCTGCTTCAAAGTCGGGCCCCGGATATGGGTGTTTGTATTCCGTTGACATCGACTCACGACCAGACTTACGCTCCAACTGCCCCCCGCAGCGGACGGCGATGCACGACAACGAATATTAATGCGCTGCAACAAACAACTTCAATGCGCGCTCGCGCGATATTGGGAGGTCAGGGTATGTACAGGAGTTCGTGCGTTCTCATCATGTCCGCATTGGCAGCATCGCATGCCTTTGCAAGTACCCTGTTGGTGTGCCCCCAAGGCTGTGGCTTCGCTACGGTGCAATCCGCAATCGATAGCGCAAGCTCCGGAGATCTAATCTATATTGGGCCGGGTGTCTATCGCGAGAATGTCAGCATTACAGGCAAATCGCTGACACTTCGCGGCGTCGGCGATCGAACAATTCTCGGCGCGCCGGAAGGCTCAGTATTGACACTGCAATGTTCGGATGCCCAGCCGGTTATCAAGCTCGTTGAACTAGTCGTCCAGAACGGAAGGACTCCCTATGACGGCGGCGGCATCGCAAACAACTACTGCACGCTGGAAGTTCGGGACAGCTTGATTACACGAAATCACGCCGCTGGGTACGGCGGGGCAATTTACAGCAGCGGACCGCTCACAATCGATGATTCCACGATCAGTGCAAACAGTGCCAATTCTGGAGGTGGTCTTGTCAGTGCCTCGCCAGCCGTAAGCATGTCCATCACCCGCACTGTCTTTCGTGACAACCGGGCAACTTGTGGGGGAGGCAATGCCACAGGCGGAAGCGCTGTGCTGAGTTATGGGGTGACGCATGTTCGCGGCAGCTACTTCGCCAACAATGTGAACGAGCCCGCTAACGTCGTTCCAGATGGGCCCGCTGAAGTCACAGCGACTACCTGCCGCGGAACGATCCATAACGCGCTCGGAAACATGATGCTGGAACGCACCATTCTTGATGGCAATCGCGCGGGAATCGCCAACGCAGGCACGATGTCCGTCGATTCCGTTTCGATCGTTGCGTCGGACGGTTTAAGCCAAGCAGTGTTCAACTCAGGCACGCTGTCCGTCAAGAGCTCCCTGATCGGTTTCAGTGCCGGCGTGCCGCTAATCGATAACACCGGGGTGGCCAAACTTGTCGATACGACCATTCTTGACAGCAACAGCGGTCATGTCCCCTTTGTGATCCGGAACTCTGGATCGCTGACACTCATTCGCGACCTGATCACCGGAAACCGCAGTGAAGGAACAAATCCGGCTGTACTGCATAACACCGGTACCATGACGCTGCGTCAGACTACGATTAGCGGGAACGACCCGGATACTTGCTCTGGTACGTCCTTCTCGTGCCCGATTGGCCCGTAGCTGTCGGCCACATCGCTGATGGCTCCAGTGTTCGGGCTGCGTTTGCGCCAGTCGTAGCGGAAGCGGCGGGCTACGGTAGTTCCGCCGCCGCCCGCCCGGCAAAGTAGTCCCGCGCATCCGCGTCCCGCTGGCACTGGCCGATCACCTCAGAAATGGTCGCCGGATCGGTTTCCTCGATCAGTGCCAGCCAAGCCCGGATTGCCATTTCCTCGCTGGCGGTCAAGGGTGCCGACGGTTGCCGGATGGTCGGGGTGAAGGGTTCTGCCGCTTCCGCGTCCGGGTGCCGTTCCAGAATCTCTGCGTGGGTCGCCTCGGGACAGCAGGCCCATTCCAGCGGATCACGGTCGGGGTAGTGAATCCGCCACCAGCGCGAAGCGGTCGTCGTGCTGCCAGCGCCGACTTTCAGCGCGCCAATGATTTCCGCCTTGTGCTCTCGGATCACAGCCAGCCACCGATTCATCGCCGTGCCGTCGCCGATCGCCTTGATGGTTCCAGTAGTGGAAAGCGCCAGCCTCACGCCGTCCGCCTGCGCCTCGCGGATGATGGTTGCCGGGGTCATATTTCCACCTCCACCAGTCCCGGCTTGTGCTGAAGGTGCTCAATTTCCCTGAAGGTGCTCACCTCTTCTTGTTGGGCATCTTCTGCGTTCTTGAGGATCTTCAGTGATTCGCCCTGAAGGTGCTCACCTTGAGCATGTTCAGCAGGAAGCCGCCATACCCATTGCTGTTTTGTCGCGCCAAAACGCCCGCCTTCCTTGACTGGCTCAATCCCGAGCGCCTTTTGCGCTCGCCGGATCGTTGCCCAGGAATGCCCCGCGCGATCGGCATCCGCCTTGATCGCCTTGGTCGGCAAAGGCCCGTCCGACAGCAAGTCAGCAAGAAATCGCTTGGCATCACCGAACGTGCTCCCCTCGCCGTCGTTGCCGGTCGCTTCCGCCGTCGCCAACAGTTCCCGCGCCGCACCTTCCACCGGCGCGCCCCAAAGGACGGACGATGCAAAGACGCCCCGATGCGCTTCCAGTTCGGCTTGGTGCAGGTCGTATTCAAAGCCGCCGTCATCCGGTCCGATATTGGATTTCGCCCGGCAGAACAGCCGCACGGTGCACCCATCCTCGCTTTCCTCCTGGTGCTTCGCTGCCACCAGTACCACCCGTGCCAGCGCACCGAATGCCAGGCTTCCGGTCAGTCGCTCTACGGGATCACGCCCGCCGGTTCCCTTGGAAAAGTGCGTGATCCCCAACAGGGCGCAGCGCATGGATGAGGCCAGATCAACCAGCGGTTGCAGCCCGCGCCGCACCTCTGCATTCTTGTGGCTATCCCCGGCAATGGCCGAAACGATAGGATCGACGATCAGCAGTTTCACGCCACCGATTTCCGCCAGCTTGCGCCGCAGTGGTTCCATGTCGCGGGCAGGGTCGAAGGCTCGCCGCTCGTTGCCTTCCAGAACGTCGGCAATGAAAAAGACGCGGTCCAGATCCGCGCCCGACAATGCCAGCCGGGGATACAGGGTATCGGCGGGATCGTCTTCGCCGCTCCAGATCACCACGTTCCCGGCGGTGGATCGGCTTCCATCCGGCCAGCGCCCGCCGGTGGTCACGGTCGCCGCCAATGCCATCGCAATCGTCGTCTTGCCGGTGCCCGGTGCGCCCCCAAAGACGTGCATCTTGCCCGCTGCCAGCCAGCCATGCCAAAGCCACTCTATCGGCTCCGGGGTCACGTCGCTGGCCCGGATAAGGCTCACGTTCCGCGCATAATCGCTCGCAGGCGCGTCATTACCGCCGGGCTGAGGCTCACCCCTTGCCGGTTCGCACGCGCTCGCTATGGCACTCGCTACGACCTGCGGCCCGCGCAGAACGAACAGGTCATTCATGTCCTTCATGTCGGGATCACGACCAGGACCGAATTCGGGGATTGCCAGCAGTCCGCCGACGGATCGCGCCGCCTCGATGGCATGGGGATCGGGTTCGCCGGTTGTCTTCACCAGATCGGCCAGAATCACTATCACCGCCGCCGGGTAGCGTTCGCGCATCGCCTTTGCCACCGCCGGCAGGTTGCCCGACGAGAGCGCCGCAATAGCCGGGTGTCCGGTCGCTTCCTTGGCAGATAGCACGGTCGCTACGCCTTCACCTATCAGCAGGGTCAGGGCGGCGCCGTTTCCATCTGGTAGGCGTTCGGTTGCCCAATATCCGCCCGCCTTGGTGCCGCGCCCGGCCAGTGCCACCTTGCGCTTGTCGCCGTCAATCAGTTCAAGCGTTGATAGGCCGTCGCCTTGCTTGACGGGAACCACCAGCAAGCGCCCGGCCAGTTGATCGCCACCCGACTTCGGTGGATAGCCCAGGATCGCCGCTGCCGTGGCTGCGTCGACCTCTCGCAGGGTCGCCGTCAGCGCAACGCGCTTGCGCAGAAGGTAAGGGTTATCGACCGGATCGATTCCCGCCTCCCAGATTGCTTGCGCCTTCTTCGCCGTGTCGGCGCGTTCGCGGGCGATCTCGGCCTCGTCGTGTGCGGCCCGTTGCGCCGCGATGCGCTCGCGCTCGGCATGCGCTTCTGGCGTCGGCTTCTGGTAGCCGCCGTCATCGCGCCAGCCGTTCGCCTTCGCTTCGTAGAACAGGGTGCCGATGGTC
>WBZU01001603.1_pt1 | contig 16761 bp, 15 predicted proteins | sample 5204311 | NCBI WGS metagenome assembly WBZU01 (sample SAMN12344359, study PRJNA552823) | activated sludge metagenome | biome: Activated sludge suspended growth; feature: Nitrification reactor; material: Wastewater; isolation source: activated sludge from nitrification reactor of wastewater...
GCACAACCGGATGCACCATGCCCGCGCCCAAAATCTCCAGCCAACCCGTATATTTGCAGATCCGGCAACCCTCACCGCCGCACAGGATACAGTCCACGTCGACCTCGACGCTTGGCTCCGTGAAGGGGAAGTAGGATTTGCGGAAGCGGATCTTGCGCCCCTCGCCATACATCTGGTTGGCAAAGTTGAGCAGCGTCCCCTTGAGATCGCTGAAGGTGATGTTGTGGCCGATGGCAAGACCCTCGACCTGGTAGAACATCATCTCCGAGCGCGCGGTCACATCCTCGTTGCGGTAGCATTTTCCCGGCAACACGACGCGAATCGGTTCCGGCGCGTACTTGCGCATGGCATGAATCTGCCCGGGACTGGTGTGCGTGCGCAGAATCACGTCCGGCGTCGTCGTGAAGAATGTATCCTGCATCTCGCGCGCCGGGTGGTCGGGCGGGAAGTTGAGCAGGCCGAAGTTCATGTCGTCGGTCTCGACTTCGGGCGAATCGAAGATTTGAAAGCCCATTTGGTTGAAGATCTGGACGATATCGCGCATGGCCTGGTTAGTCGGATGCAATTTGCCGACCACCGGCCGCCGCCCGGGCATGGTCACATCGATGCCCTCGGAGGCCAGCGCGCGCGCCATCTCGTCGGACGCGATTCCTTCCTGGCGGTCGGCCAGCGCGCGTTCCAACACCTGCTTGATTTCATTGGCGCGTTTACCGACTTGCGGTCGCTCTTCAGGGGAAAGCTGGCCCAGCCCGCGCAGGACGGCCGTCATCTTGCCCTTGCGTCCCAGATATTCGTGATACCAGGCTTCGCTTTCGGCCGTCGTGTGCGCTGCGACCAAAGCGGCTTCCGCCTCGACCTGTAGTGCTTCCAGTTGTGCGATCAAATCACTCATAAGGCCACCTGACTTGCATTCATGCGAAACAATGCGCCATTATACCACGGGCGCGATCGCTTGCCAGCTTTCGGCGCGGCGACGGTACGCAGCCCGGCCGCGCTGCACCCGATACATTGCCTGGCCTGCCGAAACGATGCAACAAGCATGTTGCCGCCCTGGAAGCGGAGGTGGCGTGTAGGGAGAATCAGTTACCGATGTCACAGATCGCAGAGTTGCTGAATCGATGGGCGCCATGGCTGGCGATTGGCGGTGGCTTGCTCTGGATTCTCTATGCCATCCTTGAGACGCTGCAACCCATGGGCAGTGTCGCCAGCTTCACCAACGATCAGGGTCAGGCGCTGGTGACAAATCCGAACGCCTTCCGCGCCACGGGCAGCGCAGGCGGGGCCGCGCTCGTGCTGCTGGGGCTGGCGGTCGTCGGCACGGCGCGGCGCTACGGCCTGCCCGGCGAGCAGCCAAACCGCTTCAGCACCGTCGTGCCCAGCCGCTTCGGCGTGGCCATGGGCTGGGTTGGCGCGCTGGCCGGTCTGCTGGCAGCGATCACGGCGATGGGGCTCCTGGCGCCCGCCAATGGTGCCATGCAACTCTTTGGCGCCGTGCTCGTCCCCTTCGGCACGCTGCTCGTCGCCATCGAAGCGAACGGCAGCGAGCGCGCCTATCCCATCGCCGCACCGCTCTTTCTGGCCGGCGCGCTGGGCATGTTGGCGCTGCTCGCGCAAGCCATGATACCCCTCTTTGTGTGGATGTTACCCGTCTACGCAGCGCTGGTCATGGCCATCTACGGTTTTGTCTGGGTACGCTTCGGCAACCTCCTCATCCACCGCGAAACGCGCCCCTGAACGGCGGCTGCCCGTCAACGTTCCTTCGGCCGGTGGGCACTCAATAAAAGCTGCATTACATTCACCGGCGCCATCCTGTGGCACTCTTTCGTTCAACGTCAAATCGTTGGATATGCTGGCGCATTGTTTACACAAGGAGAACCCAATGGACAGAATCTACGTCATGCAACTGGTCCGTTCGTTCCAGGTTGGCGAAATCAGCCGGCGCACCTTTTTACGGCGGGCAACCGCTGCGGTGGGCAGCGTTTCGGCGGCGTCGCTCTTGCTGGCTGCCTGCCAGCCCATCAGTGGCACCCCGCGGCCGGTGGTCGAAGCAACGCCCTCCGGTGAAGGCGTCGGTTCCGCCGCCACCAATATGACGACCGCAGCCGGTCTTGCTGCCGGTGCGGTGGAATATCCCGGGCCAGACGGGGAGACCTTGACCGGCTACTGGGCGCGCCCCGAAGGTGACGGCGCATATCCGGCCGTCATCGTGTTGCAGGAATGGTGGGGGCTCAACGAGCACATCATGGACGTCACCCGCCGCATCGCAAGCGAAGGCTATGTTGCCCTGGCGCCCGACCTCTATAAAGGGCAGGTTGCCACCGAGCCGGACGAGGCGCGCAAGCTGGTTATGGAACTGGACATGCCCGCTGCGGTGGACGAGATTGGCAGCGCCATCGACTACCTGCTGGCCCAGGAGTTCGTGGCCGGCGACCAGGCAGGCATCGTCGGCTTCTGCATGGGCGGCCGTCTTGTGCTGATGACCGCGCTGGCCAATGACAATCTTGCCGTGGCCGTTCCGTTCTACGGTTCGCCCTTGACGCCGGAGGAAGCTCCCAATGTCAAGGCGCCGATTCTCGGCCTCTACGGCGCCGACGATGGCGGCATCCCGGTGGAAGGTGTACTCGCCATGCAGGAGGCGCTCACCGCTGCCGGCATCGAGAACGAGATTCAGGTCTATGAAGGCGCGCCCCATGCGTTCTTCAACGACACGCGCGACAGCTATCGCCCGGAAGCGGCTGCCGACGCCTGGCAGCGCATGCTGGCGTGGTTCGAGAAGTATCTACAAGGCTAGATTGGGCGCAGCAGCGAGCGGGCCGGCTGGCCGCACGCCCATTCGTTGCGAGCGACGGTTCACCGTTCCGGTATCGAAGCAATTCGGTACCGGAACTTTTTTTGCCCGCTCCGGGTCAATATTTCTCCTGTTCCCCCGCCTGTCTCTTGTTTTCCTGGTTACCTGACCGTTGAGACAACCCCAGGTCCGGCGCGAGAATAGAGATACGGCGGTTCCGATTCGGACCGGCGCAGAAGTTCCCCAAGCGAGGATTCCTCAATGGTCTACGACGTCCTCATCATTGGCGGCGGGATTGTCGGGTGCGCCATTGCCCGCGAATTGACCCGCTACCGCTTGCAGGTGGCCCTTTGCGAAAAAGAGCGCGAGGTGGGTTTCGGCACGACCAAGGCCAACAGCGGCATCATCCACGGCGGCCACCACGCCGCGCCCGACACGCTCAAGGGCCGGCTGGAGTGGGAAGGCAACCAAGGCTGGGATCGCCTGGCCGCCGACCTGGGTTTCGGCTTTCGCCGCGTAGGCGAGTTGACGGTCGCGCGCGCAACCGATCAACTGCCGGTGCTCGACAAGCTGATACACCAGGCTGCCGTCAAGGGCGTGCCCGGCGTCGAACGGTGGGCGGTGGAACGCATCCGGCGTGAGGAGCCTGCACTGTCGCCGGAGATCATCGCCGCTGTCTATGCGCCGACGACGGGAGTCGTCAACCCCTACGAGGCATGCTATGCGCTGGCCGAAAGCGCCGTGTGCAACGGGCTGGACCTGCTCACCGGCTTCCCCGTCTACCGCCTCCACCAGGAGAATGGCGACTGGGTAGTGCTCACGCCGAACGTTGTGTTGCGCAGCCGCTTCGTCATCAATGCCGCGGGCATCGACGCAGACCGGATCGCGGCGTCAGCGCTTGCCGGCGATTTCACGATTCACCCGCGCAAAGGTGAGGAATACCTGCTCGACAAGCGGCTGTGCGGCCTTGTCAAGCGCGTCATCTTCCCGTGCCCGACCGCGGTCTCCAAGGGCATTCTCGTCATTCCCACCTACGACGGCACCATTATGGTCGGCCCCACGGCCGAGGAGACCGCCGACCGCGGCGACCTGACGACCAGTGTAGAAGGCGGGCGTTCGGTCTTTGCCGCCGTGCGCGAGTTGGTGCCGGGCATCAGCGAGAAAGATGTCATCGCCCAATTTGCCGGTTTGCGCGCCGTGGCCACGGGGGAAGATTTCATCATCGGCCCGACCAGCCAGCGCGGATTCATCAACGCCGCCGGCATCCAATCGCCCGGCTTGACGGCCGCGCCCGCCATTGCACGGCTCGTGCTCGACATCCTGCGCGACGAGGGGCTGGTGCTCGAAGCGCGCACCGATTTCGTGCCCACCCTGCCGCGCCCCGTGCATTTTGCTGCCCTCTCGACGATGGAACAGATCGCCCTGAGCCTGCGCGACTCGCGCTACCGGCGTATCACCTGTCGCTGCGAATATGTCACCGAGGGCGAGGTGCTCGATGCCATCGCACGCGGCGCGGCCACGTTGGACGGCATCAAGTTTCGCACGCGTGCCGGCATGGGGCGCTGCCAGGGCGGATTCTGCACCGTGCGTTGCATGGAGTTGCTGGCGCGCTGCCGCGGCATGGATATGGCCAGCGTGACCAAGCGCGGCCCCGGTTCCTGGCTTGTCCTCCCCCAGCGTGAAGGCGAGGTGACTACGCTCGAGGAAGAAGAAGGCGACAATTGGCAGGACAATGGAGGTGAGCCATGATCACCGCGTTCCCACGCCATTTGCGCGCCAGTTACGATGTCGTCGTCGTGGGCGGCGGGCCGGCGGGCCTCGAAGCTGCCGTTGCCGCGCAGTCAGCCGGCGCCGAGCACGTGCTCGTTGTCGACCGCGACCAGGAAGTAGGCGGGATTCTTCTGCAGTGCATCCACAGCGGCTTTGGCCTGCACCGCGTTGGCGAAGAGCTGACCGGCCCCGAATACGCACAGCGCGTCGTAGCAAGCACGCTGGAGCATGATATCGACGTGATCGCCGATGCCTATGTACTCGATATTGACCAGCACCGGCGCGTCAAGTTGATGACGACACAGGCCGGCGTCTCCCTGGTCGAAGCGCGCGCTGTCGTGCTGGCCATGGGTGCGCGCGAACGCACGCGCGCCGCCATCAGCATTCCCGGCACGCGACCGGCGGGCATCTTCACAGCAGGGCTAGCGCAACGGCTGGTCAACCTCTACGGGTTGCTGCCCGGCCGGCGCGCCGTCATTCTCGGCTCCGGCGATATCGGTCTGATCATGGCGCGCCGGCTGACCCTGGAGGGCGTCGAGGTTGCCGGCGTCTTCGAGATCATGCCGCATCCCAACGGGCTAAATCGCAACATCGTCCAATGCCTGCATGACTTCGACATTCCGCTGCACCTGTCGACGACCGTCGTCGAAATTCACGGCCGGCAGCGTGTCGAGAAGGTGACGGTGGCGCCAGTCGACGTGCTGTTGCAGCCCTGCCTGGAACAAGCCTGGGATGTCCGGTGCGATACGCTGCTTGTTTCCATCGGGCTCATCCCGGAGAATGAGCTGTCCCAGCAGATCCGGCTGCGGCTCGATCCGATCACGCGCGGCCCTATCGTGAGCAGTGCGATGGAGTGCTCGCGCGATGGCGTCTTTGCCTGCGGCAACGTCGTGCACATCCATGATCTCGTCGATTTTGTCAGCGCCGAAGCTATCGTCGCCGGGTGTAGCGCCGGCCAGTATGTGACCGGCACCCTGCCGCGACCCGACAACGTGCAGTTGCAGCCGGGCGAGAATGTGGCCTATTGCGTGCCGCACACCATCTCGACGGAGCGCGAGCATACGGTCTACCTGCGCGTCCGGCAACCGCTGGAGGCATGTACGCTGGAGTTGACCGAGCCGGATGGCACGCCGGTCTACGCCAGGAAACTGCGCTACGTCGTCCCGGCGGAGATGGTCTACCTGAAGCTGCGCCCGGCTATCCTGCAGAACTTTCACGGCTCGGTGCTGCGCGTCAACGTCGCCAGCCGGGCTGCGCCATGATGTTGCGCGGCATTTCAACGAGGAGCGAAGCATTGTGAGTACCGTCGTTACCGTCGGCTATCTATGCATCGGCTGTCCCCTCGGGTGTCGCCTGGAGGTAGACGAAGATCCCGCCACGCATGCCCTGGTCGAGGTGCGCGGGTACTCGTGCCGCCTTGGCAAGGAGTACGCGATCCAGGAGCATACGGCGCCGCAGCGACTGGTCACCACCACCGTCGCGGTGGAGAACGGGTTGTGGGCGCGCCTGCCCGTGCGCTCGCGAAGTGCCGTGCCCAAAGACAAAGTGAAAGCGATCTGCAAGCAATTGCGCCATGTGCGCGTCACCGCACCGGTTGCAAGCGGTGCTATAATCTGGACCGATGCAGCGGAGCCCGGCATCGAAATCATTGCGTCGCGCGACATGCCGGCGCGTTGACGCCGCCGGCTGATTTTCTCAGCTCTCTGCAGCACGCAGGGCACTAATGTTATTCGTATCCTTTTGTCAAAGAAGATAATTTCATGGTCGAACAAATGCTTGTACAAACCGATAAATCTCCCAAGACGCAACTCATGCCCGGGCTCACCGGGGAGGCAACCGCCCCCGTCGCCGCCGACAACACGGCCGTGGCCATGGGAAGCGGCACGGTTGCCGTCTTTGCCACGCCGGCCCTGGCCGCGCTGATGGAAGCCGCCGCTGTCGATGCCCTGCGCCATGCGCTGGAAGACGGGCAGACTTCGGTGGGCGTGCATCTCGATGTCCAGCACCTGGCTGCGACGCCGGTCGGCATGACCGTGAGCGCCGAAGCGCGGCTGATGACGGTCGAAGGGCGCCGCCTCACCTTTCGCGTGGCGGCATTCGACGGCGTCGAACAGGTAGGCGTCGGCACTCATCAGCGGGTCATCGTCGACACCGAACGCTTCATGAGTCGCACGGCCGCCAAAGTGCGCTGAGCCATGCGCGCGCTGCTGCTGACGACGAATCACAGCTATCGAAACGACGCATTTCAACGCGCCGCCACGCGGCTCGGCATCGAACTGATCTACGGCACCGATTTGCGGCCGCTGCCGGGTCAGTCGCTCCCGCCCAACCAGTTGCCGCTCGATTATAATCGGCCGGAGTCGGCGACCGCGACGATTGTGAGCTTTGCGCAGAAGCAGCCTGTGGACGCCATCCTTGCCGTGGACGATAGCGGCGTCGTCCTGGCGGCGCAGGCGGCGGCACGCCTGGGCCTCGCCCATAACGACGCACAGGCTGCCGCTGCGGCGCGCGACAAGTACCTGATGCGGTCGCTGATGGCGGCGGCCGGCGTGCCATGCCCGTGGTTCCGGCACTTCTCGACGGCGGATGATCTCACGGCGCTTGCCGCCGAGCTGGCCTATCCGTGCGTAGTGAAACCATTGCATCTCAACGCCAGCCGCGGCGTCATCCGTGCCGACAATCCGGCCGAATTCATCGCTGCGGCGCGCCGCACGGCACGCATCGTGGCGGCCGACAATCTGGGGACGGCGCACCACGCGCTGATGGTCGAGGGCTTTATTGCGGGGCGCGAGGTTGCCTTGGAGGGCATGCTCGACGACGGCACTCTGACCGTGCTGGCGCTCTTCGATAAGCCCGATCCGCTCGACGGGCCGTACTTCGAGGAGACCATCTATGTCACGCCGTCGCGGCTGCCGGCGCCGGTCCGGGCGGCGATTGCCGAATGTGCGCAGGCCGCTGCCCGTGCAGTCGGCTTGACGCGCGGGCCGGTACACGCCGAGCTACGCATCGGCGGCACGCAGCCGTGGATGCTCGAGGTGGCCGGCCGGTCGATTGGCGGCCTCTGCTCACAGACGTTGCGTTTTGATCTGGATCGTTCGCTGGAAGAGTTGATTTTGCGCCAGGCGTGCGGCCTGCCCTGGCAGGTAGCGCCGGCGGCGTCGGCCAGCGGGGTGATGATGATCCCCATCCCATCCGCCGGTATCCTGCGCGCTGTGACCGGTGTGGAGGAGGCATCGGCGATGCCTGGCATCGAGCAGGTGGAAATCACGGCCAGCCTGCACCACGAACTCACCCCGCTGCCCGACGGCGACAGTTATCTTGGCTTTATCTTCGCCCGCGGCCAGACGCCGAGTGATGTCGAGCTGGCGCTGCGGCGCGCGCATGCCGCCTTGCGTTTCGAGATCATGCCGGCGCTGGCGTTGACCCCCGATGATTGAGGTCGACGGTGTCAGGCCTGGCAGGTCTACGCACCGCCATACCGTAAGAATGCCGCGCCTTTGTTGGTTGGTCGGCGGTCATTGCGCCGATAGCACGTAGTCTTATACTGCCACAGTGCCGGGCATGGTTCGTGGCAAATGCCTCACGACCAATCACGCAATCTGTGCTATTGTGGTGTAGACAGGGGGAATCAGCGCCCTATTTCTTGCGCTGACCCTTGGATGACTGCGCCGGCGGAGTCCACCCTTCGGGCATAACAGCCTCTTCGCCAAAAAAGAAGGATTCCATCTGCATCATCATGAACTCCTGGGCACGCGGGTCGGCCATCGTCAGTCCATAATGATTGATGAGAATTGTGGCCTGTTCGCGCCACATGTCCCAAGCCTGGGCAGACACATTGTCGTAGACGCGCTGCCCCAACTCTCCTTTGACCGGCGGGTTGTCGAGCCCAGGAAGTTCACGGCCAAGCTTAACACATTGTACAGTACGCATGATTTTGATAACCTTGGTGTATAATCAATCGCAAGTCAACCGTCAGCCGCTGTTTTAGCACGGGACAACACCAGACCAATGACGCTCGAAGTCCTCTTTCTCGGTTCAAACTGCGACTACTCAAGAATTGTACTCGAATCCTTGATCAACGCGCGTATCAAGATCGTGGCGGTCTGGCTTGCCGGACAGAACCTGCCCGGCCTCGCCGAGGATGCGACCATCAAGCCGCTGTTGCCTCCCAATGCAGCCATCGCCGACAACGATCCAAACTCCCTGCAACTCACCTCCACCTTTGTCCAGGACAACGTTCTGCAGACGACATGGGACAATGCCCTGCCTCTCTATGGTATCAAGCGTGTCAAGGCACAAGAAACCGCGCGTATCCTGCGTTCGCTGGCACCTTCAATCGCCATCGTTGCCTGCTTCCCACGCCTGATCCCGCCTTCGCTGCTGAACGTGCCGCGTCATGGCTTTCTCAACGTACACCCGTCCATGCTGCCCGAATATCGGGGCCCGGCGCCGCTCTTCTGGCAATTTCGCGCCGGTGAACAACGGACCGGCATTACCGTCCACTGGATGGATGGCGAGTTCGACACCGGTGCGATTGCAGCCCAACGCATCGTCCCCCTGCCCGACGGCATCACCGAGTCGGACGCCACGCAGGTCATGGCGCGCGCCGGCGGCCGAATTCTCGTCGATGTGATGCTACATATTGCCAATGGCGAACTGCCCTATCGCAAACAGCCGCCGGGTGGCAGCTACCAGCCATGGCCGCACGCCGACGATTTTGCCATCTCCACCGAATGGGCAGCGCGGCGCATCTTCAACTTCATGCGCGCCGCCGTGGTGTGGGGCAATCCCTTTGTGCTGGAGATCGAAGGGCACCGCTGGTTTCTCTCGGACGCGCTCACCTGGTCGAATTATGCGACCATCGAACAGCCCTGCGAGGTCGATGGCGAAGTCATCACCTTCCGCTGCACGCCCGGCATGGTCCAGGCCCGCCTCTCGCCCGAGTATCTCTGACCCACCTGTGTAACCCAAGTTGACTACATGCGCGGCAGCGTGATGCCATGCTGGCCCTGGTATTTCCCGCGCCGGTCAGCGTACGATGTCTCCGGCTCTTCGCCCTCAAAGAAAATCACCTGCGCAATCCCTTCATTAGCATAAATCTTGGCCGGCAGCGGTGTCGTGTTGGAAATCTCGATGGTGACGAAGCCCTCCCACTCGGGCTCGAAAGGCGTCACGTTGACGATGATCCCACAGCGCGCATAGGTGCTTTTGCCCAGGCAGATAGTGAGAATGTTGCGCGGGATGCGGAAGTACTCCACCGTGCGCGCCAGGGCAAAGCTATTGGGCGGGATGATGCACACCTCGCCGCGGAAGGGCGCCATGGCTCGCTCGTCGATGGCCTTGGGATCGACCACCGTCAACTGGCCGGTCGCGGGCGTGAAAATGCGAAACTCGTCGGCGACGCGAATGTCGTAGCCGAAGCTGCTGAGGCCGTAGGAGACGACCCCGGCGCGCACCTGGTTCTCCACAAAGGGCTCAATCATGCCGTGATCCAGCGCCATGCGCCGGATCCAATGATCTGGTTTGATGGACATGGGATAGGTTCCAGTGAAAATGAATTGCTGCGGATGATCGGGTTAGCTTGACGTCGGCGCCGCACCGGCTGGAGATCGCCCACCGTTGGACGTCACACGCCAGATCATACCGCGCCCGGGCGCAAAGAGGAAAACCAGACCAAAGATCAGTGTCGCAACCAGTACCATGGTGGGACCTGAGGCGATGTTGAGGTAGTAGCTGATGTAGAGCCCGGTCACATTGGAGAAAACCCCCAACGCGGCCGCAACCATCATCATCGAGGGCAGGCGCCGCGTCAGCATCTGCGCCGTGGCCGCCGGCGTCACCAGCATGGCCAGCACCAGCGCAATGCCCACAGTCTGCAACGACGTGACGACCGTCAGCGCGATCACGCCCAGCAGCAGATAGCGCAGCGCCGTGGCCGGCAGGCGCAGCACCAGCGCCAGCACCGGATCAAAGGTCAGGACCAGAAACTCCTTGTAGAAGAGCACGATGGCGCCGAGCACCAGCAGCCCCAACACCAGCATCACCCACAGGTCGGTCGTCGAAACGCCCAGCACATCGCCAAACAGGATATGCGTGAGGTCGACGGCATAGCTGCTCACGGTGCTGATCATGGCCACGCCCAGCGCAAACGCGCCGGCGAAGACGATGCCAATCGCCGTATCCTCTTGCAGCGAGCTACGCTGGCTGATGACGCCGATGAGGAAGGCGGCAACCAGCGCCGAGATCATGGCGCCCAGGGCCAGCGGCCAGCCAAAGAGAAAGGTCAGCACCACGCCGGGCAGGATCGAGTGTGCCAGCGCATCGCCAAAGAACGAGAGCCCCTTGAGAACCATGTACGTGCCCACGACCGGACAGATGACGCCGACCATGATCGCGGCAAGCAGCGCGCGTGCCATGAAGCCATAGCTGAGCGGATCGGTGATGAAGTGCATGATGTCCATAATGGCCTAGCGCGGCGGCCGCATGCTTTCCACCGTCTCATGCTGGACGGTCTGGACCACCGGCGGCGCGGCATGTACCAGTTCTGGTAGCGGCAGGTCGTGGCCGCCGCTGCAGCACGTATCGGTCAGCAGGACGTCCCCATCGGCCGTGTGTACCACGTGCACCTGCCCGCCATACGCCGCCATCAAGTTCTCGGTCGTTAGGACGCGGCTGGGCGGCCCGTACGCCACCACCCCATGATTGAGCAACAATAGCAGCGGGAACTGTTCGCCGGCCTGGTTGAGATCGTGCGATGCCACCATCACGGTGATGCCGTGCGTGTGCAGCCGGTCGATGATCGCGATGATTGCCTCCTGGCTGGGCATGTCGAGCCCGGTCAGTGGCTCGTCCATGAGCAGCAATTCGGCCTCCTGCGCCAGCGCGCGCGCCAGGAAGACACGCTGCTGCTGCCCGCCGGACAACTCGCCGATCTGGCGATCCGCATAGGCTGTCATGCCGACTTCCGCCAAGGCCGCACGCACCGCCTCCCGATCGTGCCGCGCCGGCCAGCGCAGAAATCCCATCTTGCCCACGCGGCCCATCATGACCACATCCGTCACCGTCACGGGAAAGTCCCAGTCGATGGCCTTGCGCTGCGGCACGTAGCCCACGCAGATGTGGCCGCCGGGCACGCTGCCGTAGATGCGCACCTGCCCCTGGTTTGGCCGCACCACCCCCGCAATCGCATGAAAGAGCGTGCTCTTGCCCGCACCATTCGGCCCGACCACCGCCACCCGATCGCCTCGATTCAGGCGAAAGCTGACCTGGTCCAGCGCAACCGTCTGGCCATAGCGCACGGTCACGTTGTCCAGCTCGACGGCTGGCAGCGTTGCGTCATGCGGTGGGATTTTCCGGGTCATCAGCGGCATTCAATTGCGTCCTCTCACAGCCAATTGAGACAAGATTTCAATTGGCATTATGGGTGTCGGATCGATGAAAGTCAAATGGGCGGCGCCGGCAACTCGATCACTTGACCGTCATGGGCAGACCGGCCACCATGAAAATCACCCGGTCGGCGATGGCGGCCAGGCGCTGGTTGGCTCGACCCAGCGCATCGCGGTAGACGCGCCCCAGCGGGTACGCCGGCACGATGCCCAGCCCCACTTCGTTGGAGACGACAAACCAGGCCGCCTCGCTCTGTTCATAGGCGTCGAGCAACGCATCCAATTCGCGGTTCAATGCAGCGGTCGCTACTCGATCGTCGCTGCCTTCGGGCAGGCCGATAATGACGTTGCTGGCCAGCAGCGTCAGGCAGTCGACCAGCACCGCCTGCACGTCGGCGACCAGGGCCGGTTGTATCGCCGCACCGACCGCCCGCGGCGCCTCGACCGTGTGCCACGTCCCCGGGCGTTGCGTGCGGTGCGCGGCGATGCGCGCCCGCATTTCGTCGTCCCACGCCTCGGCGGTTGCCACGTAGAGGACGCGGTCGCCCGCCGCCGCGGCCTGCTGCTCAGCATAGGTGCTCTTGCCGCTGCGCGCGCCGCCAAGAATCAATGTCAGCGTTCGACCCATTTACTGCCCTCGATATCGGTACACGCTCTCTTCGAGCGCGGCCAGCGACGACCAGAAGTCATCACTGCCAAAGATTTCCAACGTCAGCACGCCACTGTAACGCACGTCGATCAACCGGTGGATCACGCGGTCGAGTTGTTCGGGCGGCGTGTGCGCCAGCGAGGCATGGTCGCGTGCGGCGACGCCGTGCAGGTGAACGACCCGGCAGCGCGGCAGCGCCTCCTCCAGATACGGCAGCGGATCGCGCTCGTCCAGCCACAGGTGGCCCACATCCACGCAGCGCGCTGCGCCCGTCCGCTCGACCACGGGCATGACAAAGTCGCCCGGATAGCCTTCAAGATTTTCGACGGCCAGCAATCCCGCCGCACCGATCGACGCCGCCACGTGCGCCACGGCCTCAGCAGCCTGCGCACGCCAGGCATCCAGCGCATGGGCCGGGAACCCTGCGGCGTGCACCGTGCGCCCGTCGAGATGGCCGACCCACGCCCACGGCGCCAGCGCGCGGGTCAGGTCGATGACGCGGCGCGCGGCATGCAGCGAAGGATCCTCGGCGCCGAAGTCCGGATCGCAGCGCAGATCATCGAGCAGATGCACGGTGTAGGTCAGATCCTGCGTGCGACCGAGGTCGGCCAGTGCAGCCGTGGCGGCGCCATCGGGCAGGTTGCTCGGTCCGCCGGCAATGTCAAAGAGCACGAGTTGCATATCCTGCACGATCGGCGCCAGGTAGCGGGCGTTGGGCAACAACTCGTCTTCGATCACATAGGAGGTTGTCCCGATGCGGAAGGGCAGATGCCAATCGCGGACGTTCATGGCATCGACTCCCCGCCCGGGTCGGACCCCAGGTAGCGTACGATCTCCACCAGCGTGCCGGCATTGCCAAAGCCGCCGGCTTTGGTCACAAGCGGCAGGCCGTCATGGTGACCACCGCTCACCGTACCGAACGGGATACCGGGCGCGACCTCGCGCAGCAGGTCGATGCCCGCAACCTCCCACCGCTCGCACAGCGCGCGCACGGTACTCCCGCCCGTGGCGACGACGCCGCTCACCCGGACTGCCGCCATCACCGCCGTCGCAATGTCGGCGAGGTGTGCCAGCAGCTCGCCCGGCACAGCCACGCGCACATCCGGCGCGCTGGTCAGCACGATTGGGGCCGCGGGTGGCGACGACGCGATGCGCCGCAGGGCGCGTTCCACCCACGACTGCCAGTCGCCGGCGCTCGTCACCAGGCCGGGGTCCAGCACCACGACGAACGCCCCGCACTCGCGAACCAGCACGGCGATCTGCTCGCGCATGATGGGATGGGCCGAGCCACAGACGACAAGCACGCGGCCGCCGGCATCGACGTCGCGCCGCCCCAGGTGTTCGGCGAGCGGCCGCGCCAGGCCGGCCGCGCCGGCCAGCACCGCGCCCTCGTCAAGCAGGAGCGCCGCGTCGGCGATGACGGCCAGGTGCGCGTCGGTAACCGCATCGCACACTGCGATGCCACCGCCGCCAGCGCGCAGAGCAGCAAAATGCCGCGCCAGCACATCGGCGCCGGCCGTCACCTGGTCCAGCGCCACCGGGTGGACCGGGCGCCGCGTCTGCTGCCGGAGCAGGGCCGGCAAATCGCTCTCCCGCACCGGTGTGACCGGGTCCGTGGCGAGGCTCGTCTGCGCCACTGGCACGTCGCCGACGCGCACTTCGCCGCGCAGCAGCGTGCGCCGATTGGCCGGGTAGGCCGGGCAGACAATCGCCAACGACAGGTCGTACGCGTCCAGCACGGCATCCAGCTCGGCGCCGATCGGACCGCGCAGCGTCGAGTCGATCTTTTTGTAGAGCACCGGCACGCGCATCTCCACAAAGGCCTGGGCAGCGGCGAAAACCGTGCGGTAGGCATCGGCCGGCGCCAGCGCGCGGCTGTCCGTATCGACCACGATGATCTCGACGCCGCCCAGCAGCCTGGTGTGATCCCAGCGGAAGCCGACACGCGTGCGCAGCCCGGCGCGCGCAAATTGCACGCCGGTGTCGTTGGCGCCGGTCAGGTCATCGGCAAAGATCACATAGGGGTGGGGCAGATGGCGCCATGTCGCCATTGCGGACCTCGGCAATCACTCAGAAATCGGTGTGGGCAGGCCGTCATGCTGTATGCAATGGCTTGATTGTACGTGCGCAGGTTGCAGCGGCCAAGTCGCGTTGAGGGGTCAGCTTGCGGTCAGGCGTTGCAGCAAGGCCAGCGTCAGCCGCTTCGTCTCCAGTTGCACAAGTTGATCTTCGAGCACAGGGCCGACACAGGCCGGGCAGCCATGCTCGCACGGACAGGCGGCCACCAGGCGATGCGCCGCTGCCAGCAGTTCCTCGTGCATGTCATAGAGCAGCGCGCTGAAGCCCAGCCCGGCCGGGATGCGCTCAAAAATGTAAACGCGCGGCGCGGCGGCAACTTCGCCGGCAGCGGGTGATGTTTCCGCAACTGCGCCATAGAAATCGAGATCGGCGTCGAGCGATGTACCGGGCAGGGACGCAACCGCCGGCGACGCACTTGCAGCGCGGACACCGATGGCCGCGCCGCGCTCGACGTAGGCGCCCAGGTCCGAGCGATCGCACATGAGGTGCAGCGGAGCCAGGCTGCCCAGCACGTAGCCGAGGCCGTCCAGCCCCGTGTGCAGCCGCCCCGCGGTCTCCAGCCGGCGGTGGCACGCCCGGCAGACAAGCATGAGATTGTCGAGCCGATTCGCCTCCAGATAGCGATCATTCAGCCCCGGCACATAGCCGAAGGTGCGGAACGGGATCTTATGGTGGACGTCGTGCTCGCGGCCGCGTGGCTCCGGCGCGCCACAGGAGGCGCAGCGATACTGGTCGCGCGCCCGGACGAGCACGCGCTGCGCCATCCAGTTGGGACCATAGTCGTTGATCGAATCGAACCAGAGCCCGGCCACTTCCAGCGCCTGCTGCACGTCGGGCGCGACCTCGCACCAGTAGGCATTGGTCTCCAGCGTCGTCTGCGGATAGTCGAGCGGGTGGACGCCCAGCGTCTCGTGCGTCATGCGCTTGATGCGCCGGTAGCCGACGACCTGCGCGTGTACAGCGACCTCGCCATGCGCGGCGACGCTGTGCGCGGCCGAGCGACTTGCGTGCAGGCCCAGCCGCTCGATGCTCGTCTCGGCAACCGCCTCGGTGTAGTAGTCGACCTCCACCGCCACCACGTCGGCGCGCAACGCCGCCCCGTCGAGCCGCTCCACCAGGTAGCTCCGGCCTTCGTGCAGATAGATCGCGCCGTCGTGTGCCAGCATCTGTGCGCTGGCTTGATCCACCTCGCCGATGACGGCCGGTCCCTCGCCGCCGCCGCTGCGCTGGATGACCACCGCGTCACCGCCGGTGCTACGCAGCCCGACACGCCGCGCCGGATAGCTCTCGCCGCTCCAGAAGAGCAGGTCGCCATGCGCGTGCAGCGCCTGCTCATCGGCCAGCAGATCGAGGACGTCGCCGACGTAGCGGCTGGCGCCAAAGGTTTCGCCGCGCCGGAAGGGCAACTCGAACGCGGCGCAACGTACGTGGTCGACGAGCAGCATGAGATTGTCGGCGTCGATGAGTGCGTGCTCGGGCGAACGCTCGAAGAGAAACTCGGTGTGTTGGATCATGTACTGGTCGAGCACGCCGCCGGTGGCGACGAGCATGGCCAGCGCAGCGCCGGTCGTGCGGCCGGCGCGGCCCATCTGCTGCCACGTGCTGGCGATGCTGCCAGGGTAGCCGCAGAGGATGACCGCCTCCAGCCCGCCGATGTCGATGCCCAGCTCCAGCGCGTTGGTGGCGACGACGCCGCGCACCGCGCCGCTACGCAGCCCTGCCTCGATGGCGCGGCGCTCGGCGGGCAAATAGCCGCCGCGGTAGCCGCGCAGCGCGTCGGGCGGCAGTGACTCCGCGTCACCGTTGCCGGCCGGCGCCCACTCGTCGACGGCCCAGGCGTGGCGCTGACGTCGCGCCTGCTTCTCGCGCAGGTAGGTCAGCAGCAACTCCGTCGTCAGCCGCGAGCGGCCAAAGACGATAGTCTGTACGCCGGCATCGAGACAGGCCGTCGCCAGGTCCGTAGCCTCCAGCGTGGCCGCGCGGCGGATGCCCTTCTCCGGGTCGATGAGCGGCGGGTTGACCAGGATGACGTGCTTCTCGCCCTGCGGTGCGCCGCTCTGATCGACCAGCGTCACCGGCTGCTCGATGAG
>WBZU01001605.1_pt1 | contig 16740 bp, 15 predicted proteins | sample 5204311 | NCBI WGS metagenome assembly WBZU01 (sample SAMN12344359, study PRJNA552823) | activated sludge metagenome | biome: Activated sludge suspended growth; feature: Nitrification reactor; material: Wastewater; isolation source: activated sludge from nitrification reactor of wastewater...
GCAGGTGTCGGCAGGGGGGACCGGGCATGCCGAGTCGGTGGAAGTGCTGTATGACCCGGCCAAGGTCAACTACACCACGTTGCTCAATGCCTTTTGGCACAATGTGGATCCGGTCACGCCGAACGCGCAGTTTTGTGACCATGGCAGCCAGTACCGATCGGTGATTTTCTACCAAGGGGAAGAACAGAAGCGCCTGGCGGAGGAGTCGAAGCGCGCGATCGCCCAATCCCCGCGACTGTCCCAACCGATCGTGACGGAACTCACCCAGGCCTCGCAATTCTACCCGGCCGAAGAGTACCACCAGGATTTTTATAAGAAGAATCCGATTCGGTACAAGTTCTACAAGTTCAATTGCGGGCGCGCTCAGCGTCTCGAGGAAGTCTGGGGAGCCCCATAATGACCGATGCGCCGATGCAGGACAGGCTCACACGTCTTCTTGTGGATTGCCGTCGCATTGCGGTGGTGGGGTTGTCGTCCAATCCGGCTAGGCCTTCCTATCGAGTGGCTGCCTACATGCAGCAACAGGGAAAAGAGGTCATCCCCGTCAATCCCCGCGAAACTGACGTGTTGGGGCAACCGGCCTATCCGTCATTGTCCGCAGTCCCTGGCAGGGTGGACCTGGTGACGATCTTTCGCCGGTCCGAGGAGGCCGGGGCGATTGTCGACGAGGCCATTCGTATCAATGCCAAGGCGGTTTGGCTTCAAGAAGGTGTCATCGATGAGGCCGCAGCGTTGCGCGCCAGCCAAGCCGGATTGGACGTCGTCATGGATCGCTGCTGGCTAAGGGAGCATGGCCGGTTTCTTTCATTTTCTTGAGCATTCCCCCTCTCCGTGAAATAGTGACGTCACGGTGCGCGCGATCCATCCTCGCACCGACTTCCATCCCCTACAGCCTTGGAGGTTTCAAGCATGATGCCTGTCGTCACGGGTTACGGACGTCTGACGTGTGTGCTCCTGTCGCTGTGGATCACCGGCTGCGCGCAGTCTGCCCTCCACAGTCATTCCCCGCAGGAAGATCTCGGGATGGGCATTGTCTCGGGCACGTTGGGGGCGCAAGCCCGGTCCACCCAACAAGCGGCGGAACCGGTCACGAGTTCGGTGGTCGGCCAAGTCCAAGCGTTGGAAGGGGGCGCCTACCTGGTGCGCGACGTCCGGGGACAGGAACATCGCGTGCCCCATGATGAAAACACGAAAATTGATCGCCCGCCTCATGTCGGCGATCGGATTCAATCCTGGTTTGACCGGCATGGTCGGGCGGTGCTGATTCGAAGTGTCGATGAGGAGAATCGGTAGGAGCCGTCCGGCCCCGCCGGTCGAATCCTCACCATGCAACTGCCCGATTGGAATGCGCGTTGGAGTCGAATCGCGCGCGCGCTCGTTCCACTGGCCGTGGCTGCCATTGTGATTGCGGCGATGCCTCCGGCCAGTCGCCTCGCCGTCGATCCCGCGATGAAGGACTACAGCCGGCACCCTGCCTCCGTACCGATCGCCTCCCTGATTGCCACCTACGCCGACCAATACGCGCTCGATCCGGCGCTGTTGCAAGCCATCATCAAAGTCGAATCGAATTTCAACTCCGACGCCGTCTCATCAAAAGGGGCGATCGGCCTGATGCAGCTCATGCCGTTGACCGCTGCGGCGTTTCACGTGCTGGATCCATTTGATCCTAACGACAATATCCGCGCCGGCGCCGCGCTGCTCCGGGGCCTGCTCGACCGGTTCGGCGGTGATCTGTCCCTGGCATTGGCGGCGTACCATGTCGGTGAAGCCCGTGTCCGGCAGGCTGTCGGCGTTCCGGCGCTGCCTGCCACACAGATCTATGTTGACCGGGTGCTGGGGCACTACGAGCGGTTCCGGTCAGGCGGCAGGCAGCCGGCTCTCCGTTCCGTCGTCCGCAGCCGGTCGGCCAGAGCCATGGCACATCAATCTCCCGTGACCGACTGAGTAGTGCGGTTGCAATTTGATCCGAAAACGGAGTAGGGAATCCAGCGACCACTGTCGCCTGTTGCAGATCGAGGACGCGCATGAAGAAAAGTGATCGGACCGCCCGGTTGGCTCAGTCGGATATTCGCGCGATGACGTTGGCCTGCGCAAAGGTCAACGGCATCAATATGTCTCAGGGCGTCTGTGATACGCCCGTGCCGCCGGTGGTCGTGCAGGCTGCCCAGCAGGCGATGGCTCAGGGCCACAATACGTATGCTCGTTTTGACGGCATTGCGGAATTGCGCGAGGCGATCGCAGACAAGCTGGCCGCCTACAATCACATCACCGCCGATCCCGATACCCAGATCACGGTAAGTGCGGGGGCGACGGGATCGTTTCAAGCCACCTGCATGGCGCTCCTCGATCCCGGCGACGAAGTGATTCTCTTTGAACCCTTTTATGCCTACCACGTGCAGGCGATTCAGGCCGTGGAGGCGGTGCCCCGCTATGTCACGATGCGACCGCCGGATTGGACGATGGATGTGAGGAGCCTGGAACAGGCTGTGACGTCCAAGACCAAAGCCATCGTGGTCAATACGCCGGGGAATCCATCCGGCAAGGTCTTCACGCGGCGTGAATTGGAGCAGATTGCTGAAATCGCCTGCCGTCGTGATCTGCTCGTGATCACGGACGAGATCTATGAGTATTTCGTATTCGACGGCCGGGAGCATGTCAGCATGGCCTCCTTGCCCGGCATGGCCGACCGGACCATCACCATCGGCGGCTATTCAAAAACCTTCAGCATCACCGGCTGGCGTATCGGCTACAGTGTGGCGGAAGCCTCCTGGGCGAAGGCCATCGGCGCGATGAGTGACGTGTTGTATGTTTGTGCGCCGACACCCCTGCAGCACGGCGTCGCGGCCGGCATTCGCACCCTGGCCCCATCGTTTTACCGGGATCTGGCAGCGGAACATCAGCAGAAGCGAGATCGATTCTGCGGTGCCTTGGCGAAGGCAGGGCTTCCACCCGCTGTCCCGCAGGGCGCCTACTACGTGTTGGCCGATGTGTCCCGCTTGCCGGGAACGACCAGCCGCGAACGCGCGCTCTATCTGCTGGACAAGACCGGCGTGGCGGGTGTGCCGGGAGAGGCCTTTTTTGAAGGGCCGGAAGGCAGTCGCTATATGCGGTTTTGCATGGCGAAGACCGACCGTGACCTGGAGAAAGCCAGCCAAGCGATCGAGCGGTTCTCGACGTAGACAGACGACGAAGGCCCCGGGACTATCGCGCCTGCCAGGAGGCGGTCCTGGTCATCGTCCCCCACGTGGCTTTTTTCCCTCGCGCCCACCGATAGAGGCCGATCAATTTCCACACCGAGTTCAGTTGGCGGAATCCGAAATTTTCCACGACGGCAGCGAGCAGCAGTTTGACGACATCGCGCTGAGCCGGGTAGACGTGGAACGACATTTCTTCCAGCAGCAGGGCGCTCACTGACAGCAACACGCCGAGGCCCATGGCTGCGATGAGCAGGATCAGCCAGGCCTGCATCGAGACAAACCCGAGGACGAACCCGAGCAGCAGGAAGCAATACCCGAGGACCTCGATCGCCGGACCGATCCACTCGAATACGGCCATGAAGGGAAAGGCCAGCCAGCCGATCGTGCCGCCCTTCGGATGAAACATGAGATCCAAGTTTTTGGTCAGACTTTCACAGAGCCCGCGTTGCCAGCGGATGCGTTGATTCTTCAGCGTCCGCAAATCCTCAGGGGCTTCGGTCCAGCAAACCGAGTCCGGGACAAACGTGATCCGGTAGGGCTTCCCGCTCAGCCGCAGATGACGGTGCAGCCGGACGACCAACTCCATATCCTCGCCGATCGTGTCCGAGCGATACCCGCCCACGGTGACGACCACTTCTTTGCGGAAGATGCCGAATGCGCCGGAAATAATGAGCATGGCGTTCATCGGCGACCAACCCAGTCGTCCGAAGAGAAAGGCGCGAAGGTATTCGACGATCTGAAACAGCGCCAGTACGTTCGTGGGAAGCCCGATCTTCGTCAGAAATCCATCCTCGACGCGACATCCGTTGGCGATGCGGACCGTGCCGCCGCTGGCGACCGTGCGGTGGTCGTCCAGAAACGGCTGCACGGCTCGGCGCAGGCTGTCCGGCTGAAGAATCGAATCCGCATCGATGCAGCAAAACAGGGGATAGAGCGACAGGTTGATGCCGGCGTTCAGCGAGTCGGCCTTGCCGCCGTTTTCCTTGTCGATGACGCGCAGATTGGTATGCAGGGCCGAATGGTAGATCGCCCGAATCTCCGCGGTGGGCAGTTGCGTATTGCAGGCCTCCGGGAACGGAAAGAGCTCGAACTCCCGGCGAAGCACGTCGATGGTCGCGTCTTTCGAACCGTCGTTGATCACGACGATTTCATATTCGGAATAACTGAGCTGGAGCAGTGACCGGATAGAGCCGGCAATCGTGGCGGCCTCATTGTAGGCCGGGACCAGAATACTGATTTGCGGTTCGAAGCCCGTATAACTCTGCGGCAGGCTTTCCAACACCCGCTCCTGCAGATATTGCCGTAAGTACACGATCGCGATGACGTCCAGCATCAAGTATCCGGCGGTCAGGCCGAGAAAGTAGAGCAGGAAGAGCCATTCGGAAAGGGAAATGAGCGTGTCTATCCACATCGATCAATGTCTCGTGAGGGCGACCGGCCACCGAATCCAAGAGAGACGGCGCGTGAAGGCGCCGCTTTGGGTGGCACTGTGCGCTGGAGTGGGACTTAGCCTACTGGCGTTTTCCGTGCAGGCTGCGGATGTTCTCCTGTCAGGCCCCATTCCTTCCACCATCTATGAGATTGAGCTCACCTATGCCGGCGGGCGACCCGACCCGACCGTGGCGTTCAGCGGACCTCCGCCGACTGCGGCCCCTCTTCCTTATCGACCGTTTTTGCCCATTCTTGAACTGCGCGCAAGCCTTGGAGCGGTCCGGCCATTCGGCCCCTGCCGGGCTCAGGTGACGAAGTCCGACGGTGCGCTCGACGTGCAGTGGCAGGCCGAGGGAGTGGCCCGTTGCGGGCAGCGAATCGAGCTGCACGCGGCCGGGAAGCCCGTAGATCTCCTCTCCTATCGGCTGTTGCGTCTCCGTGGTCGTGCCACTGGCTCCGTGGCGGTCGGGATCGAGGATCTGGCCGCTCACCGGCGCGAGGACAATCAGAGGGTGACGGTGCTGTCGGGAGCCTTCGACCTCACACTGCCGCTCGGGGAGATTGGCCGCACTGTCGATCTTCGGCAGGTCACGGCGCTTGTGGTGTCCAGCGAGGAAGGGAGCGGGCAGATTGTCTTGGAAACAATCGAGGTCGCGCAGGGAGACCCGAGTATCACGCGGCCCACAGGGACCGGCTTCTGGGTCTGGAACTATCGCCAGGCGGTGCAGGCCCCGGAGCTGATGCTGGAGACCTGTCGTGCACAGGGTTGCTCACGGCTGTTGATCCAAATACCGGCCCAATCCGATGACGTGGGGATGTGGCAGGGGTATGTGCGCCTCATGGAGAAGGTCCGGGCCGCCGGCATCGAGCCGTGGGCGTTAGATGGGTATCCCGAAGCCATACAGGAACCGCACCGATTGGCCGATAAGATCTGGAGACTGCTGCATCTCGCACCGCCGGGCCTCTTCTCGGGCGTGCAACTCGACATCGAGCCGTACCTTCTGCCCGGGTTTCTTGAAGACGAGGCGCAACTTCGCCGGTATCTCGGCACGATCGAGACGGTGAAGGATGCCATCCAGGGCCGGGCCAGGCTCTCGATGGTGATGCCATTCTGGCTTGCCACGCCGACCGTCGGGGGTCGGCCTCTGGCGTTTGCCGTCATGGACGTGGCGGATGAAGTCGCGGTGATGAGTTACCGCACCGATCTCGATGAGGTCCAGGACATCGCCGACGATATTTTGCGATATGGGTCGGTGAACGGGACCCCGGTCTGGTTGGCCGTCGAAACGACTGTGTTGCCGGTCGAGCAACATGTGCTGTTGAGACGGGTGTCCGAACCGGGCCATGCGGATGCGCTGCTGGATCGCGACCGCGGTCTGTTGCGGTGGCGGCCGACCAGCGAAACGAACAGCACTGGCCCCCATCGCGAGTGGTTTCGCGTACAGCGTCGGTTCACGGTCAAACCGGACCGGCTCTCGTTTGCCGGTCGTTCCCGTGGCCAAGTGTTGTCGGCGATCAAAAAGATACAGGACAGTACCGCACACGCGAGTTTTGCGGGAGTGATGATTCACGATCTGGATGGATTCCGCGCCCTCGCTGAATAGAGCCCTGCATGTTGGAAGGATAGGGTCGTCACGGATGAACGATCCCCGCAATTGGATGAATCAACGCCCCTCCGTAGCCGCGCTGCTGGCCTGGGTGCTGCTTGCGGCTGGCCTATCCGCTATCCCTGCCACGATGATCGCCGCGATGGCGCCGGACCCCTCGCCACGCCAGGTTCTGCAACAGGCCAAAGCGTTGGAGGACGAGAAGCGGTATGACGAGGCCATTGCAGCCTACCGGCAATACCTTCTGGCTAAATCAGACCATGACGACGTGCGTGCGACGTTGGCAAAACTGCTCTCTTGGCAGGGACAAAGGGAGGAGGCCATCGCGCTCTATCGCGAAATTCTGACGCGCGAGCCCCTCGACCATGACAGCCGTGTCGGTCTTGCCCGGGTCTTGTCCTGGAATACACAGTTGGCTGAGTCGCGGGAAGAATACGAACGAGTCCTTCACGATGAGCCGGCCCATGCCGAAGCCCTGGCGGGATTGGGCGATGTGCTGCTGTGGAGCGGCCAGCGTGAGCAGGCGATCGGGTATTACCAGCAGGCTTTGGCGGCCGCAGACGATGAGGAGGTCGCGGCACGACTGCGCGCGCTGAAGGCGGAAACCACCGCCACTCCCGCTGTCCAGGATGTGCCTGCACCTCGTCCGCCCGAAGCGGAGCCGGCGGACGGCAGTCAGGCATTGGAGCGCGGCCGACGCTTGGAAATGATGCGGCAACAGGAGGATGCTCTCGCCGTCTATCGAGAGGGGCTGACGCAGTTTCCGGGAAATGATGAGCTGCGAGCCGCTTTGGCGCGAGTGCTTTCCTGGAAAGGCATCCATGCCGAAGCCGTTGAATTGTACCGCGACATATTGATTCGCCATCCAGCGGATCATGAGATTCGCGTGGCGTTGGCGCAGGTGCTCTCGTGGCAGCAACAATTCGACGAGGCCGGGCGGTTGTATCAACAGGTCTTGCAGGCCGAGCCGGCTCACCTTGAGGCGCGCCGCGGATTGGCCGAGATCGCGCATTGGCGCGGTGATCGTTCTGAAGCCCTGGCGCGATATGAGGCGTTGCTGGCTGAGACTCATGATCCGGACATTGAGGAGAAGCTGAGAAGCATTCGGAGTGAAGCACAGGTCGCGTCAGCCGATGCCGCTGAGCAGGCAGCCGCGGTTCCGTCTGCACCAGAGCAGGAGTCGCGAGCTGTAGCGAGTGCCGTGGAACAGGCCACGCGACTCGAGGTGGCCAAACAATACCATGAAGCCGAACTGGTCTACCGCGAGGCGTTGGGGCACCATCCCGGCAACGACGAACTTCGGAGTGCGTTGGCTCGTGTTTTGTCCTGGCAAGGCTCGCACCAGGAGGCCGCCACGCTGTATCGAGACGTGCTCGTTCGCCATCCGGAGGACCAGGATATTCGCGTGGCGCTCGCGCAGGTGTTGTCGTGGCACAAGCAGTTTGATGAAGCGGAGCGGGTGTACCGGGAAGTGGTGCAGGCTGAACCGGCGCACATCGAGGCGCGCCGCGGACTCGCCGAGGTGGCGCATTGGCGTGGTGATCGTTCCCAGGCCTTGCAACAATATGAAACCCTCCTTGCCGACACCCATGATCCGGCGATTGCGGAGCGTCTCGATGCCGTGAAGTCAGAGTTGCTGGTCTCGCCGCGGGCTGCGGTGGGGCAGGGACTCACCGGACTGCGGCTTCCCTATCGGGACTACGCCAAGATCGGCTACGGTCACTATTCCTATACGAAGAACCAGCCGGACGAGCGGGACCTGCTGTTTGAGCTCGCGAAGCCGCTCGGCAATCAAACGCTGGTCGTGAGGGCGGAACCGATCAATCGATTCGGGTCCCACGACACGCCGATCTCCGCGGAACTCTATAGCCCCCTCTGGCAGAGGGCCTGGGGCTATGTGGCGGCGCAGGGGACCATCAATCCCCATTTTTCGCCAAACTACTCCTTCATGGGAGAAGTGGCGCAAGGATTGGGCGGGGTGCATGCGGCGCTGGCACCCGTTGAACTGTCGTTTGGCTACCGGCGACTCAATTACAAGCAGGACGATATCGATCTGCTGATGCCGGGGCTGACGGTCTTTTTGCCGTTCAATCTCTGGCTGACCGAGAAGATCTATCTGATTCCGAACACGGGGGCGATTACGCTGGCGTCCCAGCTCACCTGGCGGCCGACCGAACGCGTGCAACTGTTTGCGTCCGGCTCCTTCGGCACATCCGGCGAACGGATCGTGGCCGAGCAAGACTTCACGCGCGTGGGTAGCCGCACGATTCAAGGAGGCATCACGTTTCCGATCAACGAGCGATTCTCCGCCGAAGCATCCGGGTACTACGAAGACCGCGGCTTTCTGTATGTTCGCCGGGGCGGAAACTTCAACCTCATCTACCATTGGTGATCTGATGGAACGTGCTGCGCTGGTTCGCATTGCCGGTCTGTCGACGCTCATCCTCCTCGCTGTAGTAGGAGGGTGGCTGTTCTTCTGGTCGCACTCCGACCGACCGTTCGAGGTTCCTGAACAGGACTTTTACCGTTTCCCAGGCCTGTCCGGGCCCGATCATGTCACGGTCGTGCCCGAAAAAGTTCCGACCTCGTGGAGTACGTACAAACGGGGATCGGACAGTCGCCTGGCGATTTTGTTGACCGATCCGGATTCCTGCTGGCTCGGCCTGGCTCGCGGGCTCAAGGCGATCGGCGTGCCCTTTCGTGTCACGCGAGACGTGCGCGAAGCGCTGACTCACAAGACGGTGCTGGTCTACCCGATGATTTCGGGCAAGGTGCTGAAACCTGAGGAATTGCAGGCGCTGGCAGAATTTCCACAGTCGGGCGGCGCCTTGATCGGTGTGCAGGTCTTGGGCGGGGGACTGAATCAGGTGTTCGGGTTCCGTGAAGCCGTCGCCTCCCGCGAGCGATATGGACTGACGCTGGCTGCGAACGAGCCTCTGCTGGCCGAGCTCACCGATCCCCAGGAACGGACGCTGCGGATCGGTGTGCGGGAGAAGCACCTGGAGGTGATGGGGACCTACGGCTACACAGACGCAACGGCCGCACTTGCGCGGTTCGACGACGGCACGGCTGCCGTGACGCAGATGAGCTACGGGCCAGGTCGCGCCTATGCCATCGGGGTCGATCTCGGGTTTTTGCTCTCGAAGGGGTACAACAATCGCGGCGATGAGCTGGTGCTGACCTACGACAATCAGTTCGATCCCACGCTGGATGTGTGGCTGCGGCTGCTCAAATCCATCTACCGCGCGGCCGAGGAGCGGGCGGTCACGCTCGGAACGGTACCGTTCGGGAAATCCCTTTCCGTGATGTTGACGCACGATGTGGATTTTACCCAGTCGATCAAGAACGCGGTGGACTATGCGGAGTACGAAAAAAGTCAGGGAGTGGTTGGCACCTACTTTATCCAGGTGAAATATATTCGCGACTATAACGACGACATCTTTTTCAACGACGAGGGGGTCCGGTATCTCGCTCGACTGGCTGCACTCGGCATGGAGCTGGGGAGCCATACGATCGCGCATTCGAAAGTGTTCGATCAGTTTCCCCTGGGGACCGGCCGGGAGGCCTATCCGTCCTATGCGCCGTTTGTGAAAAGCCGGAGAACCGCCCTCAACGCCAGCGTATTGGGGGAACTGCGCGTCAGCAAGTTTCTGATCGACCACTTTTCCGGGCAGACGATCGTCTCATTCCGTCCGGGAGAATTGTCGAATCCATTCGGGCTCCCTCAAGCCCTCAAGGCGACGGGGTTTCGCTTCAGTTCGACCGCGACGGCCAACAATTCGCTCACCCATCTGCCCTATCAACTGACCTATGACCGCCTGACGGACAGCGAGGTCGAGGTGTTCGAGTTCCCCGTGACGATCGAGGACGAAGAACTGCCGAAGTTGGGCGACCGTCTTCCGCAGGCGCTTGAATTAGCGCGGAAGCTCAGCCGCTACGGCGGCTCGGTGGTGGTGCTCATTCATCCGAACATCCTGGATCACAAGCTGGCCTTCGAGAAGGGCTTCGTCGAAGGAGTGCGCCCCTATGCCTGGTTCGGGTCGGTGGGGGAATTCGGCCGATGGTGGGCAGCACGCAACCAGGTTGAGCTGGACGTCGTGCAGGCTTCGACGGACATGCGGGTCACGTTGACAGCACCCAGTCCTGTAACCGGATTGACCATCGAATTGCCCAACGGGTGGGAACTCGCGCGCACAGGCGCCTCTCTGCGAGGGGTCGAGCAGCATGGCGCCGTCGTGACGATCCCTGAGATGCAGGGCACGCACACCCTCCTGCTGACCCCGCGTGCCCAGGCTCCCGCCGGCCGGAATCGCTCAGCCGCCGGTCGCCGCGCGTAACCAGATGTACGGAATTCCTCAGTCGCGGCGAGCCACTTCCTATGCCGTGCGTGCTTGGGGAGGGATGGCGGAGCCAGGGCGAATCGTCTGCACGTTTGATTGCGCCATATACGGCAGTAAGTGTTCCTGGGCTTCCACAGTTGTGAGCGCGTTGCAGAGGCGCGTCAGCCGTTCCGCCGTCATCCAGGGAAAATTCGACAGGGCTTCGGCGGCCCGATAGCAGACCCACCAGTGCTCGTCATTCAGCAGGGCGAGCAGCCGCGCTTCATCGCTTTCCACCCCGACCTTCCCCAACGCCGATGCCGCTTGAAGACGGACAAACCACGTCGGATGGGACAGGTGTGCGCGAATGGTCGCGACATCCCGCGGGTCACTGCATTCTCCGAACAAAAACAAGCAGGCGGCCAGGATGTCATCGGACGGTGTGCCTTTCCGAAGAAACTCCCGGATCGGCAGAAGCGCGTGCTGGCTCTGGGTCGCCGCGATATGGCGAATCAGACGAGCGCCGATGTCCGGTGTGGCTTCACACGCGGCCCTGGCGATGGCCTCAGCCGCAATGTCCGGGCCCGCCGGTTCGAACATGGCGACCACCTTGAGGGGCGACCAATCGTGACGGCGGCTGATGACGGGGATCAGCAACGGGATCGCCGCCGTGGCATCGATGTGCAGGAGCGCTTTGGCCGCGACGAGTGAGACAAAGGCATTGTCGGCCTGCAGCATCGCGGCGAGATCGTTCCAGATCGACCGCTCTTGCAGATGGCCCAGCGTCACGATGGCGAGTAGCCGCCGGCGGAGCAGCCTGGCGCGAAGCAGGGTTTTGGCAAACTGAGCCGTTCCCGTTCGTCGGGCGAGTTCCTTCAGATTGGTCCGCGCCTCTCCTCGTATCGATTCATAACAATGGTTCCAGAGATAGAGCAGCACGAGATGGTCACCGGTCGTGAGCGGAGGTAACACATCCGGCACCTCGACGACGCATTGGGCCAGCAGCGGACGCCAGATTTCGGTGACAGCGCGGCGCCGTTGCTCTTTGGCTCGGCGAATGAACCGGAGCAGGAGAATGCCCAGCAGGAGTAGGCCCACGGCTGAATAGATGGAGATGGCGGCGATGGTGGCGAGGCGAAGGGTCAGGTTTGACTCATCGAGCAGCACGTGACGGTTTCCGGTGGGTGGCTCAGGCCGCCTGGCCGACGAACCGCTTCAGGCGACTGGTCAGTTCGCGTGGGTTGAAAGGCTTGATCATGTAATCGTTGGCGCCGTTCTCCAACGCGCGCTTGATGTCATGTTCGCTTCCGTCGGCGGTCAACATGACGATCGGCACCGCTCCCCATCCGCTGCGTGTTCTGAGATACGTCAGTACTTGAAGCCCGCTCAGGAACGGAAGCATCACGTCCAGCAACACAATATCGGGCGGAGCCATGGTCTCGGCGAGTTCCTGCGCCTGCCGGCCATCTTTGGCATGGATCACCTGGTAATTCGCCCGCTGGAGAAGAAATGTCAGCAGGCTTGCCGTGTCTTCCTCATCTTCCACCATGAGTACTTTAAGCTTGGGACTTGCGGCATCTTCCATAGGAGTACCCCTTACGGACGGCAACACAGCAGGCCTGATCGTGCCTGCCTACCAGGTTTGCCGTATGTCGTATTTTGTATCATGAAATCTGACAAGCGCACGCAAAAGTTCATTTTCCCCGGCGCGGCCCCCGGCTATTCATACGAAATCACGACACGGTCGAGGTACGACTTCAAGGCCGCCAAGTCTTGGCCCAGCGATGCGGCATCGGACACCCTGGCCGCCTGCTCGATGTGAGTTGCAATGGTAGTGAGGTCGTGAAAGCCGTAACTGCCGCTGACGCCTTTCATGCCATGGGCGACGCGCTTGATCGTCTCATAGTCGTCGTGTGACAAGGCCTCGGTCATCGACGCGATTTCCTTGATCCGGTTGGCCATGAACCGGGGAATCAGCGGCTCGAATGACGAGTCCACCAGCACAGAAATCGGGCCGTAGCCGATGTCGCCGGTCGCGGGTAGGCGCTCATTCATGAGTCGGCTGCTTTCCCGGCGGCAACGGCACGTATCGACGCACCGTATCGAACAGCTTGGCCTTCGTGATGGGTTTGGGCAGATGCGCAGTCACGCCGGCTTGGTACGCCTTCTCCATGTCTTCTTCGAACGTACTGGCTGTCAACGCGATGATCGGTGTGGCCGGGCGCCCCTCGACGGTTTCCCATGCACGAATGGCTCGCGTGGCGTCATACCCGTCCATGACCGGCATCTGCAGATCCATCAGCACCAGATCGTAAGCGTCGCATTGAAACGAGCGCACTCCCTCGCTGCCGTTTGCTGCCACAGCCAGCCGACAGGGCAGGGCTTTCAGGAGCAAGCTGATCAGTATGCGATTGTCTTCCATATCGTCGACGAGCAGCAGGCTGAAAGATGGAGAGTCGGCCATGTCTGGCTGACTCGGCACCGACGGCTGATGCTTCGCCTCTCCGCACGAGGTCGCACAAATTTCGTGGTGTCCCATGACCTCGACCCGCTGTGATTCCTGGTTCCTCTCCCGTCTTCTTCTTATCGGTTATCGATGACCGACCTTGAGGGAGCTGGATTCCGCGCGGGGTAGGCACCCCTGTTCTCAGCAAGCGGGCAGATGTCTCGTTGTGCGAATCTGACGCAGTGAGCAGGTTCAAGACGTTAGGGGCATGTCTTTGCAGGTCGGCTGGCTCATTTGAGCAAAATTCGAAATGAAGCTTGAGGCTACGCCAACTGCATGGTATGTAAAAAAGATCGCCTTCACCTGGAAGGGCTGCGCACACCTAGGATGAACAGGATGAAACGAGCCTTCTGGCCCTCAATGTCAGTCGTTGCCAGTTTGTTGATGGCACAGGCCTGCAGCCATGCGCCTCGGCCGCAAGAGGCGGTGTGGGTCGAACCGGCGGCTGGAGCCATTTCCCTCCACCGCGCGGAACATGTCGTGTTGGCCGGCGAGTGGGAGTATGAAGAAGGCGGCATGGTGGTACCGTTGAAGCTGGATCGATTCGGCAACGGTTCGTATGATTTCAAGGATGGCCGGTTTCGCACCGACCTCCTGTCCGAACACCGCTGGGCGGGGGCATGGGCCCAGCAGGAGAATGATCGTGAGGGGGGATTTGAAATTACCCTTTCGCCCGACTTTTCAGAGGGCGACGGCCGATGGTGGTATACCCGAATCGAACAGGACCATGCGCCGGTTCAAGCCGGCGGGCGTTTCCATGTCGTAAAGGTGCAGTCGATGGCGGAGCATCTGCCGTTGCCCGCCGCACAGTCCCCTCACTAGCCATTACGTAGTCTCTTCCTTCGCCGGATCCACCCGTTCATACAGCGCTGAGTAATCCACCTCTCCTAGGCCATGAGCGATCGTGTCCTTGAGCAGCGTGCGGACTCCCTGAAGGCCGTCTGCTGAGAGGTGTGCCTGCTCGGCGGCCGCCAGAAACAAATCGACGTCTTTGAGCAGATGCCGGGTCGAAAAATTCGGGCGGTCGTACTGTCGCGTCGCCAGTCGCGGCAGTTTTTTGTCGAACATGGGGGCATACAACGCGCTTTTTCGCAGGATGTCCATGAACGCGTCCGGCTCGACTCCGCCGTCGCGAATCAGTCCGAGACTGAGGGCGAAGGCGGCCATTTCCGCAGCGATTAATTGATTCAACGCCAGTTTCATCACGGCGGCCTTTCCCACCGGCCCGACCAGGCGCCTATCCGACCCCAGGGCCTGGAGCAGCGGCGTCCATTGGGCATAGTCTTCCGGTGTGCCGCCGACCATGATCAACAGCGTGCCAGCCTTGGCCTCCGTGATGCTGCCGAGAACCGGCGCCTCAAGGTAGCGACCGCCCAGCTGCGTGACCTCTGCGTCAACTGCGCGGCTTTCGGCTGGCCCGATCGTGCCCATCTGAATCACCGTACGCCCTCTGATCGCGGCTCTGGTGAGGTCATTGAATAGCACGGCACGGATGGCCTCCGCGTCAGCCAGCAGGAGCAACACCACTTGTGCGTGAGACAGGGCCGCTGCCGCTGTCGGCGCGACCGTCACGCCCAGTTGCCGCAGCGCGTGCGTCTTTTCGGTCGAGCGGTTATAGACGGACAGAGAGTGACCTGCGGCATGCAGTCGCTCCGCAATCGCTTCTCCCAACAACCCAGTCCCCAGCAAGGCCACGTTCATTACGCACCTCCCACAATCGTGACGCGAGGAGGCATGGTACAGAGAGTGAGCTGGGATGGAAAGGGGGTTACGGGAGAAGAGGGCGTGTCCCCGCCTGTGCGGCGCTGTGTCGAATGAGATGTGCGCGTGCCGTGGGGGACAGACTGGGACCAATTGCCAGCGTGCCCGACAGTTTCGGATCCGAGCGGTTAAACGCCAGTGGGTCCCCGGCGGGGGTGGTGACCTGTCCTCCGCTTTCTTCAATGAGCAGCACGCCGGCGGCGATGTCCCATTCGTTCCCCCCGTCAAGGGTCATGGCCGCATCGGCCTGGCCGGCGGCGACGAGCGCGAGGGCATAGGCGATGGAGCCGATCGGGCGGCATCGAATGTGTGGCTCAAGGCCTTCGAATCGACCGACTCGCAATTCCCACGGGTTCACGAGCGCCAGCGGCCGTTCCGCCGAGGCATAGGGAGGGTGAGTGGGTTCAAGGAGGCGCTCGGTTTTCAATCCCTGGCCCCGTACGGCCGAATAGTAGTCACCAGTCGACGGATTGAAGATGGCGGCGACGACCGGCCTGCCCTGCTCGACCAAGGCGACCGACAGGCAAAATTCCGGCACTCCTCTCACGAAGGCGCGCGTCCCGTCAATCGGGTCGACAACCCAGACGCGCGTTTTACCCAAACGCTCTTCAGTGTCCGTGCTTTCTTCGGACAGCCAACCGTCGCCAGGAAAGGCCGCCGATAACCGATCGTGCAGTATACGGTTGACCGCAAGATCGGCGGACGTGACCGGGGATTGATCCGCCTTCGTATAGGTGTCAAAACCTGCCGTCGAGAGGCGAAGGGCCTCCACACCGGCCTGATAAAGGGCTTCGGTCAGCAGCTCGAGTTCACGATTCATTCGTGCGGCAACTCCATGTATAGCGGTGGATGGGGCGGTGTCCTGTCTTTCCTCCACCGTATCAGGTCCTGCAGCCGGAACAAAGTCCCGATCGTCTTCACGTCGTAGGGGGCTCTTGACCCTCCCCGCGCTTCCGCGTACAAGCTGGGTTGGCCATGAAGATGAAGCACAAACATTCCCGGAAAGCGGGGCTGCCGCCCGGCACGCTGGTCCACATCGGCGAAAAACGATCCGAGGCGGTGACCATTACCGTCTACGAGTATGGAGAAGGGCAGTTCCAGGAGCGGTCGGTGGCGAAGCCCGACGAGATCACCTTGACCGGCGAACCGACCGTGCGTTGGGTGGACGTCGGCGGCATTCACAAGATGGACGTGCTGGAAGCCTTCGGAAAAATGTTCGGGCTTCATCCGCTGTTGCTGGAAGATATCGCGAACACGGACCAACGCCCGAAGCTTGACGACTACGGCACATATGGCTACGTGGTGTTGAAAATGCTGTACGAGGGGAAGAACGAAGGCGACATCAATGTCGAACAGGTCAGCCTGGTGTTCGGAGAAAACTATGTGCTGTCGTTCCAGGAAAACGGCGGCGACGTGTTTCAGGGGGTGAAGGAACGGCTGCGAAACGGGAAGGGCCGGTTACGCCATGCCGGTGCGGATTATCTCCTCTATGCGTTGATGGATTCGATTGTGGATCGATACTTCGTCATCCTGGAAACCTTGGGAGAAAAAATCGAGGTCTTGCAGGACGTGTGCGTGACCAATCCCGGGCCGGAAACTTTGAAGGATATTCATGCCCTCAAACGGCAACTTCTGTACTTCCGCCGATCGGTCTGGCCGCTGCGAGACTTGATGAACAACCTGTCGCGGTCGGATGGGCAGTTTTTGCAGGGCTCTACGAAGGTCTTTTTCCGCGACGTCTACGACCACATCATTCAAATCGGGGACACGGTCGAAACCCTGCGGGAAATGGTGTCATCGATGATGGAAGTGTACCTGTCCAGCGTCAGTTACCGGTTGAACGGCGTCATGAAGGTGCTGACGATCATCACGACGATTTTCATGCCGCTCAGCTTTATCGCCAGCATCTATGGCATGAA
>WBZU01001606.1_pt1 | contig 16735 bp, 11 predicted proteins | sample 5204311 | NCBI WGS metagenome assembly WBZU01 (sample SAMN12344359, study PRJNA552823) | activated sludge metagenome | biome: Activated sludge suspended growth; feature: Nitrification reactor; material: Wastewater; isolation source: activated sludge from nitrification reactor of wastewater...
CCACGGACCAAAGCGCGTTTTGTAGATGTGGCCGTCGTAGACGATCTTGTCGTCGGCGCTGATATCCATCAGGCCCAAGTCACTCTCGGCACCGATGACGAAGCCATTGCCGAGCGCATAGTTGTAGCCCAAGGTGAACGCCGCGAGTCCTCCGCTGGGAGATGTCGAGGCGAGGCCGTGATTGTCATTGCGTTCGTAGGACTGCTCTGACTTGCCCCATCCGTAGCCGACGGAGAGTCCGGCATAGATCCCAGTCCAGATGGCGGGCGCGGGTGTAACGATCGCGTCGTTGGGCCAGCTGGAAGCCTGCTCGGGCGGTGGCTGGATAGGCCGCTTCTTGGATTTTGCGCCCGCGTGCGCAAACGTGCCGAAGCTGAAGACGGCTGCGGAAGCGAGAACCAGGCATACTGCCCCCCTTATGTGTTTCGACATCAAATTCCCCGTACTCACGATTGTTACCTGACAACCTCCTCCAAGCCCCTGGCGACATAAGTTGCTGATTAAGTGGCGAAAATTCGACCTTGAAATGCTCAGCACGTTGGCAAAGAAGCGAGCACATGCCGTTTACCGCATGCCAACCATCAGGCGTCGCCTATGTGGCGCGATGCGCCTTCAATCACCGCTCTCGCGCGACCATGCGTAGATGAGAGTCGCCACCAGCAGGATGCCCGCAAGCGCGAGGTGGAGCGTCGAGAACAGCTCAGCGGCCGTCAGGCCGCGCGCCTTGAGGTGATCGACGTAAACGCCAGACCACATCTGTAGGATGCCGGCGCCGCCCATGCAGAGGAAGTTCGCAAAGGACATTCCACGCCCCAAAAGAGGATCGGGCAGAAAGAGGCGGACGTGCGCCATGATCGTTCCGTACGTCATGGCGGAAAAACCAAACACGCACAGCAAAATGGTCGTGATTGCGGTGGTGGAGTTGGTGGGCAGCGCGAGGGCCGCAAGCGCTGCGACTGCGATAAGACTGCCGCCGAGCGCGAGAACCTTGCGCCGTCTCAGCCAGCTTTCAAGCGGACCGTAGGCCAATGCACCAAGTCCGATGGCTGCCGCCATCAGAAAGATGACATTACCGCGCGCGATAGGCTCCAGGCCGTGAACCTCCGACAGATAGGGACCGACCCATAGCCCTCGTTCGGTAATCAGAATGCCGTATCCGAACGCCATCAGCGGCCATACCGGCCAGAGCGCGCGGATGGCCAGGATCTCACGCAGACCGCTGATAATGCCGCCATCCCCGCTTTGGGCAGCGTGCGAAAGACGCGGCGGATCCTTCACCAGCAATCCAACCAGGGCGGCAGCGGCCAGGGTAACGGCGGCCAGCCCGTAGAACACATTGCGCCAGCCGAAAGTTTGCTCTGCTAGGGCCAGCGGCGTCCCCCCAAGAAGATTTCCTAGCGTCCCCAGTCCGATGATCAACGCTGAAAGAAGCGCGAAGCGGTGGGGTGGCGACGTGCGCGCGAAGACGAACAGCGGCCCCATCAGTGCCGCGGAGCAACCGATGCCTATCAGGCCCATCGCGACCATCGCACTGCGCGCATCACTCGCGCGCGCAAACACGATTGCACCGGCGACCCCGGCAAGCATCAGAGCAGGCAATGTGCGTCGCGGCCCCTTGTTGTCGAGAGCAGCCCCTACGAAGAATTGAGCCAGTGCAAAGGTTGCAAACCAACAGGCGGAGATATTACCAAGATCGGTGGCCGAAAGGTGCAGTTCTGCCGATAGTTCCGGCGCGATAACCGCAAGGAACGACCGGTAGAACTGCGATAACGTATAACCGATGAGGAATATAAAAAAGGCGAGCATGGTACCGGGCAGGATGCGTGGCGCCCTGGCACGGGGCGCCGCGACATCGTGCACTACCGCCTCAGCATTCACCAGTGTCCGAACGGACTGGGAGGGTAGAAAGCCTGGAGGAGCTTTTCGATCAACCGATTAGCCGGCGCCCAGTGGCGTTCCTGAGCGTGCTGGCGCGCAATTCGTCCAGAGCGGCCTCGTCAATCTCCTCTCCGGTCCATTCGAAAACCTGCCGGTAGAGATCTTCCGCCTTGCCGTAGAGGTCATTGTCGCGCACTGCTTCGCGCACCTTTCCCCGTTCGTCCTCGACGTTGGAGGAATTGATCTTGCGACCCAGTGGCGCAAGACAGTCCTCGGACCAATCCTCACCCAGAAACTCGAGTATGCCACCGAAAAACGTGCGTGGATCTGCGCTCAGCTCCTCGAAGCGAGCCACGTGGACGCGCTCGAACCCCAATGCGCGCTGCGCGAGAAATGCGTGGCCGGTATGATCGATCCAGTTCTGGATGGCTTCGTCCATGTCGTGACGAATGCCCCCGACAGCATCGAAATTGCTGAGCGAGGCGACGACCTCGTGGGGTTGACGCACAAGGTGAAGGAAGCGGCTTTCTGGGAACATTGTCGCCAAACCCCATGCGAACTCGCTATTGAGGGGCGTTCCATCGATCCAGCGCTTCTTGGGGTCGCGTGAGTGACGGCGCAACAACATCTCAGGACTGGGATGGTCTGGCGCGTTTCTGATCTTTCCCAAGGTGCGCCAATCGCCGTGCAGACGCGTACAGCGTTCATCGAACACGTCATTGACCACCTTATCTACGGCCTCGCCGATCCGCCGCAAGAAGGGCTCTGGCGGCAAACCTACGTTGGAGAGGTGGGAATAGCGACCGCGCTCGGAGCCAATTAAATAGGCCTGTTGCGCGGCAATCGCCATGACCGCAATCCACGCCGTCTCCGGCATTGGCTGAATGTTGGGGTGCTGGCCCAAAGCCCACGTCGTGATCGAGGTGCCCGAACGTGGCGCGCCAATTATGAAGATTGGGCGCGGCGTAGGTGCGAAGTTGGGCTGAGATCGCAACGGTCCGAACTTGCGTGCGGGCGCACTGAGCGTTCGTGCATTCCAGGAGGGCGCTCTCGACGCCAGGGCGGTCATGCGGCGCATCTGCGATCTAACAGGGCCTAGTATTCGTTCCAAGAGTTGGGTCCCGCGGGTGTCGATCAAGATTGGCGCGTTCATGGAGCTTCTCTTGGTTTTCCTTATGTTTCAAGGTTCGAGACGCTCGCAGTCTGTCAACGGGAAGAGGTCATGGCCGACTCAACGAACGTAGTGCGATCTCAAAATTCAATGTGGAATTCGATTCTTAACCGGAACTTAACGAGCCCTGACATGCCAAAGCGCTACGTAATTGTACGTGCCACGGCCTGACGCCAGCCAACAGATTGTTTGCACGAAATAAGGCAGGGCGGCAGAGTGCGGCCAAAGCCACGATGCGCCCACGGGAAGCCAACTATGTGGACTCGATGTTCTCAGACGGTATCATGCGCATGTATCAGGCATGTGAAACCGCGCAGATGTGTGGGTAAACTCGGTTCCGGAGTGACGGGACAGCCGGGTTTAGGGCATGTGGGCTCAGACGCACGAGAGACCAATGGGGGCAAGCAGGGCTACATCCTGCCTGACGAATTTCAGTGTTTGCTGACTTGAAATCCGCATTTGGCACGCCGGGAGTCTGGCTATACTCGGCCTGGGTCACTTTCCTGATCAAGTACCGCAAGACCATGCTCGGTCCGCTCTGGATCATGATCGGGCCTGCGATGTTCATTTTGGTGCTGGGCGAGTTGTTCAAGAATGTTGCGGCGCATTCCAACCATCTCTTCGTGCCTAACTTGGCCGCCGGCCTCGTGATCTGGAACTATATGGCTTCGATCGTGAACGGAGCGCCACGCCTCTACGTCCTCAATCGCGCCTCCCTCCTGCATGGCCCGGTCAACCACTTCAATGTCATTCTGAAAGTGATCTGCAGCGCGCTCATCGTGTTCTTGCACCAAATGGTCGTTGTGATCGCAGTGATGGCCCTGTGGGTGCTGATCGTTCTAGGCATTCTCGGCGCGCGCTATCGTGATCTCGCCGAAGTCGTGGAAATGATCATGCGCATCGCATTTCTCGCGACACCGATTATCTGGATGGTCGGAGATGAAGGACGTGGTTCAATCGTGGGCATCTACCTTACTTTCAACCCATTTTACCATGTCCTTGAACCGCTGCGCGGGGCTCTGCTTGGCACACCCATTGCCGCGTCAAGCTGGATTATTTCAGCTTCCATGGCGGCGTTAGGCATCGCACTTGCCGCCACCATGTACCGGCGCTTCCGTCATCTGGTGGTGCTGTGGACCTGATCGTTACAACGAACCGGCATGTTCAAGTGCAAATCAGCGAAGCGCTGCTTGGAATATCGATCTCAAGAAAGTGCCCATCGAGCGCGTTGATGCCGATGCGGCAAGCTTCGCCGAGATTGCGTTGTAGAGTTCAGGTGAATCCGCCAGCCGCGCTATGGCCGCACCTAGAGCTTCGCGCGAGACTTGCGTTGCCAGAACACCCGTCTCGCCGTCTATCACCTGCTCGACGATGCCGCCCGTCGGCATGGCGATCACCGGCATGGCATGGGCAAACGCGGTGGCAGCAACACCCGATTGACTGGCCTCAACATGCGCACAGGCAACCGCATCGTAGCGCGACAGCAGGGGTGTGATCTCCTCATCGTCAATCCATCTGTTGATCACTTCCGCGCCGATGCGATAGAGCGCGCCACGTGTGCGCGCACAGATGTCACCAGAACCCGCCACGCCGAGTTCAACGGCGCGGCCTTGGCTGCGCAGAACCTCGACGGCCTCCACGAGAAGATCGAGGCCCTTGTACGCCATGATCCGCCCCAAGAAGAGAACTCTAAGCGGACGATCGCCAACCCACGTCCTTGCAGCGCCCGGGGCTGCGAACCGCAGATCGGGATGAAACAGAACGTCGATACCTCGCTCAGTGCCAAAGCCCTGCTCCACGAGCGAACGCGCCACCGATCGGCTCAAAGTGACGACCCGGTCCGCATGACGCGCCTCGCGCAGCAGCCACCGGTTGATCCGGGCCGTCGGATCACCGGGATGAGGCACCGCATCGTGCACGATGGTGAGCACCCGTACCCCGCGAGCTTGCGCAACGCGCGTGAGCAACGGCGACCAGACGTGGGCCATCAAATTGACGACGGCCGCCGGTTGCACGGCGTCGAGCTGCGCAAGAAACTGGCTACGCGCGCGGCGGTATCCGGCAATCAAGGCCAGCGGCGTGGGCCGTGCGAAGGTGTCGAGCGTGCGCACGGAAATTCCCGACCGCGCCATCTCCTTGACGAGGCCATTGTTGACGGACGCCAGAAAATGCGCGTCGATCTCCGCTGTCGCGGCGGCAGCCTCAGCCAGCTCCAACGTAAAACGCCCGAGCGCGCCGAAGCGGCCCAGATACATAAATAGCAGTACCGGCGGCCGTGCGGCAGCATCTGGCATGTGTTGCCCTTGTGGTCCCTCACACGCCTTAAATAGCGAACTGAACCGAACCATACCAGCCGCGGCCCAACTGATTGTCTGAACTGTTGAAAAGTTCGAAACCGCAGTGTTTTGCGTGTTGCTGGCTTGAATCGTGCGCCATAAACGGCCCTTCGTCAGACAGAGACTACTGATACATAAAAATGGCGTAATTTTTAGAACCGTGGACGCCTCTGGCCACAGGATTTGCTAAAGGCGCTTCCTCTATTCTATATGGCGGTTCTACATGGCAGTCGGCAGGATGGCGGTCGGCGGGACTTTGGACGTTGTTGGACGATGAACCCACTCGTGTTGATCGATGCGCGCCATATCGGGTTCAGCATGCCCGTCTATCTGCCGCAAGAACGAAATATCATGAGCAATCCGATGTCGTTGCTATCGGATTTTTATACCAATCAGCATGCCCGACGCATCCGCGAGGTTCTAACCGGCATCACGTTCACGCTTCGCGCGGGCGAAAGGTTGGCCATCATCGGCCAGAACGGTGCCGGCAAGTCGACGCTGCTCAGGCTCATCGGCGGCGTCTACAAGCCCACGTGCGGTGAGTTGGCCCTGAACTGCCGGCCCAAAGGACTCTTCGATATCGCCACGGGGTTTCTGCAGGAGGCGACAGGCCTGGAGAACATCTATCTGCGCGGGCTCGAAATGGGCCTGACCATGAAAGACATCCGCGAAAAGATCCCCGGCATCGTCAATTTCAGCGGACTAGGAGAGAATATTGACAAGCCATTCAATACCTATTCCGCGGGAATGCGGCTGAGATTGGCTGTCTCGATCGCGCTGTCCGTGCAGCCGGAAGTCATGCTGCTCGATGAGTGGATCGGCTCCGGCGACGCAACGTTTCAGAACAAAGTGACGGCACGCATGAACAGCCTCGTTGACGGGGCGCGTGGTCTCATGCTGGCCTCTCACAACGACGCGCTCCTGAAGCGCGTCTGCACGCATGGCCTTGTGTTGAGCCAAGGGCGATGCGTCTTTTATGGGTCTGTCGGCGAGGCGCTCGATTACTATCACACACATATTAATCCCAAGCCGAAAGCTGCGCAGCACTTGAAGACGACCGCAATCGTTCCTCCGAGGGCCGCTGGCGAAATCGCCGGCAAAGCTTGAGGCCTCATGCGCCATGACTCTGGATGGGCTGATCCGCTGGGCGCAGTCTGGCTGGCAAATCGCCGGTCCACGCTCACCTTATCTCCTCGCCCGGCATCTTCGGCTTGTCGCGCACAATCGCACGTCGCGCGCCCAAACCATCAAATCCGCGCCATGCATCCTAGAGGCGAATCCTGCAGACCGGCCCAACGGCACGCCCCCGAACGGGGACCTCGTCATCCCCGTCTACAATAACTATGACGACACGCGGCAATTGCTCGACACCTTGAGCCGTGATCGTTCTTTCGATGGCGCCATCATCATTGTGCATGATGCGAGCCCCGATGTACGGTTGACGCCGACGTTGCGCGCATTCGCGGCCGCCGATCTACGGGTGCGGCTACTCGAGAATGAGGTCAACCTCGGTTTCGTGCAGACGTGCAACCGGGGTATTGCTGCCTCGCGCGCCGACGTTGTGATCCTCAACACCGACATCGACTTTCCTCAAGGTGCCGTGGGCCGGATCCTGCGCAGGCTGCAGTCCTCGCCGGATATTGCAAGCGTAACGCCGTTCTCCAACAGTGCCTACTGCGTGGGGTTTCCCGACCTCGTCTACCCAAACTCACTTCCGTTTTCCGCGCCCGTCGCAGCAATTGACGCATGCGTGCGTGCAATGCCGGTGACATCCGAGATCACCCTGCCGTCAGGAAACGGTTTCTGCATGGGAATTTCCCGCGCCGCGCTCGATAAAGCCGGCGCTTTCGACGAGCAATTCGGCCGTGGCTACGGCGAGGAAACCGACTTCTGCCAGCGCACCATCGCGCACGGCCTGCGTCATGTGCTGGCCAGCGACGTCTATGTGGGCCACAAAGGCGGGCAGAGCTTCGGCACGTCATGGGAGAACCGCTCGCGCGAAGGATTGCTGAAGGTGCTGGATCGCCATCCGGAGTTCGTTGATCGTGTGCGCGATTATCTTGAGAATGGGGAGGCGCGCGCGCTAGCCCTCGCTGCACTCCTCCGGCTGGCGCAGGAGCGGAGCGGAAAACCTCTCCTCATCGTGCGCGAGGCAAATGCAGGCGGCCAAGCGTTACCTGATCCGAAAACGCCGCGCCTCAGTCTCGCTCGGCAGGGCCGTGAGGCGATCGCAACGCTCGCACTTGGCGATGAGCGCCATGTCTTCCGCTTCGCCGAAACGGAAGTTCTGCATCGGGCACTGCGCATTGCCGGGGTTGATTGAACGTCGTCATGGGCTGACGCTGATTAAGCCGTCAGCCGGCGCCCACCTTGGCGAGAAGCCCCAGCCGCTCACCCGCATACCGCTTGTTGCGCAGCGGGCCCCACCAGTTTTCGTTGGCTAGATACCATCGGACCGTCTTTTCAAGGCCAGTCTTGAAGGTTTCCTGCGCGCGCCAGCCAAGCTCCGTTTCGAGCTTGGTAGCGTCGATGGCATAGCGCCGGTCATGTCCTGGCCGGTCCGTGACGAAATTTATGAGAGCGCGGCGGGGTTTGCCGGCGGGTTCGATCCCGTCGAGCAGATCGCAAACGGTATGCACCACATCGATGTTGGCTTGCTCGTTGCGGCCGCCGACGTTGTATTTCTCTCCGAGCCGCCCTTTGAGCAGGATAAGATAGAGCGCGCGCACATGATCGTCGACGTAAAGCCAGTCGCGGACGTTCTTGCCGTCACCATAGACAGGCAGCGCCTTGCCCTCGCGCGCGTTGAGAACCATCAGCGGTATCAGCTTTTCGGGAAACTGGTATGGTCCGTAGTTGTTCGAGCAGTTGGAGATCAGCGATGGGAAGCCGTAGGTACGGTGCCAAGCCAGTACCAAGTGATCGGAGGCTGCCTTGCTGGCCGAATAAGGTGAGCTCGGGTCGTAAGGCGTATCCTCGCGGAACAGACCATCCCCACCCAGCGACCCGTACACCTCATCGGTCGATACATGCAGAAAACGGAAGGCCGGCTTACGCGCGGCAGTGAGCCCAGACCAATACGCGCGCGCGGCCTCCAACAGCGTGTATGTGCCGTTGATATTCGTGTCGATAAAGGCTGACGAGCCGGTAATCGAGCGATCGACGTGGCTCTCGGCCGCAAGATGGATCACAGCATCGGGTAAAAAACTCGCGAACGCGGCATCCATGGCAGCACGATCGCAGATGTCCGCCTGCCTGAACGCATAACGCGCGTTGCCCGAAATCGAATCGAGAGAATGAAGGTTCGCCGCATATGTGAGTTTGTCGATATTGAGCACGCAGCTGCCCGTCGCATCGATCAAATAACGGCAGAGTGCCGAGCCGATAAAGCCGGCGCCTCCTGTGACCAGGATTTTCATTCTTTCCCTCTTTGACCCGAAGCTTTGCCGCTAACGCAACAGACCACCCGGTCCGGGCAGTTTAGTGTGTCCTTGCCGGAAGTTCGCCGGTTTATTGTCGCAAAGCGGAGGTCTCCACAATTTCTCCAGCGGCAACCCGAACCGTCCAACAGATTTAAGCCTCGTGACATAATGTATCAGCATACGCATGTCTTATGCACATGTCCTTGCGGTCATTGACGCTTTCAACAGAGTACATGCTATAAGGACTCACATTTCCGGAACAATCCGTCTATGCGGCACCGCAGCGAGGAGAACCGCTTTCCAGACATGACAACCTTGTCCCGCCACCTCAAAGATCTGGAATCCGAAAGTCTTTACATTCTGCGCGAAGTGGTCGCTCAGTTTCAAAATCCGGTTCTGATGTACTCCATCGGCAAGGACAGCTCAGTCTTGCTGCACTTGGCCATGAAGGCGTTCTATCCCGCGCCCATCCCTTTCCCGCTGCTGCATATCGATACGACATGGAAGTTCCGGGACATGATTGCGTTTCGCGACCGCATCGCGGCTGACTACGGCGTGAAGCTTATCGTGCACGTCAATGAGGACGGCCTGAAAGCTGGGGTTGAACCCAACACCACCGACAGCGCCCACTACACCCACGTGATGAAGACGGAGGGGCTGCGTCAGGCACTCGACAAATTCAGATTTGACGCCGCAATCGGAGGCGCGCGCCGCGACGAGGAAAAATCCCGCGCCAAGGAGCGCATTTTTTCTCATCGCACAAAAGATCACCGCTGGGACCCCAAACACCAGCGCCCGGAGATCTGGCAGCTCTACAATGGTCGGTTGGCTGCGGGGGAGACCATGCGCGTCTTTCCGCTTTCGAACTGGACCGAACTCGATGTCTGGCAATACATCGCAGCCCAAGAGATCCCTGTCGTCCCGCTCTATTTCGCCACTGAGCGGCCCGTTGTCTGGCGCGACGGGTTCATGATCATGATTGATGACGGCCGGCTCAAGCTCAACACGGGCGAAAAGCCTGAGATGCGTCTCGTGCGCTTCCGCTCGCTTGGCTGCTATCCTTTGACGTGCGCAGTCGAGTCCAGCGCCAGCACCATCGAGGAAATCGTTGAAGAGCTGATGGTCACCCGCGCCTCAGAAAGGCAGGGGCGGGTCATCGACCGCGATCAGGCAAGCTCCATGGAAAAGAAAAAGGAAGAGGGCTACTTCTGATGTCGCCACGCGACGCAGGCAATTCAAACGATCCCGCGGCCATAGCCGGAACGGCAGGCGCCGAGACCTTGCCGATGCTGCGTTTTCTGACCTGCGGTAGCGTCGACGACGGCAAGAGTACGCTCATTGGCCGGCTGCTTTACGACTGCCACACAATCTTCGAGGATACGCTGCTCGCCGCCGAGCGCGACAGCATGACGTACGGGACAACCGGCGAACCGCTTGATTTTGCCCTGCTGTTGGATGGGCTTCAAGCCGAGCGTGAACAGGGCATCACGATCGATGTAGCCTACCGGTATTTCGCAACGCCTAAGCGCAAGTTCATCGTTGCCGATACGCCGGGCCACGAACAGTACACGCGCAACATGGTGACGGGCGCATCCACCTCGGACGCCGCCGTCCTTCTCGTCGATGCGCGCAAGGGCGTTCTCATCCAGACGCGCCGGCATACATGCATCGTTCACCTGCTTGGCATCAAGAATATCGTCCTGGCCGTCAATAAGATGGATGCGGTCGGTTACGATAAAAGTATATTCGAAGCCATCGACCGTGATTATCGCGCGTTCGCCGCCCTGCTCGGCATTGCGAACGTCACCACCATTCCGGTCTCGGCATTGCGCGGCGAGAACCTCGCCAAGCGCGCGGTCCCCATGTCCTGGTATGAAGGTCCGACGCTACTGGAATATTTGGAAAGCGTGGACGTCACGAGCGGGCGCGAACTCCAGCCATTCCGCTTGCCGGTGCAATGGGTCTGCCGGCCTAACTCCGATTTCCGGGGCTATGCAGGGACGATCGCGAGTGGAACCGTGAGCGTCGGTGATCCGATCGCCTCATTGCCGGCCGGCATGACCGCGACGATCACACGAATCCTCAATGGCGACGAGGACTGCGCCAAGGCGCAAGCGGGCGACGCCGTTGTCGTGACGCTTGATCACGAAATCGACATCGGCCGTGGCGACGTGCTCTGCGCGCCAACGGCCCGGTCCGAAATTTCGGATCAGATTTCGGCCCATGTGGTGTGGATGAGCACGAACCACATGTTGAAAGGCCGGCCTTACGTCCTGCGGTGCGGTACGCAGTCCGTCCTCGCCCAGATCAGCGACATCAAGTACAAGCTCAACGTGGAGTCCCTTGAGCACGTTGCAGCGCGCGACCTCTCGTGCAACGAGATCGGGTTGTGCAACATCTCCCTCAACAAGCCGCTTACCTTCGACAGCTACGAAGACAACCGCAGCACCGGAGCTTTTGTGCTGATAGACCGCACGACCAACGAAACGGTTGGGGCGGGCATGATCATGTTCGCGCTGCGCCGCGCGCAGAACATTCACTGGCAGGCGCTCAATATTTCACGCGAGCAGCGCGCCGAGCTCAAAGGGCAGCATGCCTGTTGCCTGTGGTTCACGGGGCTGTCGGGGTCCGGTAAATCGACGATCGCGAACCTGATCGAGAAGCGCCTCTTTGCTCAAGGACGCCACACCTATATCCTCGATGGCGATAATGTCCGGCATGGCCTCAATCGCGACCTTGGCTTCACCGAAGTCGATCGCGTGGAAAACATCCGGCGCGTCGCCGAAGTCTCGCGGCTGATGGTGGACGCGGGCCTCATCACCATCGTGTCGTTCATTTCTCCTTTCCGTGCAGAACGCCAGTTCGCGCGCGAACGCTTCCCCGATGGCGATTTCCTCGAGATCTTCATCGACACGCCGTTGGAGCTGTGCGAACAGCGCGACCCGAAAGGCCTTTATAAGAAGGCGCGGGCGGGCCAGCTTGCCAACTTCACGGGCATCAACTCGCCTTACGAAGCCCCTGACAATCCGGAGATCCACATCGCCGGCGGCAGCGTCTCAGCGGAAGAGCATGTTGAAGAAATCATCCATGCGCTAGTAAAGCGCGGCGTCCTGCACGCGCCCTAAGCTGGTCAAATTTTGCCGATTTGCCTAGTGTTTTTCTTTTTTTGCAGCTCGGCTTGCCCGAAAGAAGTTTTTCAGCTCCCCCCACTTGCGCGCGCCGCGTGAGGACCTACCGACCAGACTATGAACGGCGGATTTAGATAGTCCGTCTCGCGCTTGGCGTAGAGAAACGGTGTGCCGTCCGTGCACGTTACGGTGCCACCGGCGGCAAGGACGATCGCGTGGCCTGCGGCGGTGTCCCATTCCCTGGTGGGTCCGAACCGCGGATAAAGATCCGCCTTGCCTTCAGCCACAAGACAGAACTTCAGCGACGACCCGATATTGACGCGCGCTTCGATCTTGATGTTGCAAAGCCAGTCCTCCAACTCCTGAGAGCCGTGCGAGCGGCTGGCAACAATGGTCTGCGCGCCCGAGTGCGCGGCGCGCGTGGAGAGAGTTTGCCCAGCCACATCCTTCAGGCTGGCAGGCGCGCCCTCGCACGCCACCATCGCCTTGAACGCCTGTTGCCTGCCAACCGTCCAGTACAACTGCGACATGGCAGGCGCGTAGATGACACCGAACACGGGAACTTTATTCTGCACAAGCGCGATATTGACCGTGAATTCGGGGCGCCGCGCGGCAAACTCGCGTGTGCCGTCGAGCGGATCCACGAGGAAGAAGGTTTCCCCTTGGGTGAGTATTTCACCGCTGCTGGCAGCTTCCTCCGCGATCACTGGAACGCCAGGCGCGATTTCGGCCAGCGCTGCAAGGATAATGGCTTCGGCTTCCCGGTCCGCCGCGGTGACCGGAGACCCATCGGCCTTGGTCTGCGTCTCGGCTTCACTGTCGAAATGCCTCATGATGCACGCACCGGCCGCGATCACGGGCTGAAAGAGACGCTCCGCCAGCGTATTAAGTGCGATCTCCTGCATCAATATCCTCAACCTGCTGAGCCTCAATGTTGAAGAGCAGGAATCACCCGTCCCAACAGATCCGCAAGGTGGCGATTTGGCCAAGTTTGGCAAGGCATTCCTGCGTGCAATTTAGTGGTGGATAGAGCCTCGCAGGCGATGTTGCCCGGCGAGGTCGGAAATGGCAGAAGCTTACCGGCAGTCCATCATCGAACACGGATTAGAAATGGCATCGCCCAGCAATGAGTCTCGATATCTGCTGATGGTTGTCGGCATGCATCGCAGCGGCACCTCCTCCGTCGCAGGGCTCTATAGATGCCTGGGCGCTGATCTGGGCACCAGCCTGATGCCACCCGCTCCGGACAATCCGAAAGGCTTTTTCGAGAATAACCGGATCGTGTTCGCCCATGATGCCCTCCTAGCGGCTCTCGATCGCGCTTGGAACAGTTTAGTCCCGCCCGACGCGGGCTGGGAAACCTCCGAAGACGCGTTTCAAGCAAGCCAGTATCTAGAATTCATCCTCGCAAACGAATGCTCGTCAGACGCACCGGTGTGGATGGTGAAGGATCCGCGCCTCTGCCTTCTTATGCCCCTGTGGCACCAGATCGCCGCCGACTTCGGGCGGACGCTGAAAACGGTCGTGGTCGTCCGCCATCCTGAAGAGATCGCAGCTTCGCTCCGCGCGCGCGCGAATATACCATTCGACGATGCCATGCAGCTTTGTCTCAAATACACCCAGGCGCTGGCTGGAAACGCTTTGCCGCATGGCACGCAAGGCATCGTATACGACGCGCTCCTCGCGCACCGCGATGACGCGCTTGACATCCTCAACCAGGCCGCTGGCGGCATCTTCCCCCAACCCAATGCCGAACAACGGGCACAAGCGGATGAATTTTTTGTAGCGTCCTTGCGCCGGAACGCCGTGTCCCGCGCGACAACCAATCTGGGTAAGCTGTACGAAGCTTCTTTCTCCAGCAAAACACCTCTCATCTCATCTGAGGCTGTCGCGGCATTCATTCAGCAGGCAGCGGAACTGCCGCCGGAAAAGCCGGCCCCCGTAACGGAGGCTGATAAGGCGCGCACCACCTATTACGAAGGTCTGAAGCTGGCGTATGCACGCTCCAACCTGCAGCTCTTGCAGGCCCGCCAACATTTCGCCGAGTTCGCCAAGCTCCAGGCAGAAACCGAGACGGTACGCAGGAACTACGCTGAGCGTGAAGAAGAATTGCTGACCGCGCACAAAACGTATCGCCCGCGCGAAGTCGAGTTCCTGTCGCAAATGTCGGACGTGAAAGCGAGCAGGGAGCAGCGCTACCTGCAAGCCGAGGCGGATCGCGCCTTTGCCATCCGGGACTCTGAAATGCGTCTCGTTCTGCAGCGCAAGGATGCAGAGATGCAGATGCAGTTCCTGCGCAAGGATCTTGATGACGCACGAGCCGTTAATCAGCTTCTAACGGTTCGAATTGGCAATTTCGAAGCCCTGCTTCGCAGGCAGGCGGAGGTTCCGTTCCGTACCGGCCTAAAGAGCCTCATCTTTGGCTCGGCGCGCTTGGGCTATCGCACTCTGCCGCTCAGCGGGCGCCAAAAGGAGGCTTTGCTGGCGAAGTTCGGCTCACGTCTATCCCGAATTATCCCCGGCGCGCATCGCGTCGCACAACCCCTTGCATCCAACCTGAGAATGGCCACCGCGGCAGAAGTCGCAGAACCCGATTTCGCCTTCAAAGAAACCGATGCGCCCGAAGTTTCGATCATTGTTCCGGTTTACAATCAAATCAACTACACCATCCGGTGTTTGCAGTCCCTGGCAGAGCACAGGACGCAGCACAGCTTCGAGGTCATCGTCATGGACGACGTCTCGAACGACCAGACCCAAGATGTCCTCCCGCGCATTCCCGGTCTGCGCTACGTCCGCAACGAAAAGAACCTGGGCTTTCTCAAAAACTGTAACAAGGCGGCGGGCTTGGCGCGTGGCAAGTACCTTGTCTTTCTCAATAACGACACCATCGTGTTGTCGGGGTGGCTCGACTCGCTACACCGGACCTTCAAGCTGCATGGGGACGTCGGCCTTGTAGGCTCCAAGCTTATCTATCCCGATGGCCGGCTGCAGGAGGCCGGCGGCGTCATCTGGAAAGACGCCAGCGGCTGGAATTGGGGCCGGCTTGGCGATCCTCAGCACCCGCGCTTCAATTACGTACGTGATGCCGACTATGTGTCGGGCGCGTCCATCATGATCCCGCGCGACCTGTTCGAGGAGATCGGCCGCTTCGACGAGAGGTACGCGCCCGCCTATTATGAGGACACCGACCTCGCGTTCGCCTTACGCGACAAGGGCTACCGTGTGCTCTATCAGCCCAAATCCGTGGTCGTGCATTTCGAGGGCATTTCCTCAGGGACCGACGAAAATCGTGGGGTCAAGCGCTATCAGGCGGTCAATCGGAAGAAATTTGCCGAGAAATGGGCGAAGGTTCTGCCCTTCCATGGCACAAGTGAGGACGGCCCAAGCCGATCTGCTGACCGCCGCTGGTCGCGCCACGCCCTGATCGTCGACGCCGTCACGCCCACGCCCGATCAGGACTCGGGCTCTGTGGATATGGTCAATCTCATCCGCATCCTGACCTCACTCGGTTGGCGCGTGCATTTCGTACCTCAGACCAACTATGCGCATTTCGGCCGCTACACCGATGAGTTGCAGGAACTTGGCGTCGAGTGCGTGTACTTCCCGCCGTATCGCACGCTGAAGCACTATCTTGAGGAGAATGGCGATATCTTCGACACCGCCTTCGTCTGCCGTGAGCCGATCGCACGCAACGTCATGCCGGTGATCGCCGAGAAACTGCCCAATGCCAAGCGCGTGTTTTATACGGTCGACCTGCACTACCTGCGTTCTGAGCGGCAGGCCGAGTTGACCAAGGATCCCAGAATTGCTGGGGATGCCAAGAAGACCAAGGACTCCGAACTCGCCCTGATGCGCGAGAGCCATCTCACGATCCTGCTCAGCGAAGTCGAGAAGGATATTATAGCTGCCGAGCTGCCCGAGGCGCGAACGGTCATTGTTCCCCTCATCCGAGACATCCCAGGCCGCCGGTCCGGGTTCCAGGCGCGCAACAACGTGGTCTTCATCGGCAGCCTCAATCACCCGCCGAATGTCGACGCCGTCGAATGGCTCGTCAAGGAGATCTGGCCGCTTGTGCGTAAGCACAAAGTGAACGCACGGCTCAGGATCTGCGGCTCCAACATGCCTGATGCCGTACGCAGGCTGTGTGCGCAAGACCCCGACATTGAAGCGGTTGGATTCGTGGCTGACCTCGGCGAAGTGTTCGATCACTGCCGATTGTCTGTCGCCCCGTTGCGCTTCGGCGCCGGGCTCAAGGGCAAGCTTGCAACGTCTTTTGGCTACGGCGTTCCCTGCGTCGCGACCCCCGTTGCGATCGAAGGCATGTCGGCGGACGGGCTTGAACCCTGCCGCCTGCAAGGCGAAACGGCTGAAGAACTCGCGGATCTGATCGCGCATTACTACCGCTCGGAGCAGGATTGGGAGCGCGCTTCTCGCGCCTCACTCGCCTACGTCGAGCAGCAGTTCTCGTTCAACGTGGTACGCGAGACGGTTTCAAAAATCATGAAAGATCTTCACGCGGCCAAGGGCTGAGCTCAACCCTCGTGCACCGCGTAGCGCCACCCACGCGGCGTATCCCGCCTCGACATTCAAATGGGGCAAATGCGCCGTATCGTGTCAGCGCACGTTCGGATCGGCGTAGCACTTGCGCATGTACTCGCAGCGGTAGCTGCCTGAGAAGTGCATGCTGTCGCCCTTGGCCGGCGAGATGAAATTGCAGACTTCTTCCAGCCCCTCTGGCGTCAACCAGCCGTAACGGCGGCCGCGCTGAACGGCGAAGCAATCTGCGGTCTCCTCATCCGG
>WBZU01001607.1_pt1 | contig 16734 bp, 13 predicted proteins | sample 5204311 | NCBI WGS metagenome assembly WBZU01 (sample SAMN12344359, study PRJNA552823) | activated sludge metagenome | biome: Activated sludge suspended growth; feature: Nitrification reactor; material: Wastewater; isolation source: activated sludge from nitrification reactor of wastewater...
GATCGATCATCGCATCGACCATGCCTTCATTCAGCTCGGCATCCTCAAGGCAGGCATCAGAAAGTCTGCGGAAGAGGGCCGGGCCGAGTTACAGACCTTCATTGACCGGCGGATCGAGGATGCGCTGGCGGTCACGGTGGCGTTCCCGCAGATCCAGCAGGTGTGGGTGACGGCGGGAACGTATCCGCCCCAGGCATCGATGCCGTGGGCAAAGAGGCCGTCGTTGGCCTGCTGCCAGTAGAGGGCGCGGGCGCCGGCATTGAAGGCGTCATAGGTGCTCTGGTTGCCCAGCAGAAAGCCGCGTTCCTTCATCGCCTGCCAGTCGCTACCGCCGGCGCGCATGATGGGCCAGACGGAGATCATCAGGTGGGCGTGCAGATCGTGGAGATCGCACATCATCTGGTTGGGGTCGGGGAAGCGTTCGGGGTCGAGCGACTTCTGCCCCCACAGGTCGCCGCTCCACGACATCCAGTCGAGCACGATGCAGTCCAGCGGAAGGCCGCGTCGCCGGTACTCCTGCACGACTTCGACCAGCTCGGCCTGCGACTTATAGCGCTCTTTTGATTGAGCATAGCCAAAGGCCCACTTGGGAAACATGGGCGCCTGACCCGTGAGTTCGCGCAGTTCGTGGATGATCTCGTCAAAGCCCGGGCCATAGACGAAATAGAAATCCATCTCGTCGTTGACTTCCGCCCACAGATAGGAGCCAAAGGCGTCGTCGTGGAAGGTCATGGCCGAATAACTGTCGAGCAAGATGCCGTAGCCGCGTGTCGAGAGCAGCACGGGGACGACGGCCTTCATGTTCTGCTGGTAGAGATACTGGTGCTGGCCGCGCAGGTTGAGCATGCCTTCTTCATGCGAGCCGAGCCCGTAGAGCGCCTCATCGGGCGCCCACTCAAATTCCAGCTTTGTCTGGTAGGCCCACCGATCGACGCGCTGGCGTACGGCTTCTGCCTGGCTGCGCATGCCGTCGGCGCTCATCTCGCTTCGGGCCACCGTCGCCTCGTCAAAGACCGAGACGACCACTTCGATGGGAACCAGCGTCTTGCCGCCGCGGGCCGGCTCCTTGGTGAGAAGCGCGCCGGCAGCGTCGCGGTAGGTGAACGCGGCCGTCTTGCGGTCGATGTCGATGGCCAGGGCCGACGTCGCAAAGACGATATGCTCCGGCGTTTCGCGCACGTCGAAAGGTACGTCCGGCACGCGCTGAGGCACGACCATCAGGCTCTGCCGGCTGCTGAACGCCGGCCTGGTGGTGTAGCGCACGCGGATGACCCGCGGCGAAAGCGGCGTCAGGGCGATCCGGCCGTGGCCGTACTCAAGGATTAATTCATCGGGCTGGAGTATGTGGCGCAATGCCGGCATCGTATGCTCGCAGTGTTAGCGGTACTGTTCCGCGATTTCGAGCGCGCGGTCGATGTCGCGCTCGCTGGTAAAGTGCATTAAAACATTGACCCCATTCGGGCCGACCGCGTCGAGCAGCGGCTGGAATTCGTCGACTTCGACCCACGCCGGCATGATGGACTTTCCGCCGGCCAGGATGCGCTTGTAGAGGTCATACCAGCACGGGTCGCCGCCTTGGGGCTGGCCCACGCCCGGGGTCCACTGGATGGCGTCGAGTTCCTCGATCTCCAGCAGCGCGTCGAGGTGGCGCATTGCACCGACGCCGTCCAGGTGATAGAGCGAGTAGTCGAGCCACTGGCATTGCTGGCGGATGTAGGGCTGGACGAACTGGCGGAAGCTTGGCGGCGACATCATGATCGAGATGTCGCTCTGCAACTTGGCAACGCGCCCCGGCCCCCAGATTGAGAAATAGCAGAAAGCCATCTCGCCCTCTTCGTTGATCACGTCATAGATGCGGTCAAAGACCTGGAACCAGATATCATTGACCGCCTGCAATTCCTGCTCGAGTTCCTCGGGGCGGTCGATGGTGTCGAGCAGCACGGCCTGCGTCCCGCGCAAGCCGGCCAGCGTGTCCATCCCCTCGATGAGGTCCGGGCAGCCGACAAAGTAGCGCCCCTGCGCAAGCTGCTTGCACGCCGTCACCAGGTCGAGGTGCAGCCGGTACCAGCGATTGTTCTCGTCGAGCGCGATGGCCGTGCCGCCTTCCGGGCGCGGGTGGATCCAGATCGTGTCCTCGCGGCCTTCCAGTTCGGCGCCCAGGATGGCTGCCAGCGATCCCGGCCCAAGATGGGTGCTCGCCACGGGCAGAATGTCGGCCTTGAAGGAGCTGCGCGAGAGCCGGTAATGAAGGTTGGCCGCGCGCCACTCCGGGTCGAACCAGTATTGCGTCCAGTCCCTGGCCGGCGGCGGCGCGGGCACCTCCTCATGGGGCGGGCCATCCGTGGCCAGGTGTTCCCACATGGTGATGACGAGGCCTTTGCGATCCCACCAGTCGAGATAGTGCGGCCGCGACGCCGCCCAGTTTTCCTTCCAAAAACACTTGTTCATGCCATGCAACCTTTTGCGAGGCGCTTACCCCTTGACCGAACCGGCCGTCATGCCGGAAAGGATGAAGCGTTGAGCAAACAGATAGACGATGATGACGGGCACGATGGTCAGCACGATGTCGGCCGAAACCAGGCTCCAGTCCGACTGGAATTGCCCGAAAAAGTTATAGACGGCCAGGGTCATGGGCCAGTAGGCGCTGCTGTTGAGATAGTAGAGCGGCAGCAGAAACTCGTTCCAGATGCCGAGCAGGTTGAGCACGCCGGCCGTGACCAACACTGGCGTCAGCAGCGGATAGATGACGTTGAAAAAGAGGCGGATCGGGCTGCAGCCGTCGATGATCGCAGCTTCGTCGAGCTCGCGCGGGATGGTCCCGACAAAGGCGTAGATCAGGAAGACGCTGAATGGGATCGACATGGACGAATAGAGCAGGATGATGCCAAGTTGCGTGTTGATGAGGTGCGTCAGTTGCATCACCTTCATTAGCGTCACAAAGTTGGTGGGCATGGCGATGCCCATGATGAGAAAGAAGTAAATGCCGCGGTTGAGGCGCGTGCGGTTACGCGAGAGCACATAGGCGGCCAGGGCGGCCACGGTGGTCCCGATGAGCGTCGCACCGACGGCATAGAGCACGCTGTTACCAAACGCCGTGACCAGCTTGCCTTTCTCGATGACCGTCGCAAAGTTCTCCCACTGGAGCGTCGACGGCAGCCCGGCGCCCATGCTGCTGGCCTCGGCCTTGGTCTTGAGCGAATTAACGATCACCAGGTAGACCGGGACGAACATGATCAGGCTGACCGCGGCGGCCAGCGCGTGGTTGATGGCGCTTTGCACTTGGCGAACGCGCATGATCTCTATTCCTCCGCTTCCCGATGCATGAGCCGGATGACGAAATAGCCCAGCACGATCATGATCAAGAACAGGAGCGTCGAAAGCGTGGTCGCCACGCCGTAGCGCCCCTTGGAAAATTCATCGAAAATCGCCGTGTAGACGGTGTCGGTCGCGCGTCCGGGGCCGCCGTTGGTGAGAACAAAAACGATATCGAAGACTTTCAGGCCGTAGAGCAGGTTCAACACCGTGGTGACGGTCAACACCGGCATCATGAGCGGCAGCGTGATGCGAAAGAAGGACGCCATCCCGCTGGCGCCATCGATGGCGGCGGCCTCGTAGTAATCCTTGGGGATCGACTGCAAGCCGGCAATCATGATGACCATGATATATCCGATGCCGCGCCAGGTATCCACGCCGATCACCGAAGGCAGCGCCCAGTTCACGTCGACGAGCCAGCGCTGCGCCATGAAATCGAGCCCAACGCCGCGCAAGAAGGAGTTGAGCAGACCGGTCGCAGGATTCAGAATTGACTTGAAGACCAGGCTGACCACCAGCATCGGCAGCACGGCCGGCAGGTACATGACAACCCGATGAAAATAGGCGAGGCGGCGAATCCCATTGGTCAGCAAGAGCGCCAGCCCCAGGGCGATCGCGGTCTTCAGCAGGATAGTGGCAATGGTGAAAATGACCGTGTTGCGCAGGTAGAGCAGATAGTTCGCGCTGCCGCCCGAGGTGAAGATCAGCCGGAAGTTTTCCAGCCCGACAAAGTTCACTTCGCTCGAGTAGCTGTTCCAGTCGGTGAAGGCATAGTAGAAACCAAGCAGGCTGGGCAGGACATAGAAGAGTCCGTACAGCACGAGCGCGCCGCTGGCGAAATACAACGGATAGGCCCTGCTTTTCATCGCTATGCTGCCTCCCCTGTCGGTGTTGATGCGTGATCGATGACGCACTGCGCGGGCCGGTTCGGCGATGCCGGTCCTTACGCAGTGCGTCGAGCGGTCGTCAATTACTTGGACCAGGCCGGATCCTGGGCGGTGGCCGCCATCTCGGCACGGCGCTGGTCGATGCTCTGCAACACCTCTTCCGGGGTCATGGCGCCGGTAAACATGGCGACCATGTCCTTGCCGATGTCCATCCATTGCGGGTTCACATAGTTGACCGCATCCTGGTAGACGATCGACTTGGCCGGATAGCTGTCGAGGAATTCCTGCTGCTCAGGCGTCCACTTGGCGGTCAGGCCGGCGAAGTTGAGGTCGGCAAAGTCCGGCGTGTTGTCGAGCAGGTACTGCAAGTTCTCGGGCGCCGTCAGGAAGGCCAGATACTGCTTGGCCTCTGCGATATGCGGCGAACCGGAGTAGATGAACTTGCTGGGGCCGGCCGGGTGCGCCGGCGCCAACTGGTTGTCGACCAGCGGCATGGGGAAGAAGCCAAAGGTCTGTGCCGGAACGTCCGGGTAGTCCGCTTCGATGCCTACCGGCGCGGTCAGGGTCGTGACGGCCATGGCAAACTCGCCACTCGCCAGCTTGGCGTTCGCATCGGAGAAGGCGTCGGAGAGCGCATTGTCACCAAAGCAGCCCAGATCGTAGAGTTCCTTGAGTTGCGTCATCGCCTCGACCATGACCGGTACGTCCGCAAACTTGACTTCGTTCTTGTTGAGCTGGTCCGCCAGTCCCGGATTGAGTTCCTCGTAGCGCGGGCCGACCATGGGGAACCACAGCACATGGTGCCAGCCGTCGGAGATTGGCTCGTAGAGCGGGCTGATGCCGGCATCCTTGAGCTTGAGGCAGACATCCTTGAACTCGGCATAGGAGGTGGGCACGCTCAGCCCCTGCTCCGCGAAAATGTCCTTGTTGTAGACGACGAGGAAGTAGTTGGAGGCAACGGTGTCCCAGATTTCGGCGCCGTAGACCTTGCCGTTCAAGCTGACCATGTCCAGCGACAGCGGCTCGTGACGACTCGTCCACTCTTCGCCACTCAGGTCGACGGCGTTCTTTTCGACATCGTACTGCACCTGCAGGTCGGTCTTACCACTCTGCCCGCCGAAGATGTCGGTCGCCTCTCCTGAGTTCAGCTTCGTCTTGAGTACGCTGAAATACTGGTCTGCTGGGATGATCTGGTAGTCGACGTGAATCCCGGTTTCTTCCTCAAACTTCTTGGCCAGTTCAAGTTCGGCATCCTTGATCCAGCCCTGGCTCGCCATGTAGGTGAGCGTGACCTTGCCCTGGTCGGCCGGTTCTGCGCCGGTCGATGCCGGGGCGCCAGGCTGGGCAACGGCACAGCCAGCGAGCAGCAGCGCGCTCAGCACGAGCAGGCTGACGACAAGTGTGAGTTTCTTCATTTGTTTCATCCTCCTGGGATTGGTGCAGAAAAACATCAGCAAGATGGGAGCGGTAACAATGCCGGTAATGTTACCGGCATTGTTACCGAAAGTATGCACCTCTTTTGGTCGAATGTCAATAGGTTGGCATCGATGGTCGTTTGGCGGAAATGGATCAGGGGCTGCGGCGCCGTGCACCCAAATAAAATGGCCCGTCTCCTCCCGGAGACGGGCCACCGCATGCGAGGTTTGAAGGCTACTCGGTACCGACGGTCAACAGCAGGCCGTAGATGAGCATTTTGCCCGTTACGGCGCGGCTGGAGCGGGTCACCGTCGACATTACTGACTGGTCGGCTGCCGTGCCAACCACTGGCAGGTCACCCGTCGGCGGCAGGTCGGCGGTAAAGAGCCCCATGGAACCGGTCAGGTCGTTGACCATGAGCAATTGGTCGCCGGCCGGTGAGAGCGAGCCAGTCCACGGCGAATAGGCACGCCAAGGCAGGTTGGAGCCCGGCGCGGTGGCGAAGTAGGCATTGGCATCCTCGATGCCGCTGAAGTCGACGACCGGCGTAAAGGTGCCGGCCGCCGAGTCCACGTAGTAGAAGACCATGAACGGCGTCGAGTTGCCCATGTTGCTGAAGCCAACGGTGACGATCGCGCCGTCCGCCGTCCACGACAGGCCAACCGGGTTTGCCGGAATGCCGGGCCACGTGGGAATGGCGCTCTGGTAGTCGGCATTCGTCATTAGCTGCACCGGGGCGGCGGTTGTATCAGCCAGGTCGATCATCCACAGGCTGGGCTGCAGGGCGCCGAACTGGTCGAAGCCCGAGACGATCGCCGCCAGTTTCGTGCCGTCCGGCGACATGGCCGAGAAGCCGTCCATGTAAAACACTTCCTGGTCGAAGAGCGGAAGTTGCTGTCCCAGATCCTGAGTCAGGTCACGGATCTGTTCGGCCTCGCTATCAGGCGTAACCTTGTAGAGGCCAATATCGAACTGCATGTTGCCCTGGGGCACGACACGCCAGAAGACGATACTGCCATCTGCCGGGTTCCAGGCGGGCAGGTAGTCGATCAGTGCGTCAGCCTGTCCGCGCCACGAGCCGGTCACGCCGTCATCGGTCAGATCTTGGAAGGAACCATCGGCGACCGTGAAGACCCAGATGTCGGAGTCGTTGCCCAACTGGATCGGATTCTCGGTGAACGCGATCATGGTGCTGTCGGGCGACCACTGGAGTTGGTAGGGCCAATCGCGGAATTCGCCGGTGGGCATGTCGTGACAGGTCTTGTCGGCATTGGCAAAGGTGAAGAGGCAGATCTGCCCCGTGCGATCGCGGCGTCTTCCGGTCTGTGCAAACCAGGCGATGAACGAGCCGTCCGGCGAGATGGCCGCGAAGGGCACATCGCTCTCGTTGACGACATTGGTCACCTGGCGGCCGCTCTCGACGACGACCACGCCACCAGAAGCTGCAGCCTCTTCGGTGGGTGCTTCCGGTGCGGTCGCATCAGCCGCGGTAGCCTCTTCAGCCGGCGCTTCGGTGGCAGTGGCCTCCGCTGCGGCAGCCTCTTCGGTCTCCGTAGCTTCGGCCGGTGCGGCTTCTTCAGCGGCGGACTCTTCTTCCGTGGCTTCGGCCGGCACCGCTTCGGGGACGGGTGTCTCGGTCGGCGGCACGGGCGTTGCCGTGGGCTCCGCCACAGTGGGCACGGCCGTCGGCGTGGCCGTCGGCTCTGCATTGCCGCCGCCGCACGCGCCGAGCACAAGCACCAGCGCGGTCAGCACGGCCATTACGGTATAGACTTTCAAACTACGAATCATCTTTCCTCTCCTTGAAAATATGGCTGGGAGCAACTTCGGCTCCTGGGCTACAAGTAGACACCGCCGGACGACCCGGCATCAACAGGTCAATTGCTCGCACGGCGGGCGATGCTGATGTAGTAGAGCAACTGCAGGACTGACGTGATGGCAGCGGCTAGGTAGGTCAGCGCGGCCGCAGTCAGCACGGCGCGCGACCCCTTGCGGTCCTCGTCGGTCTTCATAAGGCCGGCCTCCGTCAGCAGCGCCATGCCACGCCGGCTGGCATCGAGTTCGACGGGAACGGTGAGCAATGAGAAAAGCACCATCAACCCAAAAAAGAGAACGCCGAGCCAGATCAGGTTGGTCATGTTGAAAATCAGGCCGAACATGAGGCTGATGTACGAAAGTGTCGGGCTGAACTGCAACGCGGGCAGCAGAGCGCCGCGCATCTTGATCAGGCCCGAACCGCTCTGGTACTGCTGCACATGACCGAGTTCGTGTGCGGTGACGGCCATGGACGCCACCGATGTCTGTGTCGACACGGGATCCGACAGGCGCACGACGTTGCTGCCAGGGTCGAAGTGGTCGGTCAGGTTGCCCTTGATTCGTTCGACCGGGATGGGGTTCAGTGACGTCCGGGCAAAGAGTTGCTGGGCCGTTTGCGGGCCGGCGATCTTGCTGCTGTTGGGAACGCTGCTCCATTTCTTGAAGGTGCTTTGCAGGTACAACTGCACGCCCAGCGAGATGAGCAGCGTCGGGATAAAAACATACCAGAAATAGACGGGATCAATCCAGAACATTGGTCGCTTCTCTTATCTCTTGCTTTGGTATTCCTCAAGCCGATGGGGCGCAGCGGATCAGCCCCACCCCTGGACGTAGTTTTCTTTCTGCCAGCGATAGGCGCTGTTCGACTGCACCTGATAGAAGATCGCCCCTGCCGCTACGACCAGCCAGGCAATCGCCCAGAACCACGAGTCGGCCAGCACCGGCTGGATGGTATTGCCGGCCCCGCGCACGCCGGACAACCCGACGCGGTTGAACAAGAGCAGCACGCCCAGGATCACGGCATTGGCGCCGCCGATGGCCGTCAGGGCAATGATGACATACTTCTGCCAATTGAAACGGAAGGTGGCGACAACGATGGCCACCGCCACGATCAGCCCGACGAGGATCAGCAGCCAACTCGCAGTGATGCCAAGCGCGGCCAGCAGGCCGGTGCCAATCGCGTAGCCGGCGACACCCGCAATGAGCGCTACGCCGAGCGAATAGAAGAGATAGGAGAAGAGTGCGAGCAGAATGCCTGCGACAAAGCCGACGATCCAGCCGGTCGTCGTCGCCAGAAAGCCTTCACCCAGCAGCAGCGTGATCGCGTGCGCGCCCAGCCAGAAGCCGGCAAAGAATCCCCAGACTGGCAGGAGGACGAGAAAGATACGATACCCCCACAGGCAGAATGCACCGCCCAAAAGCAATGCAAAGAGCGCAGCAAAGAGCACTTGGAACATCGGGCATCGCCTCCAACAAATCGTTTTCGCGTTTGAATTCAGCCGCGGCGCCAACGCGCCGCGTTTTTGGTGACTCTGGTATCTTACCGTATCTTTGGAAATCGCCAAGTGTGAAAAATGCAACATGCAACCAACCGCCGCTCTTTGCGTAGTGGTTCAAGCAGATCCCGTTGCGTTTGCACAGGCGCACAACAGCGAAAGGAACTCTTTATGCCCTACCAAGCCGAAATCAGCCGGGCCAACCCCTCGTGCTTTCTCTTCTTGATCGACCAGAGTGGCTCCATGGAAGACCCGTTTGCCGGCAGCGACTCCAAGCGGCGCAAGGCCGACCTGCTGGCTGATGCCATCAACCGGCTCCTGCAGAATCTCGTCATCAAGTGCGCCAAGGAAGACGGCATCCGCGACTATTTCTCCGTGGGTGTCATCGGCTATGGCGACAAGGTGGGACCGGCCCTGGCCGGACAGCTCGCCGGGCGCGAGATCGCGCCCATCAGCGACATCGGCAACATGCCGGCGCGCATCGAGGAGCGCAAGAAAAAGGTCGAGGATGGCGCCGGCGGGCTGATCGAGCAGACGATCCGCTTCCCCATCTGGTTCGACCCGGTCTGTCATGGGGCGACGCCCATGTGCCAGGCCTTCACCCTGGCGCACGATGTCCTGTCCCGTTGGCTGGCGCAGCACCCGGACAGCTACCCGCCCATCGTCATCAACATCACCGACGGCGAGGCGACCGACGGCGACCCCTCCAGCGCGGCCGATGCACTGCGCACCCTGGCGACGAGCGACGGCAACGTGTTACTCTTCAACGTGCAGTTGTCGGCCAAGGAAGCGTCGCCCATCGAGTTTCCGGCCCAACCGGACCAACTGCCCGACAAGCACGCCCGGCTGATGTTCGAGCTGTCGAGCGCCCTGACGCCCTACATGCGCACGGTGGCGCAGCAGGAGGGCTACGCGGTGGGCGAGGGGAGCCGGGGCTTTGTCTTCAACGCCGACATGGTCTCCGTCATCAAGTTCCTGGACATTGGCACGCGGCCCAGCAACCTGCGTTGAGCGCCAAGTCACGCGCCGATCTGCCGTCCAATCAGGCGTTAGATCGGCGCGGCGTCCGTTGTCCCGCCCGGCCGGCATGGGCCGGTTCGATTGAACGCTGCGAGGATCCCTTTGCCGCTTTCCGCCCGAGTGCGCTGGCTGCCCAAAGCCGGCAACCGCGCTGACGAATATGAAGATGCCTGTTGGCCAACCCGTTCGTACCCGATTGACGAGCCGATCGCCAGGCTTGCCGTCGCCGACGGTGCGACGGAAAGCGCCTTTGCCGGCCGCTGGGCGCGCCAGTTGGCGCGCGCTTGGGGTGAAGGCGCGCTGAACCCGGACGATCTCACCGGCAGTCTGGCGGGCGAGCAGACGGCTTGGCAGGCCGCGGTCGACGCGCAGCCGCTGCCCTGGTATGCTGAGGAAAAGGCGCGCAGCGGCGCGTTTGCCGCCCTGCTTGGCGTGATCGTCGACCTGGGCAGCGGGGAGCAGGCGGGCTGGACAGCGCTAGCCGTGGGCGACTGCTCGCTCTTCCACGTGCGCGGCGACAGGCTGGCCGATTCCTTTCCGGCCACAGACGCGACCTTTTTCACAAGCCGCCCGCTGTTGATCTCCAGCCGGCCGGAGCGGAATAGGTCCATCGCCGCCAACCTGTACCGCGCCGCCGGCGATTTGGAGGCTGGGGATCGCCTCTACCTGGCCACCGACGCGGTGGGGCAGTGGTTCATGCAGTCCGCAGCGGACGGCGAGCGTCCATGGGAGGCGCTCGACGGCGTGATGATGCGCAGCCGGCGGCGCTTTGCGGCCTGGGTCAACGGGTTGCGGGCATGCGGCGCGCTGCGCAACGACGACGTCACGGTGCTGCGTATCGAGTGGCAGCCGGCAGCCGCTGCGGTCATTGCGCAAGACGACGCAGCGGCGTAGCGTCGATCTCGCCGCTGCAAAACGGTCTGTGGCAAAATGACGCCGCTGCGCTGGCAGTTGATCAACAGGAGCTACGAGACGCCGGCATCGCACTGAGGTCGCCGGCGGTGAACGTGATATGGCGTGGCCGACACCGCAAGAATATAACGAAGCGATTCAGAACCCGCGCACGGCCTTTGTCGATGCGGAACTGCGCGCCGGCCAGCCGGTGCTGACGCCGCTCGGCCTGCCGCGGCCCATCACGGGCAACTTCGCCAGCGTCTACCAGATGGTCTGCGCCAACCAGCGCGTGTGGGCGGTGCGCTGTTTCTTGCGCGATTTCGCCGACCACCAGGATCGCTATGCGGCCATCAGCGGTCACCTGGCCCAGATCCAACTCCCCTACATGGTCGATTTCACCTTTCTGGCCGACGGCATCCGCATCGGCGGGCGTACCTATCCCATCCTCAAAATGGAGTGGCTGGAAGGCGAATCCTTCCTGAGCTATGTGGAGCGCAATCTCCACGCGCCGGCGCGCCTGCTCGACCTGGCGCAGCAATGGGTGGAGATGGCACAGACGATTGGCCAGGCCGGCATCGCCCACGGTGACTTGCAGCACGGCAACATCCTGGTCGTCAATGGCCGGCTGCGGCTCATCGACTATGACGGCATGTACGTGCCGGCGCTGGATGGGCGTCGCAGCCACGAAGTCGGCCATCGCAACTACCAGCACCCGGCGCGCACCGAAGATGCCTTCGGGCCGGAGACCGACCACTTTTCGACGTGGATCATCTACAGTTCGCTGGTCGCGCTCTCGGCCGACCCGGCCCTGTGGCAGGCGCTCAACGGCGGCGACGAGTGTCTGCTCTTCCGCCACGAGGATTTCCTGCGCCCGGAGCGCTCCGCAGCCCTGTGCGCGCTGGAGCAGTCGCCCGACGCCCGGCTCAAGCGGCTGGCCGACGTCCTGCGCACGCTGCTGGCCCTGGCGCCCGAACAGATTCCAGCCATCGACGGCCAGTTCACGGTGCGACCGACGCGCCCGCGCCCGCCGGCCGCCTGGGTGCAGGATCACCTGCGTTCGGCTGCGGCGGCGGTGGCAGGCACCACGAACACCTCGCCGCCAGCCACCGCACCGGTGCCGCCGCCGTCACCGCAGTGGATCGAGGACTTCATCGGGCACGGGCCACGCGCCGGCCTTCCCGCTGCCACCGGCTCGTACGCGCGCGAGCGCACGGTGGCCGGTCTGTCGACCCTTTTCGCCATCGCAGCCTGGATTCTGCTCGACCTCGGCGCGGTGGGGCTGGCCGCGCCGGCGTTGCTGACCGCCGCACTCGTTGCCGGCAACCTGGGCTACCTGGCCGGTCGCTACCGGCGCAAGCCCGACGTGCGGGCGCGGCGGGCCGTGCGCACGCGCCTGGCCGGTGTCGAACGCGGGCTGAAAGCCGCCGGCCGCACGCTGACGCGCGCTGAGCAGGAACGCGCCTACATCCAGCACATTTACGACGAACAGGTTGCGCGCATTGACCGGGCGCTGGCACGCGTGCGCATGAGCGAGCAGACGGCCTATGACCGGCTGAGCCATCAGCGCCAGGCGCGGCTTGACGATGTGCAGGTGCGCGCCCAGCGCGACCGCCAGGCGGAAGCAGAGAGCATCGCCCGCATCCAGGCCGATTTCCGCCAGCGCATTGCCCAGGTCGACCAGCAACTGGCGACGCTGAACCAGGCCGAGGCCGACGACCGCAAGCGCCTGTTACAGGAGCGCCGCGCGCACTTTGTGGCCGATTTCTTGAAGCGCCAGAAGATCGACAAGGCGCTGATTGCCGGGGTCGGGCCGGGCGTCAAGGAACGGCTCAAGGCACGCGGCATCGAGCGGGTGCTCGACATCACCCCGGATCGGCTGGCCAAGGTGCCCGGCGTGGGCGACGCGCGCGCCGACGTGCTGCTCAACTGGCGCCGGCAAGTCGAAGCGCTGGCGTGGCAGGCGGCGCCGGCCAAACTCGACCGCAAGGATGACGGCGCCATTCGGCGGCGCTACACCAAGTTGGCGGGCGATCTGGCAAAGGAGCGCAAGAAACTCGAGCGGAAACTCGACAAGCGCGTGAGTGCCACGCGTGAATCCTATGTGCAGCGGGCCAACAAGGCGGCGGAGCGGGAAAAGGCCATCGAAGAACGCCACCGGGCCAAGGTAGCCGAGGCGCAGTCACATTTCCGTGAAAAAGTGCGACTGTTGCGCGTCGAACGCCAGGAACTGGACCGGCAGGCGGCGTACTTCCTGGGCCAGGTGGAGCAACAGGCCGGCCGGCTGAAACAGGAGCATGCCCAGTTGGAGTGGAGTCGGAAAAGCCTGGCCTCACAGCTCGACCGCGCCGATGCCGTGGACTTCCCCGGTTACCTGCGGCGCGTCGTGGTTCCCCTGTAGAGTGCGCCAGGCGGCAAAGAGACGCATCTGGCGCCTGGCTCTGCCAACTTGCCCTTCTTCGTGCCCCTTTGTGTTCGTTGTGGCTTTGTGGTGGGGACTTCAATCCTCCATGGCCAGCGTGTAGGACTGAAAGACTTTGTTGTCCGTGTCGCGCACAAATAGAACCATCTGCCGGTTCTCCACGGCGCGGTGGTATTGCGTCTCTACCTGGCGCCGCGACGGCGCATCCAGCAGCATGATGAACTCTTCGACCGGGTAGGCGTGGATGACGGACTCCTGCACATCCACCAGCATAATCGGTCGCTGCTCAGCGTAGCGATTGTAGGTATCGGCAATGGAGGGCCATTGCTCCTTGATAAGGTCGAGATAGGGGTCTTGCATGGTCGGTTGCTCCCGTGTGAACGTACGTGCTGCTACGGGCGAATCCCGCCGCGGCGGAATTCCATCCACCACAGGGTATAGACGCCCAGGCCGCTACTCACTGCGGCCAGGACGATTGCTTCGCCGAAGGTTGCCTGCGACACGAAGATGGCCGCCGTGCCCAGCGCGCAGCAGAGCAGGTAACAGACCAGCACCGCCTCGCGCTTGCTGCCCAGGACGTACGCCAGGCGGTGGCTGATGTGATCCTTGCCGGGCGTCGTCAGCGGATTCTTGCCGCGGCGCAGGCGGCTGACAAAAACCATCGAGGTGTCGAAGATGGGCAGCCCCAGCACGAGCAGCGGGATCATCCACGTGACGGTGACACTGTTGCTGGGAAAGCGCAGCTTGATCGCCACCGCCGCCAGCATGAAGCCCAGAAAGAGGCTGCCCGCGTCGCCCATGAAGATATAGGCGGGATTCCAGTTGTAGACCAGGAAGCCGGCGCTGGCGCCGGCCAGAGCGGCCGCCAGCGCGCCGACGAGATACTGGTCACTCATGGCGGCGAGGACGGTGAAGTAAACGGCCGCGATCATCGCCACGCCGCCGCTGAGGCCATCCATGTTGTCGAGCAGGTTGAGCGCATTCGTGATCCCGACGACCCAGAGGAGCGTGATGACAATGTCGATCCAGCCGCCAAACAGTTGGATCTGCACGCCGGAGTAGACAAGCAGGCCGGCTGCCAGCAACTGGCCGAACAGCTTGATATAGCTGCCGAGCCCCCAGCGGTCGTCCAGCGCACCCATCAAACTCATGAGCGTCGCACCCGCAAAGATGCCGATCGTCTGGTTGACGTAGTCGCGGTCGCCGAGAAAGAGCAGGACGAGGATAAACGCCAGATAGATGGCGGCGCCACCCAGCAGCGGCACCGGTGAGGCGTGAATCTTGCGCGCAGCCGGCTTGTCCACCGTGCCGGTCTGCAATGCCAGCCGGCGCATGAGCGGCGTCACGCCGATAGCCAACAGCAACGCGCTGGTGCCAATCAGGATGAAGGCGGCAAGGGGCAACGAGTCGGGCATGGGATTACGAACCGCCTGCCTGCTGGATCAGCGCGTCGATCGTCGCCTGCTGGTCGGCCGGCGCCAGCGTCTTCGCCTGCTGGAACATGGCTACCGCCTCGTCGCGCCGCTCGAGGCCGAGGAGCGCCATGCCGGCATTGACCGCATACTGGTAGTTATTCGGGTCGAGCGCCATGAGGCTCTGGGCGATCTGCAAGGCGTTGGCATTGTCGCCCTGCGCGGCGTAGAGCGTGCTGAGCGTCTGGAGCGTGCCGGCGTCGTTGGGATCGATCTGGCGAATCGCTTCCAACTCGGCAATCAGCGCCGGTGTGTCCCCCTTGCGTTGGTAGAGTTCGGCGGCAAGCTGGTGCATCGCTTTCAGATCGTCCGGGCTGCCCTGGGCTGCGGCCAGCCCCTGGCGCGCCAGGTCGAGCGCCTTGTCCAGATCGCCCTGGTCGCGGGCGATGATCGCCAGGTTGCGCAGCGCGGCCACATTGCCGGGCAGGATCTCCAGCAGCCGCTGATTTGCTTCGGCCGCAGCGTCGAGATTGCCCTGTCGCGCCTGGATCACGCCCAGGTAGCTCAGCAGTTGCGCGGTCGCCTGCGGACTATTATTGGCCGTGAAAGTTTCGACGCCCTTGTTCAGAATGTCGATAAGTTTGTCGGTCTGCCCCGTGCGCTCCAGGAAATCGGCGAGCAACAGGTAGGTCTGGTCGAAGAGGTTGTCGATGTCCAGGCTGTGTTCGTAGGAGGCCAGCGCCTGTTCGGTATCGCCGGCGGCGAGCAGCGCGTTGCCGCGCTCGTTCCACAGGTGCGCTGCATTAGGGCTCAGCGTCAGCGCGGTATCGTACATGGCAAGGCTTTCGGTGAGCCGTTCGGAACGCACCGTGGCATCGTCGGCCGCCAGGTCAGCCCAGGTACGGTAGAGCCGAGCCAGGTTGGCGGTGTGGTCGGTATTGAGCGGGTTGACGCGCTGCGCTTCCAGCAACACCGTTTCGGCGGCACGTAGCAGATCATCGCGGCCCAGCGCGGCCACCGTATCCGGCGTGAGAGCCAGCACGTCGCCCAGCTTCAGGGTGGCGGGCAATGTGGTCGTGCCCTGCACGGGCGCCTGCTTGGCCTGCTCGAGCAGGGCACGGCCCAGGAAGAGCATGTAGTGATCCTCGGTCTGGCGCGTGGCCAGCGCCCGCTTGTAGAGTTCCACGCTGCTGAGCCAGTTGCCCTGGCTGTCGAATTGCTGGCCCTGCTTGTAAACGATATCGGCCTTGACCAGGTTGACATTGACCGTATAGATCAGGAAGACGGCCAGCGCAGCCGTGGCGGCGCCGGTCGCCGCAGCAACCCACACCCTGCCGGCAGCAGGCAGCGCGCGATCGCGCAGGGCCGGCCACGCATAGACCGTGGCGGCAACGAGTATCCACGCGGCGACGACCATCGTGTAGAAGCCGAAGTGACCGCCGACCCGTTCCAGTTGCAGGTTGAGAAAATCCTGGTTGGTCATGCCCGCCGAGGCGGCAACCGGCGCCAGGCGCATGCCCTGAATCAGCCCGTAGACGAGCCACGCTCCCCACACGACGATCGCATGCAGGCCCAGCCCGGTCCACCACCAGCGCATGGCTGGCGCGCGGCGCTGGCTCAGCGACTCCTCGGCCAGCCCGACGACAGCAGCGACCAGCCAGGTAAAGAGCATGAGCGTGAAGATCGGCGGGATCAGCGCGCTCTTGGGTCGGACAAACGCGCTCTCGAAGAGCACACTGCCGGGGTTGGTCAAACCGGTGGCATTGGTCGAGTAGATGTAGACAAAGGTCAGAAAGACCAGCACGTCAGTCATCACGGTCTTGGGCAGGCGCGCCGCAGTCGAGACAGGAACGCGGCGGCGCGGCGCCTGCACCTGGCGGGCCGCCTGCTTGCCGCGCTTGCCGGTCGGTTGCGGCGCAACCGGCTCCGGCGCCGTCTCCTCGCTGGCCAGCGACAGGTCAGCCGGCATGACGGCCAACTGGCGCATGCCGATGAGCATGAGCACGGCCGTGAAGACCCAGAAGGTCGTGCGCGTGGCGCCGATAGCAATACCAAAGTGAATC
>WBZU01001608.1_pt1 | contig 16729 bp, 17 predicted proteins | sample 5204311 | NCBI WGS metagenome assembly WBZU01 (sample SAMN12344359, study PRJNA552823) | activated sludge metagenome | biome: Activated sludge suspended growth; feature: Nitrification reactor; material: Wastewater; isolation source: activated sludge from nitrification reactor of wastewater...
TCTGCGCCAGCGATAGTCCCAGTTCCAGCGGGAGCACCACGGCCTGCGCCGCCCTCAATTCAGCGGCCGTCTTCGCCGTTCGCAACGCCTCCCGTGCCTCGGCCAACTGGCCCGCTCGAACCCACCAACGAGCCTTACGCCATCGCCAAGATCGCCGGCATAAAGATGTGCCAATGCTACAACAAACAGTATGGCATGGACTACCGTAGCGTCATGCCTTGCAACCTGTATGGCCCCGGCGACAACTACCACCTGGAAAACAGCCACGTAATTCCCGCACTTATCCGGCGGATTCACGAAGCAAGAGTCGCCGGAGCACAGAAGGTAACCATTTGGGGGACCGGAAATCCAAAACGCGAGTTTCTCTACGTCGACGATATGGCAGTCGCCTGCTTACACATCATGGAGCTTGAGCAGTTGAGTCACGCGGTACAGACCCAACCTATCCTAAGCCACATCAACATCGGATCGGGAGAGGAAATCAGCATTGGCGAACTTGCAGAACTGACCTGTCGCTCAATCGGCTATTCTGGCCAACTTCAGTTCGATCACTCCTTCCCGGACGGCACGCCAATGAAGTGCATGGACATCTCTCGATTGAAAGCACTGGGCATAGAATGTCGAGGTGTAGGCATCGAGGAGGGACTGGCAAAAACCTATGAGGATTTCAAACGCATGCACACATGAGGATTGTTCATACCTCTCTGGCACAACTTCAAAACATCGAAGGCACATTGGGCAAGAAAGCATATGGACAAACCCCGCATGCGTTGGCAGCGGACTTACGTCCCGAGTATTGACACAAGATGACGGATACTGAAAATGGGCACTCCATCCCATCGCAATCTGCCTTGGTGCGCATGCTACCGGGGCCATTACGCCGCCGGGTGGAGCGCCGTCCAGGCCTAGTGAAAATCCTGGACAACATCGGTTGGTTGTTTTTCGACAAGATCGTACGGATGGGTGTCGGATTGCTGGTTGGCGTATGGATTGCGCGCTATCTGGGGCCAGACCAATTTGGACAACTGAATTACGCAACCGCTTTTGTGGGGCTATTCGCCGCCATTGCCGGATTAGGCCTCAACGGAATTGTAGTACGCGATATCGTCAGAGACCCAGAAAGCGCGAACAGCACACTAGGAACAGCCTTTGTCCTGCAGGTGATGGGCGGACTGCTTGCCGTAATTCTCGTCATTGGAGCTGTGATTTGGCTACGACCAGACGACAGATTGATTCAGATGATGGTGGCAATTCTCGGCTTCAGCCTCGTATTCAAGTCCTCCGACATCGTCAAATACTGGTTTGAATCCCAAGTTCGGTCGCGCTACACTGTTTTGGTGGAGAACGGAACATTGTTAACAATGGCAATCTTCAGGGTTGGCCTCATTCTGAGCAATGCTCCATTGATCGTATTTGCCTGGGCGTTCCTGCTGGAAGCAGCGCTCGTTTTTATCGGCATGTTTATTATTTACAACCTGAGAGGGGGCCAATTCGTTCACTGGCAACTACGGATTGAGCGCGCAAAGCAATTAGTAGAGGATGGCTGGCCGTTATTGTTCGCTGGAATTTCGGTATCCGTATACATGCGCATCGACCAAATAATGCTAGGCGAGTTGTTAGGTTCGTATTCTGTTGGCCAGTTTGCGGCAGCCACGAGGATTAGCGAGGCATGGTATTTCATCCCCATGGCGATTGTCGCGTCAACATTTCCTTCCATTATCGCCGCCAAACAATGCAACGAGAACAACTACAAGAGAATAATACAAGCGCTATATGATTACCTGTTCATGATTTCCCTGAGCATCTCTTTGATCTTCAATTATTTATCAGACAGTATTATTTTGTTTCTTTACGGCGAAGAATTTCTTGCCGCAGGTGAAATCCTGAAAATTCATATATGGACGGGGATATTCGTATCGATGGGCGTGGCCAGCAGCAGCTGGTACCTATCTGAAGGGCTGCAGAAACTAGCTTTCTACAGAACACTTGCCGGGGCAATTGTAAATATCTGCGCGAATCTGGTTTTGATCCCTCTGCATGGCGCAGAAGGGTCCGCCATAGCAACTCTAATATCGCAAGCAGCCGCCGCCTACTTATTTGACTTGCTCCACCCGAGAACTCGCATAGCTTTTGGAATGAAGTCAGCCTCGCTGTTCCCCGCGCACATTTTTTGGAAATAGTAAGCGTGCTGATAATATTTCTCAAGATTTATCGATTCTTGTTTGGGCGAGACATATTCTACAATTTCAACAAACTGCTTTTTCATTGCAGTCTGCGCGGCATGGGAATATTAAACTATGAAAACGATCATGTCAGCGGCGAGGACAGATTCCTAGAAAAGTTGCTCACTGGCCAGAATGCCCCAGTTATATTGGATATCGGTGCCAATGAAGGGCGCTACACGAACAATATTCTTGCCATTAATCCCAGCGCCATAATCTATGCATTTGAGCCACACCCTGAAACATGCAAACGACTGATTGCCAATGTTTCATCCCCTGGCTTCCATGCAATCAATTCTGCGGCAGGAAATGAAGATGGGCTAATTCAGCTTTATGACTATGAGGCCGGAAATGGCTCATCGCATGCATCGCTATACAAAAACGTTATCGAAGAAATTCACAAAGCCGCCTCTGCAGAGCATACGGTGAATATGCTGAAGCTCGATGGCTTTGCAGAAAAACGCGGCTTGAAACAAATTTCTTTGTTAAAAATAGATACGGAAGGCAATGAGCTTAACGTGCTGAACGGCTTTATTCATTATATTAACGCAGGAAAAGTCGATGCAATCCATTTCGAGTTCAATGAAATGAACGTTGCAAGCAGAAGCTTTTTCAGAGATTTCTGGTCTTTGCTGGAAGGATATGATTTCTATCGCCTGCTGCCTAGCGGCATGCTACCAATTGAGCGTTATAGTCCCCTATTATGCGAGTTATTCGCTTATCAAAATATTGTCGCGCTTCGTATTGGAAGCTTCGCGAAATCTCAATGTCAATAGCGATTGCTCCGATAGTTTTATTCACCTACGATAGATGGGATCACACTCGCCGCACTGTCGAATCTTTGCTCCGTAACACGCTTGCCGGAGATTCTGACCTGATTGTCTTCTCCGATGCAGCTCGCGTTCCCGAGAAACAAGCTGCGGTCGAAGATGTTCGTGCTTTTCTTAGAACAATCAGCGGCTTCCGCTCGGTTACCATCCATCATCGGCCCTGTAACTTCGGACTGGCCAAGTCGATTATTGAAGGTGTTTCCGAGGCACTTGGGCAGCATGACCGAGTCATCGTGCTGGAAGATGACATGATGACTTCACCACACTTCCTCACCTACATGAACGAAGCTATGGATCGGTTTTCCGGAGACGATCGGGTTGTATGCGTCCACGGTTGGCTGTTTCCAACAGACCAGCCGCTACCCGAAGCATTCTTCCTCCCTGGTGCCGATTGCTGGGGCTGGGCGACTTGGCGAAAGGCCTGGGCGCATTTCAACCCAGACGGTAGACATCTTCTTGAACAGCTCAAGCGACGTGAGTTGCTTCCAGCGTTCGACTTCAACGGTGCCTACCCCTATTCAAAAATGCTGGAAGGGCAGATCAAAGGCAAGAACGACTCCTGGGCGGTACGCTGGTACGCGTCAGCATTTCTGGCTGGCAAGTTGACGCTTTATCCTGGTCGCAGCCTAGTACAAAACATCGGCAATGACGCTAGCGGCACACACTGCGGAGCCTCAAGTATCTACGATACTACGTTGAGCAAAACGCCCATCGATTTGACGTACGTCAAGGTTGAGCCCTCCATCGCCTATCGCAAAGCTTTCGAAGATTTTTTCAGACGGACTCAACGTGGATGGGTGAGCAGAGCCCGCCACCGGATGAGGGCAATCGTTGGGCAATTCGCGCCGTGAGCAACGCGCGAGCCCTGCTCAAAGACTGGTTGCCCCCGATTGCCTTGCGCGCATCACGGAGGATTTGGAATGGCGGAATCCGGTTTGAGGGTGATTACACCAACTGGGATGAAGCCGCGGACCGATGCTCCGGTTACAGCGCAGAACACATTCTGGCCAAGGTACTTGAGGCCACGCTGAAGGTGAAGAGAGGGGAAGCAGCGTTCGAGCGTGACTCGGTACTCTTCGATGAAATCGAATATTCTTGGCCCGTACTTGCCGAACTGATGTGGGCAGCGGCATGCAATGGCGGCGCTCTTGACGTTCTGGACTTCGGTGGTGCACTGGGCAGCACCTATTTTCAGAATCGGAACTTCTTGCAGACCCTGAGGGAAGTTCGATGGAACGTCATCGAGCAATCACATTATGTCGAAGCCGGGAAGGAACATATTCAGGATAAAAATTTGCGATTTTATCAAACTATAGAAGCCTGCATCGCAGAGAACAAACCTAATGTAGTTTTGCTTTCGAGTGTCTTGCAATACCTTCCGGACCCTTTCTCTATGCTGGAAGATCTGTCAAAATGTGGTGCTTCATGCATGATAATTGATCGCACCCCTTACTCAAATCGACCTATTGACAGTTTGGTAATCCAACAGGTCCCTTCGCGTATCTACAAGGCCAGCTATCCGATGTGGATTTTTGCATGGACTTCATTTGTGCAATGCATTTCCAATAACTGGACCATTCTCGCATCAAGCCCTTGCCCGGAAGGCCAAGTGAAAACCAGTCAAGGACTACCCTTCTATTTCAAGGGCATGCTACTCGTGGCGAAACAATGCTCGCAAAGCTAATGCTTCTGTACCACCGCCAAATGTTTTTCCCGAATTGGTTGGGGGTAGTTGTCAATCCTTTTTATTTTGCTCGCATTGGTCTTGCTGGGTCCATGACGGAGTTGGCACCAAGGCTGCGGAAGCGGTTACTTGATGTAGGTTGTGGAACAAAGCCATACCGAGAACTGTTCAATGTTGAAACCTATGTTGGGCTGGATATTGATGCCGCAACTTCTCGGAAACGAGGTGTCGCTGACTATTTTTATGATGGAACTTCATTCCCGTTTTCAGATGCGTCATTCGACTCCTTGCTCTGCAACCAGGTACTCGAGCATGTCTTTAATCCTGATGAGTTTGTTCAGGAAATGAATCGAGTGCTCAAGCCAGATGGAAAGCTCTTATTGACGGTCCCATTTGTTTGGGATGAACATGAACAGCCCTACGATTACGCGCGATATTCAAGTTTCGGCTTGCGAGCCCTGCTGGAAAAACACGGCTTTACGATCCTGTTGCATAAGAAACTGGGGGCCGACGCGACCATCCTGTTTCAGCTTGTCAACGCCTATCTATTCAAGGTCACTCAGACTTGGCCCAAGCTACTGAGGTTCGTACTTACCGTGACAGCAATGGCATTCATAAACTTCCTTGGCGTGATTGCCGGCAGGATTTTGCCAGGCAATCCCGATCTGTTCCTTGATCACATTGTTCTGGCGGAGAAGCATTCATGAAGATCTATGCTGGCAAGAGGGTGCTGATTACCGGCGGACTTGGTTTCATTGGCTCAAATCTGGCTCGCGCACTTGTTTCGCAAGGGGCGGAGGTCACTCTGTCGACAGCCTGATCCCACAATACGGTGGCAACCCCTTCAATATCGATGACATCGGCGACAAGGTGATGGTGAACGTATGTGATGTGCGCGATCGGTTCGCCATGGCCTATCTGCTTCAGGGCAAGGATTTTCTCTTCAACCTGGCAGGCCAAACCAGTCACCTGGACTCGATGTCCGATCCGCGAACCGATCTGGAGATCAACGCCGCCGCACAGCTTTCCATCCTGGAGTCCTGCCGCAAGAATAACCCCGGCATCAAGGTCGTGTTTGCCAGTACCCGCCAGTTGTATGGAAAGCCCGATTATCTGCCTGTGGATGAAAAGCACCCGGTTCGGCCTGTAGACGTCAATGGCATCAACAAACTGGCTGGTGAGTGGTACCACCTGCTTTATAACAACGTTTATGGAATTCATGCCTGTGCCTTGCGGCTAACTAATACCTACGGACCAGCGATGCGCGTCAAGGATGCCAGACAAACCTTTCTGGGTATCTGGGTTCGGCAATTGATCGAAGGCAAGCCGATCAAGGTCTTTGGCGATGGACAGCAGTTACGCGACTTCAACTACGTGGATGATTGTGTCCGTGCCTTGCTGCTGGCCGGCGCTAGCGAAACCGCGAACGGAAAGGTCTACAACCTGGGCAGTAGCGAGGTAATCGGCCTGAAAGCACTGGCGGAAATGATGGTAACCCTTGATTGCGGTGGAAGTTTCGATCTTGTGCCGTTTCCGCCGGAACGCAAAGCCATTGACATCGGCGACTATTACAGTGACTTCTCCCTGATCACTCGCGAGCTGGGATGGAGACCAAGAATCGAATTGCGTGACGGCTTGCAAAAGACTTTAGCCTATTACTTGAAGCACCATGCGCATTATTGGAGCGATCGCCCATGATCTTGATGAACGACTTCAAAGCCGAACCCGCAGCGCTGCGCGAGGCCACGCTGGATGCTGCAAGAAGAGTTATCGAATCTGGTTGGTACATTCTGGGCAAGGAAGTTGACGCGTTTGAATCTAAATGGGCACTGGCTTGCGGGGTAGACTATGCCGTGGGTGTGGGCAATGGAATGGATGCCATCGAGATTGGCTTGCGCACACTTGGCATAGGCCAAGGCGACGAAGTAATCACCACTCCAATGACCGCGTTCGCCACCGTACTGGCAATCCTGCGGGCGGGCGCTACCCCGGTGCTGGCGGATATCGAGGCGGATACAGCGCTACTTTCGCTGGAAAGTGCGGAGCGCTGCGTTTCTCCAAGAACCAGGGCATTGCTCCTGGTTCATCTGTATGGCCAGATGCGTTGCATGGACGCTTGGACAGCATTCTGCGACCGTCATGGGATCTTCCTGGTTGAAGACTGTGCACAAGCTCATTTGGCAGAATGGGGAAACAAGAGGGCTGGCAACTTTGGCTCGATAGGCGCCTTCAGTTTTTATCCGACCAAGAATCTTGGCGCGCTTGGCGATGCGGGAGTGCTCGTGACAGACAACGCGCAGTTTGCCCAACGAGCAACTCGCCTTCGAAACTACGGGCAAAGCGTACGATACCACCACCCTGAACTTGGCTTGAACAGCAGACTGGATGAAATGCAGGCTGCGATACTGTCTGAGCGATTGAATTGGCTATCCGAGTTCACAGAGCGACGCCGGAAGATCGCCACCATGTATCGTACGGGTATAACGAACCCCCGCATCAGGCAACTTGCTTCACCCGATGAATTGTGCTCACATGTTTTTCATCTGTATGTAATTGCTTGCGATCAACGCGATTCTTTGCAAGCACATTTGCAATTCAAACAGGTGCAATCGCTCATTCATTATCCCGTTCCTGTTCACGAACAGGATCCTTGCCGGAACATTGCTCGCGACCCATCGGGCTTGAACAACAGTGACCTTCATGCAGCAACCTGCCTTTCACTACCATGCCATCCTCAGATGACAGATAGCGATGTAGCCAAGGTCATGGATGCCGTCAATTCGTTCCAAGTGAAGTGAACGGATACCGGTTTGCTGTCCTGCCGGCTGACCGATCCTTTCGCAAGGCAGGTTCTCATGCGTAATTTCTGTACCTACTTCGACAGCAACTACTTGCTGAGGGGCTTGACCTTGTACCGGTCACTTGAACAAAGCGGCTGTGAATTTAAGTTGCATGTTGTGGCCTTGGATGATCGAACGTATTCGATACTCTCAGAATTGGCGTTGCCCGGCATCATTCCGTTGCCTCTCGCCGATCTCGAAGCCTGGGAACCGGCTCTCCTGCAAGCAAAATCCAACAGGGGGCAAGTTGAGTACTATTTCACCCTGAGTCCATTGGTTCCACTATATGTATTTACGACGAACCCCGCGGCAGATGTCGTTACGTATCTGGACGCCGACCTGTATTTTTACCAATCTCCCGAGCCAATTTTCAAGGAGCTCGGCAACCAATCAATCTTGGTCACTGAACATCGCTTCCCAGAACGCCTGCGCGGCAAGGAAAAATTTGGCCGCTATAACGTTCAATATCAATCCTTTCGCCGTGACGAGCAGGGCCTGGCATGTCTCGCGCGATGGAAAGATCAATGTCTGGAGTGGTGTTATGACCGCCTGGAAGACGGCAAATTTGCCGACCAGAAATATCTGGAGGAATGGCCCACTCTGTATGACCGCCTCGTTATTCTCTCTCACAAAGGTGCGGGCGTTGCTCCATGGAACTGGGCCACCTACCCAATGCAACTGATAGACGGAGAAATCACGATCGACGGTTCGCCGCTGATTTTCTATCATTTCCACGGCGTCAAGATTTTTCACCCCCACTTCATCTCGAATGGCCTGCTCGATTTCGGGTTGATGCCCTTTGCACTGCGCAGATGGATATACGCCGGGTACCTGCGGCAGATTAGAGCCACTCATCGCTGGCTGGAAGCAAAAGGAATCAAAGGTATAGCCGTGAAAGACAAGTTCCAGCGTGGCGGCCGGAGCAGCGTGGCGACTCTAGTCGAGATCATGCGCAAGGCCTGGGCGCAGGGAATGATTGTTTTTTGAGCGCGCGTGAAGATCCTTTGCCTCTCCAAACGCCGGCCCCAAGGCCGCGATCTCTTCAGCCAGCCCTATGGCCGTTTCTATTTCCTTCCGCACTTGCTTGCTCAACATGGCCACGAAGTACATCTGCTACTTCTAAGCTACAAGGTCGAGCCAGCAGAATACCGGCGGGAAGGAAATCTCAATATCCACTCGGTATCGGCCCTGCCGTCAGGGCCCTTGCCTTACTTTGCCAAGGCAAAAGAACTCTGCACCAATCAAAGGCCAGATTGGGTGATCGGCTTTTCCGATATCTGGTACGGCTTGTTGGCCCAGCGGCTGGGTGCTGTTCATGGCGCGAGGTCGTTGATCGACGCTTACGACAACTACGAGAGTTACATCCGCTGGGCAAAGCCGCTGCACTGGCTTTGGCGGCAGGCACTAGCCAAGGCAGATGCCGTGACCGCCGCCGGCCCGCAATTGGCTGAGTGGATGCGCCGCACGTCCGGACGCGATTCGGTGGCGGTGGTGCCCATGGCAGCCGATCCCATTTTCTCGCCGTTATCCATAGCCGATTGCCGGCAGTCGTTGGGATTGCCGCAGGACAAACTGCTGGTCGGTTATGCCGGTGCATTGCATCCCAATCGCGGGGTAGAGATTCTGTTCAAAGTTTTCTCTAGGCTACGCGAGATACACCCGACTGCCGAACTGGTACTCTCAGGCAGGCTTGCCAAAGGCGTATCACTTCCGGCAGGTGCCCAATGGTTAGGCTATCGACCTGCCGAACAGGTACCAGTCATAATGAACAGCTTGGATTTGATGTTCGTCATCAACAAGCCGGATGTCTTTGGCAACTTCAGCTACCCGGCCAAGTTATACGAGGCCATGGCCTGCAACATTCCTGTAGTGGCCAGCAAGGTTGCCGGCTCCGCTTGGATATTGGAAGGCCACCCCGAATCATTGGCTCAGCCTTCCGACGTCGAGGATTTCGTTGGCAAAGCATCACGGATACTCGACAGAAAACAAGGTCCCGATTTCAAAACGGGTGGATGGGATGCATCGGCAAGACTGTTAGAGACGATCCTAACTCAACCGAGCAGAGCGGCATGATCGAGCGAGATCAATTCACTCCTGCCCAACATGTCTAATTCTTCTTCAGCACCCACAGGTAGGTCGGGCATATCCAATATGCAAACTTCAGTGTCAGCAACACAAGTGTCTGTTTTTCGCTGTTAGGCGTGAGCATGTCTTCGGCGAAAAAACGCTGAGGATTGACAACCACCTGCAGCGTGTAGTCTTCGACCTTGAAGTCCCTAACCAGTCGCCGAAGCCCCCAATAGGTCAAATGTGTCTCGTAGTAATACTTGCCCCGCCCCACGATCCGCAAATACACGTGCGCCATCCACTTGGGTATCACAGACAGCAAGGGCAAGCGGTAATGGGGCTCGATCAGGCTCAGGCGATTCCCGGCACTGAAGAAACAGGCACCGCCGGGGCGCAAGACCCTGAAAATTTCCGCCATCAGGAGCCGCGCGTCCGGTACGTGTTCATAGATGTGCGTACAGGTCACCACATCGAAAGAGCTTTCTGGAAACGGCAAGCACTGGGAATCCGCCACGACCCATGAAAGACACCCCGCCTCATCCGCGCTCGCCGCAAAGGCAATCGCCGGCATGTCAATATCCGTGCCGGTGACACGACCAAACTTTTTTGCATAACAATTTGTCATGATGCCTGCGGAGCAGCCAATATCCAGCAGATGCTTGTCGCTCAGATCGCCTACTGCATCCTCCAGGATGGCGAGCACCTTCTTCGCCTTGCGTTCCCGCCCTTCATGTGAAAAGGCTGCATCCTCGTAAGCGGCCGAAAAGCCGTACTGAAGTTGTTTCATTTTGTATCAACCAGTTGCGCGACCACGAACCTGAGCTTCTGGTCGAAAACTGTCCAAGCGAAGCGCTCTGCATGTTGCCGACAGCAATCCGCTGATGCCTTATCCGGCATGCGCAACACGCGCAGCACACCTTCGATCATGCCTGCCGCATCGCCTGCCGGAACGAGCCAACCGGACTCTCCGTGGGCCACAGCATCCGGCACGCCGCCAACGGAAAACGCCACAGTGGGCAATCCATGGGCAGCCGCCTCGACCGCCACCATACCGAATCCTTCGACATCACCGGGCAGATCGAGTACCGGGAAGACCATGGCATCGGAAGCAAAATAGGCATCGCTCAGGCAGGCATCATCGACTGAACCGAGCAGCGTGACGTTTTGCTCCAGTCCTGTCTCGCGAATAGACGCTTCAATTCCGGCACGAACGCCCTCCTTGTGCTTGAGGGCATTGGTCGCCTCGCTACCAATCACCAGCAGTTGCACATCGGGAACTGCGCTGCGTATAGCCGGCATTGCATGGCGGATGAACTCGGCGATACCTTTCCTCTGCGTCAAGCGACCAGCCGCTAGAAGCACGGGCCGGCTTCCCAAACCAAATTGCTTGCGAAAGCGTTCCTCGGCTACTGGACGTTCGGACCAATCGGGCAACTCGACGCCCGGATGGATGATCTCTATCCGCTCGGGCTGGACCCCCACAGACTCGGCAAGGCTAGCCGTATGGCGACTGTTGACCAGGATGCGATCAATACGCCGTATGGCCGGTAGGAAAAGGCTCCGATAGAGCAGATGATCGGCAACGATATCAAGGCCATGCAGAAAGCAGACAGTGTGCGCCTTTGAGAAGTGCGCTGCCATGAGGGCGGCCGGGGCCGTCAGGCCGCTACCGGAATAGACGGCATTGGGACAACACCGTCGCGCCAATATGAGCGACTCCCACTGGCAACCAATGAGGAAACGGGCGAGCGGCGCCAGTGGGACTTCGCTGCATCTCGTGCCTTCCTGCAAGAAAGCCCCAGCGCCCTGCGGCCCACATACGGCAACCTGATACGCCGCCTGCAGCGCCATGCAGGCATGATGATTGAGCCGCTCCATTCCGCCGGTCAGTGGCGGGAAGTTACGGGTGACAAAAAGCACCTTCGACGACATTTCCATCGAACCAGCGTCAGTCTTCAGGTTCGCGGTACATCAACGCGGTAATCTGCTCCGAAACCAGTCCAATCAGGAAAACCAGTACCGAGGTGATGAAGAGCAAGGCCGACATGTTGGTAAAGCGGCCACTGCTGAGGAAGGTGTAGGCATAATAACCGAAACCGGTGAGGAAGAAGGCCAAGCTGATCGGCAGGAAGAGCTTGAGCGGCGAAAACAGCGTGCCGATCTTGAAGATGATCAGCAAAAAGCGCACCCCATCTCGCATCAAGCGGACATGGCTCTTGCCGATGCGCTTGTCGACCTCGATCGGTTCATAAGCAACGGAATAACCCGAGCGGAAAAACGCCATGGTAATGGTCGTCGGGTAGGAAAAGCCGTTCGGCAACAAGTAGAGAAAGCGCTTGAACAGGCTGGCCTTGACCACGCGGAATCCGGAAGTCAGGTCCATTACCCGCTGCCCGGTCATCCAGGAGGCAAAACGGTTGTAAAAACCGTTGGCCACCGCGCGATGCATACCGGCCTGATGCTTGCGCGAGGTTCTAGCACCGACAACCATGTCGTAGCCTTCGTCCAGTTTGGCAAGCAACCGGGAAATATCCTCCGGGCGGTGCTGGCCGTCGCCGTCCATGAAGACGATGATGTCACCCGTAACGTGCCGGGCGCCGGACTTGATGGAGGCGCCATTGCCCTTTGAATATGGATGTCTGATGACCATCGCACCGTTTTGCTCGGCAACGGAAGCCGTCGCGTCATTTGAGCCATCGTCCACAACGATCAATTGCGCCCCCGGAATCGCCGCTTTGATGCGCGGCAACAGCCGTTCGAGCGCAGCGCTCTCGTTACGGGCGGGAAGGACGATGCTAACTTTGAACATGAAGTGCCCCATCGAATGCGGCAGCAATAGAGCGGCATGGATTGAACGGCATTAGTCCACCTCCGACAGAACGCCGTCTTGTACGAGTTCGCGCTTGATCTTCTGCAGATCGCTGCGATCTTTCCCGGACAATCGCCGGTTTTCAAAATACGCAAGGGTTCGCAAGACGCCATCTCTGTCACCCATCACGCGGTACAACTGAACAGTGTTCAAGCGATTCACCACATCCCCATTGTCTTCGCCAAATGCCACGTCAAACATCCGCAGCGCCGCACCGTAATCCTTTTGATCCAGCCACAAATATAAGGCATACGAGGACAACAACCGGGATTTGTAAACGCCAGCGACCGATGGATTCGATAAAGCACTGGCGAAAAGGCCATCAACCTGACCGCGGGACAAGCACAATGTCTTTTCAGTAACCATCCTGGGGATGCCATTGATTGCAGCACGGTCGGACACCTGCCGCATGTCCGAGCGCATACGCCGGTTCAATTCGGCCACTGTTGCTTCCGTCGCCGTTCCCTCCTGAAGACAGTCCAGTTGCAGCATGGCAACAAGCGCCAGCTTGAATCCGGGGTCGAGTTCATTGACCTTCTCCAGATGCCGTCGCGCCATCACGGGTAATTCGGCAACTCGATTCGCATGAAACAGATTGACCAGCAAGGCACCCGCCTCATACTGGGCGCGGGTTGACCTGTCGTGATACTGGGCCTCGATCTGGGTCCGGCGGAGATCGTCACCATACATATCAGTTCGCAAGAATGTCACTAAGCCCAGATAGCCCGCAAAGGCAAGAACACCCCCGACGACCGCCAACCGGAGCGCACGCGCTTTGTCTGCCACCCATGCCATCAGCGCCATGATAAAGATGGGAAGCGCGAGACTGGGCAGGTAATTTCTGTGCTCGTGCATCAATTCGAGCGGCCAGAGTGAGGATTCGAGAGAATGACCGACAAGAAACCACGCAATCGCCAACGCGACCAACGGCACACGTGTTCGCAGCAGCAGTGCGAGAACGCCCAGAACAACCAAGCCGAAAATCGACAACAGCGTCGTCGCCGGAGACAGCAGATGCTTCGACACCACATAGTCATCGTGGTAAAGCGAAAAATCGTTGAGAGCCGGTACCACTATCATGGCCAGATACGACCACACGATCCGCGCCTCGGTCATCAGGCGCTCGGGAAGCGAGAAGTTTCGCCCGAGATATTTATCCGGCAACCAGGAGGGATCAACAAGCAGATAAACGGCGATACAGAGGCCAGCAAGGCAAACTCCCAAGAACAAGCCCCGCGCGAATCCGTCGAGTCGCGATTTCGCCCGGCAGCCAAGCGTCAGCTCATAGCACAGGACATATCCGACAAAAAGAATGCCGGTTTCCTTGCTCAGCAGCGCCAATGGCAGGCAAACAAGCCATGCCGTCAATAGTGCCGTGACCTCGCGAAAGGACATCCGGCCCCTCTGTCTAGCCCAGACATGAAGCACCAGCGCCAGCAATACGAACAGGGACGACAAGCTGGTCATTCGTTGTACCACGTACAAGACGGACGTGATCTGGATGGGGTGTATGGCCCACATGCCGGCCCACCCGATGGCCAGGAATCGCCAGCGCCGCGTTGAACCGTGATCCACAGCCAGCCCCGAGGCTCGGGAGAAGAGAAATAGCAGCGCGCCAGCCAGAAGCGCATTCACGCCATGGATAACGACGTTGGTCAGCTTGAAGTAAAAGGGAGAGAACTCCGAAAAATAGTAATTCAGGGCGAAACTCAGCATGCTGACCGGCCGCCCGAGGGGGCCAGCCCACCCGCTTCCCCAGGCAGCGCGCAAAGAAGAAAACGTCAATTCATGCAGACGTATTTCGTCCAACTCCCTAATATTGACCGTATCGTCAAAGAAAAATCCGCCATACAGCCCAGGCCAATACAACACTAAAATTAAACAGATCATCCCGGCTAAAGGAAAATAGATTCCGACCCGAAATTTCATTCGCGATTCTTTCAATTCCATAGAAAAAGGCCGCCCCAAAGAGCGGCCTTCCATGGCAGGCTAAAGCTGCTTACTTGCAGGTTGCGGGCATGTATTTTGATGGAATAGTACCACCACAGGTCCAATCGATCTGCCCGTTGCTGCGTGTCGCGGCCGTCAAGGTAATCGTCTTGGTTGCCACCTTGGGGTCCAAGACGGTGGTCGCAGTGGCAGTAATGACGGCGTTAGTGTCATCCCAAGAAACAGCACTCACGAACTTCGACTTGGTGTCAATCGTGCCAAGGGAGAGCGCGGTGGGCAGATAACCCTTAGACTGAAAAAACTCTGCAACGTTGGTTTTCGGGTTAGAAGCAGCCAGAACCACTTCAGACACCTTGGCTCGAATCGTATAGTCCTGATAGGCCGGCAGCGCGATGGCGGCCAGAATACCGATGATCGCCACGACGATCATCAGTTCGATAAGGGTAAAGCCCTGTTGAACACGTTTCATTTGAATCTCCTTTTTGGCTAGAAAGCGGGAAACCGCTGTACTTACTCTATCACAAACCGTGCCAGCCCCATGGCATGGGCCATCTCATCGCGTCATATGCCTGTTTCAGTGGCTTTCAGCGCCACAAGGGAAGGCGGATCGGAGTCTGAATGTGACAAAAATGGTCACATGCAAGTAACGGAATGGGGCAGCATGCCGGGAAGACGACGCAGGGTTACATGGGGCCTATGCGCCGCATCATTGATTGCCACAGCGAGACTGCTACACTTGGGGCATGCCTGACACGAGGATTGCGCCATGCCCCCCTTGCCTGCCGTAGACACTTCCATTTCTGTCGATGAATACCTCGACGGTGAGTTGCGCAGCGAAATCAGACACGAATATATCGATGGCCAGGTTTATGCAATGGGCGGCGCCAGTCGTTCCCATGGCCTGATTGTCAATGCGCTGGCGTTTACCCTGACGCCCGCGGCGCGTCAAAAGCACTGCCAGTTATTTACCTCCGACATGAAGCTGCGGCTGAACATCGCCGACAAGATGGTGTTCTATTACCCGGATTTGCTCCTGTCCTGCGCTCCCGATGATCGGCAGCCCTATTTTTGCAGCCGTCCCTGCCTGATTGTCGAGGTACTCTCCGACTCGACGGAACGCATCGACCGTCGCGAGAAGCTGCTGGCCTACCAGACCTTGCCGAGCTTGCAGGAATATGTGCTGGTGGCGCAGAACGCCAGGCGGGTCGAGGTTTATCGGCGCGCGAACGACTGGAAGGCGGAGTATTTCGATTCGGGGGAGATTCGGCTCGATTGCCTGGAGAGCAGCGTGTCCGTTGATGCCATCTATGCCGACGTTGAATCGTTTGAAGCGCCGGCGCCGGATTCGATAACGTGAAATAACACCGTTCGTGGTGAGGCTCCGCGCTTCGAAGATCTCGGCGATGCCCATCATCCGCGCGTGCCAGCTCATCTGCTCGCGCGTCAGGCCGCGCGGGCAGCCCTTGCCGTCCATTCGCTCGCGGTGGCCGCCGGCGTACTCGGGAACGTTCTTCAGGTGCTTCGGCCACGGCAGTTGCCCGAGCATCCTGATCGTCGCGCTGACGTTACATCCGGACCAAAGATGGCGCTGAGGTCGATTTGGTCCTCAGCGACGACAAGGAACTGACCCATCTTATCGAATGCAAGCTTTCGGACAGTACCATTCATCGAGCCTTGGCCGGTTTCGCCAACAAGTTCCCTGGAGCGGAAGCGATTCAATTAGTGCGCGATTTGCGTCAGGAGGAATGCAGGGCTTCGGTACGCATCACCGATGCCGCCAACTGGCTGGCCGGACTTGAAGCGTGAGCGGGATTTCATGTGTCGAGGGAACGGGGAATGCCGATCCATCACGGACTCCCCGGATCATCTGCCCATTCCGGCACTCCGGACTGCCAAATCGCGCAGTCGACTCAGCAATCCACCTGCTTCGCGTCGAGGAATTCGGCGGCATACTTGCGGTAGATCTCGCTGCTGATGAAAACGTCGTGCAGGTCGGGATCGATGTGACCGTTCTCGCGGAACTTGTCCAGGATGGCGAGGGCCTGCGACAGGGTCATGCCCGGCTTGTACGGGCGGTCGCGCGCGGTGAGCGCCTCGAAGATGTCGACGATGCCCATCATCCGCGCCTGCCAGCTCATCTGCTCGCGCGTCAGGCCGCGCGGGTACCCCTTGCCGTCCATGCGCTCGTGGTGGCCGCCGGCGTACTCGGGAACGTTCTTCAGGTGCTTCGGCCACGGCAACTGCTCGAGCATCCTGATCGTCGCGCT
>WBZU01001610.1_pt1 | contig 16718 bp, 11 predicted proteins | sample 5204311 | NCBI WGS metagenome assembly WBZU01 (sample SAMN12344359, study PRJNA552823) | activated sludge metagenome | biome: Activated sludge suspended growth; feature: Nitrification reactor; material: Wastewater; isolation source: activated sludge from nitrification reactor of wastewater...
GGTGGAGCTGGCCGGGATTGAACCGGCGACCTCGTGAATGCCATTCACGCGCGCTCCCAACTGCGCCACAGCCCCACGCAAGCTTGCATCTGTAGGTGCACAAGCACCGAACAACGAACACGGGTGCAGACGTAACTCCGCAATCTAGCACGGTCGGTTTTTGTCAGTCAAGAAAAGGGTGGGAGGGAGACGGCGATGTGCCGCGCCCTTTTGTGCTCCCGCAACGCGCGGCCTCGGAAGGCCTTCGTTGGACGCGCGCAATCTAAAGGGCGCGGCACACGCCGTCTTGGAAGTAATATTAAGGACACAGAGCGTACACGATCGAAATCTGCTCGCTCGATACGCGCAGTGAAGGCCCAGGATCTGCGCCTTTGCGGGTGGCAACAGGGACGCGCGCAAGAAAAGGCGCGGAGCATCGCCTCCTGAAAATTCTACGCGGTGACGGTGCGTGGGGGAAAGTTCTTGGGTGAAAACGCTGCTTGACAAACCGAGAGGCGAATCCTACCATGATGCCCTTCCGGCTCTGATCAATATGCGGTCAGGGCTTTTTTTTCGAGCGCAGCAAGGTCAAGAAGGAGCGCAAGCAGCGAACAATGGCGAATCTCGTCATCATCGGCTCCCAGTGGGGCGACGAAGGCAAAGGGAAGATTGTCGACATCCTGGCCAAGGATGCCGATATGGTCGTGCGGTACCAAGGTGGCTCCAATGCCGGCCATACGGTCATCAATGCGCGGGATACGTTCATTTTCCATTTGATCCCGTCCGGCATCCTGTATCGCGGCACGCGCTGTCTCATCGGCAACGGCGTCGTGGTGGACCCGGGAGCCTTGATCGAAGAAATGGATCATCTGCAAGGACAGGGCGTGAAGATCGCCAAGAATTTTGGCGTCAGCGATCGCGCGCACTTGATCCTGCCCTATCACAAAGCCATCGACAAAGCCTCCGAGCAATCTAAGGGCGTGCGCCGCATCGGCACCACCGGGCGCGGCATCGGACCGTCTTATGGGGATAAGATGGCGCGGATCGGGATTCGCATGGGCGATTTGTTGAATCCGCCGTTGTTCAAACAGAAGCTCGAAGAAAACCTCGTCGACATCAACTGGCTGCTGGAACAATTGCACAAGGTGGATTGTTTCGAACTGGAAAAGGTGTATCAGCAATACATGGGCTATGCCGATCGATTGAAGAGCTACATCATCGATACGACTGTCGTCGTCAATAAGGCGGTGGATGCCGGCAAAACCGTCTTATTTGAAGGGGCGCAGGGCACGCACTTGGATGTGGATTTCGGTACCTATCCATATGTGACCTCCTCGAGCTCATCGGCTGGTGGCGCTTGCACGGGAACCGGCGTGGGCCCCACGAAAATCGATGCCGTCATGGGGATTACCAAGGCGTACACGACGCGTGTCGGCAGCGGCCCGTTCCCGACCGAATTGACCGATGAAGTCGGCGGCTGGCTCCAGGAGCGTGGAAAGGAATTCGGGGCCACAACGGGGCGAGCCCGCCGCTGCGGGTGGTTCGACAGCGTCATCGTTCGCCACGCCACTCGAGTCAATGGCCTGTCGTCGCTGGCCGTCACCAAGTTGGACGTGCTGGATGGGTGTAAGGAACTCAAGGTCTGCACGGGCTATCGCGTGAACGGCAAGATCCATCGTGAGATGCCGTCCGACCTGCTGGCGTTGACGAATTGCGAACCGGTGTATGAGCGGGTGCGTGGCTGGAGTGCTCCTACCACCGGCGTGACGACCTACAAGAAATTGCCTGCGGAGGCGAAGCGGTATCTGACAAGGATTGAAGAGTTGGCTGAATGCCGGATCGATATGATTTCCACCGGCTCGCGGCGAGATGAAACCATCATTCTCCACAATCCACTCAAGGCCGGCAGCCGCAAGCGAGTGTCACGTTCACGATAAACGCTGTGTTTTTTGTGCATGACCGATGTGCGCCGTAGCGATACTGGACGCGTCGGTGGTATGATCCCCTGCCACGAATCCGTACCGATTATCGTGGTCCCCGTGTGTTGGAGAGTCGGTAGCTCAGTCGGTAGAGCATCGCCCTTTTAAGGCGAGGGTCCTGGGTTCGAATCCCAGCCGACTCACCATATTTCAATCGCTTACATGATTCGGTCACTTCCAATGAACCTCCATTGGAAGTAAGGAGCCTCTTTCACTTTTTCTGCTGCGATGACCTCTTCGACTTGTCGGAAGTTGTAAGCACGGACTACTCGACTTAACCGAACGTATCGCTACCTTCTGCTGGACCAAGGTTCCGCTGCCAATCTCCCCCTATAAACAGGATCTGCCTCAGATCCGTGATGCTGTCGATGCCCCTCTGTCTTAAGTAGCAGTCACGGTTAGAGTCGCCGTCAATCCAACATGCAACGCCCTAGCGCCCCCGCACAGTACGCTGAGGTATCGGCCACCGGCCCCGGAAAGCTTGCACCGAAGAATTGCCTCTCGGCGTGATTGAATTCAACGGGGGGCCTCACAGCTGGGTTGAGTCACCAGCATGTTGTCGGCTCAGGGTTAGCGTGCGAATTGATCGCAGGTCGCTACGTCGCGGCGAATGCACCTCTCGCTTGAATTAATGCTGAGCCGATTTCGCATTCCGTCGGTCGGCATACTCGCGGAATTCCGATGACTTGGCCAAGCTGCGGATCAGTTGCTGAATGGTATCGATCAACGACTCACGGAACACGGTTTCGACCGCAAATGCTCGGTTGAGGCGGTCAGTCGTGATGGTGGTCTTGGTGTGCATTTTCGAGTTGAATGTCTCCGTGAGGAGTCGCTGGCCCTCGCTCCCCGTGACGGTTCCGCTCAAGTCCGCACGCCCTTCATAGGTATCCGACGGATCAAACATCGCAAATAAAAAGTACAAGGGGCCGGTCGCATATAAACTCTTTCGAAGTGTGCAATGTCCTTCGGCCTGCAGTTGCGGAAGGGCCATTTCAATAACTACGTCACTGTGTGTGGCCAGACTTTTGTCCTCGACCACATCGACCGACTCGAAGACCTGCGACAACGCTTGCGTCATTCCTGTTTCCAGTTCCACTCCAATGGGTACGTCGAACGTTCCGGCGCACGATACCTCTTTCCGTAACGTGGCATTCTTGAGGGATTCCGGCATCACCAGCGTGGCAGTCAGGGAGGTCTTTCTCATTTTCAAGGCGTCCACAGTGGTGTGCAACGGCAACGGAGTGGGAGCGCAGGATGAGACGGCAAACCCCAACACTCCGACCTGCACAATCCGCAAAATACTACCCATGAACTGTTCCTCCCATTGGATGTGTGGCATTGCATCGGTTGACTTGGAATACGCTGCTTCACGCAGGAAGGCTGTGCCATATCTCGCTTGCCCAGTCAAGGAACTCCTGTCCCGTTCGGGGGATACGTACTCGAGACGTTGAACGGCATCAAATGACCTGGCGCGAACCGAAGGGCAGGCTCTTGCGGCGGACTGAGCGTTCCAATTGGAGTTACGGAACGTTCATTTGTCACTCTTTCCTGCCGCACCCTTCAGCGCCGGTCCTAATCCCAGGATCGTAATTTTGTGACGGAAATAGTTATCGGGGTAGGTGTCATCGTCATGGAGGACGGATGAGATCTTGTAGCGCAACCGCCCCGGGGGATCATTCGGCTCACGATAATGCATCTCATCGATCCATATGCCGATGTCCTTCACGTGCTGATCGCTGACGCTGTATCCCACTTCCCAACCAGTCAGCATCGGAATCGCGTAGGCATAGGGGATCGTGTCGATCACGATCTCTTTGCTTTTGACACCCGCCCCACCGAAGCCACCTGAAGCGGATTCTATGGGAAGAATGGCGAAGGGGGGCTGAACGGGATGAACATCCAGGCCGGAGACACCGGAAACGGCTTCGGTAAATACATACTCCCGCTTGTCGCTGTCATCCTTCAAAATCGTGTACGTGTTCCAACTCATAAAGCCGGAATCTGCAAGGCTCACAGCGTTGGGGAGCGGGGCGGGGATGCCGGTGAGGAGATCGCCGACGGTCCTCACGTGGTCCTTATTGTTGTTGTAGATCTTGTCGTATTCCACAAAGCTTTCGCTATGGTCGAGATTATATCCCAGTTGAAGCAGGTGGTGATCTCCCCCGTACCAGGCAAGTCCAAATCCTCGTGGAAGCACCGCAACCGCTTGACTCGGCGAGATGGATGGCGTGGGAGCAAAGACGCTAAACGCTGACAGCGCGGTGGTCCCATTGTCGAACGCCAGGAATGATTTATCCGGGAGATCCGTACCGGTGCTACAGAAGGCGTCGGCACTTCCGGCGTCTATGTTCATTGCCAGTGCGCTGTCATTCCATGCCACCACGGTATAGTAGTAGGTGAACTCATACCCTTCATCAAAATCATCATCCCGTAAAATGCCCATGGCGTTCCAACTGAGTAGTCGATTCCTGAGATCCGGTTTAATTTTCGCGAGCACGGCCCCAAGCCCAAGCACGTGTTGATCGCCGCCCAGATAGTTGAGCCTCCAGCCATTGAGGAAGACCGTGGCCCGGTTGGCATAGGCTGGAATTGGGACACTGTGCTGAACCTTGATGATCCGTTTCCCGGAGTCGAGTTTCGCCGTTCCAAAACCATACATCGCTTTGATTGTTCCTTGGTCTTCAAACACCAGCTTCGGATAGGTGTGATCATTCGGATCGGGAGCGGTCTCGGTCGTGATGGGCGTGTCCTCCATCTGTTTGCAAATATCAGGCAGGACATAGGCCGGATTGATTGCGCCACAGGATGAGAGACAGAAACCCATCAGCATGACGGCAAGGGAATGTGAACGTCGAAGGTGGGACGTCTTCGCTGTGTTCATCTCGCACTCCTGGTTTCAATTGTTTTGCGCTGATACCCCATGATCTGTAGAACCTGAGCCTGTGGCATGAGGGCGGATCGTGTTATCCAGGGCGGTTGCCTTGCCTGTTGACGGTTCCGGCTCTGACATGGAAGTGGAAGAAAATGGTCTGGCGCTGAAATCCGCGGGTGGCTTGAGCAACGTGGCTCTCGTCCGAGCGCGAGTGCTCGCGAAGACCATCCCCGCGGCGATGAGCAGGGCCACGGCCAGTCCAACGAGGAGAAGAGCGCGGTGCAGGGGCGAAGAGATGTGCGGCCATTCCTCCCCGAGCCAGTACCCGATCATAATGAATGTACTAGACCAGAGCAGTGCGCCAGTATAGGCGAAGCGGGTGAAGGTGCCGATTGGAAGTTTCGCCATCCCGCTCATCAACGCAGCGAGATGGCGCACGCCCGGGACAAAGTAGGCGATGAGCAGCGTGTATTTCCCCCAGCGTTGCATCCACCGCTGCGTCATCGTGATGTGCTCTGGATCCAGGTAGAACCGCCCGCTGAGCTTCGTCAGGAGGAGCGGTCCCACGAACCACCCCAGCGCATAGCTGAGGCTGATTCCGCAGGCACTCCCCAGGAACGCCGATGCCATCGAGGGGGGAAGCGTCAGCTCTCCGCGGGAATTCAGATAGCCGACAAAGGTAAGGAGGGCTTCATCCGGCACAGGCACCCCCACGATCCCCAACACCAGCAATCCGAAGATCGCTACGTATCCGTAGGAAGCAATCCAGGTAAAGGCCGGTTCCATGGGGCCAGTGTGGCGGTGGCCAGAAATCTTGTCAACGTGGCCGTCACCCGGTGAACTCTGAGCGTGCGATTCTGCACGAGTCGCTCACTGAAATTTTGCACAAAAGCAGATCGATCGCGATATCGGCGACTCCTTCAGAATCCTGTCGAACAACTTGTCTGGCGCAATCGTTCGGTGACTGCGGCAAATGCGCACGTGGTCGTCCGTAAGGCAGGGAGATAATCTTCCGGGCAAGAAAATTGCCTGTCCCTCTCCTCCAGCGGACCGCCGTTCACATTGCATGTGGTGATAATGATCCATCGTCGGTATCACGCGCTGCTTGAAGTATCCAACGTGCTGAACTCGCAGCGCGAGATGGATAGCCTCTGGCAAGCCTGTACGGAACGAATCAAGGATGTCGTACCGTGGGAACGGGCCGGAGTCCTGCTTTACGCGCCGGATGAAGATGGATTTCGGTTTCACGCGCTGGAGACTGCCGTGTCGAAACGTGTGCTTCAACGAGGGACGATCATTCCGCGTGCGGGCAGTGCGGTGGGGTGGGTGTATGAACACCGCAAAGTCCATGTACGTCCCGATCTCCAGCATGAACAAGTGTTCATTGAAGATCGATGGTATGCCGAAGAAGGCCTCGGGCGAATGGTGAATCTCCCGCTAGTCGCGCGCGGGACCTGCCTGGGGACGCTCAACATCGGCAGTGTGGCGTCAGGCGAACCTGAGGGCGAGACGTTGGAGTTTTTGCATCAGATTGCGACGCAGGTCGCATTGGCCATCGAAAATGTCCAAGCCTACGAGCAACTGGCCCGGATGAGTCGCCAACTGGCGAAACACAATGCGTATCTGACTCAGGAGATCAAGCAAGACAGTCACTTCGGATTGTTGGTCGGCAAAAGCGAGCCTCTGCGTAAAGTGTTGGCGCAAATTCAAGCGGTGGCGGCCACCTCCACGACGGTGCTCGTCACGGGAGAGACCGGGACTGGAAAGGAGTTGGTCGCTCGCGCCATCCATGAAAATAGCCTGCGCCGCCACAAACCGTTTGTGCGGCTCAATTGCGCGGCATTGCCGAGCGGCTTGGTGGACAGTGAATTGTTCGGGCACGAGCGAGGGGCCTTTACAGGGGCGGTGCAACGGCATCAGGGTCGGTTCGAACTCGCCCACGAGGGCACGCTGTTTTTGGATGAAATCGGGGAAATGCCGCTGGATGTGCAGGCAAAGCTCCTCCGAGTCCTGGAAGATCATCTGGTCGATCGGGTGGGAGGGGTGCGGTCGGTGCCTGTGGATGTGCGACTTATCGCGGCGACCAATGTGAACTTGGCCGAGGCGGTTGAGCAGAAACGGTTTCGAGCAGATCTCTATTATCGCTTGTTGGTGTTTCCGATCGGACTCCCTCCGTTGCGTGACCGGAAAGAAGACATTCCGCTTCTGGCCCAGCATTTTCTCCAACTCTGTCGGGTCAAGCTCAATCGCCCCGGGGTGATCTTCAGCGAGAGTGCCTGTGCACGGTTGTCCCAGTATGAATGGCCTGGAAATATTCGCGAATTGCAGAACGTCATTGAGCGGGCTGCGATTCTTGCGCCGACCCATCGTGTCGACATTGATGAGCGTCTCGTCCCCTCGTCATCAAGACACACGCCAAGCGTGACACAGCCCCTGACGCTGTACGATGCTGAGCGTGGGCTCATTCTTCGTGTGCTGGAGCAGGCAGGCTGGCGGATCTACGGCCCGCTTGGCGCGGCAACCCGGTTGGGGATGAATCCCAGCACCCTCCGGAGTCGAATGAAGAAAATGGACTTGTCACGGCCTTCGGCACTCCCATCTCTGAATCCTCTTCCCTTGTCGTAGTCGTCGGCGCTCGCCACACCTCGAACGAACATATGCGGGATTTTTGCGCCATTGTGCTGCAGGCCCAATGGTCTGGGTGGTGTGAGTGTGCTCGCCGACACGGTCGCTGACCCCAAGCGGTGAGGAGCGGAAGCATCTGTTCGTTCCTCGGATATCGTGAACGGTCGCGGTTTTCCGTGAAACCTCGCGACGTATCCATCACAGCCTCCAGCCACGTTCGCAGCCCTTCGAACGGCTCATTCCCCCAAGTCGCGGGATAGACGAAGAGTTTCCTGCAAGGCCCTGGTCGAACTCTGTTGGCATTGGGCTTGCTCTCTCCAATGTTGGCAATACGTAGGTTGAGGAGACAGGAGCATGTGGCTGTCAGGATGGCGTTGCGGACTCAGAGCAGCTGGATGGCTTTCCCTCACGGGGATCATGGGATTCAGCGGTTGTCTTGGATCGTCGCCGTTCTCGGGATCGACGTCTGTCTTAAGCAACAGCCAATTCATGGATGGGTGGACGACCTATCTCCACTGCCGATCTAGTGCGGAGCCGGACGAAATCCGAACGGATGTAGGGCAGTTGAGCCGTATGGCCCATGCGGTGGCTGTGCAGAATCGGCCGACCGCCTTTCTGCCTGCGTCGATCCGAAGACTTGTCATGCCCCCTCCATCACGGTTGGCCGTTGATCCCCATGCAATGATGGTGGCCTGTGCGCAGCATGGCAGTGAGGTGGCGCAGGTTGTTGGGCAGGTCGAGTTGGCGGTGGAATTGTTCACGGTGGTGCTGGCGGCGCTACGAGAAGGAGGCTACGCCTATCATCCGATGGACATCGGCCGCGCATTCACGAGCCGTGACTAGCACAGCAATGTCACTTCATCAGGAGCCATTCCGGCGGCTCCGTGGCAAAGGAGAGATGCCTCATGGCGGCAGCCTATGACTTTGATCTCGTGTGCATCGGCAGCGGTCCCGCGGGGCAACGAGCCGCGATTCAGGCCGCGAAACTCGGGAAGCGCGCCGCCGTCGTGGAGAAACGTCCCTCTCTGGGAGGCGTGTGCTTGGAGATGGGAACAATTCCGAGCAAGACATTTCGCGAGGCCGTGTGGTCTCTGTCGCAGGGCGGCGGAGTTCACCGGGACCCGGCCTTTCGCCTCAATGGCGAGAACATGCGTCGCCCTTCGGTGGAGGCGCTCCTCCAACGTGTGGGGATGGTCGGACGTCACGAATCGCAGGTGATTGAGCAGCAACTATTCCGGAACGAGGTGCAGATGATCAGAGGAGAGGCCTCGTTTGTGGATCCGCATACGCTGCTGGTGGCGTCCAGTGAGGGACGGCGGACGGTCACGGCGGAGAACATCGTCATTGCGGTGGGCACCTATCCGGCTTCGCCTCCCGGCGTCCCGGCGGATGGTGACCTCATCCTGACCAGCGATGATCTCGTGCGGTTGCGGAAGTTGCCGAAGAAACTCGTCGTTGTCGGTGGGGGAATTATTGGCATCGAGTATGCGTCGGTGTTCGCTGCGCTCCAAATCCAGGTGATCCTGGTGGATAAGCGAGACCGGCTCTTAGAGTTTTTGGATCGTGAGAGCGTCGACGAACTCATGCAGCAGATGAGACGGCAGCGGGTCACGTTTCGCTTGGGAGAAGCGGTCGAGCGGCTGGAGGTCACGACTGGAAACCCGCGGCAGGCGGTCGTCCAGCTAGAGTCAGGAAAAATGATCGTCGCCGACCAGATCCTCTTTTCGGTCGGGCGAATCGGTGCCACTGGCTGTCTGAATCTGGATGCAGTGGGACTCAAGCCAGACGAGCGCGGCCGACTGACGGTAGACCGGCAGTTTCGGACGGCGGTACCGCATATCTTTGCCGTCGGCGACGTCATCGGATACCCGAGTTTGGCGTCGACTTCATTTCTGCAGGGGCGACTGGCGGCCTCTTATGCCTTCGGGGTGGATCCGGGACCGATGGTCGAACATCTGCCGATCGGCATCTACTCCATTCCGGAGATCTCGGCCATCGGACCCCCGGAACATGAACTGACGCAGAAAAAGGTGCCCTATGAAATCGGGATTGCGCGCTATGGGGAAATTGCACGAGGACAGATTCTCGGAGACGAGAGCGGGTTTCTCAAGTTGCTGTTCCATCGAGAAGATCAACGGTTGCTCGGCATCCATGCTGTGGGCACCGGTGCGACGGAACTGATCCATATCGGGCAGGCGGTCTTGGAATTAGGCGGCGGACTCTCATACTTCCTGCGGTCGGTCTTCAACTACCCGACGTTGGCGGAGTGTTACAACGTCGCGGCATTGAATGCGTTGAACAAATTCGCCGCCGTCGGTCACGGAACATGCCCGCCGCGATGGCAATGAGACGACAGTATGCTCATGGCCGGGCAATTCTTCCCCTGCCGCCTGCGGGAAGCCTGTTCTGTGGAGACAAAGAAAAAGGAGAGGGATAACCATGCATCACGGCATGCTGGGCGCATTCGTAGTCATTGGGCTGATCACTGGTCCCGCCATGGCGCAGGAGCAATCTCTTGGATCGGAGCACGCTCGCGCTGTTGCTCCTTCCGAATCGTCGAATCTGACGCGGACGCCGAAGAGTTCCTGGGAAACGTGGCTCAATCATGGAGCACGTGAGGGATCGTTGAAGTCGTACGTCCCGTCACGGAGCCCAAATCTCGGAATACCGACGGCTCCTCTTTCTCCCTCCATCGGACCAGGATCCGGATTGCTTGGGCCGGAAGCGGGCCGCAGCCCTTCACGGCTCAGGTCGGATAGAGAGACAGAACGGGAATGGGTAGGGCCTCGTGGCGGGATGCGGTAACGCGATCTTCGCGGCATGAGACCGGCTGAACTCGACAGGCGTTCGACGTATGTGGGGGGCGCAGCGCATCTGAAGGCGCTGGCGGAATGACTGGCCATCAGCCGGTATTGAGGGCGTCGACGCTCGTTGTACCGGGACACACGAACGACCATCGATCAAGGAAGGAGATCTCGTGATGCATGCCACGCAAATCAGGATCACGAATCCCGTACGCGCGCTTCAGGCCTTCGGCCAATCGGTCTGGTTGGACTATATCCGGCGGAGTTTCATCACCAGCGGGGCATTGCAGCGGTTGATCGTCGAAGAAGGAGTGGGCGGAGTGACGTCAAACCCCGCGATTTTCGAGAAAGCCATTACGGGGAGTTCAGACTATGCCGATGCCTTGAGCACGCTTCGGCGAGAGCCAGGTCTGGATGCGAAGGCACGCTATGAGCGATTGGCCATCGAGGATATTCAATCTGCGGCCGACCTGTTGCAACCGGTCTATGCTCGCACGAAGCGGCGTGACGGCTATGTGAGTCTGGAGGTGTCGCCCCACCTGGCTCATGACACGCGGGGGACGCTCGATGAGGCGAAGCGGCTGTGGGTGGCGGTCGGGCGCGATAACGTGATGATCAAGGTGCCGGCCACGCCGGCGGGGATCCCGGCGATCCGGAAATTGATTGGGTTGGGCATCAATGTCAACGTGACGCTGCTGTTTTCGCAGGACACCTACCAGTCGGCCGCTGAAGCCTACCTTATGGGGCTGGAAGAGTTGGCGACGCGGAGTGGTGACCTCGAAAACGTGGCGAGCGTGGCCAGCTTTTTCGTCAGTCGCATTGATACGGCGGCGGATGCGGAGATTTCCGCCCGTCTTGAGCACTCGACTGACGCGGAGGAACGAGGGAGGCTCCGAAGCCTCCAGGGAACGGTCGCCGTGGCCAATGCCAGATTGGCCTATCAACGCTATCAGACTCTCTTTTCAGGCCCCCGCTGGGACGCCCTTGCGAACCGAGGAGCCATGACCCAACGGCTGCTCTGGGCGAGTACCGGCACCAAAAATCCTCAGTATCGCGACGTGCAGTACGTCGAAGAACTGATCGGTCCGGAGACGGTCAACACGGTGCCGCCTGCGACGCTTGACGCCTTTCGTGATCATGGCCGGCTTGAGAGCCGACTGACGAAGGACCTGGATGAGGCGAGAGCCGTGCTCCTTGCCTTGGAGCAGGCGGAAATCTCAATGAACGCGATAACCGACCGACTGCTGGAGGAGGGGGTGCACTCGTTCAGAGACGCCTTCGACCACCTGCTTGTCGCCGTCGAGTCGCACTCCAGGGAGAACAACCCTGTGCGACTCAATGACTGGTCGTACTCGCTCCCGGCGGATGTGGCTGCTGAAGTCCAGTCTTCACTCAAGGGATGGAACGAAGATGACAGGGTTCGACGTCTATGGGATCGTGACGCGTCGCTCTGGACTGACGAGGACGAGCACCGGTGGCTCGGGTGGCTGGATATTACGGATCAGCAGTTGGCCCACGTTCCCTTGCTGACTGACCTGGCGGCGGAAACCTGGCGCAGAGGGTTCACGCATGTCCTGTTGTTGGGAATGGGTGGGTCGAGCCTTTGTCCTGAAGTTCTGAAGATGACGTTTGGCAGGCAAGCGGGATATCCAGAACTCCACGTGCTCGATTCGACAGATCCGGCGCAGATCAGAACCGTTGAGAAGCACATCCAGGTTGCCAGCACGCTCTTCATCGTGTCGAGTAAGTCCGGAAATACTCTTGAGCCCATGATTCTGAAACAGTATTTTTTTGAGCGCGTTCAGCGGCTTGTCGGAGCCAAGGCCGCCGTCCGGCAATTCATCGCGATCACGGACCCCGGCTCTCCATTACAACACATCGCTGAAGCCAATGAGTTTCGCCATCTCTATTTCGGTGTGCCGACGATCGGTGGCCGTTATTCGGCGCTGTCGAATTTCGGCATGGTGCCGGCAGCGGTCATGGGGCTTGATATCGCCCAATTTCTAGAGAGTGCGGAAGACATGGTGGAGGCCTGTTTTTCGTCTGTCCCTATCGACGAGAATCCCGGCTTGAAGCTGGGCACGATCCTCGGGGTGTTCGCGAAGCACGGCCGCGACAAGGTGACGATTGTGGCCTCACCGGGCCTGGCCTCGTTCGGTGCCTGGCTCGAACAACTGCTGGCTGAGTCGACCGGCAAGGCGGGCAAGGGAATCATTCCGGTCGATCGTGAGGCGGTCGGAGATCCCGCGGTCTATGGAGCGGATCGTCTGTTCCTCTATATCCGATTGCAGGCCGCGCCGGAGAAGACCCAAGACGAAGCCGTCGATCTACTTGAGCGGGCGGGACACCCGATCGTCCGTATTACGGTGGGCGAACTCTATGACCTGGGGCAGGAATTTTTCCGCTGGGAATTTGCCACGGCGGTGGCGGGAGCCATCATAGGCCTCAATCCATTCGACCAGCCGGATGTCGAGGCGAGCAAATTAGCGACCAAGGCATTGACCACGGAATATGAACGAACCGGGGCACTTCCGCCGGAATCTCCGATTCTCGAAGAGGGTGGGATCACACTGTTTGCTGATCCAATCTATGCCCAAACGCTCCGGGCAACGACAGGTCCAGCCCCGTCTTTTGGGGAGTATCTGGCAGCCCATCTGAATCGGCTCGCAACCGGCGACTACTTCGCGTTGTTGGCCTATCTCGAGATGGCTCCCACGTATGAGGCGGAGCTCCAGTCCATACGTCTGAGGGTGAGGGACGTCAAACACGTTGCCACCTGCCTGGGGTTTGGCCCGCGATTTCTCCATTCCACGGGGCAGGCCTATAAAGGAGGCCCGAATACCGGTCTGTTCCTCCACATCACCTGCGAGGATGCCGTCGATCTACGGGTCCCTGGGCATAGCTATACGTTCGGCGTCGTCAAAGCTGCGCAGGCCCGCGGAGATTTCCAGGTGTTGACGGAACGAAATCGGCGACTCGTGCGCGTGCATCTGGGCACCGACGTGCATGCGGGTTTGGCGAGGCTGCGATCAGTTGTGGAGCAGGTGCTGACATGAAGAGCGTTCAGAACTCCCTGTCTTAGGTGATCGTCAGGCGAGGTCACGGCGGGACAATATCACAGGAAATGGATGCACGTGATGTCATTGGGAGGCCAGCATGATCGAGTCACAGTCAGATGCACTCGTACTCTTCGGCGCCACGGGCGATTTGGCATTCAAGAAGATCTTTCCCGCTCTGCAGGCCATGATCAAGCGGGGGCATCTGACGGTGCCCGTGATTGGGGTGACCAAAGCGAATAGGCATGAGGCCGAACTGCGGGATCGCATCCGCGAGAGCCTGACACAATTCGGTGGAGGCATCGATGAGGCGGCCTGTGCCAGACTTCTACAGAGCGTGCGATTTGTGGATGGCGACTATCGGGAGGATGAGATATTTGTCCGTCTCCGCCGGGAACTCGGACGCGCTCAGCGACCACTCTATTACCTGGCCATCCCGCCCAGCATGTTTCGGACAGTGGTCGAGGGGCTCGGCAAGTCGGGTTGTGCGCGTGGCGCACGCGTAGTGGTCGAAAAACCATTCGGTCGGGACCTGGCCTCAGCGCAGGCACTGAACCGGACCCTGCACAGCCTGTTCGATGAGTCGGCCATCTTTCGCATCGATCACTACTTAGGAAAAGAATCCATCCAAAACCTGTTGTACTTTCGCTTCGCCAATTCCTTCCTTGAGCCGATTTGGAATCGCGCATACGTCGAAAGCGTGCAGATCACGATGGCGGAACAGTTTGGCGTGTCCGGTCGAGGCAGCTTCTATGAGGAAACCGGGGCGCTTCGCGATGTGGTCCAGAACCACCTGTTGCAGGTCGTGGCGAATCTGGCTATGGAACCGCCCATCAGCGGGTCCGGCGAGGCCTTGCGCGATGAGCGGATCAAGATCTTCAAGCGTATGCGGCCGCTGACCGAACAGACCCTGGTCCGTGGACAGTTTCGCGGGTACAGAACGGAGGCCGGGGTGGCATCCGCTTCGCAAGTGGAAACGTTCGCGTCACTCCAGATCGACCTCGATTCGTGGCGTTGGGAGGGGGTGCCGTTCTTTATCCGTGCCGGGAAGCATCTCCCGGTGACGGCTACGGAAGTGTTTGTGACCTTGAAGCGTCCGCCCCAGAATGTGTTCGGCGAGACAGTCGGGGCGCCGCGCAACTACGTTCGATTCCGGCTTGGTCCCGATCGGGTGGCGGTTGCAATTGGGGCTCGTGCCAAGGTCCCGGGAGAAAAAATGATCGGACGTGAAACGGAACTCTTCGTGAGTCATCAGCGAGGAGATGAGATGGAAGCCTATGAGCGGCTGATCGGCGACGCCATGATCGGTGATGCGTCGCTGTTTGCTCGGCAGGACGGAGTCGAGGCCTCCTGGCGTGTCGTCGATCAGATTCTCACGACGCCGACACCGGTCTATGAATATGAACCAGGCACATGGGGGCCAAGCGCATCCCACGACCTGATTGCTCCGTTCGGTGGCTGGCAAAGTCCGAAGGAGCATGAATAAGGAGAGAACAATCTATGCAACTGGGCATGATCGGACTGGGGCGAATGGGGGCCAACATGGTACGGCGGTTGATGCGCGGGGGGCATCACTGTGTCGTGTTTGACCGCAATGCTGATCAGGTCGATCGGCTGACTTCTGAAGGCGCCGTAGGGGCGAGCTCCCTGGACGATCTCATCGGCCGATTGTCCCCTCCGCGGGCTGTGTGGGTAATGGTGCCGGCAGGCGAAGCGACCGAAACCACCGTCGACGCCCTCGCGCAACGGCTGAAGGTCGGTGACATCCTCATCGATGGAGGCAACTCGTATTTCAAAGATGATGTCCGGCGTGCCAACGCGCTGACGGCGAAGGGGCTCCACTATGTGGATGTCGGAACGAGCGGAGGAACCTGGGGATTGGAGCGAGGCTATTGCCTAATGATCGGCGGCGCTGGGTCGGTGGTGGCGCGTCTTGATCCGATCTTTAAAACCCTGGCCCCGGGTCGAGGTGATGTTGAACGAACAAAGAGGCGGGACCGCATGGCGGGCACGGCAGAGGAGGGGTATCTGCACTGCGGGCCTGTCGGAGCAGGGCACTTCGTCAAGATGGTTCATAACGGGATTGAGTATGGTTTGATGCAAGCCTATGCCGAGGGCTTCGATATCTTTCGTCATGCCAACTCGAAGAGCCTTCCCGATGACATGCGGTACGAGTTGAACCTTGCGGACATTGCCGAAGTGTGGCGACGGGGCAGTGTCGTAGGGTCGTGGTTGCTCGACTTGACCGCCGCCGCGCTGGCAGAAAATCCGGACCTGTCCAATTTTACCGGTTCCGTCCAGGATTCCGGAGAAGGTCGCTGGACGGTGATGGCAGCAGTAGAAGAGGGCGTTCCCGCAGAGGTCCTGTCTGCATCGCTCTATACGAGGTTCCGTTCTCGTCAAGACCATACCTTTGCCGAAAAGGTGCTCTCGGCGATGCGCTACCAATTTGGTGGCCACGTCGAGATGCCCGCCGGCGATCGTCGTTGATGAGTTCGGCGGCCTCCTGTCTTCGACGGTTGCGGCACGTGTGTCGATAGCACACTGTTGACGAAGCCCGGCCATTTTAGGGCGAGGGGCCTGGGTTCGAATCCCAGCCGACTAACCGGTTGCCTGATGGAGGAGTGTCTGGATCTCCTTCAGCTCATATTTCAATAACTGCATTTCACTGGAGAGGTATCCCAATGTCTGCTCATTTTGCTTGGATTGCTGCATAAGGCGTCCGAGTAGCGCCACTCGTTGCTTCAGCATCCGCGCAGAGACAGCGAGCCCCGTTTCGAGTCCAATGGTTCGGCGCACCAACAGGTCCAATGCCGGACCGATCTCGGCAAGATTCAAGCAAAATGTTACGGGAAGATCCTTCATGGCACTGCGGGGCATGCTGGGATATTCCGCGTCGGTAGGGTCTTGGACGACAGTCAACCCACCGGCCTCGTGCACGGCCCGTAGCCCCAGCGTGCCATCAACGAGCATCCCGGTCAGAATCACGCCGATGATACGGTTCCCATATTCCCGCGCGGCGGACTCGAACAGGGCGTTGATGATGAACGATGGGGCTGGTCTCTCCGGATATGGGGTAAGTTTGAATCTCTGGCGATCAATGGTGACCGACATTCCAGGTGGCGTCAGGTAAATCACTCCGCTTTCTAGATGATCGCCTTCCGAGATGAGACGGAGCTGCGCGCGAGTAACGTCATGAAGCCAGTTTTCCATATGCATGGTCCCGTATTGGGACGGTACCAACGCCGGCAGGTGGCGAATAAGGATGACTGCAGCCGGTAAATTGTCCGAGAGTCCTCTGATGACTTCCTTGACGGCCGTATGGCCTCCAGCGGAAGCGCCGATCACGATGAGATGAGTCGGCGCCGGACCCGGGCCCGGGCCCGGGCCTAACTTCTCTAAA
>WBZU01000880.1_pt1 | contig 16692 bp, 19 predicted proteins | sample 5204311 | NCBI WGS metagenome assembly WBZU01 (sample SAMN12344359, study PRJNA552823) | activated sludge metagenome | biome: Activated sludge suspended growth; feature: Nitrification reactor; material: Wastewater; isolation source: activated sludge from nitrification reactor of wastewater...
ATTTGACCGGTTGCCCCTGCTGCGCAGCGAGCACCAGATTGACTCTTATAGCAGTCGCGAGGCGGCCTTCCTGGCCAATAACTGGCTCTTCACGGGCATTGCGTTTGCGACGTTGTGGGGAACATTCTTCCCCATGTTCAGCGAGATTCTGACCGGCCAGCGCATCAGTGTGGCGGCACCATTCTTTAACAAGGTCAACGGCCCGCTCTTCCTGATGCTTCTGCTGCTCATGGGCGTCGCACCGTTGTTGGGGTGGCGTCACACCAGCCTTACCGCCTTCCGCAAGCAGTTCACGATCCCAACCATCGTTGCTGTTGCGATGGGTGTCGTAGTATTTGTCCTTGCGCGTAGCCTCTACCCGGTAATCGGCTTGTCGATCTGTGCCTTTGTCATTGCCACCATTGTGCAGGAATATGTACGGGGCGCCATCGCACGACGGACGACAACTGGTGAAAACTTCTTCGTCGCTGTCGTTCGTCTGTGGAGCCGCAATGGCCGTCGCTACGGCGGCTATATTGTGCACATCGGCATCGTTCTGATTGGTGTTGCCATTATCGGCAATGAATTCTATCAGCAGTCGACCAGCGTGACGCTTGCGCGTGGCGAGACGGCAAATATAGGACGCTATCAAATTGAGTACGCTGGCATTGAGACTGATCGCCAGTCGAATCTGATGGAGTTCAGCGCCAGACTGCTGATCTACGATGCCGATAGCGGAAAAGTCTTGGGTACGGTACTACCGAAGCGTAACATCTACGACAAGACGCCGGACATGCCCACCAGCGAAGTCGGTCTACGAATGTCCCCGATTGAAGATGTCTATGTCGTGCTGAATGGCTGGGACAATAGCGGCAATAGTGCGACGTTTACCATCTACGTAAACCCGCTGACTATGTGGATGTGGGTGGGCGGTGTGCTAATCGCAATCGGTACGTTAATTGCAGCTTGGCCGCACGCTGCGCGCCGTCGGTCGGAAGCGGTGAACTCGCTTGTCTATGCGCCGGGTGACTAGCAATGGCAGCCGTGGCAACCGCGGTGAGCGCGGCTGCCACGGACATGTAAGGATAGACTCATGTTGTGGATAGGAATTCTGATCGCGCTGCTGATTTCAGTCCTGGCGATTGTTGCCGTCGTGTGGCCGCTGCTCAAGAAGGGCCCGGCACCCGTGCTGGTGGAAGATGACCGCCTCACGGAGTTGCTGCTGCGCAAGGAGCAGGTGCTCTCTCAGATCAAGGAACTCGAGTTTGATTACCGGGTCGGCAAGCTGGATGAGGAAGATTTTCAGCGCTTCGACCAGCGCCTGCGCCGCCAGGCCGTCGGAATCTTGCAGCAGATCGAAGAGATCGCCCCGGAAAGTGCGGGGCTCGACGCCACGCTCGAGACCGAGATCCAGAAACGGCGCCTGGTGAAGCCGGAGGAAGTCGCCGCGGCACCGGCGGTCGACGTCGGGATCGAAGCCGAAATCGCCCGCCGCCGCCGTGTTGCTGCGGCCGCCGCACAACCTGCGCCCACCAACGGGGCAAGTGATGCGCCCACTCGCTTCTGCACGGAATGCGGCAATGCCGTCTCGCCGCAGCACAAATTCTGTGCCAACTGTGGCGCGCCGTTGCCGGAACTGGCGGCGACGCCTCAGTAGCCGCACCCAATCCGAAGCGAGGCTATCTGCCGGCCGGCAGGCAGCCTCGCTTCGGCCGTAGCCGCTTTGCTCTTGCACCCCAATGACCGCACCCTCGGCCGGTAGCCGGCGGGCCATCCTGTCGCTACAACCAATGCAACAAGTCGATCTGTCCGCCGTTGCGGCCATCATGGCCGGCAATGGACTGTGGCAGCGTTATGGTGTCACCATCGATGCGGCGCGCCATCGCCTGCAATCCGGGCTGGATGCCGGCGCCTCCATCGCCGTCGCCGTCGACGAAGGCACGGTGGCCGGTTTCGTCTGGTATGTTACGCGCGGCGCCTTTCAGCGCAGCGGCTACATCATGCTGCTTGGCGTGGAGGCCGGCCGGCAAGCGCAGGGCATCGGCCACGCGCTGCTCGACCATGCCGAAGCCGCACTCTTTGCCGGCGCGGATTCGATCCTGCTGCTCGTCTCCGATTTCAACGTGGCGGCGCAGGCCTTCTACCGACGTCACGGCTACACACAGGTGGGCGCCATTCCCGACTATGTCATTGCCGGTGTCGGCGAATTGATCTTCTTCAAGCCGCGACCGTCGGCATAATCGACGTACTATCGGTTGGCGCGAGCCTCCCGTTTGCATACGCTTCGATCGCGCCGACGGCGCGGCTGATGCCGTCTTCCGCCCGAATTCTCTCGCCCACGGCAGCCGCCCGTGCCCGCATGGCCGGATCGCCGGTCACGACGCGCAGCGCTGCCGCCAGCCGCTCGACCGACAGTTTCTTCTGTGGGATCGGGTCGGGGCCGACACCCAGTGCCGCCACACGCCGGCCCCAGAAGGGCTGATCGCCGAAAAACGGACAGACGACCGCCGGCACGCCCGCACGCAGCCCCGCCCCGATCGTGCCGGCGCCACCGTGATGGATGACCGCCGCCATGCGCGGAAAGAGCCAGTCGTGTGGCGCGGCATCGAGCACAAAGACGTTGTCGGGCGCGGCGGTGGCCGATAGACCGCCCCATCCCGTGGCCAGCACGCCGCGCTGGCCGGTCGCTGCCAGCGCCGCCAGCACGATCCGAGCCTTTGCCGCAGCGTCTTCGGCCGGCATGCTGCCAAAGCCGACGTATACCGGCGCTGGGCCACTGTCAAGGAAGCGAACCAGTGCCGGGTCCGGCTGCCACCCCGCCGATTGCCCCAGAAACCAGTAACCCGTCGCAATGCTGAACCCATCCCAGTCCGCCGGCGTTGGAATCACCGACGGGCTGTACGGGTACAGGCGCAGTATAGGCCGGCCATTCAACTCGAGTTCGTTGCGCACGGGCGGCAGGCCCAGCACTTCCTTGCGCCAGCCATTGAGCGTGCCGCGCATGGACGCTCCCGCCAGCCACACCGTGAGCCGGTGGCTGGCGGGATTCAGCGTTCCGCCCAGGTTTGCGAACGGCAGGATCGGGCTTGGAAACGCTCGCGTCGGCGAGTAGAGCGGCAACGGCACGGCCAAGATGGCGGACACGCCCAGCTTCTCGGCGATGCTGTAGCCGCTCAGCGGCTTGGGATGATAGATCACGGCGTCCACCCCAGCGGCCGCCCGCCAGCCATCATCCATCATCTGCCGCATCATCGGTTTCATCTCGCGCAGGAGTTTCAGCGCATTGGCCTTGCCGGCAAAGGCTGCCTTGCCCTCACGCGTCTGCATCACGTCGAGGAATTTGCCGGTCAGCGGGACGAAGTCCAACCCGTTGCTGGTCACGAACTCCGCAAACGGTTCTGCTGTGGCCAGCCGCACGGCATGACCGGCCTGCTGCAAGCCGCGCCCAAGCGCCACATAGGGCTGGACGTCGCCGCGCGAGCCAAGTGTGAGAATGAGAATCTTCATGGCAATCCTCCGTTACTGGGCGCCACACTCACAGCGCGCCCCAGACCATGACGCAAAACGGCGATCAAGCGGTCATAGACTGCCCCGACCTCGGCGCTGTCGAGCAGCGAGAGGTCGTCGGCAACTGTATCGAGCGAGAGGCCGAGGCGCCGAACGAGAAAGCCGGCCAGTTCGCTCATCACCTGCCGGATCACGTACGCCGCCAATTCAGCATCGAGCGCCGGATCAAGTTCGCTGCGTGCCATGGCATCTTCGATCATCAGGCGAAAGTGGCTGTCACTGGCGCCGCCGCTGGCCTGATCTACGGCATGTCGTAGCGGCGGATCCGTCTGTACGGCGCGGCGCAACAGGCGCACCAGCGCCGGCGCCGCCAGCCCTACGTGGAGCGTGGCATCCATCTGCCAGCGTAGCCGGTCAAAGAGATCGCCATCGGGGCCGCCTGCCGTCAATTCGCCAAGCAGTGCCATCTGGCGCTCAACTGCGTAACCGACCAGATAGAGGTAGAACTCCTCCTTGTCCGCAAAATACTGGTAGACGCTGCCCTTCGCAATCCCCGCTCGCTCGACGATCTTGGAAATTGACGCAACTGCGTACGGGTGTGCGCCGAACTCATCGATCGCGATGTCGATGAGCAACTGCCGCTTTTCGTCGGGCAGATTGAAGAAGGTTGATGTCGGCATTTTTGCATCTCACAATATGACTGATCGGTCATATGACCGATCAGTCATATTGTAGCAGATATGCAGTGGGTGTCAAGTGTCTGCGTGCCGCGTGTCGGGCTGCCAAGGGGCATGTTCCGTGCGCCGGTGCGTTGTGAGACAGCGCGGGAGCCAGTACAAGCGGCGGTGTGTCGATTGGCAGGCACAATGCAAGGCCGGTTTCGCCGCTGCCACGTTCGCCTGTATAGTAGGCTACGCATGTGCAAGCCACTTGACACCGTGGAAAGCTCGATGATGTGCGCAGATCTGTTGGATAACGTCGTTGTCGTTCTTTATCGCCCGGAAGACCCCGTGAATATCGGTGCGATCGTGCGCGCCATGAAGAACATGGGCTTCAGCCGCTTGCGTCTGGTCCAGCCGGTGCCTTATCAGGCCGGCGATCTGCTGCGTGTGGCTCATCGCTGTGAAGACGTTGTCGACCGTATCGAGGTCTTTGCGACGCTGGACGACGCGCTGGGCGACATGCAGTTTGTGGTCGGCACGGCGGCCATCGACCATCCTGACCGCCGCGTGACTGGCGACATTCGCCCGCTGGCGCTCGATCTTGCCCGGCGCGCGGCCAGCGCGCAGATTGCCCTACTCTTCGGCCCGGAAGCGGACGGGCTGGATCGCACGGCGCTGGATCGCTGCCACCTGGTCGCCAGCCTGCCTGCCAACCCCGCCTATCCCGCGTTGAACCTGGCGCAGTCGGTGCTCCTCTTTCTCTACGAGGTGCGTATGGCCGCAGTGGATGCGATCTCGGCGCCCGCGCCAGTGGTTGTGGCCGAGCAGGCTGCGCTGGAGCGTCTCTTTCAGGCAACGGAGGCGCTGCTGCAAGCCGCCGGCTTCTTCCGCTACGACCCGGCCGCGGTTATGCGGAGCTTGCGGCAGATTGCCTATCGCGCCGAGCTTCAGCCCGCCGACGTAGCGCTTCTGCTGGCGATCGTCCGCAAGGTGGGGCGCGCGGCAACCGGTCACAGGGCAGGCGAAGCGGAGTGACGCCGGTTGCAGCGATAGATACCGGGCAAAGAAAAAGGACCGCCTGCGTGGCGGCCCTTTATGCGTACGCGACCCTGGTCTGCTCAGGCAGTGCCGAACTGGCGGTCGCCTGCGTCGCCCAGCCCTGGCCAGATATAGCCTGAAGGGAAGATGTCCCCCGCTCCGGTCAGCCGCTCGTCGATCTCGGCCACGTGGATGGCAACATCGGGGTGGCGTTCGTGTAGCGCCTGGATGCCTTCAGGCGCGGCCAGCAACCCCACAAACTTGATGCGCGTCACCCCCCAGTGCTTGAGCACTTCGACGGCGGCAATCGCCGAGCCGCCCGTTGCCAGCATGGGGTCGAGCACGAGACAGAGTTCCACCGTGGGGGCGACAGGCAACTTGTTGTAGTAGGAGACCGGCTGGAGCGTGCGCTCATCGCGATAGAGGCCGAGATGCCACACCTCCGCCTGCGGCAAGAGTCGCCATGCTCCTTCCACCATGCCCAACCCCGCGCGCAGAATCGGCACGAGACCGACCTTCTCCGCCATGAGGCGCCCTTCGGTCGCGGTCAGGGGCGTCTCGATGGGCACCGGGCGCGTGGCGAGATCCGAGGTCGCCTCGTAGACGAGCATAGTGGCCAGTTCGCCAATCACCTCGCGAAACTTCTTTGGTTCGGTCTCGCGGCGCCGCAACAACGTGAGCTTGTGCCGCGCCAGAGGATGCGGCGAGACGAAGACATTGTCCGCCATAGCTGCGCCTCCTACCAGTCGATCTGGCGTTGTGGGCGGTTGCGGCGGCTCATGCGCTCAACTTCACGCTGGCAGTTGAGACACATCGTTGCGTCCGGCTTGACTTCGAGGCGTTCGATCTCGATGGGGTTGCCACAGCGCGAACAGGTGCCGTAGTCGCCCTTATCGATCGACTTGAGCGCCGTCTCGATGTCTTGCAGGCGCCGTTCGAGCACGGCGATCAAAGCCGCATTCTTTTCGCGCTCGAATATCTCCGTGTCGCCTTCATCTGGTTCCACGTCCACTTCCGCCTGCATAAATTCGCGCAGATGGGTTAGCTCTTCCGAAACCTGAGACTGTTCCTCCAGTAGTTTCTTTCGCTCCATGGCGATAAATTGAGCATTTGCTGTCGTTGTCATGATTTGTCCTTCCGCGTAAGCCGGTCGCCGGTGCACCTTATCTGCACCGGTGCCTAGAGTTTCGATTTGTCTTGCAGAAAAGTTACGATTTTGTCGATGAGAATGGAATTCTTCCGGATGGATGAAAAGGTGTACAGGTTATAGCAGTTTTTGGATCAAAGGTCAAGACGTATTTGTCATCTGTTCTTTGTGACATTCTTGCTTCGCCTTCAGGCACCACTCTGGTATAATCACTGCAACGGTAGAACAAATGAACGGTTTTGGTCGCACATGACAGACGAACGTACTATCGGTGGGCAATCGCCGAGCAAGCGACAACCTGACGAACGGACCATCAGCGGTGCGCCCCAGAGCGGCGATGTGCAGGTTGACCACGCACTGCGGCCGCGTTCGCTGCACGAAATGATCGGCCAGGAGCGGCTGCGTGACAAAATGCAGATCCTTGTCGAAGCGGCCCGCCTGCGCGGCGATGCGCTGGACCATGTGCTGCTCTACGGCCCGCCCGGGCTGGGCAAGACCACGCTCTCCCACATCCTGGCGTACGAAATGAGCGCCAACCTCAAGGTGACCGCTGGGCCGGCCATCGAGAAAGCGGGCGACCTGGCGGCAATCCTGACCAACTTGCGCAAAGGCGATGTCCTCTTCATCGACGAGATCCACCGGCTCGGCCGTGCGGTCGAGGAGATTCTATACCCGGCGATGGAGGATTTCTCGCTCAACATCGTGGTGGGCAGCGGACCCGGCGCCCGCAATATCCAGTTGAGCCTGCCGAAGTTCACCGTCATCGGGGCCACGACCCGCCTCGCGCTGATGACCTCGCCCCTGCGCGCCCGCTTTGGCGTCGTCGAGCGTTTTGATTTCTACGACCTGGCTGCCATCCAGGAAATCGTCACGCGCGCGTCGCGGTTGCTGGAAACGCGCGTCGAGCCGGCCGGGGCGGAGGCCATCGCTCGCCGCGCGCGTGGGACGCCGCGCGTCGCCCTGCGCATGCTGCGCCGCCTGCGCGACTACGCCCAGGTGCGGGCAAACGGCATTGTCGATGCTGCCGTTGCCGATGAAGCCTTGAGTTTGTTGGAAATTGATGACCTGGGACTGGATGACCTGGATCGCCGCGTGCTGGATGCGATCATCGTCAAGTTCGGCGGTGGCCCCGTGGGGCTTGATACCCTTGCGGCCAGCATCAGCGAGGAGCCCGACACCATCATGGATGTGGTCGAGCCCTATCTGCTCCAGCTCGGCTTCCTGGACCGCACGCCGCGCGGCCGGGTGGCGACGCGAGCTGCCTACGCCCACATGCGGATCGCTTATCCCGAGCGGCCGGAACAGGGCGGCCTCTTCGCCTGAACGGGTGACAGGATCGGCTACTGTCCGGTCGGGCTCTCCTCGAAGATGCCGGTCAGCGCCTGCACGTTGTCGTCATGGATGCGCTGCGCCACTTCCGACCGACGATCATCCGGCAGCAACGACTCCGCCACCACCTCGATAGTCTCCAGCGGTTCGCCGCGTTTGATCAGGCCCGGTATCACGCGCCGCAAGCCATGCAAATAGGCCACATCGCCCGCCAGGCGCTCCATGACGGCCGGTTTCTCGCGCACGGTTGCGCCGACTCGTGGCACGCATAGCTGGAAATTCTCGCTCTTGATCAGCCGTGCCAGCAGCCGCAGCGTCTCCAACTCCTCGCTGCCGTCGGAGCCGGGCAGGATGCGCGGGGGCAGGGCGTTGCTGGCGTAGTCACCGCTCATCAGCACGCCGACAGCCGGCAGATAGAGGACGGCGCCTGCCTGCTGGGCGTAGACGTCGAGGAAGTGCTCGCCGACGCGCACGTGGGCAGTGCCGCCGGGCACGAGTTCCACCTGCGGCAGTGCCGCCCTGGCCTGGTCGCCGGTGTAGATCACGGCAATGTCATCGTCGAGCCGGAAGCGTTCGGCGATGTCCTCGGGCGGGTCGACGATCAGCAATTGGCGACGTGGCGCGCCGCTTTCGTCCACGCCCTGGCCCAGAACGAACAGACTGTTGCAGGCTGGATCGCCTTCGCTGAACAACTCGAGATCCTGGAAGAGTTGCAGAATTTGCGGGGGCGTACGCCGGGACGGCTCAAGCAGCGGAATCAGAGATGTCATGAGTGCTAATCTCGCAGGGCAAAACGGGTCCAAGTTTGGGCAAGAGGTGGGTCAACTCGGCCGGCAGGTCGGCGATCACGATCCGACCATCGGGCAGAATGTAGATATCGGCTTCGACCGGCAGCGCCGGCCAGGCGTTGGGCGGCGCATCAGTCGCCGGCGACGGTGACATCGACGTGGCTGTCATCTTCGTAGAACTCCCCGGTTCGCTCGTCAAGTTCCACCTTGCCGAGTTGCTCGAGCAAGGCCGAGATGTCCTGGCACGCGGCGCCCTTGACGCCCTTGATCGTGTACTCGACGCGCCCGTCCGGCAGGATCGTGACTTCAATTTCCTGGTTTTGCATGGTCACGTTCGCTCCTCACTGCCAACGCCGCACGGTCATGCGGATCACACGGTCGGCGCCCACGCTCTCCTCGACGAGCGAGAAGCCGGCGTTCTCCACCTCGGCCAGCACCTTGTGGTAGGCATAGCGCTGCTGAATTGCCTGCAAGTGGGTCCGGACGGCGCTCATCTGCATGTCGTCGCCAATCGCCTCGTAGACGCCATCCTGCGCCGGGCGAAAGGCAAATGTGGCGCCCCTGGCCCGCACGACGAGTGGCACCTGGCCCGAAAAACCGCTCCACACATGGGTGTAGCGCTCATTCTCGCCATAGGCTAGCTTGAGATCGTCCAGCGCCTGCTTGATGAGGCTGACCTCGCGCAACTCGGTTTGAACTCGTACAAATTTGGACACGTCTCTCTCCTTTGGCCGCAGCGTCGCGTGCTGCCGGTCTTCTATCAAGGCACCAAGCCTGTCGCTTTGGCTACCTGCCCCCAGTATACGCCAGATCGAGCAATTCGACCGTGTGCCAGATTGGCAGCGGCTGCCCAAGCAATTCCAGGTGCACCTTGATTTGATTCATGCACCCGATATTGCCGGTTACTAGGGCCTGCGGCGCGGTTGAGAGAATGTTACGCGCTTTGCGCTCGCCGATCTGTCTGGCCAGTTCCGGTTGTTCCAGATTATACGTGCCGGCCGACCCGCAGCAGAGTTCGCCTTCCGGCACCTCGACGACAGTCAGGTTTGGAATCATGCCGAGCAGGCGGCGCGGCGGTGCCGTGATGCGCTGGGCATGGGCGAGGTGACAGGCGTCGTGGTAGGCCACGGTCAGCGGGTCGCGCAGCGCAGGAGGCGAGACCGCGCCAAGTTCGTCCAGGAAGACGGTGATATCGCGCACGCGGCGGCTGAACGCTTCCGCGCCGGTGCGATCGGCTTCGCCGGCAAAGAGCAAGCCATATTCCTGCATGCCGGAACCACAGCCGGCCGCATTGGTGATGATCGCGTCGACATCGGTGGGGAACGCGGCCAGATTCTTGCGCGCCAGTTCCTGCGCCTGCTTTGCCTCGCCAATGTGCAGCGAAAGCGAACCACAGCAACCCTGGCCGCGCGGGATGATCGTCTCTACGCCATTGTGTGCCAGCACGCGCAGCGTCGCCCAGTTGATCTGCGGGGCCAGCACCTGCTGTACGCAGCCGGCCAGCAGCGCGACACGTGCGCGGCGCGTTCCCTGCGCCGGGAAAATCTCCGGCAGCGGGGCAGCGTCCGGCAGCGCGTCCGGCAGCATGTCCAGCATGGCGCCAAGCTCGTCCGGCAGCGCGCTGCGCAACCACCGCCCGACACGGCCGCCCTGCACGGCGAGCCGGAAGCGATCGGGGTAGGGCAGCGTCTCCTTGACGAGCATGCGCGCGGCGCGGTTGGCCGGTGGTCGCGAACGTTGCTTCTCGGCACTGGCTCGAAACGGCGTCAGCAAATGGCCATATTCGACGCCCGACGGGCAGGCCGTCACGCAAGCCATGCAGCCCAGGCAGCGGTCCACGTAGGGCAGCGCATCCGTAATGGGCATGGCGCCTTCGAGCACTTCCTTCATCAGGATGATGCGCCCGCGTGGCGAATCCATCTCCTCGCCCAGCACCTTGTAGGTCGGGCAGGTGGCCAGGCAAAAGCCGCAATGGACGCACGTCTCAACGGCGTGGGCCATGGCGCTGACTTGAGCGCCGAGTTCTTCAACGGGAATTGCGTGTTGCATGAGTCCTGTCGTCTCGTCGTAGGCGGACGCTGCCGCCGGATTTAGCCACTGGTGAGAACGGGCCGGTCCTAGAGTGCCGGCAGTCGATTGTGCGGATCGAGCACCGCTTTGATGCGCGCGGCGACGGAGGCCCCGGTGCGTGCGCCGAGGAAAGGCCACTCCGCCTCGCCCAGCACGGCCAGCCCGCTCAACCCGCGTTGCGTCAACTGGCTGTCGAGTTCCGCCAGATCGTGGGGCCAGGCCACCCACGCCAGATTGCCGGCGGCGGCATAGCGGCGCGCCGCGCCCGCGGCCGCCAGGTAGTCATCCAGCGGCGGGATGGCGGCAAGCGTTACCGGAATCTTCACCAGCGCCGCGGCCGACGGCGCCCAGGCGAACTCGCCCGCCTGCTGCCAGTGCGCAGCATCGTCCGCGCCGGTGAGCAATTCGCCGCCACCCAGCCAGGTGCGCAGCGTCGCCTGGCGCGCGGGCAGGGTCGCAGCCAGCCCGCCCTGGCGTGCATAAAGCACCGGTCGTCCATCCTCCACTGCGATGTCGAGCGCTTCAATGTCGAAAGCCGAGCTGTTCACGCGTGCGACCTGCTCCAGCGCCGCGGCAAGCGTGGCATAGGCGCTGCGGAGCGTCCCATAGTGCGGCGGCTGCGGGAAAACCTTGAAGCTGGCTTCGACGATGGCACCCAGCCGTCCAATGCTGCCAATCAGGAGCTTGGGCAGGTCGAAGCCGGCGGCGTTTTTGACGACCTTACCGCCGCCGCGCACCAGTTGCCCCTGCCCATCCACAAAGCGAACGCCAATCAGAAAGTCGCGCACGCCGCCATAGCGCTGGCGACCGGAGCCGCTGAGGCCGGCGGCAATGGTGCCACCCAGCGTGGCCCCGCGGGCGACGAGCGGCGGGTCAAAGGGCAAATATTGGCCGTGCTCTTCCAGGGTCCGCGTGATTGCGGCCAGGGGCGTGCCGGCCCGCGCCGTAAAGGTGAACTCACCTGGCTCGTACTCAAGGATTCCGGCAAGCTGCCCGGTCGCAAGGATGGTGGCGTCATCGGTCGACCGGCTCAGCGCGGTCTTCGTGCCGCCGCCGCGGATTCGCACGCGTGCGTGTGTGCGCAGAATCTGTTGGACATCTTCGTTTGATTCCGGTGTCAGTACGACCGGCTCGGCTTCTCTCTCCATGAATTTACTCGCGTGAGATGATCCCCTGCTGCTCCAGGGGATGCGGACCGCGGCTGTGCAGCGCCGGCGCCTCGCTGTCAGGAAACATCTTGCCGCGATTGGCCAGTTCGGCCGGGTCGAGGCCGCGCCGCAACGCCGCCATCACGTCCAGATCGACGGCGGAGAACATGGACGGCATGTGCTGGCGCTTTTCCATGCCTACGCCGTGCTCGCCGGTGATGGAGCCGCCCAAGTCAATACACATGGCAATAATCTCGCCGGCCAGGATCTCAGCGCGCTCCAGTTCGCCGTCAACGCGGCCGTCGTAGAGAATCAGCGGGTGCAGGTTGCCATCGCCGGCATGAAAGACATTCGCCACACGCAACCGGTGCGATCGGCTCAACGCCTCGATGATGGCCAGCGCCTCGCCCAGGCGGCTGCGCGGCACGACGCCGTCCTGTACGATGTAGTCAGGGCTCAGCCGGCCGACTGCCGAGAATGCGCTCTTGCGCCCCTTCCAGATACGCGCGCGGTCGGCATCATCGACGGCGACGCGCACCTCGTCGGGGCTGGAATTCTCGATCACCTGGAGCAGGTGTGCAAACTCGGCCTCAACCTGGACCTGTTCGCCTTCCAGTTCCACGATGAGCAACGCGGCAGCGTCGCGCGGATAGCCGGCGTGCACAGCAGCTTCGGCCGCCTCGATGGCCAGCGCGTCCATGATTTCCATGGCGCCAGGCAGCAGGCCGGACGCGACGACCTGCGCCACGGCATTGCCGGCCGCCGCCAGCGACGAATAGGCCGCCAGCACGGTGCGGTAGCGTTCCGGTTTCGGCAGCAGCCGCAGCGTGATTTCCAGCGCAATGCCAAAGAGCCCCTCCGAGCCGACAAAGAAGCCGGTCAGGTCCGGGCCGACGCTCTCCAGGCTGTCACCACCCAACTGGACGACCTCGCCGTCAGGCAGTACCGCCTTGATGCCAAGTACGTGATTGGCCGTCATGCCATATTTCAGGCAGTGTGCGCCGCCGGAATTGAACGCAATATTGCCGCCAATCGTGCAGATGAGCTGGCTCGACGGGTCAGGCGCATAGTAGAGGCCATGGGCAGCGACGGCGCGTGATACGTCCAGATTGACGACACCGGGTTCCACCACGGCAACACGCGCATCCACGTCCACATGCAGGATGCGATTGAGCTTGTTGAGCGCGATGAGGATGCCGTCCTGCACGGGTAGCGACCCGCCGGAGAGGCTTGTGCCGCTGCCGCGGGCGACAAATGGCACGCCATAGCGATGGCACAGCCGCACGGTCTGGACGACTTCATCCTGGGTCTCGGCCAGCACGACGGCCAGCGGGCGCGAGCGGAAAGCCGTCAGGGCGTCAGATTCATAGGGCGCCAACTGGGCGGGCCGTTGCAGCAGGCGTTCCGCCGGGATGCGCCGCGCCAGTTCAGTCATCAACTCTTGCGTACTCATGATGTCTCCTTGCGGCGGGGTGGCTTAGCACCATTGTAGCCGATCCGCACGGGCCGATCAACCGAATCGGGACGCCGGGGTGCATCCTGTGCTGGCGGCCGGCCCGAACGCGGTAAGCGGCGCATACCAGGCGCCGGAATGATCAGTCATGCCCAGGCACAGTTAGGGGTGGCCCTGGTATGCTGCCGATCGGCGATTGCCTTGCACTCTGACGACAGAATTCAATCATCTGACTGTTTACAACTGCGCTCAGGCAGTCCATAGTGGAAGGGAAGCACTCATTCGGTCGATTATCCGCGACCACTGCCAGGAGCAATCATGAAACACTATCATCTTCTCACTGTTGTCGTGAGCATTGCGCTCGTTGTGCTGGCTTGCATTACTGTCGTGGGGTCAGCGCCTTCATTGGCTGCCACGAATCAGAGTCAACAAGTCATGCAGCAGGACCCGACTTCCGCCCTGAAAATTGCACTGGGCGAAGCCGACCGGATCGCGCGCGTGCGCGTTGCGCGCAGCGTCAGCACGTGGAATGACGAGCATACCGCCATTCACAGCGCCAACACGCTGGACGTGCGCTACACGTTGCTGGGCTCGCCCACCGCGGCGTTGACGGTCGACACGGCGGGCGGCTACCTGCCTGCCGAAGACCTGTATATGATCTCGCCAGACCTGCCCACGCTCTCCGCTGGCGAAGAAGCCATTCTCTTCCTGGCAGACTCGAGCGGCGGTGCCGCCATCGCAGGCGGGCAGGATGGCAAGTACCTGGTGCGGGCCGGCCAGGTGGTCTATGCTGGCGGACTGTATGAAGAGCCGCTTGCGGCTTTCTACGCGCGGCTCCAGGCGCTCGATGCGTCCATTGCGCTGCCGGCGGACTGGGCCGAGCAGGAAGCCGTGCTGGCGCAGGAACCCGTTGTCGATGGCATGGACTTTGTCTACAAGAATATCAAGTGGCCCACCAACCTTGTCGGGTACAAGGTCCACCTCAATTCCCAATGGATTGACACGCAGGCCGGCAGCAAGGATGAGTTTCTTGCGGCAATCCGCAATGCCGCCCAGACCTGGAGCATGGTGGATACTGCCGACTTTACGCTCGCCTACGTTGGCGAAACCGAATCGGAATCGGTCGCCAATAATCGCTCGAACGATATCTTCTTTGACGATCGTGGGCTCGTCGACAGCTCCGGCAAAACACAGCCCCTGGCCGTAGCCAGCGTCTTCTTCAGCAACGGTCTGATTATCGACAGCGATATCTGGGTCAACGATGCCTACGATTGGGATGCGACCGGCGATCCGGCATGGCGCGAGATTGACCTGGAAAGCGTCATTTTGCACGAGATGGGGCACTGGTTGGCATTGGGGCACGATCCTGACACCAGTGCGGTGATGTATTACTCGATCATGTCCGGCACGCTCAAGCGCGCGCTGTTCGACAACGATCGACGCGGCATCGAGTACATCTATCCCTGCGCGGCCGGCAGCGGGCCGTGCAACCCAACGCTGCCGCCAACCGCTACGCCGACTGCCACGCCGACGCCGACCATGACCCCTACACCGACGCCCACGCCGACGCCCTATGTCACACCGACCCCAATTGCCCAGAAAATCACGCGTGATGGCGGCGTCCTGGATTATGCGCCGTCCGAGGATGGTGAGATCAATTTGGTCGTGCCACCCAATGCCGTGGTAACCGATACCCTGCTCAGCATCCAGGCTATCGACGCCCTGTGGGAGCCGCCGGCCCACCATCGCCCGCTGATCGATTACTTCCGGATGACCGTCGAACTGGAAGGCGCGGAGCAGGAAACGTACACTTTTGCCGTACCCATCACGATGACGGTCACGTACGGCACCGAACCGGCTGGGGCAGCAGCAGCACAAACCGTTGCATTGTATGAGATGAATATTGACGAAGCGCGCTGGGAGGAACCGGACTGCGGGCCAATTCAGCATGATGCGACGCAACAGGAGGTCATCGTACCCGTGTGTCGTCCGTCAACTTTCGGCCTGTTTGCCGTAGAGCGCGCGCTTTATCTGCCCGCTATTCAGCGCTAGGCGGGCATTGTCGGAACGCTTCAAATGGGGCGTGCGGGAATGGGCTAGCGCGCGTTGCCCTGCATGATCAAATCCAGCCACTGTTGCCAGATTGGCTTGTCGGAAGCTGAGAGGGCAGTGGCTGGTTGATTCTCCGGCACTTCCTCGGCCGGTGGACCATCGTAAACGACGACCGGCAGATCGCCTTCTTGTACCAGACCGATATCATCACGCGCCATCAAGGCAAGATAGTACGGGTCCTGTACTTGCGCCAGTTGTTCTTCAAGATTGGCGCGACGTTGCTCGCTTGCGGCGACCTGTTCGCGCATGTCGGCAACCTGTTGGCGAATCGATTCGAGCGTCGAAAGTCGCTGCAGATAGCCCGCCACGAAGAGCACGCACAGGATGACCAACAGGATGATGTACAGGCGTGGGCTTCGATGGCGGACGGGCGAAGTCGCGCCTGATGCGGTCTGCGTTGACATAGTACCCGTAGTCTACCAAACAATTTGCAAAAAATCAATCTCTTTGAAAACACTAAATCCGATGTGCAATGAAAAGTGCGGCATTCCAACAAAAAAATAAGAGGCTCATTTGAGCCTCTTGGTGCCGCAGGAGGGACTTGAACCCACACGAGCTAATGCTCACTACGCCCTGAACGTAGCGCGTCTGCCTGTTCCGCCACTGCGGCGTGACATCTTTCAATACGATAGCGGAGAATACCATTGAGCCGTGGCGCTGTCAAATTTATCGCGACTCAATTGCTGTCTGATGCGGCCGAACCCGGTGGCGTGGGCGGCGCATCGGCTGGGATCTGGTTGGCCGGCACGCGCCGCGAGTCAATGTACCAGGCTGGGAAGCTGCCAAAGCGCTCGGCCGGCGTGTTGAGCGAACCGATCTGCACGTTGTGAACGCGCGTGCTGACGCCATAGGTGTACAGCGGGTGAAAGAGCGGCAACGAGGGCAATTCTTCGGCAAAGATGTCCTGGTATTCTGCGTACAGCTCGCGGCGCTGGGTCTCGTCCGTGGTCTGGCGCGCCTGCTCCATGAGCGCGTCGGCATCGGCGTTCTGCCAGCCTGCATAATTCTGGCCGTTGCCGTCAATCTGGCTGCTGTGCCACTGTGGGAAAGGGTCAGGGTCGCCGACCTGGTTCCAATCGGTCAGTGCGGCCTCAAAGGTGCGCGGCACGAGGAAATCTGCCACCAGCCCGCTAAACGAAACCGGCTGTAACTCGGCCTTCACACCCACCTTGGCCCAATCAGCGACCAGACTCTCGCCAATCTCACGATGAAGGTTGTCGTCCTTGACGAGCAAAATGAACGCAAATGGTTTGCCGTCTTTGTCGCGCACGCCGTCTCCGTCACTATCAACCCAGCCGGCCTCATCGAACAAACGGCCTGCCTGCACCGGATCGTGACCGTAAACCGGCACTTCGTTATTGTAGGCCCAATGCTCCGGTGAAAAGAGGCTATTGGCGACCACCGGCGGCAGCGGCGCCTCCTGGTGAGGACGGCCGACGGCGTCGTCGTAACAGGCCAA
>WBZU01001613.1_pt1 | contig 16689 bp, 14 predicted proteins | sample 5204311 | NCBI WGS metagenome assembly WBZU01 (sample SAMN12344359, study PRJNA552823) | activated sludge metagenome | biome: Activated sludge suspended growth; feature: Nitrification reactor; material: Wastewater; isolation source: activated sludge from nitrification reactor of wastewater...
CCGCTTCTGACGCGGATGATTTTTGAGGTGCTTGGCGGGACCGGTTCGGTCGAGATCTCTTCGACCGCGACTATGGTCAAAGAAGGGTGAATTCACCCGTAGGGGAAAGGCCGGGATTATGTCGCGCATGAGAGGATTGATCTGGTTCGCTGCCGGGATAGTCCTGGCGTTGCTCGCTGGTTTTGTTGCCTATACATCGCTTACCAGAGTTGCCCAGACTCCAGTCGAGTCGGGAACAACCGGTCCGACGGTTACGGTGATTACGGCCGCCCGCGATATTCCAGCTCGCACCTTGCTCACACAAGAACTTCTCGTGGAAGTTGCCCTGCCGGCAGATTCGGTGCCTTCGGGTTTTCTCGAATCCTACGATCGCGCTGTCGGTAAGCTGACCATGGTTCCGATGTTTGCCGGCGAACCGGTGCTGGATCAGCGTCTTGTCGATCCCAACGTCGAAAGCGCTGACGGTCGTCGCGCCCTATTTCTAAATGAAGATGAAGTTCTGATGGCAATTCCTGCGCAGGATCTGCTCAGTCGAGTAGGCATCCTGAAGCCAGGCGATCAGATCGACCTGCTCTATTCGCTCTCCTTTCCGGAAGACCGGGGCATTGGCGCCGCGGCAGAGGCGAAAGTTGATGAGCAGGCCACATTTGCATTGCTACAGAATGTAAGGATTGTCGGCATGGTCGGCAGCGTGCAGCCGGTCGATGAAACCGCTCCGGAAGATGTCGCGGCACAAGCTGCGGGCCGGCCAGACTCACTGCTGGTGACACTTGCCCCGCAGGATGCGCTGACGTTGAAGTACGTCAATGACTCCGGGGGTATTCTGGATTACGTATTGCGGGCGCCTGGCGTCGAGCGACCATTCGAGTCCGATCCGGTGGACATTGATTACCTGATCAACCGCTATAGCATTCCGACTGGCCCTGGCCGGTGACAATCAGACGAACTGAAGCGATCATCTGTGGTCTGTGCGCTAGAAAGTACCCAGACGGTCACGCATAGGGAGGCGCGTCTTGGCAAGGATAAGTCCTGGTGACACTCTACGTGTCCTGCTGGTAGCTGAGTCAGAGGGTCTGCGCGAGCAGATCGGCACCATTCTCGCTCAGTATGCCGGAGAGCACCGGCTGTTCTGGATAGCTCAACCAGAAATGGCGGCGCGCCGCGCCGAAGACCTGCTTCCCCATCTGGTCTTGGTTGATGACGATCTGACGACCACACCCGCGCCTGCAATCATCCGGCAACTTTCGATTTCTGTGCCGAATGCGGTCACGATGGTCATGGTGGAAGAACATGGCATGGCTGTGGCGCGGCAAGCGGTGCTGAGCGGGGCACGCGGATTTGTCACCAAACCATTGCTTGCCGAGGATTTCTGGGCAACGGTCCACCAGCTCCTGACCCAAAACCAGGTTCCGGAGCATGAGCTTGGACGCTCGGTCACGAACATCGGCAAGGTCGTGGTCTTTGTGGGACCGAAGGGCGGGACCGGCCGCACCATGATGGCGACCAATACGGCGATTGCCATCATGGAACAGACCGGCCAAGGTGTCGCCATGGTCGACGCTGATTATGTGGCGCCAGCACTCGACGTCGTGCTCAACCTCGAAGGCGATCGCGACATCAATACATTGCTGGCCCGCGCTTCACGCCTGGACAAGGATCTGGTTTCCAGTGTATTGGCCAACCACACGTCTGGGTTGCGTGTGCTCCTGGCCCCACCGCCGATGTACGGAACACTCGAGATCAGCCTGCCTCAGGTTGAACAGATCGTGTCGCAGTTGCGCATGATGTTTGATTGGGTCGTCATCGATCTGGGCGCGCTGGTCGACGAAAGTGGCTACGCGTTCCTGGACAGCGCCGACTACATCGTGATGACCGTTTTGCCGGAACTGGTCTGCCTGCGTAACACACGCCTTCTGCTGGACCAACTGCAGGCGCGCGGCTATCCAGAGGAACGGGTCTGGCTGGTTCTGAACCGGGCCGGTATCTCAGGCGGTGTGGCCAAGAGTGATATCGAGGAGCGTCTACACGTACGCATCCGCCACTCTGTTCCCGACGATCAACCCCTGGTGAGCTTGAGCGTCAACCGCGGCGTCCCGCTCTATATCAGTCACCGCCGGAGTGCGGTGGCCCGGTCGATTGAAGAATTTGCGGTGATGTTTGTTGCTGGTACGACCAAACAACAGGTATCGGAGCCAGTCAGTGAGGAGCCGGCGCCGGCCACCAATCCGTTCAGCCGCATGTTCCGCCGTATCAGCTCGGCAAGCGTTGCGAGGTAAGCCATGTCTGGTGTGATGATTGCAGCCATTCTGATCGGGCTTTCGGTCCTGACTTTGTTCATTGCCATGCGCAGCATGCTTCCTCAGGGCGATCCGGTTGAGGACCGCTTGAAGGAATTCGGATTGACGGAGTATGTCCGCCAGGGGAAGCGCGCACAGACAACGAATGACCAGAAGGAGCGCTTCCAGGGACTGGCACGGCTGGCAAATGGCTTTGGCTTTGGCGACAAGCTCCAGATCATGTTGTTGCGTGCCGATGTACCGATGTCCACTGGCGAATTCACGGCCATCCTCCTGGCGATTGCGGCCGGTGGTTTTCTGCTTGGCGCATGGCGGGCGGGAATCCTGATTGGAATTCTCGCTGCCGCAGCGCTGTTGATATTACCGGTCTTCTACCTGAAACAGCGACAGACGCGTCGCCGCAACGCATTTACCAGCCAGCTACCCGATGTCCTGACCTTGTTAGTTGGTTCACTCCGTGCCGGGTACGGCCTATCGCAGGCGATTGAGCTGGTCGCGCGCGAGGTGCCGGAGCCGGCCGCGAAGGAGTTCCAACGAGTCATCCGTGGCATGAGCCTGGGACTGCCGATGCATAAGGCGCTGGAGGGAATGGCCGAACGCGTGGAGAGCGATGACCTGGACCTGGTTGTGACCGCGATCAATGTGCAGTACGAAATGGGTGGTAACCTGTCGACCGTTCTGGAGAACATCAGCGAAACGATCCGGCAGCGGGTACGTGTCCTCCGCGAAGTCAGAGTGCTCACCGCGCAACAACGCTTGACGGGCAACATCCTGGCAGGGATGCCTATCCTGCTGGCCGTTGCGCTTTCGGTGATCAGTCCAGGCTATTTTGATGCGTTTTTCGAGGAGGGCTGGGTGCGGTTGCTGCCACTCGGTGCCGCCGTCATGATGGTGCTCGGGTTCGTTTTCATCCGCAAGATTGTGAACATAAAGGTGTAGTCTCATGATTCTTGATGCGATCAGCGGTGGCTTTGCACCAACCCTCTTTGGCCTGCTCGTGGCGGCCACGATCGTTGCCATTTGGATGGCCATCGCCCCATCCAGCGCTCCGCGCGCGGTGACCGACCGGCTGTCGGGCATGATGGATGCACCGAACGGCGTGGAAGATGAACTGAAGACATCACTTGCTTCACGCACTGTCTTACCGGTCTTTCACCGGGTGACCGGTTTCATCGGCGGACTACTGCCGCAGAAAAATGTTGACAAGCTCAATATCATGCTGATGCAAGCTGGGAACCCCGGCGGGCTCAGCGCGCTGGATTTTGTTGGACTTCGCTTCATCTTGGCCGCTAGTCTTGGCGCCGGTTATTTTTTGGCCATGGGCCGCAACGATGATCTGTTCGTTGCCGTGCGCAATACGTTCATTGCCGTGTTCGTCGGCTTCATGATGCCGAAGCTGTGGCTGAGTCAGCGAATCAAGCAGCGCAGACTTGAGATCACCAGGGCTCTACCCGACGCGCTGGACATGCTGACGATCGGCGTCGAGGCCGGCCTGGCCTTTGAATCGGCCCTGCTGCGGGTTGGCGAGCAGTGGGACAATGCGTTGACCCAGGAGTTTCGCCGGGTCGTGAGCGAATTGCGTATCGGCGTCTCGCGCAATGATGCGCTGAGGCACATGGCCGAACGCAACGCCGTAGATGATTTGAGCACATTTGTTGCCGTGCTGATCCAATCGAACATGCTTGGCATGAGCATCGCACAGGTGCTGCATTCCCAGGCTGACCAGATGCGTCTCAAGCGCCGGCAACTTGCCGAAGAACAGGCGCACGGTGCCACTGTAAAGATTGTGGTGGTGCTGGTGCTGTTCATATTCCCGGCACTGTTTATCGTGATTCTCGGGCCCGTGGTTCCAAAGATCATGGAATCCCTGCAAGGTATGGCTGGCTGAGGAGCAGAGCTATGGCCGCAACATTTGGAGCAAATTCCACAGAATACGATGATCCCCAGTTCCAGGAAGCTGCCACACATTTCCACATGGGGCAGTGGGACAAGGCAATCCGATTGCTGGAGACGCTACAGGCGCGCTATCCCGGCGACGCCCGTATTGGCCAGATGCTGAAGGATGCCCAGTTCAAGGCACACCTTGAGACAAACACGGAAATCAAAGAAAAGCGGGTGATCATTCCGTGGCGCTCGATCCTTACCCGAGTGGCAATTATTGGGACGATTCTAATCCTTGTCATTGCCGGTTTCTGGGTGCTGCGGGCGCGATTGCTCCCCATGCTGGCAGAGGCACAGATGCAACGCCAGCAGGCGCAACTGATGAATGCCGCCAAGGTGGCGTTGACCTCAGGCGACTATGATAGCGCAGAGCAGCGTCTTGAGGAAATACTTGCCAAAGCGCCGGAGAACCAGGAGGCAACTGCCCTGTTGGCAGATACGCGCTGGCAGCGCGAACTCTTTGCCCTCTACAACGAAGCCATGGCGGCCGACAATGCCGGCAATGATGAACTGGCGCTTTCCATGTACGCCGACTTGCAGATGAAGGCACCTGGCTATCGTGATGTGAGTAGTCGCATCCTGGCCATTCGGCACAACCAGGAACTTGACCAACTCATGGGGCAGGCGCAGAACCTGCTCACCCTTGGCTTTGAACCGGAAGCATCGAATGCCCTGGCTCAAATCCAGGCCATGGATGTGAACTATCGTCGCAGCGAAGTCTCCGACATGCTCTATAGCCTGAACATGCGGCGAGGCAAACGCATTCTGCAGCAAGACCCGCCGCAGCCGGCGGAAGTCGCAATTGCCCTGGAGGCTTTCAACGCAGCACTTCAGCAGAAACCCAATGCCCCTGAGGCGATCACGGAGGCTCGTCTAGCTGTCAGCTTCCTACGCGGCCGCGAGGCCTATGAGCAACGAAACTGGCTGAACTCGATCAGTTCGCTACGTTCCGTATTTGCGGAACAACCCAATTATCTTGGCAATGTGACGGCGTCCATGCTGTTTGTTTCGATGATGGGCGCGGGTGACGACTATTTTGCGGGCAATGACCTCCTCAACGCGTATGAAATGTACAGTCAGGCATGCCAGTTGCCGTTGGCTGATACGACAAGTGCTTGCGCAAAAGCCAGTTCGGTCATCCCGCTGTTGACGCCGACACCGACGCCAACGCTGACGCCGACGCCCGGTCCAACTGCGCCGCCGCCATCGGCAACCGCGACCGCCACCCCGCGCCCGCTACGCACATTCCGCGGCCGGATCATCTTCAAATCGGACAATCCGGACCTGCCGGGTATCTATGTGATGGACCCTGACGGTTCCAACCGCGAGTATCTCGGCACCTTCCAACGCTATGAACAGGCATTTGCCGACCTGCGTGAAACGGAACGGTATTCGCCGGACGGTACCTACTGGGTCTCCACGGCGGATGTCGATGGCAATCCACAGATCATCATGCACCTGCCGGTGACGACCCAGTTTGGCGAGCTGCCGCCCAAGCCAGTGACGCGCATGACGGGGATGTCATACGACCCGGTATGGTCGCCCGATGGTGCATGGATTGCGTTCGTCACTACTGAGAATGAGAGTGACGACATCTGGAAGACCCGTCCGGACAGCTCCGAGCAGGTGTCGCTCATGCGCAACAACTGGGAATGGGATAAGCATCCTTCCTGGTCGCCGGATAGCCAGCGCATCGTCTTTTTCTCAAACCGTGACGGTGATCGCCAACTCTTTGTCATGGATACAAATGGTCGCAACGTGACCAACATCAGTCGAGTCCCGTGGGCAGAGTACGATCCAATCTGGGTGAAGTGAACTATGCTAAACAATCGCAAATTCGCCGAAGTCGATAGCCGACAAGCACCTACCAGGCTGCCAGGTGAACGCTCGAATGGCAACGCTGCGTATATGCAGGTGCGCGATCGCGTGCAGCAACGCCTACTGGCCGAGTTGAGCCCTTCCGCCGCACGCGGAGACAACGCCGAGGTCCGCCTGGTCGTCGAACGACTGTTCAATGAAACGCTGACCGAATTCGGCATCCCCATGAGCCGAATCGAGCGGAACGACATCTTCGACCAGTTGTTGGCGGACATCCTGGGGCTTGGACCGCTCGAGGCGTTGCTTGCAGACGATTCGATTACGGAGATTCTGGTCAATGGACCAAATCAGGTCATCATCGAACGCAGCGGCAAACTGGAACTGGCTCCGGTGAAATTCAGAGACAACGACGATGTGCTCCGAATTGTGGAAAGGATCGTCTCGCCCCTTGGCCGGCGCGTCGATGAGAGCAGCCCGATGGTCGATGCCCGCCTCCCTGATGGCTCACGCGTGAACGTGATCATCCCACCCTTGTCGCTGACCGGGGTGTGTATCAGTATCCGCAAGTTTCCCAAGCATGCCCTGACGCCGGACGAGTTGATCAAGAAAGGTGCGTTCACGCCTGGCATCGCCGATTTTTTGCGTGCGTGTGTCAAGGCGCAGTTGAACATCGTGGTGTCCGGTGGTACGGGTACCGGTAAGACAACTGTGTTGAATTCACTTTCGTCGTTCATCCCGGAGGGCGAGCGCATCCTCACCATCGAGGATGCAGCGGAATTGCGGCTTCAGCAGTCACATGTCGTCCGGCTGGAGGCGCGCCCGGCAAACGTGGAAGGCAAGGGTCACATCTCCATCCGCCAACTGGTGATCAATGCCTTGCGCATGCGCCCTGACCGGATTGTCGTCGGTGAGTGTCGTGGCGCCGAGGCGCTCGACATGTTGCAGGCCATGAACACCGGCCACGATGGTTCTCTGACAACGATTCACTCCAACAACGCGCGTGAGACGCTGCGCCGTGTTGAGACGATGGTACTGATGGCCGGCATGGATTTGCCGCTACGTGCCATCCGCGAGCAGATTGCGTCGGCGTTTGACCTCGTGGTTCATCTTGGTCGCCTTGCCGATGGCTCGCGCAAGATCGTGCAGATCGCCGAGGTCCAGGGTATGGAAGGCGATGTCATCATCATGCAGGACATATTCCAGTTTGTGCAGACGACTGTGGAAAACGGCAAGGTCCAAGGGTATTTCACGCCCACTGGTGTCCGGCCGAAGTTTTATTCTCGCCTCGAGTCCGCCGGCTTGTTCATCCAGCCGTCCACTTTCATGCCGACTGACCCGGCACGTATGAAACGGTAGCACGCTATGACAGTCGCCATCCTTCCTTCGGAAACGGTTCAATACAACGAACTGACCGGCGCCTCCACGCTTGCGGAAGTGATGGCGACTGCGGACGAGCAGGTTGCACGCGGCGACGTTGATCACTTCCGTGCTTTTCCCACAGGGTTTTCTCCGCTGGATGATGTGCTGAATGGTGGCCTGCGCCCAGGCGATCTCTTTGTCCTTGGCGGCCCGTCAGGTGTAGGCAAAACCATCTTTTCACTTCAGATGGCCCGCAACGTCGCCCTGATGCAGCGCAATGCCAATGTCATGTACGTCTGCTATGAGCATGACCGCTGGCACCTGCTCATGCGCCTGCTTTGCCTGGAAAGCGCTCTGCTCGGCCATGGCGACGCTGCGCTGACTCTCCGCCGCCTTCATCAGATTCTGGCCGACGCGCCAACCAAACGTGGTCTCCTGGCCGAACTCCGTGACCATAAGCTTTACGCCGATGCCGTTGCCTCCCTTGAGCGTTACGCCAATCGACTGACGTTGGCCAAAGCAAGCGGGACCATGACGACACTCGACCAGATTCGCACATGGGTTCTGCACAAGCTCGCTTCAGGCGTGCCTTTTTTTCTTGTCATTGACTATCTTCAAAAAATCCCATACGAGTCATCCGGCTTCATGCATGAGTCGGAAGTCTCCACTCGCATCACACAAGGGCTAAAAGAACTAGCTTTGAGCGCAGGAATCCGTATTTTGGCTATAGTCGCGGCCGACCGAAGTGGTTTACAATCTAGAAGGGTTCGCTTGTACGACATGCGAGGCAGTTCAGCAATTCAGTATGAGGCCGACATCGGGATTGTGATCAACAACAAATTCTCAGTCGTATCACGCGAACACATTATCTACAATCCGATTCAGGCGCAAGGAATGCACAACTGGGTAGTATTTAGTGTAGAGAAGAATCGCTCGGGCCGCAGTGGCGTAGATATGGAGTTCCGTCTGGACGCCGCTCACTTTTGTATCGAACCAAGAGGTGACTATGTACGCGATAGACTTATTGATGACAGGATTACGCTCGAGTAAGGTGGGCGCTCTGCGGCGCTATCTCCCACGTCTGCGTCGTGAAGAGCGCGGCTCGAGCATCATCGAGTTCGGCCTGGTCATCATGATCATGATGTCATTTGTTGTCGGGGCAGTTGACCTCGGATTTGCCTACCAGCATTACGGGGTCGTGCTGAATTCATCGCGCGAGGGCGCACGACTCTACGCCCGCCTTCCCTGTACCGGGAGCAACCGGCTTGCATTGCGCAACGCGATCATTGATGCGGCCGTGTCAGAAGCTGCCGGTGGCAGAATCAACGTTCGCGACCAGGACGTGACCATTTCGCCGGATCCTGCGTCAGGCTGCCCCACGGAAGGCAGGCCCGTTGACGTTCAGGTTCGGATTCGCTACAACTCGCAGTTCGGCGAGTTGATCGGCATTGACAGTATCCCGATCAGCGCTTCGACCAGCATGGTGTACTACGGGACAGATATTTCACAGAGTGGATCATGAACACGCGAACCCATCTGCGCAACGAGCAAGGCCAGGTTCTCATCCAGTTTGCCCTGATGTTCATGGCATTGCTTGCTTTCGTTGCGCTGGCAATTGAGGCTGGTAATGTGTACTCGGAGCGGCGGCTCTTGCAGAATGCCGCGGACGCAGGCGCCTTGGCCGCAGCGCGCGACCTCTGCATGAACCGCAGCGAAGCAACGGCATTGAACTCGGCTCGAACGTATCTCGCGCGCAATGGGATGAGCAATGTCGATATCTCCTTGAGCGAGATATCGATCGACGACAATCGGGTATCGGTCACGGCACGCAGGCCAGCGGAGACGCTGCTGGCCCGCATCATAGGCTGGAATGAAGTCAACGTGGGCGCCACTGCACGCTCAGCCTGTGGCGCTGCCTCGTCAGCCTGTGGCCTCTGGCCGGTCGCAATCGACTATGCACTGTACGAAGGGGTTCAGTGCGGTCAGTCCCTCGTCATCTGGGATGCGGACTTTGACAAGACTGAGGCAACTTGTGTGATAGGCGGTGTGCCTCGCGACGTCTGTAGCTGCTACGACTGCGATCTGGACGACGACGGCTCGAACGATTTCGAGATTGTTACAAGCATCGCCCGCGGCTGGATGGATTTCCCGGAAACCGCCTTCCAGCAAGGTGTCTTTTTCGACAGTTGTGACTCCAACGGCTGCGGCGCCAGCGAACTGGCGTGCCGCCTGCGCGGCGACTATGGCGGCCGCATGACATTGCCGGCCTGTATCCCGGGCTTGCGTGGTATCAAAGCCGGCGTGAAGGACGATGTGAACTCCCGAGCCGGCGAGACGGTCAATGTCCCGCTGTTTACCAGCATCAACTGTGGCGCCGGCAATCACTGCACTGGCAAGGAAGCTGAAACCTTCTATGTTACGCGCTTTGGTTGTGTCACGGTCACAGGCTGGGTCCAGAACTTCACGCTCAACCCCAAACCGGGCATGCCGAAGTCGTACAAGAAGATCACGAGCAAGGCTGTCTTGGCCACCAAGGATTGCAGCGGCAACTGCATGACCTTCTGTGGCACGACCTCCGGCCAACCGGCCGAGCCCTGGGAATTGCGTGCTGCGAGTCTGGTTCCATGAGTCCTGGTTTTTTCCTGCTAGCGGTTATTAGCGGTTGGATTGGCGGCGGCCTGGTGAACTGGGCCGCCGACATCCTTCCCGGGTTGCGCGATCGTCAGGAAAAGCCTGCTGCGCCCCCTACGATGCACTCATTGGTTCACTACTGGACGCTGCCCTGGTTCTTTGTCCGCCACGGCACCTGCCCGCACTGTCACAACAAGGTGAGTTGGCGGTCGCCTGCCGTGGAGGTCGTATCCATTTCCCTGTTTGTGCTGATGGCTGTTCGGTGGGGATGGACGCTGGCTCTTCCCGTCTCATGGCTGTACGGGCTCTTCTTGATCGCCGTGGCCGTGATTGATTTCGAGCATCATCGTGTGCTGAATGTGATGCTGGCTCCCGCGGCGCTTGTCGTTGCCGTCGTCAGTTTATTGCCGCTTGCGCCGGGGCCGCTCAACATGCTGCTTGGCGGGGCCGTCGGCTTTGGCGTGTTTTTGTTGCTGGCCATCATCGGGCGTGGCGCGCTAGGCATGGGCGATGTAAAGCTCGCCGGCGTCGTCGGCATGATGACCGGCTATCCCGGTGTCTTGACAGCCCTTGCAATTGGCGCGATTCTCGGTGCAGTGGCTGCCCTGCTCCTTCTGGCCAGTCGCAAGGCTACGCGGAATACTGCGATTGCCTATGCTCCATATCTTGCCGTTGGCGCGTTGGTGACGATTTTGACAATGGGCGGGTAGCAATCCCATCGCCCGGCAGAGATACAGAAGAGTGAACGGAACAAGAAAGCAAGGGAGATGGAACGGTGAAAGTCCACAATCAAAGTCGAAACACTGAAATTCTCCAGCAGGGCCGCATGGCGAACAACAGTTGGACCCGGCTGCGCGGTCTGATTGGCGTACGCGAGTTGCAACAGGGAGAAGGGATTGTCATCGATCCCTGTCACGGCGTTCACTGCATGTTCATGTCAATCCCCATCGATGTCGTCTATGTCGACAAGCAGCATAGGGTTGTTGCGCTGGATCGGGCGATGAAGCCGTGGAAAATCGGCAAAATTTACCGCAACAGCCAGTACGTGATCGAAGGTCCCGTCGGCACCATCGATCAGTCGAAGACGCAGATTGGCGATCAGCTTTCCCTCTCGACTGACTGACGCCGCACTCTGCCCCACCGATTCAACGCATCAAGTCGTCCCTGATCCGTCCGATTTGACTTGCCGTCGCCTTGTATCCGGCATCGAGCAACGCCTCCCCGGCTGTCAGATCGGCCAGATTGATGTGCGCTACCGGTGGTGAAATAACCACATCGGCCAGCGCCTGTTCAATTTGTGTCGCCCTTGCCAGCATGAAGAGCGCCGTCATGGCCACTTCGGCCAGATTGCGCGGCTCGGCCTGGCGTTCCATTTCCTGGTCATCGTTCATGGGCAGCAAGTCGACGGCGATCACGTAGTCGGCGCCGAGATCCTGCGCGATGTTGACGGGGAGATTGTTGGCAACCACGCCATCCACGAGCAGGCGTCCATTGCGCCGGTAGGGTGTGAATACGCTGGGAACACTGCAACTCGCACGGATCGCCGGCGCCAGCAATCCCCTATTCATGACCACTATTTCACCCGTCAGCAGATCCGTGCCAATGGCGGCGAACGGGATATTGAGTTCCTCGATCTTCACCGGACTTCCCACCAGTGAGTCGATCCACGGTATCATCTTGTCCAGATCAACCAGCCCCATAGGCAAGCTCTTGGCGATGTCGGTCAGGTTGATGCCGGGCATTTTCAGGCTGACCAGATCAAACCAGGAGATCGTGGGAATGATGGCGCGCAGGCGTGCGGCCGACAAACCTGCTGCATACAGGCCCCCAACCAGCGCGCCCACACTGGTGCCGGCGATCACATCCGGGAAGATGCCATTCTCCTCGAGCGCCTGTAATGCGCCTACATGCGCAATCCCGCGCGCGGCACCACCGCCCAGGACCACGCCAATCTTCTGTGGACGCGGCGGCTGATCCCAGGCACGCCGGCGATTGATTGTATTGTCATTGACGACCGACATACGCGTTCTCCTTGCAAACAGGCAAATCGCCTACTGGCCCGTACCCTGCAATTGGTAGCGGCGCACTGTCACGCCCGCAAACGGTTTTTCCTCTTCCAACACCCCATGCATTGCCAGCCACTCGTCCATGAGCCGGCTACTATCCCACATCGTTGCTTCGCTGAGCAATACCCAGACTTCCCTGGCGCCGGCAGTCACGTTGTGCAGATAATTGTTGACTTCCGCCCGCTCGACATCATCGGCGCGCCCCCAATTCGTGTATGGCCCGCCTGCCCACCAGCCGATCCGTTCGTCGCTGCCCGCAAACGGGTCTGGACCAAAGTCGCTCGTGTAATAACGATACGCCCACTCCTGATGGGGGATCTGCAGGATCAGCAAGTCATCGGGCGAGCGGCGACTGTCCACATATTGCATGGCGGTGCGCAGATCATACTTGATGACTTGGACCTTCTGCTGCCATGCCAGCCCGGTCCAGAGCGCGGGGACGTACAGTAGAAAGATCATCGCCAGCGGCCAGGCGAGCCGCCCGCTATTGTCGACCAGCACGCGCAGCCCGAGCGCCATGCAGAACATGGCCGCCGGCCCGATCCAGATGATGTAGCGCTCCGTGAAGACAGGCTGGCGCAGACTGAGGACATAGATCAGCAGAATGGGTAGCAGCAGCCACACGAGCAGCATCAGATAGCGGCGCAGCGGCGATAGAACCAGCCCACTGGTATCGCGCTGACTGCCGATGGCGGCGGCGCCGAAGAGCAGCCCTGCCCCGAACAGGAAATAGACGGGTGCCAGCCAGATCAGATCGATTGCCGTAATGAAGCCGCGTGCATGGCTCAATGCCAGCCCGCTGAGTATGGTTGGCAGGGGCGTGAAGCTGAATCCCGACAATTTCTCCGGTGCCATCAGTAACATCCAGTGCCACCAGACCATGGGCAGATAGGGTAGCGTCAGGCCGGCCAGCGCCAGTGCATAGCCGCGCCAGTGCGACCGCGCCGCTGGCCATGCCACCACAAACCACATCATGTGGAACGGAATCAGCAGCACCATCAAGAGGTGGATGTACATGGCGACACTGACCACGACGAGGTAGCTGAGCCACGTCCGCCAGCCGCCCTCGTCGATGCCGCGCAGCCACAGCCAGGTGGCCAGCAGCGCCAGGCACGTGACCGTCGCGTACATCTTCCCTTCCTGGCCGTACCACACCTGGTAGGGATTCAGCGCAAAGAAAAGCGTCCCTACCAGCGCAGTCGATAGCCAGAATGGGCCACGCGCCTTCGTTTCCACGTCACCGGCCGCAGGTAGCAGCCGCCGGCCCACCTGCCATACGAGTGGCACGCTCAGCGTGCCGGCGGCAACAGAGGGGAAGCGTAGCGCGAACTCGCTTGTGCCGACGACGCCAAACCACGGACGCAGGCTAAGAAAATAGAGTGGGCCATTCTGTGCTGCCTGCACGAACATGCTGAGGGTTTCGTTCAGATTGCGCACGGCGAAATAGATGGCATCGACTTCGTCGCGCCACAAGCTCTGGAAGTCTAGCCGCCAGATGCGCCAGGCAAATGCAATCAGGATCAGCGCCATCAGAATGGCGCGCCGCCGCGATTCGGTCATGGCAAGTTGTCGGGCCAGTCGCTGTCATCGTCAGCGGCGGCTGGCGAGGTCGCCGGCAAGGGTGGCTCATCGATGTCGGGCTGCACAGCGAGGGTGTCCTCCGGCGCATCGACGAGAGCATACTTGTCGCGCACCGGGCCGGCGAGGCTGAAGCCGGCCAGTGCGCCCGCCAGCAGCAAGAACAACACGCCACCGGCCAGCACGCCAATCACCGCCAGCGCCCAGAACGCGCCATTGGCCACTGATGCAAAGAGCGCCGGTGCCTCACCCGCACTGCGCGGCCCCGGCGGCGCAATCGGGCGCTGCGTAGGCCCTGCCAATGCTCCTTCCGCCGGTGTCGCCGTGATGGTGATCACAGTGAGGCCGGGAGGCAGAGCAGCCCCCGATTCCGGCGTTGCGAGCGGCGAGGCCGGACCGAAGAGCGCCTCGGCCGTCATCGTTGCGGCAAATGGGTCGACCGGCGGCACGCCGAAGAGCGCCTGCGCAGTGGCTGTGGCGGCAAACGGATCGGCCGGTGGCATGCCAAAGAGCGCCTGCGCTGTGGCCGTGGCGGCAAACGGGTCGGCCGGCGGCATGCCAAAGAGGGCCTGCGCTGTGGCGGTTGCGGCAAACGGGTCGGTCGGCGGCATGCCAAAGAGGGCCTGGGCTGTGGCCGTTGCGGCAAACGGGTCGGCCGGCGGCATGCCAAACAATGCCTGCGCTGTGGCCGTTGCGGCAAAGGGATCGCCGGGCGGCACCAGGCCGAAGAGCACGGCCGCAGTGGCGGTGGCCGCTGCGGGGTCGAACACTCCTGGCTGGAGCGGCGAGATGAACGGGTTGGTCGTGGGCTGAACGAGACCGCCTGCATCGATCTGCGGGTAAGGCGTCGGAACCTGCCCGCCCGGCGTCGTGATGATGACAATGGTCGGCGACGGCGTCCACGTCGGTGCCGGCGTGAAGGTCGGCGGGAAGGTTGGGATGGGCGGCGGCTGGAACAGCGTTGGCGTTGGCAAGGGTGTGAAGGTCGGCAGCGGCGTGCGGGTCGGTGTCGGTGTATCTTCGGGGGGAAGAGAGACGACGATCGAAGCTGATGCACTACCCGATGTCCTGTAGCCGAAGCTTTGGTTGGTCGATGTGACGACACTCTGGCTCGAGAAGGTGCCGGCCTGCTTGTAGCTGATTGGCCCCAGAATCTGCGGCAGGCCATTGACCGCCAGGAACGAATTGGTGATTGTCAGGCTTTCGCCGCCAAAAATCGTCGCCTGCACGGTGGTTCTGCCGCCGCTGGCGGAGTCGAAAATCTCGTGTGTGACCAGCGGGACGAGACCGAACTCGGGCGTAATCGCGCTCGTGTTGCGGATGATCACGCAGTAAAAAACGGTTACGCCCGTACGACCGGATGCGCTGGCGTCGTCGGAGCATTGGTCCGGCCTGTCGGCAAAGAAGCGCTGGACGGTCGACGTCGCCGTTGGCCCATTCACCGTGGCCAGTGCTGCGGCACCCGCCGAGTTGTTGTTTTCCGTCGTCGAGGTGACTGAAACCCGCGCCGTCAAGGTTGCCTCTTGAATCGTCCGGCTCAAGTTGGCCGTCCACCCCAGCCCGAGTGGGCTGCCGTAGGTGATCACCAGCGAACGGCTGACCGCAACCGCCGAGTTGATCGGCGCCAGCGTTGCCGCGAATGTCTGGTTGATGATCCCGAGCGCTGGGATGTTGACGACGTGATTGGTGAGCGTAATGTCGCCCGTATTGTTGAGCGTCAGGCAGAAAGTTGCGTTGCCATAGGCGGTGTTGTTGTTGATCAGGCGGACATCGGCACTCGTCGTCGAGGCACAAAGAGGGGTGTTGGCGGCAACGGTCAATAGTGTTGTGAGCTTGGGCTGGACAATATTGATGGTCGCCGGTGGGTCGGATTCGACTACATACGCGTTGCCCCCAGATTCGATCGTCCACGCTGCCACCGAACTCGTTGGCGCCTGAAAGGTGACGGGGCGGACGAGCGTGACGCTCGGCGATGTCCAGTCCAGAACACCATTGGGGCCAAGCGGACGTCTCCCCTCCTGGGACCAGATCACCACCGTGCTGTCATTGTCGTCGAGCAGCGTGGTGAGGGTGACCGTCTCGGGGCCGTTGTTGTGGATCTCGTAGCAGAAGTAGATGGTGCTCCCAGTTGCAACCTCGATGACCGACTGTTGCGCTCCACAATTTTCCGGGCTGTTGGCCACCCACTTGTTGAACACGATACTGGGCAGCACGTTGGGCCCGCGCGGGGTCTGCTCCGGCGTTGTGTGCTGCTCGGCCTGTACGGGCAGCGCCAGCAAAAGCGCGCCCAGCCAGACCAGCGCAAGGGCCAGGAGACCTGCGGATAGACAGGCGCGGGCGCGTGACGTATTCATAGGCGGCTTGCTACTCGGGCAATCGTGTGGTCACATCTCCTGCGTTAAGGACGTGCGAAAGACCGGCATCATCGACCACGACCAACTCGCCATCGGCTGTCACGTCCACTGCGGTGCCGGCGAATTTTTGCGTGCCGTGCTCCCCGTATAGATGGGCCGTGATCGGCTGCCCCAGTGTCAATAACAGATTGCGCCACTCGTGGTAGATGTCGTGTGGCGATGCATCTGGGGAGACCACTTCCTCCCATGCCTGGCAGAGCGCAATCAGCAACGCCGTGCGGTCGATCGTACGGCCGACGACGATGCGCAGGCTGGTGGGCGGCGGTGCATCCGCCGGTACGACCGGCAGCCCGGCGCCATCCTGGTTGACGTTGATTCCCATGCCGACCAGGGCAAAGTCGACCTGATCGCGCAGGAAAGAGCTTTCGATCAAGATACCGCCCACTTTGCGGGCGCCGGCCAGGTCGGCGCCGACCATGACGTCGTTGGGCCACTTCAGCCCGAGATCGTCGACCAGCTCCGGCACGAGCCGTGCAATCGCCCGTACGGCCGCGATGCCGGCGATCATGGGCAGCGACGCAATATTGCTGGGAAGATGGGGTGCCTTGAGGATCAATGTTGCCAGGATCGCCTGGTTGGAGGGTG
>WBZU01001614.1_pt1 | contig 16685 bp, 11 predicted proteins | sample 5204311 | NCBI WGS metagenome assembly WBZU01 (sample SAMN12344359, study PRJNA552823) | activated sludge metagenome | biome: Activated sludge suspended growth; feature: Nitrification reactor; material: Wastewater; isolation source: activated sludge from nitrification reactor of wastewater...
CATGGGTGATGCGTTGCATGCGTGTTGGCTCGCGCTGGATTTCAGCCTGGACGAACTTGAGCAGCAGGTCGCGCTTGACGTCGGCATAGGCGGGATCGTCCCAGCGGTTGCGAAGTTCCTGCGGATCGCTCTCGAGATCAAACAACTCGCCATAGTCAGCGTTGCGATAGACCGTAATCGTGTAGCGTTCGGTGATGAGCGTGCGCAAGTGGACTGTGGTCGGGTTGTGCCGGTTCTCGACCAGCGCGTGGTCGCGCGCCGACGCGGCGCGGCCGCACCACACGTCGAGTTGATTGACGCCCTGCATGATGCCCGGCGCCTCGATCCCAGCCGCTGCCAGAAAGGTCTGCGGGTAGTCGACCAGGCTCTGCAACGCGCCCGAAACCTGCCCCGCCGGCACCTGCCCCGGCAGGCGCACGATCATGGGCACGCGCAGGACATCCTCGTAATGGAACGCCCCCTTGGCAATCAACCCGTGCTGGCCCAGGAAGTGGCCGTGGTCGGAGGTGAAGACGACCAGCGTGTTGTCGGCAATCCCCGCGTCGTCGAGGGTATCCAGGATGCGCCCGATCTCGTAGTCGATGAGGCTCATCATGCCATAGTAGGAGGCCAGGCTGCGCCGGATCTCCTCGTCGGTGTGCAGGTGCGAGTGGAAGCCGTGCAGCCCCTGCCCACCCGGCTCGGCGTAATTGGAGAAGTCGGGAGCAATCTCGCGGGTACGCGCAAATTGCGGCGGCATCTCCGCAAACTCGCCCTCCACATAGCGACCCGGCTGCACGTCGGCGGGATCATACATGCTGGCCCACGGTTCGGGCACAGCGTAGGGCGGGTGCGGGTCGAAGAAGCTGGCCCACAAGAAGAAGGGCTGATCCTGCTCCACGCACTGTTCGATGTTGGCGATCGTGCGCTCGCCGATCCAGTGCGTGTGATGGAACTCTTCAGGCAGATCCCAGTGCAACGCATCGCGCATGTAGTACGGGCCGGCGTACTTGTCGTCCGGATTGGGCGGCCACTCCTGGAAATAGTTGCGCCAGTTGGCCAGCCCCTTCTCCTCCATCCACAGCGCGTAGTGCTGCCCGGCATGCGACTCGTTGGCGTGCATGCGCGCCGTCTCGACGTGGTCGAAGCCGTACCAGGGGCCGTGAAAGTCACGCCAGAAGTCCAGGTTGCGCAGGAGCGGCTGGCACTCGATGGATTCGCTGCCGGGCTCCGATTTGAGCGGCTGGAAGTGCGCCTTGCCGACGAGGATCGAGCGGTAGCCGTTGGCCTGGAAGCGGTCGCCCACCGTGGGCACATCCTCCGGCAGCTTGACGCCGATGGCCCAGCAGCCATGCCACGCCGGATACATGCCCGTGATCAGCGAGGCGCGCGTGGGCGAACAGGTCGGGTTCGGGCAGTAGGCGCGGGTAAAACGCGTGCCCTCGCGCGCCAGCCGATCGAGCGCCGGCGTCTGCAGGACAGGGTCGGTAACGCCCAGCGCGGTGTGGTGCTGCTGGTCGGTGGAGATAAAGAGGATATTCAGTTTTGCCATAGCTCATTCCGTTGGTTTGTGCAGTCAGCCCGTCAACTCCAACACCGGCAACCGCGCCAGCCGCGCAAAGCCGCGTAGCTCGTCCCGGTAATCGCCGTAGGTGATGCTGAAGTGATGTTCCAGCCCGGCACGCATGATCGTGTCGAAAACCTCCGGCGCCGGGCGGTCGAAGCGGATAACGCCGGAGGTGCCGGTGAAGCTCTTGGGCGCACGCACCATCTCGCCGCCGCCGATGACGAGTTGGTAGCCGGCCGTGCCGTTGTCACGCGCGGTGCGGTGCAGGCGCGCGATGGTGACGCGGCCTGGTTTGAGCGGGAACTCGAAGAGCAGCGGCAGCTTGCGATTGCTGTGGATCGTGCCGAGGATCGGACTGTCCGGATCGGCCATGCTCGCCGGCGCCAGCCCGCAATGCCAGAGCACGCCCGTGTCGCTCTCCGCTTCGATAGAGACCAGGTCGGTGATGAAGGCCTGCGCGCCGCTCAGCGCCTGGAGCAGCAGCGATGTGACCGTGCCGTTGACGTCGGCTTCGCAACTGGCCGGGCACTTCTCCTCGTTGAGCACGCTCATGGCGCCGTCGTAGGTCAAGTTCGGCGACATTGGGCGCCAGCGCAGTCACGCGCTCGACAAACGCATCGCGCGCGCCGTCGGGCGAGGCAGCCGCTTCGGCCAGCGTTTCGGCCAGCGCCACCGGCTTGACGCGCACGCCAAGGAGCGTGGCCAGATCGCCGGCGTCGTAGGCGCAGGTATCGAAGCCGGCCGGGTGTTCTCCTACCAGCCCGATGGTCGCCTGGTCCAGCGTGCGCCGCGCCCGGCCGATGCGCGCCAGCCGCTTGACTTTTTCCATCGCGCCGACCGCGTCGGGCTGGGCGAGCAGGTAGTCGTAGGGCACGCTGCGCAGCATCAGCGCATGGCCGGCCAGGTTGATGCCGCACAGGCTGTTGAGGCGCAGGCGCCCGCCCTCGCGTGCATCCGGCACCGCCCACAGCAGCACCGGCACGCGGCGTTCATGCGCGGCCGCGGCAAGCAACACGGCCATGCTGCTGTCGGCGAAGCTGGCCTGGAGCAGCAACAGCAGGTCGGGCGGCGCGTCGATCAGCGCAGCCTGCACCGCATCCAGCGCGGCCGTATCCATGATGAGCGTGCGGCCCGAGCCGGCCAGCGTGCAGCCCTCCGCCTCCAGCCGATCGGCGACGCGGTCGGCTACCGATTGGGCGAGCGGCACGTCGAAGGTGGGACGGGCGATCGACACCAGGCCGATCGTGAGCGATGCGTCAGGCATGGGTGATTCCTCCTGTGGTGACCGGTTGCGTCTCGCCTTCGTGCAGGCCAGCGTCGAGGCGCGAACTCGGCGACTGGCGTTTGTCGTGCGCACGCGCCGGCACTTTGCCGGTGGCAAGCTGCGTCTTCGCGCACCAACGGCACAATGTACGATAGACGGCGATATGGAATGCGGGCGCGCCGCAAAGATCTGCCTGCCGGGATGCATTCATGCGATGGTTGCAGCGAGGAACGCGGCGACGTCGACCGGCTCGCCCGTTGCGGCCGAGGCATTGGCTGCCAGCACCACCGCGGTCGATTCCAGCCCGACCCGCAGCGGGGTCGCTACGGCCGCCGGATCGCCCATGCGCAACGCCGCGATGAACGCGCGATTGACGCCGGCATGCAGCGGCTCGGGGTTGCTCCACTCCTCCACGCCCTGCGGAGTCAGCAGCGCCGCGCCGCGATCGGTCACACGCACGAGGCGATCGCGCAGCGAGAAATCAGCGGACGGCGGCTCCTGAATTTCGGGAAAGAGGGCATAGGTGCTGGCGCTGGTGCCGACCGCGCCATTCTTGAAGCGCAACGTCACAGCGTAGGCGTCCCAGTTGCGGAAGTCCGGTTCGTGGTTCGCCTGGCGCTCGTTGTAGGCGGCATAGACCGTCGCGACATCGCCGGCCAGCCCGCGGCCGACGTCGACGAGGTGAATGCTCTGATCGACAAGCTGGCCGCCAGCCAATGTGCGATCCCACATCCACGGAATCGGCGGGCGCGTCCAGTACCAACGTAGCGTCACCAGCGCCACCGGCTCGCCGGCAATCAACGCCCGGGCGCGCCGGTAACCTTCGGTGTAACGCCACTGGAAGCAGGTCATGGTGATGAGCTTGCGCTGCTCAGCCGCCGCCACAAATTGGGCGGCGAGCTTGAGGTCGAGGTCGAGCGGCTTCTCCACGAAAAGAGGCAGGTTGCGTGCAACCACGTCGAGGCCGAGCAAGGCATGGCTGCCCGTCGGCGTGCAGATGTAGACGGCGTCGATCTGTGCGGCGTCCAGCATGGCGCGGTGGTCGGGATAGGGCGTGCCGCCCCATTTCGCCGTGAACGCCTCGGCGCGCGCCCGGTCGATATCCGCCGCCGCCACGATCGCGACGTCCGGCTCCTGCTGCAAAAAGCCGGCGTGATGGTTGGCCATGCGCCCGGCGCCGATGAATGCGATGCGAAGGGTGGAGGTCATTAGGTGGTCCTTCGTTCAGGCAGATCAAGTGACAAGATGACAAGATGAGGGGGTGCGGGGGTGACGAAATCCGATGAGTCCGGGCGACCTTTGCCGCCCCTCGCAACTCGCCCCTCGCCCATCCTAAATCGGCTTGACGCCGGTCACTTTGTCGGGCGCGACGCTCTCGATTGCGGGCACGTCGACCGGGTCGGCCAGGAATTGTTCCAGGTAGCGCTTGCTCAGCAGCAGCGATTGCAGAATCTGCCCCTCGTTGCGATCCCAGACGGCATCTTCGTGCTCGATGCTCAGGCAGCCGGCGTAGTCAACGCGCTGCAACTCTGCGAGCAGCGTCGCCCAGTTCAGCTCGCCCCAGCCCGGTAGCGTGTAGCGCCACCAGCCGTCGCCGTCGATGCCCTCTCGCGCCAGCCGCGCCCGGTCGATGGCCGTGTCCTTGACGTGGACGTGGCGCACCTTCGCCGCGTACTCGCGCGCGGCGGCGTAGGGATCGACAAACTGCCAGACGAGGTGACTCGGGTCAAAGCCCAGCATCAGCTCGGGCAGCGCCATATCGAAGAGTTCGTGCCACATGGCTGGGCTGGTGGCGATGTTACCCACCGCCGGGCAGTTTTCCACCGCAACAGTGATGTTGCCGGCGCGCGCCAGCGGTAGCACGGTCTCGGCAAACCATTCGACCACAGCGGGCAAGTTGGCACGCAGGCTCTTGCCCGGCATGCGCCCCGTCGCCAGCACGACCAGCGGGATGCCCTGGTCGCCCGCAAAGCGCAGCCGGTCGACGACGTTGCGCTGATGGATCGCGCGCTCGTCCGGGTCGGCGGCGAGGACATTGCGGCCATAGGTCAGCGAGAAGATCGTCGCGCCGATCCGCCGCGCCTCGGCGAAATCGGCGGCTTTGAGCGGCACGGCCGGGCCGACCTCCAGCCCGGCAAAGCCATTCTCCACAGCCCAACGCGCCAGCTTGGGCAGGCTCCAAGGCTGGAAACCGGGGAAGATGGTCAGAATGTTGGTGTGGAACGCAATGGGCGGGCGAAAGCCGGCAAAGTGAGCCATACGCGCAACTCCTTCAACTCAACGCTTGTCAACCCAAAAGATGCCATCCATGCCGCCGGCCAGCAGGCCTTCCGGCGTGGGCAGCAGCGTGAAGGCCGGTCCAAGCCCATCGACGCGCGACCATGTCAGGCCATCAACCGACCGCCAGATGCCCTCAGCATCGCTCAGCAGCCAGCCGCCATCCCAGGCCGCCAGCGCGTTGACCACCTCGGGCGCGCCGGCAACGGCGGCAAAGGTGAAGCCGCCATCGTCCGATCGCCAGAGACCCGCACCTTCCGTGCCGGCTAGCACCGCCCCGCCACCGTGAAAGTCGGGCGCCACGGCCAGGGAAATGACCGGCGCGGCCAAGCCGGCGCTCTGCTTCCAGCCGCGGCCGCCGTTGGGCGAGCGATAGACGCCGCCCTCGGTGCCGGCAAAGACGGCTTGCAGCGGCGGCCACAGCCCGGCCGGCTGCATCGGCGCCCAGGCCATGCACAGCACGTCAAAATTGAAGAGACCAAAGTTGCAGACAGTCCAGTACCGGCCGCGGTTGGTCGTGCGCAGGATGCCGCCGCCAGAGCTGCCGGCGAGCACGACGCCGCTGTGCGCCTGGTTCGGATCGGCGGCCATACAGACGACCGATGCCTGCACGCCGTCCATCCAGCTTGCCTGCCAGGCGCCGTCGCTGCCGGCATAGGCGACGCCATGCGATGCGCCGCCGACGAGCAGGCGTTCGCCCACGGCCAGGCAACAGGCCGGCTGGGCATCGGGCTGCGGCACCGCGCTGAGCGCGCCCTCGACAACTTCAAACAACCCTTCCGGGCCGAGCGCCCACAAGGTTTCGTCAGTCTTGGTCAATGAGAGAACAATCGGCATATGGCGACTCAGGGTGTTAGGCTTTGCTGGGGCTTGCGATGATAGACAATGGCGTCGGTGCTCAGCGTCATGGTGGCGCCGCTGACGGCCGCGCGCAGGACCGCGGTGATCACGTCGGCGGCGTCGAGCAGGCCGTGGTCATAGGCGTCGACCACCTTGGCCGAAAAGACATCGTACGCCGCACCCGCGCCGGCTTCGGCCAGGCGTTCGAGATAGACGGCTGGAGCGGCGACCGTGGCATTTTCCAGAATCTGGCGCTGCGGTGCCACCAGCGCGGCGGCGAGCACGCGCATCCCCAGCGCAATGTCCGGGTCGGTGGCTGCCTGGGCGGCTGCCAGCACCGCGGCGCGACAATGGAGCAGCGCGGCGCCGCCGCCGGCCACCACGCCACCCCGCTGCACGGCGGAGAGCACTTTCCACGCGCGTTCGGCCTGGGCGCGGCGTAACTCGCGCGCGGGCGGATGATGCGCGCCGATCTTGAGTACGCCGATGCCGCCGCTCAGCGCGCCGAGACGTTTCGTCAACGTGGGGCGTTCCTCGTCGTCGTGCGCCATGCCGGCCAGCCGGTTGCTCAGCTCGGCAATCTGCTCCTGCACCAGCGCACGCCGGCTCGAATCCATCGTCAGGATGAGCCCCTTGTCGGCAAACTCGACACGCGTGGCGCGGCCCAGATCCTCCGCCTCGGCGGAACGCGCCTGGCGCTGGCCGATCTCGCCCAGAATCGCCCCGCCGGTCATGAGCGCGAGGTCTTGCAGGGCCAGCCGCCGTTCGTCGCCCACTGCGGTGGGCGTGACGGCCAGCACGGCAACCTTGCGCTTCTCTTCGGGCTGGGCGTGGTTGGCAACGAGCAGGTTGAGCCCTGGGCCGCTGAAATCGGGCGCAATGACGAGCAGGGCTTTGCGGCCGGCCTTGACGGTCGCCTCCAGCAACGCCACCGCCTGCTCGGCTTCGGTCACCGCCTTGTCGAGCACGGCCACGGCTGGCGACGATAGCACGGAGCGCTGCCGCTCGGGCTCTGTGTAGAAGTACATGCTGGCGATCTTGGCGCCGTAGTGCGCGCCGCCGATGTACTGGCGTTCCAGGTAAGGCGCGACGTAGGATTCGATCTGCAAGTGGCCGTTGGCGCCGAGGAGATAGCTCATCTCGCCCAGCACGGCGGCCAGGTCGTCGTCCTGGATGACGGTGCGGGCGACGGTGGCCAGGCCGCGCTCGCCGGTCACCTGGCGCGCCTGGGAGCGTAGGGCCTCATGGGCGATGTCGGCGCCGCGACGGATGCCTTCGTTCAGGCGCATGGCATTGGCGCCGGCCGTGACCTGGCGCATGCCCTCCTCGACAAGCGCGCGCATGAGCAGCACGGCCGCGGTGCCGCCGTCGCCGATGCGCTGCTCCAACTGCCAGACCATGCCGCGCACGAGCATGGCGCCGATGTCCAGGTCGGGCCGGCCCAGGCTGATCATGCGGCGCAGCGTCGTCGCCGCGTCGTCGATGGCCTCGACCTTCTTGCGGGTGGCGTCATAGGAAAGAACGGGGCCGCCGGTTGGCCCCAGCGTCGTCGCCAGCATGTCGGCAACGGCCACGATCCCGGCGTAGAACTGGTTGCGCGTCTCCGGCTGGAACGCAACGCTCGGCCGGGTAACAGGATGCGATCGAGTCATTGGCTGTCTTGCGATCTATGGCTGAGCAGGTGAGTCAGGCTCAAGTTGGATTCGTCAGATGGGGCGAACATCAATCCGGCAAATGCTACCCCAGGCAAAACGTTTCGTCAAAAGCTCGATGCAATCCGATGGTTCGTGCGGCACACTTGATCTATACTGGTGGCAAGGAGATCACGCGATAACGGGCCAATCCAAGCCGCGCCTGTCCATCCCGTAGAGCAGCGACAACCAGGAGCGATGCCTGTTGAGTAAAGAGACTAGCACCCCGGCCACGACCGAAACGCCCTGGCAGTACGTGCGCTCCAGCGACTTTTCGCCACCGGCCGGTACGGTTCAGCAGACAGTGCGTACCGGGCTCTCCGGCTTCTGGGAGAGTCTGCGCCGGCGCGATGGCGACGAGGAGAGCGTCTTCGAGCCGATCGACGATCTGCACGCGCTACCGGAAGCACTGTTGCGCCGCACGGTGCCCGTCATCGATCACGCCGCCGCCGGCAGCGCGTTGACTGCCTGCCTGCAACCCTGGCTGGATCGCGACACCAACGAGCAGCCGGCCGTCGTCGTGCTTGGCCCGCCCCACGCCGGCCGGCAGGAGGTGCTGGCCGCGTGGCAGGTTGAGCAGGGCTGGCGCCTGATCGAACCGCCCACGCCGGAGCAGATACTGGCGCAGGATATCGACTGGCTGGATGCGCTCGCCGGCGATGACAAGCAGCCGTGGGTGCTGCCGGCGCTCGAGAAGCTCTACTTGCGTCACACAGCCGGGCTGGCCATCGTGCGCACGTTCTTCGACCGGCTCTGGCGCCACGAATATCCGCACGGCGTCATCGGATGCGACAGTTGGGCGTGGTCCTACCTGCGCTATGTCTGGCAGGGCCGCATGCCGCAGACCTATGCCCTGCAAGCCCTGGACAGCGAACGGCTGGCAGCGTGGATTGCAGGGCCGGCTCACGGCGGACGGCGCAAGCGCTTTGTCTTCCGGCAGGCGGACGACGGCGCCTATGTCCTGCCGCCGGACCCCGAACCCGACGCCGGCAAGACGCCCAAAACGAGCCGCTTCCTCGACGAGCTGGCCGTGTACAGCCACGGCAATCCCGGCGTCAGCGCAGCCATCTGGCGCCAGAGCCTCCAGGCGGAAGGCGACATCCAGGTCGAGCCGCCGGATGAGGAGAGCACGGCACAGGTGACGATCTGGGTGATGCCATGGGAGCGGGTGAAGCATCCCGTGCTGCCGTCGGCGCTGCCGCGTCGCGAGATGGCGATGGTGCTGCACACGCTGCTGCTGCATGGCGGACTGGAGACCGCAGTGCTCCCCCAACTCCTGCCGCTCTCCACCAACGAGATCATGCAGGCTGTGTTGACCCTGCAATCGGCGGGGCTGGTCGAAAGCAGCGACGACGTCTGGTGTGTTTCGGCGCCCGGCTACCCGGTGGCGCGCCAAGTGCTGAAGGAGGAAGGTTACCTCATCGACAGCTTCTAACGCGCGTCACGGAAGACCGGCCAGGAGGTTCGGATGGATCTAAGCGTATCGCTGCCCGAGTTTATCAAGCCCATCGACCGGGCAGCCCTTTTACAGATTGTGTTCATCGTGGGCGTGACCGTTGCGGTCGTCGTTGCCAGCCAGCATCTGTTGACGTGGCTGGCCGAACGGCTGCATGGCCGCAACCGGCTCTATGTGCTGGCGACCGTGCCCGTCGTGCGCCTGGTCGCCATCGTGGTCGCGCTCTGGCTGATCGTCCCGCTGGTCATCGAGCCGTCGTTCGAGAACTTCGTGGCGTTGCTCGGCGCGCTGGGCATCATGCTCGGCTTTGCGCTGAAGGACTACGTGAGCAGCCTCGTCGCCGGCATCGTGGCGCTCTACGAGATGCCCTACCGGCTGGGCGACTGGATCCAAATCGACGGCGCGTATGGGGAAGTCAGGCAAATCTCCATGCGCACGGTCGAGATCATGACGCCGGACGCGACGACCGTTTCGATACCGCACCTCAAGATATGGACATCGTCGATCTACAACGGCAACGACGGTTCGCCGCTGCTCATGTGCGTCGTCAACTTCTATTTGCAGCCGGATCACGACGGGCGCTATGTAAAGCAAATATTGCACGATGTCGCACTGACCAGCGTCTATCTGCGCATCGCTGAGCCGGTCATCATTGTCGCTAGCGAGCTGCCGTGGGGAACGCAGTACCGGCTGAAAGCCTACCCCATCGATGCGCGTAACCAGTTTGATTTCATGACCGATCTGACATTGCGCGGCAAGGAGCAGTTGTCCCAGCGCGGCATCCGCTTTGCGGCAGTCCCCGCCATCGCCGATATGCAGCCGCGCTAGATCACTCGGCCGCCACCCGTTCGGGGACACGCTCCAGCGCCGCCAGCAGCATGGCCGGCCGCACCGGCTTGCTGACATAGTCGTTCATGCCGCTCTCGAGATAGAGGCGGCGCTGATCATCGAAGGCATTGGCCGTCATCGCGATGATGTAGGGCTGGCGCTCGGCAGGAAGTTCGCCGCGGATGGCCGTGGTGGCTTCGACGCCATCCATTTCCGGCATCTGCACATCCATGAGGACGACGTCATAGGGCTGGCGCCGCATCGCTTCCACAGCCTGTACGCCGTCGTTGACAAGGTCGACGCGGTAGCCGAAACGGCCAAGCAAGGTCTGGATCACCTTCTGATTCACGAGATTGTCCTCGGCGGCCAGAATCCGCAGCGGGCGCCGCTCGGCAAGGGACGTGTCCCATTTCATCGCCCCGTTGTCGCCGGCCACCGTGCGCGGCTGTTCGCCGGTTTGGCGCAGAACGTCGAACAGGGCGGCCGGTTTGATCGGCTTGTACAGATAGGCGGATACGCCCACCCGCGCCACCTCGCCGGCATCATAGTCCATGGAAGTGAGCAGAATGAGCCGCGGCATGGCATCGGGCCAGCGCCGGCGAATTTCCGTGGCCAGGCCGATGCCATCGACGGCGGGCATCTGCAAGTCGAGGAGAACGACGTCAAACGCCGGGGCCTCAGCCATCACCGTGAGCGCTGCTTGGGCCGAGCCGGCCGCCTGGCAGACAATCCCCCACTGCCGGAGTTGGTGCAGCAGGATCCGCTGGTTCGTCTCGTTGTCATCCACGATCAGGACGCGCTTGCCCGTCAGGTCGGCGGTGCCGGACTGGGGTTCGACCTGCACGGGCATGGTCGTGCACGGCAGCGTCACGCGCACGTGGAAGGTTGTCCCGTGACCGGCGATGCCATCACTCTCCAGCCAGATTGTCCCGCCCATCAGTTCGACCAGACGCCGCGAGATGGCCAGACCCAGCCCCGTGCCGCCAAAGCGTCGCGTCGTCGATGTGTCGACCTGGCTGAAGGAGGAAAAGAGCCGCTGCTGGCGATCTTTGGGAATGCCCAGCCCCGTATCCTGCACCTCAAAGTGAAGATCGAGCTTGCACGGGCCATCCGTAGGTTTGCAGTCCCCGCCCGGGTGATCGGCCATCGCCACCGGCTGGACAGCCAGGCGCAAGTTGACTTCGCCATGATCGGTGAACTTGATTGCGTTGGAGAGCAGGTTGACGAGTACCTGGCGCAGGCGGGTATCATCGCCGACGACATGCGCGGGCAGATCGCCGGTGACGGCGTAGGTAAGTTCCAACCCCTTCCGGCTGGCCTGCATCGCCACCAGATCCAGCGCCGATTCCATGCACAGCGCGACATCGAAGGTGTGCTGCTCCAACTCGAGCTTGCCCGACTCGATCTTGGAGAAGTCAAGGATGTCGTTGATGATCGCCAGCAGGGATTCGCTGCTGTTGCGCACCGTTTCGGTGAACTCGCGCTGCTCGGGCGTAAGCTGCGTCCCCAGCAGCAGGCTCGTCATGCCGATCACCGCGTTCATCGGCGTGCGGATCTCGTGACTCATGTTGGCCAGAAACTCGCTCTTTGCCTGCGTAGCCGCCTCCGCAGCATCCCTGGCAGCGCGCATGGCTGCCTCCGCCGTGCGTCGCACCGACATATCGCGCGTAATGCCGAGAAAGCCAATTGCCTGCGCGCCGTCGTACATGATCTTGACCGAGGTGTCGGTCCAGACTGCACTACCGTCCTTGCGCAGCACCTCGATTTCCAGCGTGACTGTCGGCGACTGAATCCCATTTGCCAGCGCGTCGGCCAGCGCGTGGAGCGCCTCTACAAAGCGCGGCTGGGAACTGCGCACAACAAAGTCGGTGGCCATTGCCTGCATCGCCCCTTCGGCGCTGAAGCCAGTGAGGCCGGCAATCGACGGACTGCAATAAAGGACGTGCTGGTCAAAGTCGAGCATCCAGATCACATCCGAAACGTTCTCGGCGAGCAGGCGGTAGCGGCGCTCGCTATCGCGCAGCTTTTCCTCGATGGAGCGCCGATCGGTGATGTCATTGAAGATGCTGAAGACCGCAGCCTCGCCGTCGAATTCGATGGGGACGGACGAGAGCAGCACCCACAGTGCACGCCCCCTTGCCGTGCGCATCTCCACTTCCGCATTGGTGATCCGCTGTTCGCTGGCCAACACATCAAGCAGGCGTCGGCGATCGTCGGCGTGGAGGTAGAAATTGTCCGCTAACAGGCTATCCAGCGGCACATCCTCGATGTCGAACAACTCCTTGCCCATGGGGTTCGAATACAGAACTCGACCCGAAGCCACGGCTGTCACAACGGCCGGGAATGGCGCCGCATCGATCAATGTTCGATAGCGCGCCTCGCTCGCCAGCAAGCTGCGCCAGACTCGATTCCGCTCGGTCACGTCCTGCAAGACGCTGAGCGAGCGGACGACCTGGCCGTCCAACGAGCGCTCCGCCACCGCCGAGAGCAACGTCTCGATCACGGTGCCATCGCGTCGCACAAATTCATAGGGAATCTCGCTGACGATGCCCGAGCGGAAGAACTCCGCCAGGCCTTGCTCGCGGGCGTAGCGCTCCGACACCTCGGTCATGAATTCCGTGCTCTGGTGACCGATCACGTCGCTGCGCGCGTAGCCCATCTGGTCGAGCCAAAAGTCGGTGACGCTGATGATGCGCCCCTTGCGGTCGATCGAGTGCAGCATGGCCGGCGTTTTGGTATACAGCGTCCGGTAGCGTTCCTCGCTGCTGCGCAATTCGGTCTCCATGCGCTTGCGGTCAGTGATGTCATGCAGGACCAGCAGGGTCCCTTGCAGGCGGCCATGCAGCGCGCTCAACGATGAACAGCGCACTTCGACGGTCGTGCCGTTAGGCAATAACACCTCGACACACGCACCTTCCTTGCACGCAACGCCCACGCTGCGAGCCAGCAGCGCGCCACCCTCGCCGGCGGCATAGAGAGGGCTGCCGATCGACACACGCTCAAGCTGGAGAAAGGAGGCTGCCGCCGGGTCGAGGTCGACGATATGCCCGCGCGTGTCGATCACGACCATTCCTTCGCCCATGCGCTCCACAAGCTGGGCGCGCGCCACCGGCACGATGCGCAGCAAGCCCAGGCGCAGGATCGCCCAGGCCAGCAGCACGCCCGAGGCGGCAAAAGCCACCGACGTCAAATCCAGCCAGGGCCACGGGACGAGGTCAAACAGGTAGACAAAATTGGCGGCCCAGGGGATGGCCGTCGCGATGAGAATCATGACCGTCTGCAGGCGGAAGCGATGCACACTGCTGACGGCGTTGCGGACAAGCAGGACGGTCGCAACCAGGGTGAGCGCGTAGAGGTTGGCGGCAGAAATCCAGAACAGCGGGCCATGAACGTAGTCGTCTTCGATCCCGTAACTCGTCTGCACCAGCCGTACATTCGTCCAAAAAAGAGAATGTTGTTCATTCGTGAAGACTGCCAGCAGCGACAGCAGCGGGATCACCCAGACCAGGCGCAGCCACCGGCTTTGCAGAATCTTGTCATGTCCGGTGTAGCTGAGGACAAAAAAGAGAAGGAACACCGGCACGGTCTGAATACCAATATGGCTGACCTTCGAGAAGGCGATCTTGGATTGGAGTTCCAAGGATGCCAGCGCCATGCCGTCGGCAAATGCCCAGATAGCCGCCGCGACCATGAGAAAGGTCAGATGACGCGCCCCCGGCGTGCGCCGGCGCTGCCACGTCTGGAGCGCCACCAGCAAGGTAACGCCCACTGTGACAAAGTAGATAGGTAGAAGAGGTGTCAGTTGCAAATTCGGCTCCCCGTGGAACTGGAATCCTGGTGACACCTCCATTATAGAGGCCTTCACCATTCCAATTCATCAGGAAAATGGCGTAACAATTTTCGCGCATCAGCCGATGAAATGCAGTAGACAATCTGTGTTGGCGCGCCCACAACGTTCTTCGTAAGGTGCGCCGGTGCCCGCGCCGCAGGGCTGGCTGTTACCGGTCGCAACTCCACCGCTCGCCGTTGCGCAGGACGTGGCAGGGCTGTCCCAGCGCGGCGCACGTCGCCACAAAGCGGTCCGGCGGCGCTGTGTTGAAGGCGAACATGTCGTAGTGGCAGGGGATGACGACGCCGGCGCCGATCGCGTGCGCCAGTTCGGCGGCTTCACGCCCGTCGAGGTTGCCAGCAACACGGCGCTCCGGCGCGCGACCGTTGATCGGCAGCAGCGCCACGTCCACGCCAAAGGGGCGCAGCGTCTCGGCCATGCCGTCATAGCGCACCGTGTCGCCGCTGTGGTAGATCGTCCACGGGCCGCAGCGCACGACAAAGCCAAGGTAGCGATGGCGACCTTGCTCGTCAAGCTCCAACGCCTCGTGCGCCGCGGGCACCGCCGTGAAGGTGAATGCGCCGGCCGCGATCGTCTCCCCGGCATCCAGCCCCAGCGGCCACTCCGGGGCGCATCCCAGCCGCTCCGCCACGAAGGCGCGATTCGCGGCGGGGATGACGAGTTGCAACGCCGGGTTCGCAACACGCAGCGGCATGAGCGTCTCGGCATCGAGGTGATCGGTGTGGTTGTGCGACGAGGTGACGACGTCCACAAAATCGAGGCGCTCCGGTGCGATCACGCGGCCGGTCATGCGGTCGTGCGGCTTGTCCGTCGCCGCATACTTACGCGTCAGCGAATCGGAGAGATAGGGGTCAAAGAGGAGATGGTGCCCTTGCCACTGCACCAGGAAGCCGCTCTGGCCCAGCCACCAAATGTGTAGCCGGTCAGGTTCGGCCCGTGCGCGCTCGACATCGGCGAGGAAGGCATCGTCGGCTAGATAAGGTTGTTGCATGGTGATCGCCTCGTTTCCCTCGACACGCCTGAAACCGCACGGGCATTTCAGCGTAGTACTCTATAGACAGCGTACGAATTTCCGGCCATCGTGCCCCTACGATACAGGCCGATGAATTTGAAGGGGGAAATATGTTTACTCAACTTTCACTGCGCGATATGGAACAGCATGTACCGATTCTAGGCTGGGTCCTTATCGTGTCCAATGCGTTCATGGCATTGCTCGGCGGCTTCCTGCTCTTCTTCCTGACCGGGATAGGCGTGATCTCCGGCGAAGCGGAAGCGGTCGCCGTGCTCGGCCTGGTCGGCATGTTCGTCTCCGGCATCCTCGTCGTACTGGCCCTGCCAGGCATGATCGCCGGCTACGGGCTGCTGCGTCGCAAGGAATGGGGCCGCATCCTGGCCATCATCATCGGTATCCTCAGCCTGATCAACTTCCCGATCGGCACCGTCATCGGCGTCTATGCGCTTTGGGTGCTCTTCCAGGAAAGCGCACTGGCCTACTTCGAGGGGATGTCTGCCACACCGCCCGCATCGCCGCCGGCCGCAGCAGCCTAGCCCATTCCCGCCCCACGCGACGACTTCGCAGAGACCGGATTTCACACGAAGTCCGGTCTCTGCGCGCCCAGGCCGGGCACGCTCGCCTCAGTCGACGGTCAGCACGATCTTGCCGATCGTGTGACCGGTCTCCACCCGCCGATGCGCCTCCGCCATTTCACGCCACGAGAACAACTGGGCCTGCGTGCTGACGAGCACCCCGGCGTCGAGCAGGTCGGCCACGCGGTCGAGAATCTGCCCTTGACGCTCGGGCGCGATGTCCAGGCGCGGCCGCGTGAACATGAGTTCCCACGTCACCGTGCCGCGGATCGCCATCAGCCCGCTGACGTCGAGCGCCTGCGAGGCCGGCCCGCTCAGGATCAGGCATATCTTGCCCAGCGGGTTGAGCACGGACACAAGCTGGCCGAAATTTTCCAGCCGCGCCGTGCTGAAGATGTGGTCGAAGCCGGGCAGTCCCAACTCGGCGACCTGCGGCGCAAAGTCATGGCGATGGTCGATGATCGCCGCCGCACCCATCGCTCGCGCATAGTCGGCCGACTCGGTGCGCGAGGCCGTCGCCACGACATGGCGCCCGGCGACGCGTGCGGCGATCTGCACCGCAATCGCGCCGACACCGCCCGCGCCGCCGACAATCAGGATTGGCCGTGACGGCGCCAGCGGGTCGATGCCCAGTTGCTCGAATAGGCCTTCCCACGCCGTGAGCGCGGTGAGCGGCACGGCTGCCGCCGCCTCGAACGACAGCGATTGTGGCTTGTGCCCGACGATGCGTTCGTCGACGGCCACGTACTCGGCATAGCTCCCCGCCCGCGTGATGTCGCCGGCAAAGAAGACCGCGTCGCCCGGCTGGAAGCGCGTCGCCTCCGGCCCCACCTGCTCGACGACGCCGGCCGCATCCCAGCCAATGATCATAGGACTCTGCGCCACCGGCGTGCCCACCGGGCCACCGCCGCGCACCTTCGTATCCACGGGATTGACGGAGACGGCCCGCACGCGCACCAACAGGTCGCGCGGGCGCAAAACGGGCATGGCAACGTCGGCGAACTGCAGCACCTCCGGCCCGCCGTAGACCTCCTGAACGATCGCCTTCATGCGCAACGCACTCCTTTCATGGAGAAAAGCAACAGCAGCCACGAAGACTCAAAGAGCACAAAGGGGCACGAAGAAGATCCTAAAGGGATCTCGATCCTGACCGGCTTTATGCCCCCTTTTGTGCCCCTTTGTGTCCTTCGTGGCTTCGTGGCAGGCTTTTAGTACAGCGCCACTTACAGTTCGACGATGCGCTCGACGATCTTGCCCGTCTTTTGGTCGCACAGGATCTGCTTGAGCTTGTTGCCGTGCATCAACTCTTCCTTGACGAGCGCCATGCCGTCGCGCAATTCCGGCTC
>WBZU01001615.1_pt1 | contig 16681 bp, 10 predicted proteins | sample 5204311 | NCBI WGS metagenome assembly WBZU01 (sample SAMN12344359, study PRJNA552823) | activated sludge metagenome | biome: Activated sludge suspended growth; feature: Nitrification reactor; material: Wastewater; isolation source: activated sludge from nitrification reactor of wastewater...
ACTAACTACTAACTACTAACTACTAACTACTAACTATTCCTCAAGTCCTTAATCCTGTTCAGCTTACCCCCTTCACTCCGTGGAATATCTCCCGGCGCTGATAAAGTAACTTTCATTGTTAATCCGATCTTCCCTTTTATCTTATTTGTAAAATGATCCTGAAGTGTCTGAAGCTTTTCATTTGCTTCCGGTTTCTCTGAAGTGATCTCAGGAAATCCGATATCAGAATAATATTTCTCATTCAGCTCTACAAGTACTTCAACTTCATCCATTTTACTTTCTCTTGTTACAACAAGCTGATAATTTGCATTCAGCTCTTCTATATCCTGTATGAGCTCTTCAATCTGCGTATGAAATAAATTCAGTCCTCTGATAATAAGCATGTCATCTGCGCGTCCGAGTATTGGACCCATTTTTATGTGAGTCCTTTTTGCCGACTTATCATAATATAAATATGATATATCATTGGTCCAGTATCGGAGCAAAGGCATTGCTTCCTTTGTGAGTGTAGTAAATACAAGAACTCCCTTTTCTCCGTAAGGTAACGGCTCTCCGGTATCTTTATCCACAACTTCCGGAAAGAAATGATCTTCCCATACATAGCTTCCTGTTCCTTTTTCTTCAAAGTCTTCCTGTGAAACTCCCGGTCCGATTATTTCACTTAATCCGTAAAGATTTGTAGCTGTAACATTCAGTCCATTCTCAACTTCAGTTCTGATAGCTTCTGTCCAGGGCTCTGCACCGAGAATGGCATATTTAAGATTAAGTTCTTCCGGTGAAATGTTCCGTTTCCTTATTTCTTCTGCAAGTGTCTGAGCATAGGAAGGTGTGCAGGAGATCACTTCAGGTTTAAAATCCTGAAGGAGAAGTATCTGTCTTTCGGTCATTCCGCCGGAGACGGGTACTACAGTCATCCCTGCTCTTTCAGCTCCGTAATGTAGTCCCAGACCGCCCGTGAAAAGTCCGTAACCATATGCATTCTGAAGCATCATTCCCGGTCTTGCTCCGGCTGCATAAAGGCTTCTTGCGACAACTTCTGAAAACAGCTTTATATCATTTCCGGAATATCCGACAACAGTCGGCTTGCCGGTGGTTCCGCTTGACACATGAATGCGTGATATTTTTTCTACGGGGATTGCAAAAAGTCCGAACGGATAGTTGTCCCTGAGATCAGATTTCTTTGTGAAGGGTATTTTATAAAGGTCGCCGGTTCCTTTTATATCAGAAGGTGAGATACCGGATTCCTGAAATTTATTTCTGTAAAACGGCACTTTACTGTAAAGCAGATTTACAATGTTACAAAGGCGTACGTCCTGCAGCTTTCGCAGTCTTTTAAGAGAAATTTTTTCTATTGACTCATTGTAAAACATTTTATTAAAAAGTTAAATTAAAACTGAGTCTGCAATAAAATTTATTTCTTGTTATAATATGCTATCGAATCTTCCTTTGTGCCGAATTTAATTATCCTTTTATCCTTATCATGATATTCCACATCACCCGGCAGCTGAAATTCGGTTTGTGAGAACTCAGGATCGATCTCAAGCGATGTAGCGGTTGCAATGTAAAGTGGCTTCGAAATTTTCAGCGCATACTTTTTATTATATACTGCTACAACAGTCCTGTCGGATAATTCATATATATCACAGTCGTAACCCAGAACTTTTTCCTTATCTATGACCTTGGCGTTTTCAAGGTATTTGCCTAATCCGCTTGCGCCTATGATAAGTTCGTTTCCAATATATGCTTCCCTGAAATTTTTATATCCGGTTCTTGATCCGACCTTGCTTGCGCCCTGACGGATCACGGTAAAAACCGTATCATTCAATAAATACATTTCATTAATACTGCTTACTCCTCCTGAAGCAAAATCAAATACTATTTTTAATTTATCGTTATTTCTCAGCATCAGCATTTTCCCTTCTCTTTTTCCGGCGAGCGTATATTTGATGATGAAGTTCTCGGGGATTTCCGATTTGCTGCTGCTTTCGACAACTGAATCTTTCCCGGTTCCTGTTTTACCTGAACCTGTATTTGATTCCTTACCGCAAGAATAAACACTGAAAGCAAAAAATAAGATGGTAAAAATTTTTGTGATGGGACCGTTCAATAAGTCAGATCTATTCATTTTTTAAATTTGATTTATTTATAAAAGGATATACTTAATCCGGAATTGTTCAGTAAAAATTTAATGCGATATTTGAATATAAAATGTGTAAGCTTAAATCTATTCTATCAAAAAATTATAATACGGCTGGCTTAGTTCTGAGATCCTTTGTGTCCTGTAATGTAGCGCTATAAAAATTTCCTTTAAAAATATCCCGGGATATAATATTTATTTTCGTTCTTTCAGTTTATTTACAAGTGAATCAAGTGACTTGTTCTTCAAGGTTTTTGATTCAGATTTATTAAATTCTACGTCAGAAGGCAAATTGAATTCTGCACCGGTATATGAAGGATTTGTATTAAGAGCAGTAGCAGTAGCCATAAATTCCGGAGTCTTTATTTTCAGAATATATCTTTTATTATAGACAGAAAGCGTGATCCCGCTTGAAGTTTCATAGATATCACATTTATATCCGAGTACATTCTCCGATCCGGTGATTTTTTTGCTGTCAAGGAATTTTTCAAATTCCTTGAAGTCGGTTATTGTTTCGCCTGTCTGCTTGGATTCATTATAGCCGCGGAGGTCAGATTTTGTACCTATCTTTTTCCCGCCAACATCTAAAACGCTGTAAACCGAATTGTCCATTATATAAATTACATTTGAGCTCTTAATGCCTAATACTTCTGAATTTATATTCTGCTTTAATTTTTCACCGCTTCTCATTATTTCCATCTTGCCTTTCAAAGCGCCTTCGAGGTCATAATTAACCGTAAAATCATTTGATAAGACATCTTCCTTTGCCCGGTTTTCTGTTTTCGGAGCTTCGGTTTTAGAGCTTTGAGGTTCGTTTTTGTTTTCTTTGGAACAGGATGTAAAGACCAGTGCAAATATTATTAATGCTATAAATCCGGCTGTATCCGCTTTTCGTTTTTTATAGTTCAATTTTATTTCTTAATTTTATGTGAAAAATTTATGAAATAAAGAAAGAGGTCAAAGGAATTCCTTTGACCCGGTTCTTTTTAATAAATATGGCTCATTACTTTTCAGGATCAACTAACGGTTTCTTTGATATGAGGACCGATCTTTGCAACGATCTGCGCTTTCGGTACTGCTCCTACTATCTGATCGACTATCTTACCGTCCTTGAAGATCAAAAGAGTTGGTATGCTTCTGATCCCGTATTTCACGGAAACTTCCTGATTATTATCTATGTCAAGCTTTCCTACTTTCAGTTTGCCTTCATATTCACCGGCAAGCTCTTCGACTATCGGAGCTATGGCTTTACACGGTCCGCACCATACTGCCCAGAAGTCTATAATTACAGGTATCTCTGACTTTATTACTTCCTGCTCAAAGTTGGCGTCTGTTATTTCAACTGTATGCATTTTATTTTCCTTTCTTTATGAAATTTATTTTTGATTTATGAATGGTTTTAATTTAGTTTTAAGTTATTTTCTCCAACTATATTTTTCAAGTTTGAAATTAATTCCTTTGTTGCCTTTATTTTATACTCATTTGAGATAAATGCTCTTGCACGCGTGGTGTTCATAACGCTGAAAAATAATTTGGAAGTTCCCGGATTACCCTCAATCTCGTTTTTGATGAGGTGCAGGCTGGATATTTCAGTTTCCTTTTCACTTAAATGTAATATTACATTCTTTGTAAAGATCTCAATGAAAGTATCTATGCTGTAAATCTCGTTTACTACAAGCTTTATTTTATCTCCGTTCTCTTCCGGCACTCCTCTTACCACCACTAAGTTATCATTGCCGAAAAGAGCGGATTTCATTTCGAATGTCTTCCCGAATGCCACACATTCACCCGAACCGAAAAAATCCACCAGATTGAATACTACAAACTTGTTTCCTTTCTTGGATAATTTTATCTGTGAATCATTAATGACTCCGCACATCGTTACGGTCTTTAGCCTTGCAAAATCCAGCTCCGCGGGATCATCTCCGAAGTTGATATCTATAAAGCTCTCGATATCTCTTTCATACTGTGAAAGAGGATGACCAGTAATATAAAAACCTATGGCCGCTTTTTCCCTGTTGTATTTTTCTGATTCGGGAAAGTCTTCATAATCCTGAATGATATATCCCTGATCCACAACCTTTGAATTTCCGCTGTCCCCGAATAATCCTTCCTGTCCTCTCGCTTCCTGACTTGTTGCATATCTCTGCGCATACATTGTCGAGCGCTCTAGATTAAGAAAAAGCTTGTTCCTGTTTGGATCAATGCTGTCAAATGCTCCGGAAAATATCAGATTCTCAACACACTTCTTATTTACAAGCCTTAGATCTACCCGCTTTAAAAAGTCAATGAACCCCGTGTACTTACCGTTCTCATTTCTTTCATTAATGATATTCATCGCGGCTTTCTCACCTACATTCTTTATTGCGCTCAGTCCATAAAGTATCTCACCTAATTTATCCTCTGATTCTTCTTTTTCATATCTTATAGAAAAATCCATTTCACTTTCGTTTACATCCGGCGGTCTCAGAGCGATCTTCATCTTGCGGCATTCATTTGCAAGCTGCTGAAGTTCTGTTTCGTCATCTTTCCTGCAAGCCATTGAAACTGTAAGAAACTCCAGCGGATAATGTGTCTTTAAATATGCCGTATAAAAAGCAAGTATTGAATATGCAACACCGTGGGATTTATTGAATCCGTAATCTGCAAAGTCAAGCATAAGGTCAAAGATCTCCGTCGCAACTTTCTTTGAGACTTCGTTCTTTATAGCGCCGTCTATGAACTTGACCTTTATCTCCATCATCTTTTCCTTTATCTTCTTTCCCATGGCTTTCCTCATATTATCAGCTTCTGCAAGCGAGAATCCCGCGACATCCCTCGCGATCTGCATCACCTGCTCCTGATAAACTATTATTCCGTAAGTCTCTTTAAGTGTCTTTTCCATCTTAGGATGAAGATATGTGATCGGTTTTCTCTCAAATCTTTTATCAATGAAATCAGGAATGAGCTTCATAGGTCCCGGTCTGTACAGTGCATTCATCGCGGCAAGGTCATTGATGTTCTTCGGCTTCAGCTTCGCAAGTGACTCACGCATCTTGCTTTTTGAGAACTGGAATATTCCGACTGTCGACCCTGCGGAAAAAAGTTCGTATGTCTTTTCGTCGTCAAGAGGAATGTCATCTATCGTGAGCTTTTTCTTATATCTTTTATTGATAAGAGCAAGAGCTCTTCCGAGAACTTTTAATTCTTTAAGTCCGAGAAAATCAATTTTTATAAGTCCCGCATCTTCGAGCTGATTCATGTCATACTGCGTGCAGAAAACATTGTCCTCTCCCGTAACCTTTGACAAAGGTACATAGTCCGTAACATTACCCGGAGCTATGACAAGACCGGAGGCGTGTATGGAAGAATTCTTATTCAGGTTTTCAAGTACAGTACAGTAATCAAAAAGTTTTTTCTTCTCTTCTTTCTGAAAGTTGTCGCCTGTCTCAAAATATTTTTTGAAATCAGGCTCTTCCTTCATGCACTCGCTGAGCTTTTTTACTTTTCCGAATATAATTGGAATTGTCTTTGTAAGGTCGTTTATTTCCTGAAATGGAAAATTAAGAACCCTGCCGACATCTTTGAGTACTCCGCGGGGGGCGAGCTTGTTGAAAGTAACTATCTGCGCTACGGAGTTTTCACCGTACTTTTCCTTTGCATACTGAATGACCTCATCACGCCTGTCATCCTGAAAATCAATGTCAATGTCGGGCATTGATATTCTTTCGGGATTCAGGAATCTTTCAAACAGCAGATCATAATCCAGCGGATTTACATTAGTGATGCCGATGCAGTAGCAGACAAGACTTCCCGCAGCGCTTCCTCTTCCGGGACCCACAAGAATGCCGATGCTCTTTGCATAATTAATGAAATCCTGAACGATCAGAAAGTATCCCGAGAAATTCATTTTCTTTATGACATCGAGCTCGAAGTTAAGTCTGTCTTCAGCTTCTTTTGTAACTTCTTTGAATTTATTTTTCAAACCTTCTCTGGAAAGTTTTTCAAGATATTCATCAAATGTCTTTATCTTTTTCTCTTCTTCGGGAATGCGGTAGTTGGGCATGAAATTGGTTGTAGTGTCAAGAACAAGATCACACTTCTCCGAAACTTCAAGCGTTGATTTTATTGCTTCGGGATAATCGCTGAACAGCGAGCACATTTCCTTCACCGACTTGAAGTATATCTGATCTGTGCCATAACGCAGATCATTAATAATATCTGTCTGTCCGTTATTCCTCACTGACCTGGCGGACTGCTTAGCGCTGATGTTAAGGTAAATATTATGCGCGACGGCGTGCTCTTTTTTTATGTAATGAACATCATTCGTCGCAATCAGCTTTAATCCGAATTTTTTTGCAAGCCGCGGCATTTCATCAATTACTTTTTTCTCTGCTGCAATGCCGTGATCCTGAATTTCCAGATAAAAGTCCTCTCCGAAGATATCCTTGTAAATCCCGGTCATCTTCTCTGCAGTTGCAATGTCATTCCTTGTAATATAACATGAGATCACTCCGCCGGCGCAGGCGGAAGTTGATATAAGTCCTTCGCTGTATTTGCTCAGAACTTCAAGATCTATCCGCGGTTTGTAATAATAACCTTCCGTATGTCCGATGGAAGTAAGCTTTATGAGATTCCTGTAACCCGTCTCGTTTTTTGCAAGCAGTATCAGATGAGCATAATTTATATTTGAAGAAGTCAGTCCGTCGGAATTCTCAAGACTCTGTGCATCCACTTCTTCTGCTGCCCTTACATTTTTTTTACCTTTTTCAAATCTTGAACCTGACTGAGCGACATATACTTCACAGCCGATTATCGGCTTTATGCCTTTCGACTTTGCCCTTTTATAAAACTCCATTACACCGTACATCACTCCGTGATCGGTCAGTGCAACTGCCTTCATTTTATTTTCAGCGGCAGCATCCACCAGCCCGTTGATGGTGGATATTGCATCAAGCAGTGAATAATGAGAATGATTATGTAAGTGTATAAACTCGGACATTAAATTAAATTTTTCAGGAGTAATGACAATATATTTAAAATGAGAATGATATTCTAATACAAATTACAAATTGCAAATATCAAAATACTTAACTCTATTTAATTGTTTAGAATTAAGAATTTAGAATTTAGAATTAAGAATTAAGAATTAAGAATAAAGAATAAAGACAGGGGTTCTGTGTGATTTCTATATTCCGATTATTTTTTGCTGTTTGTAATTCGCAACTTATAACTCGTAATTCGTAACTTGTAACTCGTAATTCGTATTTCATAACTCGTAATTTGTAATTTGTAATTCGTAACCCGTAACTTGTATTCCGGTAAATTCACAAAGAATAAACCTTTTCAATGAGCCATTCTCTTGCGATCACATTATTATTATTATTCAGTTCTTTTTTTAAATTGATCTTACAGCTTCTGTCTGTTTGTTTTGCTTTCAGCAGCATTCCGAGATATTTCAGGAACATCAGATATCTTCCGTAATGTATGGACAAAACATCCTTCCTTCTATTTAGATAGTGCTTTGTGGAATCAATAAGCGACTGCATTGCCTCATATTCATTTTGTTCATAATATATCTGCATCAGAGTCTCTTTTGATTTAAGGTAATAATATGAATTCTGATAATTCACACGGCTCAGATGTTTTATGGATTCAGTGAATTCTTTTTTCTTAAAACTTATAAGAGCTTTCACCAGGCTGAGAGTAGGGGACCTGAATTCATTGTTAAGCTTCCTGCTGTATTTCTCTGCAAAATTTTCAACCCAGCTTATCTTATTCAGCCTTAAACCGGCTATGACAATGCTTATAAAATCAATGTCTTGAAAGACATCCATTTCGGAGTAAAACCCGCGCAGCTCAAAAGATCTGTAGATCTCAAAGATTCTGATCAGGTATTCAGTTTCACCCATTGCAACTTTATTAAAACCGAAATTTATCATCGGAAAATAAACCTGTTCAAGTTCAGCGTGCCTGTAATTCTTAATATTCTTCAGAGCAAAATTATACAGGTCTTTAAAATATGCGTCATTATTTTCTGCTGTCATCATTTTGAAAATAAGGAATTCGCAGTAAATGAAGGGATCATTTTTCTTAATAGCCGGCAGGTGATTTTCTATGTATTCAATTATCTCATCGGAAAATTCGGTTTTGAGCTTAAAGCCGCCCAGCACGTGATATTTACGGCTGAGAAATGAATTCATCAGTTCAAGTTTTGAAGAAATAAAGAACCGGTCGATCGCATCTGAGAGTCTGTAATAATTACTGTCAAGATTTTTCTCAACATTGCGGCCTTCATTCAGGATCATAGTCCTTTCGAAGAGAATCCTGTCGCTGTAATGATCAAAAGATTTCGTGAATTCACTGTTCAGGGAATTCTTTAACTCCGCTGATGCCGCATCAATATTCTTCTTAGAGTTCCTTTCGGTAAAATAGAGAAGCAGCATGTTCTTTTGAAGGACAGTATTTTTTTCTCCCTCAAGAGTGATGATAAATTTCTCGCATAGCTTTTTAAATTCGGACAGATAGGATCTGAGCTTAACATCACTGAACTTTTCCCCGGGCATTATATTCTGCCAGAGGATTTCTTTAGTTAAATTTTTGAAAGCTGAGTTTTCAATATATTTCCTGATAAGCTCATAGATGGATATCAGCTTTTTGCTTTTATTATAAAAAGGAGATCGTATAAAATCCCCGAGTCTTTTTAATTCATTTGGATTGAAGCTGAGTAATATCTCCGTAAGTTTTAATTTCTGCATGAGGGCTGTTTCATATTCAGTTCAACTTAAATTAAATATTTCAATTAATGAATATACAAATTAAGAATTATTTCAAATTGGGATTTGGAATTATTTCAATTTGGCCTGACCTATCTTCTTCATTCAAAATTTGTTAATTGGATCCCAGAAAAAGCACGCGGTATGACAACCAGAGAGAAACAGTTTATTTAATAGTTATTATTATCAAAATAAAGAGCAAGCCCTATCCGCAAACTTTGTGGTTTTAAATATTAATATGATAAAGACCGGCAATAGTGATGCTTGTGACCGGATTTTCAAGTTCAGTGATTTCCCACAAACGGCAATTTATGTCCTGAGTTCATTTGCCTGAAAACATCAAATATAATTCAAAAACAATATATTTAAACAATTTAGTTTGTATTTTCATCAGTCATAACCTCTTAAAAGCACTTCAAAACACGAAAAAATATCTTTGCTATGAGTATAAATTTACACGTATATTTGTATAAATAATATAATGGTGAATAATATAATATTGAAAATATTGTTACTTACGTCCCTGGTATTCATATCATTTAAAATATATGAAGATGATCCTTTGAAGAAAAACAAAGTGATAAATTCTGATATTTCCATTATTACAAATGAATTTAAAAAAATGGATGTGAATGCAATTAGTACATGGTTTGGTACAAATGGTGGTTTTAACAGGTATCCTTACGGTGATTACTATGGATTCGAATGGCCGAATCAAAGCGGTAAATTTACCCGCTATGCTTCGGGTATTTGGCTAGGCTGTGTTTCGGGAAATGATACGCTTACTGCTGTAGCTGAATATTCTTATGATTTCAGGTCAGGTTTTATTGATGCCGGAGGTAATCAAGTATCTGATTCAACTTACAAAATTTATTATATCAAAAAAGACAGCATTAACAGCTATGATTATTTGCATTGGCCCGGTAACCAGGGAGCTTACAAAACATCCGACGGTAAGCCTTATCTTTTAGGTGATCAGACAATGTTTTATGTTTATACTGACGGATATCACCAATCAGGTGTTTCCAGCGACAGCTCTTTAAAAGCTCAGATACTTCAGACTAACTGGGCTTACAATCATACTGAATATAATCTTGGTTATCCTGCTGATCCTTTAAATAATACTATCTTTATGGAATACAGAATCATAAACCGAAGCAATAAAACCTGGAACAATATGTGGGTTGGATCATGGACTGACGACGAAGTAGGTGTTTCAACTGATGATAAAATCGGATGTGATACAAATTTAAATTTAGGATTCACCTACAACTCTACAAACTTTGACGGGTTGTATGGAGTAGCTCCGCCGGCAGTAGGTTTGAAATTTATAAGAGGAAGTTATAAATATACCGGTGATATAAATGATACAATAAAATTTTACAGACCATTCGGAACCAATAATATTATCACAAAAAACGGATATAGGGAAGAAGGTCTGACAGTTTTTAACTGGAACACATACGGAAGTCCTCAGCCCGGAGATCCATTAAATTATGTTGAGGCATTCAGATATTTAAAAGGTTTGTGGCCAACCGGGCAGACATGGATTAATCCTTTTAACAATGATACAACAACTAAAATATTTTCAGGTGATCCTGTAACAGGTACAGGTTGGATAATTCCCGGTGAATCTGACAGGAAGTATTTAATGAGCACTGGTCCGTTTAACAATATTAATCCCGGAGATACAATTACCATTATTGCTGCACAGATCATTGCAAAAGGAAGTTCCAATCTGAACAGTATTACACAACTTAGAAACACAGCAAGGATCATACAGAATTTTTATGATAATAACTTGGCACCGCAGGTAATCGCACCTTCCCCGAAAATAACTTCATACGCTCCGGGTGACGGGAAGATATATCTTACCTGGACAGACACTAATCAAAGCAGTTCATTTAAAAATGTTTTATCCGGCGGGACTTATAATTTTCAGGGATATAATATTTATCAGATAAGATCTTATTCAAATCAACCTTCGCAGGCTGACACTGTTCTGTTAAAAACTTTTGATAAAATTGACGGAATTACAAATATTTCTGACAGCATTTACATTCCCCCTAATATTGGAATATTTTATGGAGTAGTTCAGAAAGGAAGTGATAACGGAATTATCAGAACTCTGGAAAGTGATAAAGATACTTTAGACAACTACAGATTTGTTAACGGGACTGAATATAAGTTTGCAGTGACTTCATATTATTATGATCCGTCGGGAGGGCTTTATACTTATACGAAAGTAAGTGAATCACCGAAGTCAAATATTATTAAAGTTGTACCTCAAAGCATAACTCCCGGTACACAGGTCAGTTACAATCCGGGAGATACACTTTATACTGATCAGAATGATCTTGCAGTTATGCCTTTAGTAAATGATCCGCTGAAGCTGGTGAATGCAGTATATACTTCTTCTTTCGGAGGAACTTATGCAAATCCAAACTGGACTTTGACAAAAACAATTAACGGAGTAAATACAATTTTATTTGAGAACATATACAACTTTACCGGAACACAGGATTCAGTAAAGAAAGCTGATGGTATGTTATTTTCCCATCAGTTGGTAAGAGATTCGGGGATAATCCGGGATCCGTATGATATTTATTTTAACTATGTAAAGCAAAATACACGTCAGGGAGCATGGACATATGAACCTCAGGGTAGAGAATGGTTCACGGCTCCTGATACTACAGCGATTAAAACAGCTAAGATGATAACAAACAAACAGTTTCAAAGCAGAAGTCTTGGTATGAGTTTTCCGACAATTAATACATTCAGAAATACACCTACCAGAATAAAAGCAAATGGTACTTACTTCAGTCCGTTTAATACGATGAATCCTATTCTCACAGGAGGACCTCTAAGGAAAATAAAGATCATATTTGGTCAAAGCCAGAAAGCATACAGGTATAGATCAGCAGCGGGAAATGTTCTTCTGACAGATACTGTACTGTCGAATACTCCTTATGCAGAGATGATAAATATTCCTTTCAGTGTATTTGCAGCAGATGAACTTGATTCCACGAACGGTAATCCCAGACAGCTGAATGTTGCATTTATTGACGCAGACAATGACGGACTTTGGAGTCCCGATACAAGCAAATTAGGTAAATATCAGTTTACATATATACTGGCATCTGATTATGATCCTGTTCCTTCTTCCGGTTATACTTCCCGGAATCCCGGCATTGGCAGCGGTACGAATGGATTTTCGACAATGGATATAATGTATGCGTGGCTTCCGAGAATAAAAAATGTGAACGGCATACCGGCTCAATGGTCTGATGGTGATGTGCTGACTGTTACGCCATACAGGATCACGCGTCCGGACTTTGTTCCGGGATATCCTGTGAAATATTCCTGGGAAGTCAAAGGCACGGAGTTCGGCAATAAACAAATTGCATCAGCGAGCATAAATAATATAAAAGCTTTTCCGAATCCATATTACGGATTCTCTTCGCTTGAATTGAATGATGACGGAGATAAATTCATATACTTCTCACATCTTCCTCAGAGCTGTACTATCTTCATTTATACGCTCGACGGATTACTTGTGAAAAGCATTTACCGCAATCAAACCGATCCAAAGAATACACTGGAGAAATGGGATCTTCAGAACGAAAGCGGAAGCTATGTCGCAAGCGGGATGTATCTTGTGTATGTGGATTGTAAGGATCTCGGGGCGAAGACGCTGAAGATAGCGGTTTTTACTAGATAATAATTACGAATTTCAAATTACAAATAAAAAATAAATTTTAAAAATTACAATTAAGGGAAAAACAGCAGAATTGAAAGTTGTCTGAAGTCAGCTAACTTAATTCTGCAACCATAAAGAAGTCTCCGTTGAGGGTCGGAGACTTCTTTTCTTTTAGGTGTTTGTTATTAGGTATTTAGTACTAGGTAATAAGTAATTTAAATTCTGCTCTTTAATTCCTAATTCCTAATTCATAATTCTTAATTCCAAATTCTTAATACCTAATACTTATAGAATTGAATAACACAATCTAATAGCCTATTTTTGTATTATTCACAAATCTTAAATCAATCTATATGAAAATAGGTGTTCCTAAAGAAATTAAAACCAATGAGAACAGAGTTGCGCTGACTCCTATCGGCGCGGAAGTTTTGAAAAGACACGGACATAAGATATTTGTAGAAACAAACGCAGGTACAGGCAGCGGATTCAGTGATGCAGAGTATAAAAAAGTAGGAGCTACAATTCTAAAGACCCCGAAACAGATATTCGATACTGCAGATATGATAATGAAAGTCAAAGAACCTATTAAACCTGAATACAATCTTATCAGAGACGGACAGGTCGTATTTACTTATTTCCATTTTGCATCGGGTAAGGAACTTACTCTTGCAATGATGAAATCAAAATGCATAGCGATCGCTTACGAAACTGTTCAGAAAGAAGACGGATCGCTTCCTCTGTTAATTCCGATGAGTGAAGTTGCCGGAAGAATGGCTCCTCAGGAAGGCGCGAAATATCTCGAGAGAACTATGGGCGGAAGAGGCGTGCTGCTGGGCGGCGTACCGGGAACCGAGCCTGCTGAAGTTGTCGTGCTCGGCGGAGGTATCGTCGGAACTAACGCTGCGAAAATAGCTGCAGGATTCGGTGCAAAGGTAACAATAATGGATAATAATCTTTACAGATTGAGATATCTTGATGATGTCATGCCTAAGAATGTAACTACAATGATGAGCAATCCTCATAACATCAGAGAGAAAATTAAAAAAGCGGATCTTGTCATCGGCGCAGTTCTGATAGCAGGCGCTAAAGCTCCAAAATTAATTACAAAAGGAATGCTGAAGCTTATGAAACAGGGCTCTGTTGTGGTGGATGTCTCCGTTGATCAGGGCGGATGTATTGAAACCTGCAAACCTACAACACATGAAAATCCAACTTATGTAGTGGACGGAGTTGTTCACTACTGCGTTGCTAATATGCCCGGTGCAGTTCCTTTCACTTCAACGATCGCTCTTACCAATGCAACGCTTCCTTATGCAGTAGAATTAGCAAACAAAGGCTGGCATAAAGCGTGTACGGAAAATGAAGAACTTAAATTAGGCTTGAATATGATAAGCGGTGAGATTGTGTATAAAGGAGTTGCTGATGCTTTTAAGTATAAGTATACGGATGTAAATGATATGATGTAATTTATAATTAAGAATTGAGAATTAGGAATTAAGAATTAATGCCGGAGCTTGAAAGAGTTCCGGTATTTTTTTTGTGAAGTTAAAAGTTAAAAGTTGAAAGTTGTTTGAAGAAAATAAATCTAAAATCAAAAATCAAAAATCTATAATCGATTAATGGTTAACTCAAAGCTTGTTTCTATTCTGAGATCATTTTCTAAAGATGAAATCAAGGAGTTCAGAAAATTCGTTGATTCTCCTTTTTTCAATAAGGAAGGTAAATACGTACTGAGATTTTACGATGAAATAAAGAAGTATTATCCGGGCTTTGAAAACAAAGCTCTCGAACGGAGTATTCTTTTTAATAAGCTCTATCCGGGAAAGAAGTATGATGATTCTATTATGCGTAAATTATCTTCCACGCTTCAGAAGCTTGCAGAAGAATATTTGAATTATAATGTCTTCAGATCGGGCGGATATTCGAAAGAGCTTCTGAAGCTGAAAATGTTCAGGGAAAAAAGACTTATTAATCATTTCGAACTGAAATCCTCCGAGCTTGATCATTCATTTAACAATATGGAAGAGAAAATTGACATAGAATATTTCAGGAACAGGTATAAGCTCGAGCTTGAGAAAATAAATTACTATATGGATTTCCATAGCCTGATAAAGCAGCAGCAGGAGTCCATGCAGAACATTCAGAAATTCATAGTTTACGATTCGCTAGTAAATCTACTTGACATAGGATATAACCTGCTTGTAGGATTAACTTCAATGTATTCCGGCAAAGCTAATATAGTAATGCAGTTTCTGGAAATTATTGATCTTGAATCAGTTTCAAAAATGCTGAAAAAAGAGTCTCCCGATTTCTTCCCCGTGTTTGAATTGTTTTATGTGAGATACAAAAGCTTTCTGAATTTCAAAGATGAGGATTATCCGAAGTATAAGAAGCTTGCAATGAAGAATATTCATTACTTCGATAAGGAAAACAGATTTACAATTATGGTAAGTCTGCAGAATTTCTGCATAAGAAAGTTTGTCAGCGGACAGAAGCACTTTGCTGAAGAGCTGCACGAGATTCACAAAGAAATGCTGGCTAAAGACCTTATCATTAATGACAAGAACGGTTATATGAACATGAACAGCTTCCGGAATATAATTCTGACTGCGCAGACAATAGGGAAGTATTCCTGGATGGAAAAATTTATCTATGAACATGAAAAACATCTCATACCTGAGCAGCGCGAAAGCCTGACTGCCTGGGCAAAAGCTTCAGTTGATTATGATAAGAAGGAATTCGGAAGCGCTTTAAGAAAACTTCAGAAGGTTAAGAATGATCATTTTCTGACCAAGCACGATATCAAGATACTGATGATGAAAATATTTTATGAGCTGAAGGATTTCGAAACCGCCTTGTCTTTTGCCGATACTTACCGTCACATGGTTGAGAATGACAGGACCTATGCTGAAGTTCACAGAAATTCACATCGGAGCTTTGCAGTCTTTTATTCAAGATTCATAAAACTTATTGCAAATGAAAATTTAAAAGAACTTCCTTTCCTTAAAAATGAAATTGAGAAGTCAGTAACAAATTCCAAAGACTGGCTCCTCTTTAAGATCAGTGAGAAAATAAAATAGCCTGACAGTAATCCTTTTCGGGATAAAATCTGTCAGGCTATCAGTCATCGGAGACAACTGTTATTTATTCTTCTTAAAACTTGAGGTCTCATCAAACTTAATCTCATTTCCGTCCGGAGTTTTGAGTGAACCCTGCCTATTGATAAACATAGTATTATCCCTTATCTCAAATGTATTATTTGAATGATAATAAGGACTGTCTTCAGTTGTCTGCATCTTATTTCCAGAAATTGTACCGGTACCTGTAGAAACACTTCCTGCTCCCCATACATCAAACCACCAGGTTCTTACATTGCCTCTTGCATCAATGCCGTAAATACCCAGACCTTCATATTTATCCTGAGGATTGGATTTATTAACGGCAGTAAGCTCTATAGTCAGGAACTGATGGTTCAGGTCCCATTGAATTGAAACAGTCTGATCATAGGTCTTTCCGTTCATTAAAGATTCTCCGGAAGAGCTTCCGACCATTGCGTCAAAGAACTCATTCTGAACCGGTGCCGGCGGTCTCATATCCTGTGTGAAGGATAAGTTTGCATTTAAAAATAAAGCTAAAGCGATTAGTGTGAAAAGTTTTACGTGTTTCATTTGTGTTGTCTCCTTTTTGTTTGGTTTAATTTATGTTAATTGTTTTTGAATTTGCTGCTACAAAACTACTGCTGATAAATTTACTTTACAAAGAAAGTTTTTTAAAATTGTGAGGAAAATTTTCTGATACGGAATTATTATTGTTTTGTGTCCGGATAAACATTATATCCTGATACTTTTATAAATACCTCCGGATTGGATATAATGTATTCCAGCTCCGCCGCAATCTGTTTAAATTCCGAATAACGCTGAAAGTTATCTGTTGTCAGTTTTTTGTCTGCATAAGATCTGATATCCTGCGAAGATCCGGGTCTTATTACTTCCGGTCTTTCATTCACAGGATCCCCTGACGCATTTTTTACAAATAAGCTTACAAAAGCAATTATTATCGTTAAAGCGAACAGGGTAAGAGGTTTCAGGT
>WBZU01001617.1_pt1 | contig 16668 bp, 12 predicted proteins | sample 5204311 | NCBI WGS metagenome assembly WBZU01 (sample SAMN12344359, study PRJNA552823) | activated sludge metagenome | biome: Activated sludge suspended growth; feature: Nitrification reactor; material: Wastewater; isolation source: activated sludge from nitrification reactor of wastewater...
GCTGAGTGATGCGAGAACGCCTCTGGAGGACTTTTTCAGCATTCTGCTAGAGAATGCCGGGCAAGTACCGACGGGCGGCTCGCTGTCCTGTCACCCTACAGTCCTAAAAACATTCCCTGAAAGTCTTCCAGCACTTTGACGATCTCGTTGGTAAAGCGTGCACCGATTGCTCCATCCACCAAGCGATGGTCATAGGCCACGCACAATCGCAGTACTCGGCGCGGGACGAATTGGCCGTCGCGGTACACCGGCGTCATCTTTGCCTTGCCGACGCCGAGAATGCCGACTTGCGGCGGATTGATGATCGGCAGAAACGGCCCGGCGCCGATCCCTCCCATATTGGTGAGCGTGAACGTCGCTCCACGCAACTCTTCCAGTTTAATCTCTCGATTGCGGGTTCGCTCGGCAAGATCAGCTAGCTCCAGAGAAATTTGCAGAAGGTCTTTCTGGTCCACCTGGTGAACCACCGGCACAATCAGGCCAGCCGGGGTGTCGACGGCCACGCCGATATTGTAATAGTCCTTGTAGATCACTTCGCCGTTGGTGAGGTCGATGGTCGCGTTCAGCTGCGGGTACAGCTTGAGCGCATGGACTACCGCTTTCAGGAAGAGACTGGTCACCGTCAGCGTCGCGCCTTTTTTCTTAAACTCCGGCGCATAGCGCTTATGCAGGGCCATGAGATCCGTGATGTCGGCATCCTGGAATTGATGAACGTGCGGAATGGTTGTCCAGGCTTGCGTCATATTCGCGGCGATCTTCCGCCGGATCGACGGAAGCGGCTCGCGCCGTTCGGCTCCATACACCGTGGAAAAGAGATGGCCGCCCGCATCCGGTGCAGCGCTGCGGCTGGTCCGTTCCCGTACAAAGGCTTTCACGTCTTCGGCGGTGATCCGGCCGCCGGCTTCCGAACCTTTGACCTGTGAAAGATGTACGCCCAATTCTCGCGCGAGCCGGCGGACCGACGGAGGCGCGGGGATCGTGGCATCCGCGGACGGCGGATGTGCTGCGACAGGGTTCTGCTCCAGCGCCTGCTGTGCCGGTTCCGGCGGCGGCGCCGCTGGTCCGGCCTGTTTAGGTGCCACGGTATGCGACGGCTGCGGGACTGGTCTGTTCGCCGATCTTTCAGGCGGCGAGGGTGTTGCCTTCAATGTTTCACCCGCGGATCCGTCCAGCTCGATGAGCGCCTGTCCGACCGTCACATGATCGCTTTGCCGTACGAACAGGCGCGTGACGGTTCCGGCGGCTGGGGACGGCACAGGTACAGTGGCCTTTTCAGTCTCGATCTCGATCAGCGATTGCCCTACGCTCACCTGCTCGCCCTCGTGCACCAAGATTTGAACGACATCACCGCCTTCGACGCCTTCTGCAAGAAACGGCAGTTCGACTTTCATGGCCTATCCTTTGATTATGGCAATGCCGGTCCCGGTCACCGGTGCCACGGGGCTTCATCGTCAGTGGAGACACCAAGATCACGTATAGCCTGCATGACCAAGTGTGCGTCGACGGCTTCCCGCTGAAACAGGGCGTAGAGCGCCGCCACGGCCAGGTGTTCGGCATCGACTTCAAAAAAACGCCGCAACGCGTTGCGGTTGTCGCTCCGGCCAAAGCCGTCCGTCCCCAAGGTGAGCAGGCCGCCTGGAATCCAGGGCGCAATTTGCTGCGGAACCAGGCGGACATAGTCGCTTACCGCTACGCAGGGGCCGTCGAACTGCCTGATCGTCTGCTGCAGGAAGCTCGCACGCGGTACCGCTTCCGGGTGAAGCAGATTCCAGCGTTCGGCTTCGAGCGTGCGCATTCTCAGTTGTTTATAGCTCGTCACACTCCATACATCGGCTGCAACCCCATAGCGTGACAACAGATCCTGTGCGCGCACTGCTTCGTTCACCAGCGGACCGCTCGCCAGGAGATGCGCCCGGTGCTTGGCCCGTTCCGGTGCGGCTCTGAAACGGTACAGGCCCTCGCGAATGCCTTCCTCCGCATCCGGCGGCATGGCCGGCATCGGGTAGGATTCATTGTACAGCGTAATGTAATAGAACAGGTCCTGCTGATCACGGTACATTCGTTTCAGTCCGTCCTGGAGAATGACGGCCAGTTCAAACATGAAGGCCGGATCATAGGCCGCAATCGTCGGGTAAGTGGACGCGAGGAGGTGACTCTGTCCGTCCTGATGCTGCAGGCCTTCTCCCTCCAACGTCGTCCGTCCCGCAGTGGCCCCCAACAGAAAGCCGCGCGTGCGCATGTCGCAGGCAGCCCACATCAAATCGCCGATCCGCTGAAACCCGAACATCGAGTAGAACACATAGAATGGGATCATGTTGACGGCGTGCGTCGCGTAAGCGGTGCCCGCCGCGATATACGAGGACATGGCGCCGGCCTCGGTAATGCCTTCCTCAAGAATTTGTCCGTTTTTCGCTTCGAGATAGTACAGCAGGGAACTTTTGTCCACCGGCTCATACAGCTGTCCGGTGTGCGAGTAGATGCCATATTGTCGGAAGAGCGCCTCAAGTCCGAACGTGCGCGCTTCGTCGGGAACGATCGGCACGAGATACTTTCCGAATTCCTTGATGCCGAGCAGGCGGCTCAGCATACGGGCGAACCCCATCGTGGTTGAGACTGGGCGATCGCCTGATCCTTCGAGAAACTCCTTGAACTGGACGAGCGCCGGTGTTTCGAGCGGCTCGACATTCACGCGCCGCTCCGGGATGGCCCCGCCCATCGCCTTGATCCGGTCTGCGAGGTATGCCGCTTCGGGACTGTCGGCCGGCGGTCGGTAGAACGGTGTCGAGGTCAGCTGGTCGTCCGGCACCGGGACGCTGAACCTCGTGCGGAACTCACGCAGTTCCTGTTCGTTCATCTTTTTCTGTTGATGAGTGATGTTGCGCCCCTCGCCCGCTTCACCCAGGCCGTAGCCCTTGATTGTCTTCGCCAGGATCACGGTCGGCTGCCCCTTGTGCTCTACGGCGGCTTTGTAGGCGGCGTAGAGTTTTCGTGGATCATGCCCACCCCGCAGCAACTTATGGATTTGTTCGTCGGAATAGCTCTCCACCAGCTTGAGCAGCCTCGGATCGACGCCGAAGAAATGCTGCCGTGCGAAGGCGCCGCCTTCCACCACATACTTTTGATACCAGCCGTCTACGACCTCGCCCATCCGCTTGATGAGCAGGCCTTCGCTGTCTTTCGCCAGTAGCGGATCCCAGTCACTGCCCCAGATCACCTTGATGACGTGCCAGCCGGCGCCGCGGAAGACGCGTTCCAATTCTTGGATGATCTTGCCGTTGCCGCGTACGGGCCCGTCAAGACGCTGGAGATTGCAGTTGACGACCCAGGTGAGATTATCGAGTCGCTCCCGGGAGGCGAGTGAGAGTGCGCCGAGACTTTCAGGCTCGTCGGTTTCGCCGTCGCCGACGAACGTCCACACTCGTTGCTGGCTCGTGTCCTTCAGACCACGGTCATGCAAGTAGCGGTTGAAGCGTGCCTGGTAGATCGACAGGATCGGCCCCAGGCCCATCGAAACAGTGGGAAACTCCCAATAGTCGGGGTGTAGCCAGGGGTGCGGATAGGACGACAAACCCTCTCCGTCGGCGGACAGCTCGGCCCGGAAACGATGCAGCGTGTCCTCCGGGAGACGGCCCTCGACGAAGCTGCGTGCGTAGATCCCCGGTGCGGAATGACCTTGAAAGTAGACATGATCGCCCCTCTGAGGAGCATCTTTGCCGTGGAGGAAATGCTGTATGGCTACTTCGTACAGGGTGGCCGCTGAAGCAAAGGTGGAAATGTGTCCGCCGATGCCGGGATGTTGCTTGTTGGCCTTGACGACCATCGCCATCGCATTCCAGCGGATCATACTGCGGATCCGCCGCTCGATTTCCAGGTTGCCTGGATAAAGCGGTTGCCGAGAGGCGGGGATCGTATTGACGTAGGGGGTGTTGAACGGTTCAGAGACCGGCGCACCACGCTCGCCGAGCCGGTCACGAAGCCGTTCGAACAGATAGGTCGACCGCTCGACGCCGTGTTGCTGCAGGACGTACTCAAGCGAGTCCAGCCACTCGCGCGTTTCCTGCGGATCAGTGTCGCCTTGTGGTCGAGTCGTTTGATTCTCTTCGCTCATGCACGGGCCTCGGTGCGTCCGGTTTCGCTTCTCATCCTAACCGTATCGTCGGTTCTTGAGTCGGGTTCTACCATAGCCAATGTTTTCTGGTTATGCCGGCTGGGTAGCACTGTAGGTCGTGAGCTCGACGATCCAGCAGACGCAACGTCTTCCGGCGAAACGCGACGCAGGCAGCATCTTCTGCTTTGCTCAGAACCGTCCCTCAGGTCTCCTTCGTTTGCAGGTTGATGATTCACCAGCGGTGTAGATTCTTCGGACTTTGCTGTATTGCGTGACGCACTACGTACCGTCGTGCGGGCGCCCCCGTGAAGTGCTTGTAGTACTCTCTATCCTTATACCCTCTTTCATCGCAACAGGGAACTCCTTTGCTTGGGATCTTGAATCTTCAAGCCTCCTGGGCCAACGCCTGTTCATACAGGCGATGGGGGGGGCGGATGACAACAGTTTGCGATTCGCCTCTTCTCTTGCCGGACGATCTTTTTGCGTATCCCGCAGGGGTATTCGTGCAGCGGGTCAAAGACAGAAGGTGCTTGCCCTGCAGTACGGTATGCATCCCTACATGCAGAATTAGGGTTATGCAATCGATAATCCTTACGATGCCGTGACGGACTTCACCGGTTCGTTTTCCCCCGCGGATCACCCCTTGCTTGATCTTGGTACTTTGTTCCGTTTATGGTGGCGGGTGGTTGACCGGCTGTGATCGGATCGTGTCCGGTCATTATCCGCATAAAGGGCAGTGGAGTCATGCAACAGGTACGCGAAATCGATGTGGCGCAGTATCGGATCGCACAGGAGCCGTTTTATGCGGAGGTCTGCGGGGAGGTGGGCCTGTTTTCCATCGCGGCCGAGCGAAAACTTCCGGTGATGCTCAAGGGGCCGACCGGCTGCGGGAAGAGCAGGTTTGTGCAGTACATGGCGTACAAGCTCGGTCGACCCTTGATCACGGTGGCCTGTCATGAAGACCTGACGGCTTCGGACTTGGTCGGCCGGTATCTCCTCAAGGGACAAGAGACGGTCTGGATGGACGGGCCGCTGACGGTCGGGGTGAAACAGGGGGCCATTGTGTATCTCGACGAAGTGGTCGAAGCCAGGAAGGACACGACGGTCATCATCCACCCCCTCAGTGATGATCGGCGCGTGCTCCCGATCGAGAAAAAAGGGCAGATCGTGGAGGCTGCCGACGAATTTATGCTGGTGATCTCCTACAATCCTGGGTATCAAAGCGTCCTCAAAGATTTGAAGCAAAGTACGAAGCAGCGATTCATGGCGATCGAATTCGATTACCCCGCTCCGGACATTGAATCGCGGGTGATCCAGCGTGAAGCCGGAGTGGACGCCGTGATGGCGGGCAATCTGGTCAAGCTCGGGCAAAAAGTCCGCAATCTCAGAAATCACGGTCTCGAGGAAGGAGTCAGTACCAGACTCTTGATCTATGCCGGGGCCTTGATCAAGCAGGGGGTTCCAGCGGCGAGAGCTTGTGACGTGGCCGTTGCCCGTCCGATTACCGATGATACTGACATGCAGCGGGCGATACTCGAACTCGTCAAAGCCATCTTCTAGCCCGCATGATTCATGAGCACTTCTGCTGCAATCGCCGATCCGCTGCTGCGACAGGCCTTCGGTCGGCGGGCTCGCCCTTCGGACCTTCAACGTCCTGCACGAGGGCGCCTCAGGTTCTCAGGGCTCCGCACGCCGTTCTCGCCAGGTGGCCCTGCGATTTAGCCACGAACAGCCATGAATAATGCGGGCTAAGTCCTCACGCCATGTGGACGTCCTGTCTGTGAGTGCACGAGACAGTAAGCGCGGTGTGCTCCTGACCGTGCATGTACAACCCAACGCGTCACGAACGGAATGTGTCGGAGTACACGGAGATGCGATCAAGATCCGTGTCGCAGCTCGCCCGATCCAGGGTGCTGCCAATGAAGAGCTCGTCCGCTTCATTGCCGACCGCTGTTCCCTTGCTCGAACACAAGTCCAGATTCAAGGCGGAACGGAGACGCGACGGAAGCGATTGCGTATCCAGGGCATCACAGCAGAGGTATTGATGGCTCGATTGTTGCCACAGGACGAGAAAGGAATGGTGGAAACATGAAGGGGATGACGCTGAGTGCCATCTTCGTCGCGATGACGCTTTCGGCTTGTTCCGGGGCACGTCCGGTGCTGTATCCAAACGCGCATATGCAATCCGTGGGAAAGGAAGTGGCCGAGCAAGACATTGACGCTTGCAAGGAGGCAGCGGAAGCGGCAGGAGCAGAGGAAAGCAGTGGAAGGGCCGGGCGTGTCGCAACAGGTACGGCGGTCGGCGCCGGTGCCGGGGCTGCGAGTGGGGCTTTGGGCGCAGTGATTTCCGGGGCATCCGCTGGTCTTGGGTCGATGGTCGGGGCAGCCAGCGGCGCGGTCTGGGGCCTCTTGATAGGGCTCTTCCATGCTGTCGCTGGTCCGTCTCAACCCAATCAAGCCTACACGGGATTTGTCAATCGGTGTTTGCAAGAGAAAGGGTATGACGTGACGGGATGGCAGTGAGAGGGCACAGACCGGACAGATGGACACTCGTGCTCACTGTCTGCGCGAAGGACCATGACGGTACCCCATATTTATGCTGAAGATTTCTTCATGCTCTCATCATGGAACATTCATGTTTGAGTGATATGTTTTTTACGGATCGAAGAAGATGAAGACCAAGGATGACGATATTCTCTGCGCTCTTTCCGGCCATTGTTTTGGAGCGCTCATCATAAGGAGAAAATTCGCCATGCGTATGATCGGGCTGTTTGCAATCTGGGTATTGCTGGAGGCCTGTACAGTTACACCGATGTTCCCTCCGGAAGTTATGAAAAACGTCGAAACCAATACCTTTGATGTCGAGGCGTGGCAGAGACAGACCTATCGTTCGTCGAATGTCGGTTTTGTTCCACACAAAGTCGAATTAGGAGGGGAAATCATAGGAGTTGTTCGGAAACCGAAAGGCATCGTCCTTCTCGTCGAGGAACAACCTGTCGAGGGCCGTTCGGTATACGCTTCTAAGAGTGGCGAACGAGGAGACTCATTCTGGTATGCCATCGCCTTCAACGGTTCTCCGGAGCCTAGCATGTTGCAGAGAGGCAACAAACTCGTCGTCGTCGGAACGACCGACAGCGCCACCACGGAAATGCTTGGTGGAGCACCGAGGGTGGTGCCGCACCTTCTCGCGCAGTGTCTTCATATTTGGAATACCCGAGAATTGGAAATGGCAGGCTTTTCGTATTATGGCGGCGCTATGGGGCATCATCCTGCAGAAGAACGAACATTCTGTGTGGGGAATGACAGCGGAGAATCTTTGTCCCTGAGTGAGAGCCAAGGTGAAAAAGGAACTCAGTCTGCGGGGTCGTAGCCTGTTTGGATTCTCAATCCAAGTGCAACCATCGCAAGTCCAGATGAGCTACGGTGTTGCCATGCGAGCGAGATCATGCAGGCATCTGAGCGCTGAAGAACGTAAGGGCGTGAGTCTAGGCTGTGCCATGGCCACTCGCTCCGAACAATGGCGTGAATGGTGGGGCGTGTTTCGAGTGCTGTCCAGCGAAGCGCCATTGCGACTACCCGAGCTCATTACCGCTGCTGCACATGGAAAGTCTTTGACCTGTGGCTGTGGCAGTTCATCAAAACACATCTGACGCAGAGCAGATTGCCGAACGCCTCCGGCGTGTGTATCCATCACAGTATAGAGTACCCCCCCATTCCATCTATGCGGCTGGCGCGCGAGCCACGCTGACCACGTTCGCGGGAGAAGGACCGATGAGGTCAGTTTCCCACCATTGCGCCGATTGCCGCCCGCCTTGCAGTGGAAAGCACTGAGCGACAATCGAAGTCAAAAGACGGCAGAACACGAGCGGTTTACACATAGCCTCTCAATCCAGGTGTTCGTTGCCGATCCGCACAGCCCCTGGCAACGAAGAACCAAGGAGAATGCCAACGACCTGCCGCGCCAGTATTTGTCCAAGAGGACGGATCTGTCCGGTTCCACTCTGCGTGAGTTGAACACCATCGTCTGAACAAGCGCCCACGGACAAGTTTCGGCTTTGCGACGTCGCTGGAAGCCCATGGGCATCTGCGCCATCCTTCCTCTATCGCCCTTGAAATTTGAAACAGTCTCCATAGTCCGATGAATGGGGGAAATGGGGAATTGGAAGAATAGTGCCTCTGTGACGATACGGGGTTGATGCAAGAGCTACTTCGCATAAGCCGAGGGATGGCTCGCGGGGATCTTGGAAGTAGAGGATGGCGAGCAGGTAGAAAAGAACAGGAAGGCGGTGGAGGCCCTCCCGGGAAAAGCGAAAGCAGAGGAATCTGCAACCAAGATTGTCGCCGCCAAAGCCGAACGTATCTTGCTCACGTGCTATGTTGCACGAGATTCGGGAGAGAGGGTAATGATCATTGCTGGCCCCACTTCGAACGGTGCACAATTTGTCTTGTGAGTAGATAAGAGATTGCCGACCGACAGAATGTCATCCATTACCAGTCAGATCGCACTGCAAAGAGCTAGGAACTGGAGTGAGATTGTTGCATCGTTTCCTTAGTAGGGAGTAGAAGAGAATTATGCTGCCTGGATCCAGGAATCACCGTGAGCTCCGTTATTCAGGCCTAGCCCTTGTTGCTCTGATTCTCACGGTTGGATCGCTTCTCGGCACAGATGCCGGGGCTGAAGAAAAACCGAGTCCTGTTGTTCATCAGTTCGAGCCTATTCCCAGAGAAGCGGAGAAGATGACAGTGCGGCGGCTGCTGTCTGAAGTTTTGAGGCTGCGCTTCAATGGCTACCTTCAAGGCTCGTATACGCAGAATTTCAATAACCCGTCCAACCGTATCAATCAACTCCGCATTTTTGACGTAAACTCCAATAAGTTTCGGCCGAACGTGGCCCAGTTTGTGCTGGAGCGGACAGCGAACGGTGGTGGTTCTGCTCTCGATCGGCTCGGCTTTCGCGTTAAATTCAATGCGGGACGCAATTCGAGTGACATCGGCGGGGTGAATCTGGGTCCCTGGGCGGACTTTCAAGAATTCTATGGTCAATACATCGTTCCAATCGGTCGTGGGCTTGACCTGCAGGTCGGCCAGTTCAACGCTTTGGTCGGCTATGAGCAGGTGGGGAACCCGTACAGTCCAAATTACTCACGGTCCTATTTATATTTGGGCCAGCCCTTCACGACGCGCGGTATCTCGGCTACGTACGAGTTCAATAAACAGGTCACGCTGTCAGTGAGGGCAATCTCCTATATCAACTCGATTCAAGGAGATATGCATCACGATCCGTTGGTAGAGTATATGTTGATGGTTTCTCCATCTGAAAAGGTGAAAGCCTTGCTCTATGGGTTGATCGGGCCGAGGACTGGTGCGCCCGGCACGCCGGGAGGGATGCTCATGCTGACCGGCGGGTATGTGAGCTGGCAGTTTGCCGAGCAGACATGGGCGGTTGTTGAGGCGTACTACGCCAATCAGTCCAACAGCAGCGCGATCAGTTCAGGGAAAAATGCACGTTGGGAGGGGGTGGCCGCCTATCTGTTTCATGACTTCACGAACAAATGGGGCATCCGTTTACGCGGGGAGATTTTCGAAGACGCGGGAGGTTTGGTGACCTGTCAGGGAACGACAGACTATCATCAGAGGACCAACGTGTGCTTCGGCGCTACATCGGGAGCACCGTCGCCGGCCATCGCGCAGACCCTATGGGAAGTTACCGCCACACTTGAGTATCGGCCGTTTTCGTCGGTGAGGACGAGGCTTGAATACCGCTATGACAAGTCCGATCATAATGTCTTTCAGCTTGGTGATCGGGCGACGAGTTACCAGCCGACCCTCTCACTCGATCTCGTGTATCTCTTTTGATCGGGAGAAACGCGCAGACAGAGTTCATTGTGAGATGTCCCACATTTCCTTACCTCAGAGTTGATTTGTCTTCAAGTCGCGACAGCGTCGGATGATTTCTGTCAGTCATCTTAAGACTCCGACTCCGGGCGCCTTCCGGAGGTCGTCCGGTGCAGCTGTAGGCTGGTCGAAGACACACCCATGGCAAGAGCAAGGAAGAGGCTTCCGTAAGCATTCAATGAAGGACGTCAGATCCTGTTGTCTTGTCACGGTGCTCGCCCAACACGGGGCCTCAGAAGGCCCTCGTTGGATGCGCGCAATGGAAACAAGCTCAGTGCCCGATCGAAGGGGGAGCAAGTGGAATGAGGAATCTGATCGGACACTGCACGCAGCAGGAACCTCCTTTGTTGTATGGCTCTCTGTCTTTCGTTCGTGCTGAGCTTGTCGAAGCACATCCTGGGGCATTCGGGCTGCTGACGCTCGGTGTCCACAATTGAAATAATCTCGACATTTTTCTTGAAGGGTGAGAAGTGAGGAGCAGGTTGAAACAGCCTCGGAGGGATTGTCTTGTTCAATCGGGCCTGGAAATGGCTAGTGGTGTGTGCCCTCCTTATCAGCCTCATCGCCTGTGCCGGGCCGCAGCCGATCTTACGATCCAATAAGCAACTACATATGTACGGCAGGCAAGTGGCTCAGCTGGAGATCGACTCCTGCCTACAGCGAGCTGACAACTCTGGACTGCAGCATGGGACCAACCAAAGCACCAATGCGGCAACAGGGGCGGTGTTGGGTCTGACACTTGGCGGTGCGGTCGGGGCTTCTGCTGGAGTGGTCGGAGGCCTGCCCGGAATAGCGATTGGGGCTGCCGCAGGTAGTGCCATCGGGTTCACAGTTGGATTACTCGGTGGCACGTTCAAACCGCTGGAACCGGATCCTCCCTATGCGGAGGCCATCACGAAGTGCCTCAAAGAGAAGGGCTATGAAGTGAGTGGCTGGGAGTAGGTAGATCAATTAGTGACCATCCAAGCCACGTAGACACCAAGTCTTTACAGGGCCAACCTCATTCAGCGCATCTTGTTCTTGCAACGCCTGATTTCTATACATTCGTGAAACAGACATGAGTGCGACTATCCAGGGTTGCCAGATGGCGGACTACTGTGATGACCTGGCAAGCGGCCGGGGTATCGTGGAAGCAAGCCTACTGATTGCCTCCCTGTGTAGATAGGGACGGGGAATGTCGTGAGTATTCAAGAGGCCAAGACTCAATTGCCAAACCTCCGGTACATTTGCTCATGGCGTAGGCTCTGAGCGATGTTTGGCTTGACGAGTCAAGTAAAACGAATCTATGATCGATGCTAATACAGTAGGAGGATGTGCCATGGCGACAACGACGATTTCATCCAAGTTTCAGGTTGTGATCCCGAAGGAGGTCCGAGATAAACTTCATCTGATGCCCAGGCAACGCTTGCTGGTCGTTGAAAAAGGAGGCGTTATTACCCTTGTTCCAGAAGTACCCCTCAAATCGTTGAAAGGCGCACTCAGGGGAATGACGACGACTCATGTGAGAGAGAAGCAGGACCGCGAATGAAAATCCTTTTGGATTCGAGTGGCTGGATTGAATTCTTTACCGATGGGCCTAGAGCAAACCGGTATGCCGCCTATCTCACTTCACGATACCGTCTTATCACCCCCACGATTGTGCTGTATGAGGTCTACAAGAAAATTAAACGAGAGCGAGGAGAGGAAACAGCCTTACAGCTTGCCGGACGTCTCCACGCGACCCACGTGATTACATTGACGGAGTCAATTGCCTTGCTTGCTGCCGATCTAAGCCTCCAGCATGGACTGGCGATGGCCGATGCGATTGTCTATGCCACGGGACGAGATCAGGAAGCGGAGGTGGTGACCGGCGATGCAGATCTCAAGGGTTTGCCCGGAGTCCTGTACATTGCGTAGAGGATTACAAGGTACCTGCGGAACTCATGGAGAACGAGAGAGAGCTAGAGGGGCATGCATCGCGCTTGCGGCGGATGAAGGCATCTGCTTCCGCAGGGGGTTGCAAACCCACCGGCGGCGCTGCCAATAACGTTTGCTCATTTGGCTGACACGGTTGCAGGTAAGCCGAGTGATGATTTTCCTCCCGGGACGTTGAATAGTATCTTCAAACAGGCAGGGTGGAAGAAGTAGAGCAACCATTATGCGATATGCGATCGTGCTCGAAAAGGCTAGTTCGAACTATGCTGCCTATGTGCCGGACTTGTCTGGGTGTGTGGCAACCGGAGCGACGATTGAGGAAACTGAAGTGATGATCCGTGAGGCGATCGAGTTTCATCTTGAAGGCCTTCGTGCAGACAGCCTGCCCATTCCTCCGCCTAATAGCCAAGTCGAATACGTCGAAGTCTCTGCATAACAGATTCTACGAACAGTCTTCGGGAAGGACACACCTCAACTCGGTGGCCCGACTCGCCGCTTTGCATCGGATAACTACGCATGGTACCTTTGCGGGCTAAGAAACCTCCTGGGAGGGTGGCGTGGCGAACGGGTTCGGGCATGAGTATGACGTGTTTGTCAGTTATGCCCATGCGGATAACGAGAAGCCGCTCGGCTCCGCTGCACAGTACGGCTGGGTTACCACGCTTGCCCACAATCTGAACACCGGGCCGAATCACTACCGCAAGAACCTCTTCATCGACCACCAGCTCAAGCCTGGCGACGCATTCAGCCACGATCTTGTTGCAAAGGTCGCGGACACTACCTTACTCCTCCTGCTCCTCTCGCAGAACTATATCGATTCCGGGTGGTGTGGAAAAGAACTGGACCATTTCATCCGCACCCATGCCAATGATCCCGACAAGCCGGCTGATGTCTTTGTCGTTGAGCTGTTCCCATTCAACACGTTCACCAATGTGCCGGCCAATATCCGGAACCTGCGCAAGCGGCTCATCCACGCGCAGTTCTGGCACCAACCAGCCGATACCTCGGTACCGGTGTTGGCCGGTAATCCCACACCCAAAGAGAGTGGCCAAGAAAGCGAACGCCATTACTGGCAGAAACTGCAGGAGCTGAGGAACGCGATCGATTTGCGGCTCCGCGCCCTGCGCCGTGACCAACCGTTCTCGCCGGTGGCCGTACCCAAGGGGGATTCGCCTTCTACCATGGGAGAGCAGAGCGTCAAGGCAGCGCTGGGTACAATCCTACTCGCCGATACGACAGACGATCTGGTGAAGCAGCGTGATGCCGTGAAGGCCGCGTTGGAACCCGAAGGGGTCGTGGTTCTGCCGGAAGGGGATTACGTCGGTCTCTCGCCGGAGGAGTTCAAATCCGAGTTTACGCAAGATCTCGCTCGATGCGAGTTGTTCGTGCAGATGCTTTCTCCCACTGTCGGGCGCACAGGTAAAGGTTTTACCGCGCCAGTGCCCCAGCTTCAGTTCGATGGGGCCATTGAGGCTAAGCTGCCGATCCTTCAATGGTGCGAACGGTTGCCAGGCCCTGGTGACATCACTGATCCCGGACATGCCAGGTTGCTCAATACCGCGCATCTCCGTGTGACCAACCGGACATCATTCGAACGAGAAATTCTGGAGCGCCTGCGCGCGATCAAACAGGCAGCCGAGCGTGCGAGGGCGGTACAGGCTGAACCGAAACAGACGACGACCAAGAAGCTGATCTTCGTCGACGATATCGCAGGAGAAAAGGAGCTCAATGACAGATTGCGCGCCTGGCTCCGTAACGCGAACTGCGATATCCGCGGGCTGCCGCCGAAAGTCATTCTGGGTAACAACGGCATTGATCTTGTTCAGGTGCTCAAACTCTGCCGCGCAGGTATTACCGTTTTTGCGGATAGTGCCAAGCTGGAGACAGTGTACAACCGGCTGGTCTTCTTTTTAAACCAAATCGCAGAATCTCGTCTGCCAGTGAATCGCTGGGGCATCTATGTGACATCTGATACAGCGCAGTGTGATCTCGGTTTGACTTCTGATGAGGTGATCACGATCACTGAGGAACAGTTGGAAGATTTTGTGAGCGGACTCGAGCGATGAAGCGTATCACTCTAGCACTAAAGGCTCCCTACGTAGGTCTTCGCTCCTTCAGGGAGAGCGATGCCGTCCTCTTCTTTGGGCGGGAGCAGCATATTCGGGATCTGCTCGGGAAGTTGGAGGGGCAGCAGCGGTTCATTGCCGTGCTCGGTGCATCGGGCAGTGGCAAGTCGTCGCTCGTGCGAGCCGGGGTCGTGCCGGCGCTGCACCGAGGCGCGCTCACATCTGCTGGGCACAGCTGGAACGTGTGCATGGTTACGCCTGGCGATGCGCCGCTCACCAATCTGGCGACGGAGTTGGTGAAGCAACCGGGCTGGATGGACTGTGAGCAGCGGACCGATGCTGTGGCCTCCTTGAGCGCCGCACTGGCCAGAAGTCCCCTGGCGCTCACCGAACTCTACCGGCAGAAGGCATCAGCATCCAGCGGACAAGCGCTCCTGTTGGTTGTGGACCAATTCGAGGAGATCTTTCGCTATCGACAGAAGAATATTGACGAAGCCGAAGCCTTCATCAACCTCCTGCTACGTTCCGCCTCAGAAGATGTGCCGATTTATGTGGTGATGACGATGCGGTCCGATTTCCTAGGGAACTGTGTCGCCTTCTTCGGGCTGCCCGAGGCCATTAACCGCGGCATCTATTTGACGCCTCGGCTGGGGCCGGACCAACTCAAGTCGATTATTGCCTCACCACTGTCGCTTGTCGGGGGAGAGATCGATCCGGTACTGGTCAGCAAACTCGTCAACACCTTGGGGGGGGAGGATGAGCTGCCGATTCTGGAACATGCGCTGCTGCGCATGTGGAACAGGGCCCAAGCGGCTGGACGGACCAGGATTGAATCGGAAGATTTCGAAGCGGTCTGTACGCCGCATCACGGATCGGAGCGGAATGCTCAGGCAAAGCTGGCCTATGCGATCGACAACCACGCCTCTGAGATTTACAAATCCCTTTCACCCGATCACAAGCTCGTTGCGAGACAGTTGTTCCTTGCGTTGGTCGAGCGGCGCGAGGGGCGTGAGGTCCGTCGGCCACAGACTGTGGAACAACTCGTTGAACTGGTCAGGGAGCAAGAACGAGAGAATGTACTGGCCGTGATTGAGACTTTTCGAGCCGAACAGGTCGGCTTCTTGCTACCCTCTATGAGTATTCTGATTAGCGATTACACTATGATCGACATCAGTCACGAGAGTCTTTTCCGCCAGTGGTATCTGTTCCAACAGTGGTTGGGTGAGGAAGAAGTGGATGTTGCAGAGCTGAAGGAATGGCAGCAGCGTGCTGAGAGACAAAGAGAAGGTCGGGGCTGGCTGGATGCATACGATTGTGAACGGGCTCAGCGCTGGTTGGCGCGGATCAATAAGCGTTCCGATGCAGCTCAGTGGGCGACTCGCTATGATGGATTAGTCACATATGAGGAGCTTAATCGGTTCATTGAGGAGAGCCTCATACGTGCAACGCGGGCCAAAACCGAGCAGGAGCGGCTTGAGCGTGAGATTAAGGAAGCACAGACTCGGCGTCTGTCTTCGCAATGTCAGTATGCAGTGACACGTGTGTTGTATGAATCTCGGACACTCACTGAGGCGATGTCGCAAATCACTCATGCGATTGGCGAAATTCTAGAATGGGAGTTAGGGGTCGTTTGGCAGATGAATGGACAGATGGGGGCATTACAGTATCTGGGACACCACGGGCAGGAGCTGACCGCCATAGTTACTGAGTTTGTCAAAGGGCTGAAACATCAAACCTTCACGCCAGGCGTGGGACTGCGAGGTCGAATTTGGGAAAGTGGGCAGCCAGTGTGGATTAGCGATATGGCGCTCGATCCCGATTTTCCCCCCACTGATATTGCTATCAAGGCTGGTTTGCATGGGGCGTTTGGATTCCCTATTCGCATCGGTGGTGACATTGAAGGTGTGATCGAGTTTTTCAGCCTTGAAGCACGCGAACCGGATCGTGAGCTGCTACACATGATTGCCGATATCGGGCTCAAAATTGGACAATTCGGTGAACGGACGAGAGCAGAAGAGGCATTGCATCAAACGGAAGCGCAGCTTCGTCAGGCACAAAAGATGGAGGCAGTGGGACGCCTTGCGGGTGGCATCGCGCACGACTTCAATAACCTACTCACTGTGATTCGGGGGTACAGTGAGCTGGTCCTCAGCCGCTTGAAGCCTCAGGAGCCTTCATGGCGTGAGATGGAAGAGGTGAAAAAAGCCGCCGATCGCGCCGCCGGTCTGACCGGACAACTGCTGGCCTTCAGCCGACGGCAATTTGTCGCTACCAGGGTTGTGGATTTGAATGCGATCGTAATGAACATGGACGGGATGTTGCGGCGCTTGCTCGGCGAAGACATTATCGAAATTTGTACCGACTTGGAGCCTCAGTTAGGGCTGATTATGGCTGATCCTGGACAGATTGAACAGGTCATTATGAACCTGGCGGTGAACGCGCGGGATGCCATGCCCGCGGGAGGTCGGTTGACGATCGAGACCCGCAACGTAACGGTTGAAAAAGGGGGGGGAGCCGATACCGTGGTCCTTGAGGAAGGCGCCTACGTACGTTTAGCGATCAAGGATACAGGTCATGGCATGAGCGAAGAAACCCAGTCACATCTGTTTGAGCCGTTTTTTACCACGAAGGAAAAAGGGAAGGGGACGGGGCTCGGGTTGTCCACCGTCTATGGCATCGTCAAGC
>WBZU01000736.1_pt2 | contig 16663 bp, 14 predicted proteins | sample 5204311 | NCBI WGS metagenome assembly WBZU01 (sample SAMN12344359, study PRJNA552823) | activated sludge metagenome | biome: Activated sludge suspended growth; feature: Nitrification reactor; material: Wastewater; isolation source: activated sludge from nitrification reactor of wastewater...
AGGTGATCGCCGCCGCCAGCAGCTGCAGGTCGGCGACCAGGCTGGTGGCGAGATGGATGGCGCCGATCTGGGTGCGGTCGCCGAACTTGAGCACGGTGGCGATGAGGTTCACGACGATCGCCGCGAACAGCTCGTAGACGTTGTGCAGTTCCGGCCGGTCGATGTCGCCGATGAAGAAACCGAAGTTGAGCGTCGCCGCCAGCACGATGAAGAAACCGAAAACGACTTTCTCCAGATTCATTCATTTCTCCTAAAAACGCGCATGCCTCAAGGGTTCGGCGCGACGCGGGCAGCCTAGCGGTAGCGCCGCAGGTAAAGCGATTCGAAGGCGGACTTGGCGGTGTGCATCAGGCCCAGCGGCGGCAGCGCCATGCTGCCCGATTCGGTGCGCCGGACCAGCATGCCGGCATCCAGGCTGTCGACGATGCACACCAGTTCGGGCTTGAACGTCGCCGTCGGCGGCCGCCCTGCCAGCTCGGCGACGAGATTCTCGGCGGCCGTCGCCGCCTGCATGTCGGCCATGTGCGCCTGCTTGGGCAGCCAGTCCGGACCGGGGAAACTGCCGGCGTCGCCGGCCACGTAGAGGCGCTCGCGCCCTTCGACGCGGCAATGGGCGTCGGCCTGGAGCAGGCCGCCCGGCGAACGCGGCAGGTCGGTGTCGTCGAACCAGGCGTTGCCCGTCAGGCCGGGCATGAAGACGATGAGATCGGCGGCGAAATCGCCGCCTTCGGTCCTGACCTTGCCCGGCTCGAAGCCGACCAGCTTGTGCCCGAGCCGCGTGACGATGTTCCGCCGCGCCATCTCGCCCATCAACCTTTGCACCGCTTGCTCGCCGAGCCGGTTGCCCGGTTTGGTCATCGGATTGAAGAACACCAGTTCGATGCGCTCGCGCCGCCCCTCGCGGCGCAACTGCGTGTCGATGCCGAACAGGAACTCGAAAATCGGCCCGCCGCGCATGGCCGTCGGCTCGTTCGGGTTGCCGGCGAAGCCGAGCGCGACGGTGCCGCGCTCGAGCGCCGCCAGCGACTGGCGCAGCTTCTCCACCGGGGCGATGCCTTCGCAGGGCAGGATGGCCTGCTCGATGCCCGGCAGCTTCTTGATGAAGCGGCCGCCGCAAGCGACGATCAGGCCGTCGTTGTCGAGCGTGCCGTCGCTGGTGCGCAGGCGGCGGCCGCCCGCCTCGATGCCGGTGGCCTGGGCCGCCCGGAAAACCAGCCGGTGCCGGCGCAGGAATCGATCGAGCGGCACCACCAGGTCGGCGGCCCGGCGTTGTCCGGACGGCAGCCAGATCAGGCTGGGCAGATAGATCAGTTCCGGGCGCGGCGCGACCAGGGTGATCTCGGCGCCGGCATCGCGCTGGCGCAACCGCCGCGCCGCCGCCAGGGCGGCGAAGCTGGCGCCGATGATGGTGATCCTGTTCATGGGTGGCATGATAAGCGAGTGGCGCGTGGAATGCGCCGGCCAACTCAGGGCTGGACGAAAAAGCGGTGGCGCAGTTCCTCGAGTCCCAGCATGCCGAGCAGTTCGTTGAGCCGCTCAGCCGCTCGCCGGCGCGGCAGGTTTTGGTAGCGGGCGATGATCAGCTCGTTCTTGAGCGAATGTTCCCAGCCGACCAGTTCGGTAACGCCGACCTGATAGCCATGAGCCTCGAGCTGCAGGCAGCGCAGCACGTTGGTGACATGGCTGCCGAATTCGCGGGTATGGATGGCATGCCGCCAGATCTCCGTCAACGGATTGGCCAGCGCCCGGCCTTTGTGCCGGCGCAGGGTGGCCGCCACCTCGGCCTGGCAGCAGGGCACCAGCACGATGAAGCTGGCCTGTTTGGCCAGCGCGAAGCGGATGGCGTCGTCGGTGGCGGTATCGCAGGCATGCAGGGCGGTGACCAGGTCCACGCGCGCGGGCAAACGATCCGAGACGATCGATTCCGCCACCGACAGGTGATGGAACGACATGCCGGCGAAGCCCAGCCGCGACGCCAGGACGCGCGAGCTGGCGACCAGCTCCGCGCGCGTCTCGATGCCGTGCAGGCGGGCCGCGGGCGCCCGGTCCTTGCAGAACAGGTCGTAGAGAATGAAGCCCAGGTAGGACTTGCCGGCACCATGGTCGGCCAGGCTGATATCGGCGTGATCGGCGCGCAGTTCTTCCAGCAAGGGCTCGATGAACTGGAACAGATGATTCACTTGTTTGAGCTTGCGCCGGCTGTCCTGATTCATCTTGCCGTCGCGCGTCAGGATGTGCAGTTCTTTCAGCAACTCGACGGACTGGCCGGGGCGGATCTCGGTGGTAGTGACCTGCATGACGATGCGAGCAAACCTGCGTGCGAACAGGGTACGCACTGTACGCGTCCACACACCCAAAGTCAGCCGTGGCAACACGCCGACCGGGGCCGTTGCGACGGAATGTTTCTTAAGGAGCCGGGCAAATAGCCGATAATTCAGCGTAGTTTCTGGAAATAGGCCAGAGGATGTCATCAGATCAGGGGCCTCGCCACCGTCCCTCGGAAGTTACCGCACAGTCGCGACGCGTCGCGGCATTACTGGCGCTCGGGGTGATCGCGGTCAACGCCGTGATCATCGCCATCGGCGTGCGCGGGCTGTTGCACAGTCGCGAACAGACCGTGGCGCAGGTGCGGGAAACCACGGCCACCCTGGCGACGCTGCTGGACGGCGAACTCACCAGCACTTTCGGCCGGATCGAGCTGTCCCTGCACACCATCGCCGATGCCATGGAAGGCATGCTGCGCGATGGCCGGGTCAACGAGACCGAACTGGAGCGCCTGCTCGCCATCCACGGCAGCCATCATCCGGAAATCGACGCCTTCCGCGTCAGCGATGCCGAAGGACAGGTGCTCTGGGGCAAGGACGTCGATCGCGCCACGCCGATTTCCCACGCCGGCCGGGACTTCTTCATCGCGCATCAGGCGGCGCCGGGGCAGAACATGATCGTCACCGAGCCGGTCTTCGGCAAGCTATCCAAGGTCTGGGCCATCGCCCTGTCGCGATCGTATCGTCGCCCCGACGGCTCCTTTGGCGGCGTGGTCACGGCGGCGGCGCCGGTCCAGCAGCTCGCCGAGCACTTGTCGTGGGTCAATCTCGGTCCGCATGGCACGGCCGTGCTGCGGCACGAAAACCACGCCTTGGTGGCGCGCTTTCCGCCGGTCGACGGCCCGGGCGGGCAAATCGGCGACAAGAACACTTCGAAGGAGTTCGCCGAATTCATCGCCACCGGCGTCGCCCATGGCATGTTCCATACGCGCAAGGCGCCGGACGGTTACGAGCGCACCTACGCCATCCGGCGGCTCGACCACCTGCCCCTCGCGGTAGCCGTCGGCATGGCGCCGCAGGACTATTTCGGGGCCTGGCACGGGGAATTCCGCAACACGGTCGTGGTGCTCGGCATGTTCCTCATCGGCAGCCTCATCGCCGCTTGGCAACTGCACCGCCACTGGCTGCGCCTGATCGTCGCGCAGGCGGCGCGCCGCGAAAGCGAGGAGCGCCTGCGTTTCGCCCTGCAGACGGCGCGCCAGGGCTGGTTCGACCTCGACATACCGACCGGCAAGGTGGTCGCGAGCCCCGAGTATGCCGCCATGCTCGGCTATCGCCCCGACGAGTTCACCTCCACCTACCAGCAATTTTTGGACGCCGTGCATCCCGAGGATCGCGCCCTGGTACACACCGCCATTCACAACGGGATGGCGACGGATCAACCGCTGGAGCAAACCTATCGGCGGTCGACCAAGGCCGGTGACTGGGTGTGGATATCGACCGTCGGCCGCGTCATCGAACGCGACGACGACGGCAAGGCCGTGCGCGCGATCGGTGTACACGTGGACGTCAGCGAGCAGAAGCGGAACGGCGAGGAGCTGGAGCAGTATCGCCGGCACCTGGAAGAGCTGGTGGCGGATCGGACGGCCGAGCTGTCGGCGGCCAAGGAAGCGGCGGAAGGGGCGAACGTCGCCAAGAGCGCCTTCCTCGCCAACATGAGCCACGAGATCCGCACGCCGCTCAACGCCATCACCGGCATGACCCACCTGATCCGCCGAGGCGGCGTCACGCCCCGGCAGGAGGAACGGCTGGCCAAGATCGAAGTCGCCGGCCAGCACCTGCTCGACATCATCAACGCCATCCTCGACCTGTCGAAGATCGAAGCCGGCAAGTTCGCCCTCGAACACGGCCAGGTGGATCTCGACGCCCTGCTGCGCAACGTCGGCGCCATGATCCAGGAAAAGGCCCAGGCCAAGGGCATCGCCCTCGTCATCGACAGCCAGGTGACCGGTTACCGCCTGATCGGCGACGCCCCCCGGCTGCAACAGGCCCTGCTCAATTACGCCAGCAACGCCGTCAAGTTTACCGAGCGGGGGCGCATCGTCCTGCGCGTGCGGATCGAGGACGAGGACGACCAGAGCGCCCGGGTACGCTTCGACGTCGAGGACAGCGGCATCGGCATCGCCCCCGACGTCCTGCCCCGGCTGTTCTCCGCCTTCGAGCAGGCCGACAACTCGATCACCCGGCAATACGGCGGCACCGGCCTGGGCCTGGCCATTGCCCGCAAGTTCGCGCAGATCATGGGCGGCGACGCGGGGGCGACCAGCACCTCCGGCCAAGGCAGCACCTTCTGGTTCACCGTCCGGCTGGACAAGGGGGGTTCGGGAGCCGCGGCGGCGCCGGTCATCGTGCATTCGGCCGAAGCCCGGTTGCGCGCGAGCTGTCCGGGCCGGCGCATCCTGCTGGCCGAGGACGAACTGATCAATCGCGAAGTGGCGGTGGCCTTGCTCGACGACGCCGGACTGGTGGTGGACGTGGCCGAGGACGGCCAACAGGCGCTCGACATGGCGCGCGACAACGACTACGACTTGATCCTGATGGACATGCAGATGCCGAAACTGGACGGACTGATGGCGACGCAGCGGATCCGCGCGCTGCCGGGTCGGGCCGCCCTGCCCATCGTGGCGATGACGGCCAACGCCTTCGCCGAGGACCGCGCCCGCTGCCTGGCCGCCGGCATGAACGACTTCATCGCCAAGCCCGTCGATCCCGAGCTCCTCTTCGCCGTCCTGCTCAAGTGGCTCGAGCAGGCGCCCGCCCAATCCGACCAATCCGACTGAAAAACCCGCCTCAGTACGCTTGCCCCCGCGCGCCCTGAAAGTCAGGCGCGGCGGCACGCCGGCCCGGACCGCACGCCGATCAGCGGGCGGGTACGAGCCGGCTCAGCATCGCCGCCAGGTCGTCGGCGCGAATCGGCTTGGCCAGGTAATCGTCCATGCCCGCCTCGAGGCAGGCTTCGCGGTCGCCCTGCATGGCGTTGGCCGTCATCGCCGCAATCGGCACCCGGGGCCGGCCCTGGTCCGTCTCGAACTGGCGAATGCGCTGCGTCGCTTCGATGCCGCCCATCACCGGCATTTGCATGTCCATAAGGACGACATCGAAGTGTTCGCCCGAGGTGACCGCATCGACCGCCTCCTGGCCATTGACCGCCAGGGTGACCTGGTGGCCCCATTTGCCGAGCAGGCTGGTGGCGAGCTTCTGGTTCACCGGATGATCCTCGACCAACAGGACGTCGAGCGCGCCCGGCGCGGCGGCAATGGGCGGACGCGCGGCGGCAGTGTCCGCCGGCTCGGCCAGCTCGACCGGCAGCGGCAAAGTGAAATGAAAGACGCTGCCGACCCCCGGCGTGCTTTCAACCGTCAGCTGCCCGCCCATCAGCTCGACCAGCCGGTGCGTGATGGTCAGGCCCAGCCCGGTGCCGCCGTACTTGCGGGTCGTCGAGGCATCGGCCTGCGCGAACGCGTCGAAGATGTGCGTCAGCTTGTCGGCGGAAATGCCGATGCCGGTGTCGCGCACCGAACAGACGAGCAGGTGGCCGGCAGCGTCCGACGAAGCCGACGCGACGCGCACGACGACTTCGCCGCGCTCGGTGAACTTGATGGCATTGCCGACCAGATTGAACAGGATCTGCTGCAAGCGGCCCGCGTCGCCGATCACGCGCGGCGGCACGTCCGGCTGGACGTCGGAGACGATGTCGAGGCGCTTGTCCCGGGCCGTCAACACCAGCGGCGTGAGCGCATCGCCGATCGTCTGGCGCAGATCGAAGCCGATATGCTCGATCTGCAGCTTGCCCGCCTCGATCTTCGAGAAATCGAGAATGTCGTTGATCACGGTGAGCAGCAGGCCGGCCGACGCGCGAACGACTTTCAGGTATTCGTCGCGCTCGGCCTTGACCCGGCTTTCGAGCGCCAGGTCGGCCATGCCGATGATGCCGTTCATCGGCGTGCGGATTTCGTGGCTCATGTTGGCCAGGAACATGCTCTTGGCGCGGCTGGCGGCTTCAGCCGCTTCCTTGGCGACCTTCAGGTCTGCGGTGCGCTCCTCGACCATGGTTTCGAGGCGATGCCGGTAGCGATCGAGTTCCCCTTCCGCCATGATCCGCTTGGTGACGTCGCGGCCCACCGACAAGTGCACGGGTTCGCCGTCCACGAGCATCTGGGACGAGCGAACTTCCAGCCAGCGCCGGTTGCCCTGCAAGCCCTGAGCCTCGCAGCGCATGGCGCCTTTGCCGCCGGCCAGCACGCGCGCGTGCAAGGCGCCCAATTCGGCGCGAAACGGCGGCGTAACGAAGTCCACGATCGGCCGGTCGATCAGCTGCCCCATATCGCGGGCGCCCAGAAGCGCCATGGCCGCCGGATTGGCGCCCAACAGCCGACCCTGTCGGTCGATGGTGATCACGCCGTCGTTGATCGACGCCAGCGTGTCTTCGGCGCGGCGCCGCTCGACGTCCAGGGCATGGGTCGTCCGGCGCAAAGCGCGCAGGGGCAAGACCCGCAGGACCACGAAAATGGCGGCCCCCAGCCCCAGGCCCAGCAGCGCCGCAATCACGGTGCCGGTCACCAGACCGTCGAGCGGCGCGCTGACTTCGACCCGGCCCACCCGCCGCCCGGCGTCGTACAGTGGATAGGCGCGCATCAACGCGGGACCGGTCGGCTCGCGGCCATGGCTGACGACAACGGCGCCCGCGGCGTCGATCACGCGCAGCCATTCATTCCGAAGCGGCACCGGCTCGCGCGACACCAGGCCCTGGATGCGATTCTCGGCATACATCCAGGCATCGGGCATGGTGGCGACCAATTCGGCCAGGGCCGCGGCCTTGACCTGCGCCTTGAACTCGATCTGCGATCGCAGCTCGCGAAGCGAAATCGCCGCGAAGCCCGCCGGCAAGCCGAGGATGACGATGCCGGCGACGACGGCGGCCAGACGGGTAACGATCCGTGCAACGCGCTCATCGGATGCGGGCAAGTCCGCCATGCCGGAATCCCTAGGGCAACCAGTGGCCGTTGCGCGCCAGGATGTCGCCGGCCGCCGGGCTACGCAGGAAAACCAGGAAATCGCGCACCGCTGCCGCAGGCTCCGCCTTGGTCAGCGCGTAGAAATGCTTGGCGAGCGGATAGCTGCCCGCAGCGCCGTTGGCCGGCGTGGGCTCCACGCCGTCGAGCGCCAGTGCGCGCAACGGCCGCCCTTCCGAGAGGATCAGCGCGAGCGTGGTCACCCCGATCGCGCCGGGAACGGTCTCGATCTTGTCTGCGGTTTCCAGGTCGGTGACGGCGAAAGGCAGACCCGGGCGCCGCTCGGCCGCGGTCAGCGCCTTTTCCAGCGCGGGCCCGAGCGCCTTGATCTGGCGCGTGTTGTCGTCGCCGGGCTGGCGCAGCACCGGCCGGATGGCCGTGCCATCGGGCCAGCGCGCCAGCGTGCCGTCGTAGAGGGCGGCGAGTTGTTCGCGGGTCACGCTGCTGACCTTGGCTTTGGCGGCCACCACCAGCACCGTCGGCGACCGCGCGTATTCGGTGACGGCGATCCCCGTCGCCTGCTCCTCGGTCGTCGGGGGGCGCGAGGATAGACCGATCTCGATGGCGCCGCGCGGTACGGCCTTGATCGCGCCGCTGCTGCCGATGCTGGACAGCATGGTGATCTTGTGCTCGGGGTGCTGGCGCACGAACGCTTCGCCGAGCAGGCGCATGGTGCCGACGGCATTGCCGGTACCGCCGATGCGGATTTCCTCGGCCAGCGCGCCCTGGCCGGCCAAGGGGCCGCAGGCGATCACCAGGGAGGGCAGCAGCGCTCGCATCGAGCGAAATCGGATCATGGCGTCGTACCACATGGCGTCGTACCAAAGAGATAGGGCAATGAAACCGCCGTGCTTCAATGTTATCGGTTTGCACGGGCCCTTGCTTGAGGGCGCGCGCAACGGCCGATGGCCAGGGACCGGAAAGTCAGCCGCCCCGGAACGCCTCGCTAGGGTTTCTGCTTGGCGGCCAGCGCCGCCTTGAGCCCAGCGAACGGCGAATGGGTGGCCAGGCCGGCGCGCGGGTCCGACGATCCGCCGCCGCCCGCCAGCTCGAGCTGCTTTTGATGTTCGTTGTCGTGGCAGTAAAGGCACAACAACTCCCAATTGCTGCCATCGGGCGGATTGTGGTGGTGGTTGTGGTCGCGGTGATGCACCGTCAGTTCGCGCAGATTGGCGTGCGTGAATTCGCGCGCGCAGCGTCCGCAGATCCACGGATAGATTTTCAAGGCCTGCTCGCGATAGCCCTGCTCGCGCTTTTCCGCCGCCCGGCGCGCTTCGGCGACCACGCGATCGAGCCGGTCTGAATTGTTCGGCTTCATGGTGTCCAATAAGGTGAACGCTGAAAGTCAGCCATGGCGGAGCGCCGGCAAAATCGGTTCATCGCTTGTGAATCACATGCTCGGCGTAGGCGTTGAGCTCGCCGAGCATCTGGGGCAGCGTCCGGTCGTCGACGCCGCCCGCGTAGACGTTGCGGAAGGCGACCGCGACTTCGTGAGCGCCGATGTCCTCCAGGCGCTGGACGCCGTCGGGCGTGTAGGCCTCGCGGCCGCTGACCTGGATGTGGAAGGGCAGCTTGTCGCGGCCGTACTCGGCACGCCAGGCGTTGAGCTTGCCGATCATGGTCGCCAGTTCTTCGAGCGTGTTGCCGGCGCTGATCCAGCCGTCGCCGAGCCGGGCGGCGCGCTTGAGGGCGACGTCGGCGTGGCCGCCGATCAGGATGGGCACCGGCTGCGTCGGCACCGGGCACATCTTGATCGCCGGCAGCTGGTAGAACTCGCCCGCGTAGCCGAAATAGTCACCGCCGCAGAGGCCGCGGATGATCTCGATCATCTCGTCCATCCGCTTGCCGCGCCCTTCCCAGGGTTGGCCGCAGACGTCGAAGTCTTCCTGCCAGGGGCTGAGGCCGACGCCGAAGGCGAAGCGGTTGCCGGTCATCACCGCGACGCTGGTCAGCGACTTGGCAACGAGGACGGGATGCCGCACCGGCAGCTTCATCACCGAGGTCGAGAACTTCAGCGTGCGCGTCACCGCCGCCATCCAGGGCACGGCGCTGAACGGTTCGAGGAAGGGCACGCCGTCGAGGAATTCGCGCGAGCCGTCGGCGTTGTAGGGATACCGGGAGTCGGCCTCCCGGGGATAGCAGATGCTGTCGGGCAGCGTGAACGCATCGTAGCCGGCCGCCTCGGCCGCTCGGGCCAGCTCCGGATAGAAGGCCGGATCGCACATGCTGGCGTGATAAGCGAACTTCATTGAATTCTCTCCCCGTGACGAATTACGCGAACTTCTCGATCACCTGCCCGGCGTAGCGCTTGATCGCCTCCCGCTTGATCGCCAGCGGCGGCTGTTGCTGCATGATGGTGCCGACGCCCATTTCAGCCAGGATGCCGGGCGAACTCCAGGGCGTCACCTGCAGGTCGGTGACGCCCAAGTCCTCGAGACGGCGGATGTCGTCCACCGTTTCGGCGTCGGGACAATGCATCATGATGTCGAACGGCTCGCGCTCCCGGCCGAATTCGCGGCGATAGCCGTTCAGCTCGGCCAGCATCCCTTCGACCTGATCCAGGTTATGTATCACGCTGACCCAGCCGTCGCCCAGGCGCGCGGCCCGGCGCAGCGCCGGCGGCGTGGTGCCGCCGACGTAGATCGGAATGCGCTGCTTCGGCACCGGCGCCATGATCAGCCGATCGAAATCGAAATACTTGCCGTGGAATTCCTGCATGCCGCCCTGCATCAGCAGGCGGATCACCTGAATCGCCTCGTCCTGGCGGGCGCCCCGGGTCTTCATGTCCACGCCCAGCCATTTGAACTCTTCCGGCATCCATGCCAGGCCGACGCCGAGCGCGACGCGGTCGTTGGCGATGGCCGCCACCGAGCACAAACTCTTCGCCTCCAGCAACGGCTGGCGAATCGCCAGCCGCAGGACCGAGGGCAGGAAGCGAATGCGCTTGGTCACGGTGGCCATCGCGGCGATGGCCACCCAGGGATCGAGGACCGGCATGTCCAGCGGCCAGAAGCGGGTGCCGTCGGGCGTGTAGGGATAGGGAACGGAAATATTCTCGGGGAAAAACGGCGCATCGGCGACCTGGATGCTGTCCCAGCCGCATTCGTCGGCCGTCCGGGCGATCTCCAGGTGTTCCGCCGGATCGACCATGAACAGGTGAAAACCGAATCTCATCGCGCGCCTCCTCGCTCCAATAACCTCGCGGGCCCGGGCCCCTCGCGCCAAGGATACCGAAAGTCAGCCGCGGTGGAACGCCAAACTGACCCGGGTCAGGCAGCTACGCCGATGATGACGCTGGACGCCTTGAACACGGCGGTTGCCTTGCCGCCGACCGCCAGGGCGAGATTCGAGGCGCTTTCGTTGGTGACGATCGCGGCGATCGCGCCACCGCCGGGCAGGTCGATGACCACTTCGGCATTCACCGCGCCCGCCTGAACGCGGGAAACCGTGCCGGCCAGCCGATTGCGCGCGGAGAGCCTCGCGCCACCGTCGTCGATCATGATGATCACGGACGGCGCCTTGACCAGGGCGAACGCCTCGCTGCCGACTTCCAGGCCGAGATTGACGGTGCTTTCGTGGGTGATGATGGCGATGATCTTCTGTGCGCCGACGATCTCCAATTCGATTTCGTCGTTGACCGCGCCGGTCCGGATGTTCCGCACCGTGCCGAGAAACTGGTTGCGCGCGCTGGTTCTCATGCTCATGCGCCCGATCACCAGCAAGTCCTCCTCGAGACCGCCGGCCTCCTTGCTCAGTTGATCGACGAAGCGCCGGTGCGCCCGTTCGATCAGGCGGAAGCTGGCGACCAGCCGTTCACCGCGCGCGGTCAGCCGCGTCGAGCCGCCCCCTTTGCCGCCCGCCATTCTTTCCACCAGCGGCTGGCGGGCCAGGTTGTTCATGTGGTCGATGGCGTCCCAGGCGGCCTTGTAGCTCATCTTCATCGACTTGGCGGCCTGGGTGATCGAACCGTGCTCGGCGATTCTGGCGAGTAGTTCGATGCGTCCGGGGCCACCGAGGTTCTGGTCGCCCACGGTCATCCACAACTGCCCTTTCAGGGCGATATTGTCGTTGCGCGCCATGGTTCGTCTTCTCCCTGCGTGATCGAAGAAAGGCAATAGGGATGATTCTCGCATTCATTGCCCGCCGGCGGAACGTCTTCTCAGCCCATCCAGTTCCCTCGCGGAGAGATCGGCGACGCATCGCCCGGCGGTTCGCCAGCGGCGCTGGTTAGCTTTCATCGCCGTCTCGCTTCCTCCAGCCCCCGGTCAACTTCCTTGGAGCAATCGACCAGGAGTTGCCGCGCATCCTGAAATATCGGGCGACGGGACTACGTGCCACATCCCCAGTTGGACGTTTCATTTGCACGTTTCGCATGGCACGCGGGACGCCGGACTTAACGAAGGCGGCGCCGGACATCGTCGATCACTGTCGGTTGCGCCGGATCGAAGCCGGTGTCGGCGCCCGTCATGCGGTAGAAGAACTCGAAGTAACCAATAAGAGGTATCTCGGGAAAAACATCCTTCAGGTACCAGATTTCTCCCCAGGCGTTGTGACCCAGCATGACGTCCGGAATGAAACCGGATTTCCTGAGTTTGAGCGCAAGCCGCGCCACCGCCTGGCCGTTGATGATGGCCGTTTCGGTGTCGCGCAAGTAGTGATGCTGCTTCTCGGTGAGCGGCCGGTGCGGTCGATAGACGATCGTTTGGACGCCGGGTAGGGAAACGCCGTTTCGTTGCGTCAGGAAGACGACCTGATTGCGAGGATCCGCCGCCAAGGACTGGGCCAAGTGGCGGTACTGGCCGGGAAAATTCTGGTGCGCGAAAAGGAACTTCATGGTGAGGCATCAAGAGTATCGCCGTATGACAATACTATATGCCCGGTTGGAAGTATCGCCCCACAAGAAGATGATGCCGCCAGAATTTCGAAGCGGCAATTCCATCGATTCCTTTTGTCATATTGACTTCGCATGATCCGCCGAATATCCTGTGGGAATATGCTTCAAGACCTGCGGTCACGTGGGCGGACTCCTCCCCCTGAAAAAGATTCCGCTTTCGGCATCGCCACGCCGATGGGAGCGTTTAACCTGGGGAACGGCGCAATGAAACAGGCGGCACCACAAAGCAAGCGAGCAAAAGCGTGGCGCGTGGCGCCATCCCTCGCTTCGCTCGGGGCCGTCACTGCGTGGCGTCCTGCGCCCCTCGGGCTGCTCAACCCTCGTGGCACGCCGATCTGACGTGATCGAACATCGCCTGAGCCTTCGTCGCCCTGATGGATCTGAGGTCGCATTGCTCTACCGACCGCATACGTCGGAGCTACGCTGGGCCGATGCGGATGAGCGGATCGATCTTTCTTCTGTCGGATTCCGCTATGACGATGGCGGGCGTCGTGACTGGATGTTGGCCCAGGCTGTTTCTCCCGAGAACCCGGGCACCAAAAGCCATTCCATCCGAGTGCTGAAGATTCAGATGGGGCTCAAGTGCAACTATTCATGTCCCTACTGCAATCAGACCAGCCGCCCAGAATCATCGCATGGCAGCCGCGACGATGCGCGGAAGTTTCTCGCACAGCTTCCTACCTGGCTCAGGGCGGCGGATGGCGATAGATTGAGCATTGAATTCTGGGGCGGCGAGCCATTTGTCTACTGGAAGACGATGAAGCTGCTCGGCGAGAATCTGCGTGCACGCTACCCGAAAGCATTCCTTAACGTCGTGACCAATGGCAGCGTGCTGGACGACGAGAAGATCGACTGGTTGGATCGCATGGGAGTCTCCGTCGCGCTCAGCCATGACGGCCCCGGCCAGAAAGCCAATCGAGGGTACGACCCCTTCGACGATCCTGCGAACGCCGAGGCCATTTGCAAGCTATACCGCAGACTGCAGCCAAAGGGCCTCATCAACTTCAATTGCGTTCTTGCGCGCAACAACTTGTCGTTATCGGCAATACGACGGTATCTGGCCGGAAAGCTGGCATGCGCGACAGGAGACATCCGGTTGTCGACGGAAGAAATGCTGCTGCCCTACGAAACCCGGGGCATGGAATTGTCCCTGCATGGGCTGGATGAGCGTGAAGCACTCTATCGGCATCTTTATCTCGACATAGTGCGAGACGGCGCAGTACAGGTGCTGAACGTCCGAGAAAAACTGCATGACTTCTTTGGCTCCCTTGCCTCCGGGCGGCCTGCCTCTGCGCTCGAGCAGAGATGCGCCATGGACCGCAGCGATACCGTGGCGGTAGACCTCAAGGGCAATGTGCTCACCTGCCAGAACACGCCGGGCGATGCCGCCGGCAGAATCGGCCATGTCAGCAACTATGAAGGCGTCAGGCTGGACAAGGCGTATCACTGGTCGGTAAGAAATGGGTGCAGCGACTCAGGCCGAAGAAGCCCAGCCCCATGCCGACGTTGGTGTACCAGTCCAATTGCTGGTCCGTGCCGGCAAAGGCGATGACGACCTCGTTGCCCTTGCGAAATGCCGTGGCTTCGAAACCGGTCGTTTGATCGTATTGGTAGCCTCCGGATGAGCTCAGGTCTGTCCAGCCCTGAGGGGTAGGAATCCAATTATTCCGATGGCGATTGGTAACATACGCAGCTCCCGCCATCAATGCATATTCGTAGGTCTCAGCCATTTCTGTAGTTCCTTATTGGTTAGCTTTCGGTGGAAGCTTCTGAATGCATGTCTCCATGCCTCGTACACCGCTTCGGTAGATAGTTCGAAGATCGGCGGAAAGGCTGCGGTTGATCCGCTTTACCGCGTCAGCGGTGACGTAGCCCGTATCGATTTCCTTGCGTGCGTCAAAGTTGCGCGTACCTTGCAGCAGGTTGGTGGTCTTGATGTCTTCCGGAAACTCTTCAACGGGTATGCGTTGCCATTCCTTGCCGTCGTGCTTGAAGAAGACATAGGGCGGCACTGGACGGCCAAATTGGTCGTAGGCGGCACAGGTATTCGGTATCGCCGCCAAGTACAACTGGGAACCTTTGACGCCAAGCGCCAGCGGTATCAGATGCGGTCCGCTTTCCCACGTTACGCCAGACCATGAGCGGTCGGGTATACGCAAGCGAAACCCAACGACGGGTGGCCCGAATTCCCAGTTGCCCGGTTCCTGATCCAGGATATTGCCCAAATCGTCATAGCGTTGAATCACCACAATCTGTTTGTCCGGTTGAAGGACTTCTTCCCTCCAACTACGCGCTCCACCACAGCCTGCCAGCAGGACGGCTGCAACAACTGCAAGTAGTGTCGTGATCTTCATGCCGCTCTCCTTAAAGAGTCATTACGTGGCGTACCGCCACGGCTGACTTTGGCGAGAGCGTCGATCAGCCGGTCATCGTCCGCCATGCGCCGCAACGTGTCGCTGGTTAATGGCCGCATGGTTCGCCTCGAGGAAAGAGCACTCTATCGAGCGGCCGATATTCGCGCGCCGTGTGCGGCCCGCTTGCCAAGTGTTTTCCTGTCTCCCACCTGCAGCCAGTCAGATGCTCAATGGCGACTGCCAGAATCGCCAGGTTGTACGCGTAACTGTTCTCGCATGCCTTCGCCCACAGGTCTCCAGTCAAGCGCATGCAGGATCCGCGACACATCTGAAGCACGAGGCAGGCAACTGAAGCAAGCAGCGTCCTTCTATGCCAACGGGCAGGATCGCGTCGTTGGTGCTGTGGGAGGTGTTGCCGAATTCGATGTGGTGGAGTTTGGTTCCGGGATACGACCTGAGGACATCGTTGTTTCGCGCAGCTTAGATGGCCTCACATTCACCGTCAGCGGTACTACGGACAGCCTGACGGTGGATTCATATTTTTCAGACCAAGACGGTCTACAGGTGGATGAATTCCGGTTTTCGGACGGAACTTCGTGGGGATTCGATCAGATCAAGGCCATGCTGCCGCCAGTCGCGACGGAAGGCGATGACCAAGTATTGGGTTTCAACACCAACGACGTTCTCGATGGCAAAGGGGGGAGTGACGTCATTTTCGGCCAGGGCGGTCAAGATACGCTCACGGGTGGGGCTGGAAACGACATCCTGAAGGGCGGTACGGGCGATGACACCTACCTGTTCGGGCGGGGTGATGGCCAGGACACGATCTGGAGCTACGACGCAAACCAGACGAAACAGGACGTTGTGCAGTTCAAGGCGGGAGTGACAACGGCGGATGTGGCGGTAAGCCGGAATGGTGACAACCTGATCCTGAAGATTGCCGATACCCAGGATCAGCTGATGGTCCAGAACTATTTCTACAACGACGACAGTTTCAATCCATGCGGGATCGAGGCGATCCGCTTCGACGATGGCACGAGCTGGGAATATGTCGAGATCAAGGCGAAGACCCTGGTGGCAACCGAAGGAGACGACTACTTGGTAGGCTCTGCCAATGCCGATTCGCTTGCCGGTAGCGGTGGTAACGATACCCTGTATGGTCGTAGTGGCAACGACACGCTCGACGGTGGTGTTGGCAACGATTACATGAACGGTCAGGCTGGCAACGACACCTACCTGTTCGGGCGGGGTGATGGCCAGGATACGATCTCGAGCTACGACGGAAATCAGAACAAGCAGGACGTGGTTCAGTTCAAAGCCGGGATTGTTGCCGCTAATGTGCAGGTCAGCCGACAAGGGAATGATCTCATCCTGAAGATTGCCGATACCCAGGATCAGCTGACGGTCCAGAACTACTTCTACAACGACGGTAGTTTCAATCCATGCGGGATCGAGGCGATCCGCTTCGACGATGGCACGAGCTGGGGATATGCCGAGATCAAGGCGAAGACTCTGGTGGCAACCGAAGGCGACGACTACTTGGTAGGCTCTGTCAATGCCGATTCGATTGCCGGTAGCGGTGGCAATGACACCTTGTATGGCGGTAGTGGCAACGACACGCTCGATGGTGGTACTGGCAACGACACCTTGTATGGTGGTGGTGGCAACGACACGCTCGACGGTGGTGTTGGCAACGACCACATGGACGGTGGTACTGGCAACGACACCTACCTGTTCGGGCGGGGTGATGGCCAGGACACGATTTCGAGCTACGACGCAAACCAGACGAAACAGGACGTTGTGCAGTTCAAGGCGGGAGTGACAACGGCGGACGTGCAGGTCAGTCGACAAATGGACAACCTGATCCTGAAGATTGCCGATACCCAGGATCAGCTGACGGTCCAGAACTACTTCTACAACGACGGTAGTTTCAATCCATGCGGGATCGAGGCGATCAGGAAGGCGCAGGCGCTGCGCCCGCCTTCATCGGGAAACAAGGCGCTGAAGGCGATTCGCGAGGCATCGTCAATGGCGACATGGACGAACTCCCAGCCGGCACCGGACGACACCGTTTGACGG